>Ga0335080_10007102_pt1 | contig 11593 bp, 13 predicted proteins | sample Lox_Sample_34_FD_206720 | JGI IMG/M metagenome (GOLD analysis project Ga0335080, IMG submission 206720) | Soil microbial communities from Loxahatchee National Wildlife Refuge, Florida, United States - Lox_Sample_3.4 | ecosystem: Environmental > Terrestrial > Soil > Wetlands | place: USA...
ATAGTAAAGAGGATTGCCGGGGATCTGGTCTTCGACTCCCTTGGCGGCCGGCAGAATGTTCTCGACGGGGCGGCTGCACGCCGTCAGCCCCGCGAGCCCCAGCGATGCGCCCATCAACTTCAGCAGCGTGCGTCGCGATGGATCGTCCAGGACCGAGGCGCCTTCGGGAAACTCGTCGCCGGGCAGCGCGGCCCGATTGCAGGAAGTTATATCGCTCATCGATGGCACCCGGAGCAGTTCGTCGGCGGGTGTATGTGGTTCTTCGCGATCAATTCGCGGCCGATCTCGGCGGGATCGCGGTCGGGCACCCAGTCGAGCTTGGTGATCAGCTCGCGGGGGCGGATCTCCGGCGCGGGGTTGCGGTGGCACTCCAGGCACCACGCCATGCTGAGCGGTTTCACCTGTCGCACTGCGGCCATCTGGTCCACGCGCCCATGACAAGTCACGCAACTTACTCCGGCATTCAGGTGAGCCCGATGGTTGAAGTAGACGTAGTCGGGCAGCTTGTGAATGTGGACCCAGGGAATCGGCCGGCCGGTGGCATAGCTTTCGCGGACTAACTGGAGCAGCGGGCTGTCCGCCTTGACCTTGGTATGGCAGTTCATGCAGGTTTCGGTAGACGGAACAGCAGCGTAAGCCGAACGCTCGATGGTGGAATGGCAGTAGCGGCAATCCAGGCCCAGGTTGCCGGCGTGCAGCTTATGGCTGTAGGGAACGGGTTGCTTCGGCTGATAACCTGTATCTGCACGCTCGGGTCGAAAGAGATACGCTGAGAGTGTAACCGCCGCGAAGATGGCGAGTAACATTGCGGATGCCGCGATCCTTAGTTGTTTGTCGGCCGATTTGGAGAATATTGGCTTCATCCCAGATGCGACTTACTAGCAACCATTCCGGAGCCGCCCCAATGCTTCCGGGCGTACAGCACATTTTCCTGCTACGCAGTAAACGGTGCGTTCATCCAATTGGATGCCGGGACCTGAGCGGGGATGCAGAATTTCGAGGGGCCCCCGGCATGGCGGCGAGGTCTAGTCATGCGATCGCAACCGAACCCTAAGCCATTGAGAGGATTGGGCAAAGCCTTCGGGGACCTGAGGGTGCGCTCGAAACTCATCGTTCTGCACAACCTCTTCTTTCTCGGCCTTTCCGGCGCGCTCTACCTGGCTGCGCTCGGCCGGAACCGGTTGGGGCTGGCGCTGGTGCTGGCGGCTGGATACGGATTGGCCGTATTGCTGCTGGAGCTTCTGATCATGCCGGTCTATGTCTATCGCCCGCTCGGGCTACTACTGAGGGCGGACGAATCGAGCCGGATGGGCGACCGCGAGCACGAACTGATCGCCGGTGCGCTCATCTCGGACGACGAACTCGGCCAGATCATGCGGTCGCGGAACGCAGCCATCACCGAGTTACGGAAACGCGAGAGCGATCTGGCGGAGGCGCTGGCCGCGCTGGAACGAAAGAACGAGATGCTCGACGCGGCCCGGCAGAGTCTGGCCGACCAGGACCGGCTGGCCTCGGTGGGCCTGATGAGCGCCAGCATCGCGCACGAGCTGAATACGCCGCTCGCCGTGTTGCACGGCTCGGTCGAGAAGCTTCGAGAAACGGTGAAGGATCCCGCGGCCCTGGGGCGGCTGGCACGCATGCAGCGCGTGACGGAACGGCTGCGGAAGATCAGCGGAAACCTGCTCGACTTCGCCCGCCCGCCGCGGTGGGTGATGGCGCCCGTCGAGGTTCGCGGCATTGTCGAGGAAGCCTGGGGCCTGGTAAGTATCGATGAGAAGGCCGCCGCGATCCGGTTCGACAACGGAGTCCCGGCGGGCGAGTTAGTAACTGGAGATACAGACCGCTTAGTCCAGGTATTTGTGAACCTGTTACGCAACGCGCTCGGCGCGGTGAAGCTCGGGGGGAGCATCCGGGTACATTCGCGCCGGATAAACGCCGAATCGCAGGCGTGGGAGGTTATCGACGTGGATGACGACGGGCCCGGTATTCCGGACGAGGTCCTGCCCCAGATCTTCGAGGCATTCGTGACCAGCAGGCTGGATGCACGGGGCACGGGGCTGGGATTGACGGTGGCGGCGGGCATCGTGCAGCAGCATGCAGGCGCCATCGAGGCCAGCAATCGCCCGGCCGGAGGAGCGCGGTTGGAAGTGCGCCTGCCAGCCGCCGCCCAGACCCTGGCGGTGCGAGGTGACGCATGAGTGCCGACGCTAGCGGGGCTCCCATCGACGTCGCCGTTCTGGACGACGATGCCGATTTCCTGCGCTACATGGAGGACCTGCTTCAGGATGAGGGCCGTTACTCCGTGCGGCCGTTCTCGCACCCGGAGGACCTGTTCGATGCCTGCGAGGAACGGACGCCGGACATCGTCCTGCTCGACATGAAGATGGGCGAGTTCAAGGGCGAGAAGGTGCTCGAGGCGCTGCAGACGAGCCACCCCGGAATCTGCGTCATCGTGATCACCGGCTATCCCTCGCTCGAAGACATGCGCGCGACGTTCAAGCTGAAGGTGTTCGACTATCTGGCCAAGCCGTTCTCGTTGTCACAGCTCCGCCAGACGCTGGCCAACGCGGCGACCGCGTTCGGGCTGGGGCGGACGCCGCAGGACCGGCTGCGGGAGCATCTGGGGCATCGCATCAAGATGCTGCGGGTGGAACGCAAATGGTCGCTCAAGGATCTGGCGGGATCGGCGCATCTGAGCGTCTCGCAGATCAGCTCGATCGAACGCGGGACGCACTTGCCCTCGATCGACAGTCTCCTGGCGATCTGCCAGGCATTCGACAAAAAGCCTTCGGAGATCCTGGCGTCGATCGGCTTCTGAGGAAACGCTGGACCTGCTACCATCGGTCTGGCAGCGGAAGGGAGCGACTGTGCGCTGGTACCACGATGTGGCATATTTCTTCGGGGGCGCGTTCCTTGCGAACGCCCTGCCCCATTTCGGCAATGGGATCTCGGGGCATGCCTTTCAGAGCCCCTTCGCATCGCCGCCCGGAGAAGGCTTGTCCTCCGCGATGGTCAATGTCCTGTGGGGCCTCTTCAACCTTGCTGTCGGCTACTTGCTGGTCTGCCGTGTCGGCACCTTCAATCTGCGCCGGACCCGGCACGTGCTCGTCCTCGGGGCGGGCATCCTGATCATGTCGCTCATGCTCGCTCGAGCGTTCGGACGGTTCCACGGAGGAATGTGAGCGCTCTCGGTCAGGCCGCGCGCCGGCGCCGTTCGAGCCACGCCTGCCAGGCATCGAGGCCCGCGCCGGTGGTGCAGGAGACCTCCAGGATCTGGATGCCCGGATGGACGCGGTTGGCGCACTCGCGCGCGAGTTCGGGCTTGAAGGGCACGTAAGGCAGAAGGTCGATCTTGTTGAGGATCATCAGTTCGGCCTTATGAAAAATGCCGGGGTACTTCAAAGGCTTGTCCTCGCCTTCGGTGACGCTGAGGACCACGATTTTGGCGCGCTCGCCCAGATCGTAGCTGGTGGGGCAGACCAGGTTGCCCACGTTCTCGATGAGCAGCAGATCGAGCTGGTCCAGATCCCAGCCCTCCAGCCCGCGCTCGATCATGCGCGCGTCGAGGTGGCAGGCGCCGGCGGTGGTGATCTGCCGGACCGGGAAACCGTAGCGGGACAGGCGCTGGGCGTCGTTGTCGGTCTGAATATCGCCGGTGAGGACCGCTACGCGCGTGCCCTGGGGAAAACCTTCGAGCGTGCGCTCGAGCAGGGCGGTCTTGCCCGACCCGGGCGAACTGATGAAGTTCAGGACCAGAATGCCGCGCTGGGCGAAGCGCTCGCGGAGCTCGCCGGCGATGCGGTCGTTTTCACTCAGGACCTTGCGTTCGAGCGGAACCCGCTCCATCATTCCTCCAATTCGAGATAGGCGAGATCGAGCTCGTCGCAGCCGGCGTCCTCAATGGCCAGGATGGCCGATTCGAGTTCGGTTTCCTTGACCAGGGCCTCAAAGCAGAAGGTGAGGGAAGCCTGGTCGATGCCCGCCAGTTCGCCGATGCGCAAGCCGACCTTGGTGACGCGCGCGCCAGGATGACGGGCGGCCTCGGCCAGCACCGACTCGATTACAGAACTGGCGATTCCCATCTCGTGCATGCTTCACTCACGAGGATATCGCGAACCGGGCGGCGGGCCGGTGCCCGGCGGTCGCGGGCAGGGCACTACGGCGTGCTGGTACTCAGAACCCTGTCCACCGCGCTGAGCAGGTCACGCGGAGAAAAGGGCTTGCCCAGGTAAGGGACGCCTTTGGGAAGTCGCCCGACCGGCACGCAACCCGTGATGAAGATAATGGCGGAGGAAGGCGATCGCGCTCGGATCTCGCCCGCCAGCTCCGGTCCGCACATTTCGGGCATCACAACGTCGGTCACAACCAGGTCGAAGGGGCCGGCGTCGGCGATAATCGCCAGCGCCTGCTTCGGCCCGCCCGCGGGTGCGACTTCGTATTCGGCTCGTTCGAGCACACCGGCTACGAAGCGCAACACTTCGGGTTCGTCGTCGACAACCAGAATCCTGGCTTTGGCCAAACGGGCCCCTCTGAACGCCACACCCCTTGATGGATTGGATTCGCGGTGCGCTCATCCGATGCAGTCTTAATTTTAGGCTCACGCCAGTTCGAGCACCGCTAGTTCGGCCGTTTCCCCGAACCTGACGCCTCTGACTCCCGGCGCGATTGTCCGCAGCAGGCCGGTGAGGACTCCGCCTGGGCCGGTCTCGATGCATCTCTCCGCACCCGCCGCCTCCAGGCGTCGCATCGACTCGGTCCAGCGGACCGGGCTCGATACCTGGTCGATCAGGCCCTGCCGCGCTTCGGCTCCGGCGCGCACTTCCGTGGCGGCGACGTTGTTGATGAGCGGCACGCGCGGGTCCAGGAACTCGGTCGCGTGCAGGTCCACCGCCAGCCGCTCCTGCGCGGGCTTCATCAGCGCGCAATGGAAAGGCGCGCTCACGGGAAGCGGAACCGCACGGCGAGCTCCGGCGGCCTTCGCCAGTTCCATGGCGCGCTGAACCGCACCGGCGTGCCCGGCGATGACCACCTGGTCCGGAGAGTTGAAGTTCGCGGCGGAGACGACCTCGCCTTGCGCCGCTGCCTCCAGAATTCCTTCCAACTTTCCCTCGGGCAGCTTGAGCAGCGCGGCCATCGCGCCCACGCCCGGCGGCACCGCCTCCTGCATGTAGCGACCTCGCTGGCGCACCAACCGCACCGCGTCGGAGAACTTCAGGCTGCCCGCCGCCACCAGCGCCGAGTATTCGCCCAGGCTGTGGCCGGCCACATAGTCGGGGTCAATGCCGTGCTCGCGCAGCACGGTCCAGGCCGCGGTCGATACCGTGACCAGCGCCGGCTGCTGGTTCTCGGTGAGCCGCAGTGTCTCCTCCGGGCCGGCAAAACACAATTCGGAGAGCGCAAAGCCCAGGGTCGCGTCGGCTTCCTCAAACACCGCCCGCGCAGACAGGAACTGGTCGGCCAGGCTTTTTCCCATCCCGACAAACTGCGATCCTTGTCCCGGAAACAACAGTGCTGTCTTCATGGCAAACGAACATTGTACGACGCCGCGCGGCGCTCTTCCGCGCCTTGGGAGGGCGGGATTCATCCCGCGCAGAGCTTCAGCTCCGCCGGCCCGCAGCGGGAACGGGCTGAAGCCCCATGCGGACTGCGAGTTTCTAACTCAGGACCCTAGTGTCCTGTCTCTAAAGTTCGTTTATACTTCCGCACCTTGCTGATGATCGCGCTGGCGCGGGCCACCCACTGAAAGGGTTGCGGGGCCTTGTTGTTGTCTCGAATGTAATCGCGAATCGCCTTTTCGAGGTCCCGGACGGAACCGAAGGTTCCCCGGCGAATTCGTCTGCGCGTGATCTCGGCGAACCAGCGTTCTACTTGGTTCCGCCAAGAAGCACGGGTCGGCGTGAAGTAAACGTGGTAGCGGGGGTGATCAGCGAACCACTGCTTTACCTCCGGGTGCTTGTGCGTTCCGTAATTGTCGAGAATCAAGTGGACGGCCAGTCCGGAATCAGTCGCCGTGTCGACCCTCTCGAGGAAACGGAGGAATTCCTGGTGGCGGTGCCGCGGTTGGCACTGTCCAATCACCTTGCCTGCAGCAACATCCAGCGCGGCAAACAACGTGGTCGTGCCGTGCCGCTCGTAGTCATGCGTCTGCCGTTCCGGCAAGCCCGGCCGGAGCGGCAGAATCGGCTGCGTTCGATCCAGCGCCTGAATCTGGCTTTTTTCATCCACGCTCAGTACGATCGCCTTGTCGGGAGGGTTCAGGTAGAGACCCACAATGTCTCGTACTTTGGCGACGAACTGCGGGTCCGTGCTGCACTGGAACGACTCCACCCGATGGGGTTGGAGGTGATGCTTCTTCCAGATGCGTTGGACCGTCGCCGGGCTGACTCCTTGCTCGCGCGCCATCAAGCGGACGCTCCAATGCGTAGCGTTCTTGGGAGTGGTGCGCAAGGTCATTTCGATCAGGGCCGCTTCCTTCTCCGGCGCGATCTCCTTGGGACGGCCCGAACGGGGCCGCTCTTCCAGAATGCCGAGCAGTCCTTCCGCCTGGTAGCGGCCACGCCAAAGCAAGACCGTGGGGAGGCTGGTCGCCAGTCGACGCGCCAGCACTTTGTTCCCCACTCCATCCGCAGCGCCAAGAACGATCCTGGCCCGGAGCGCCACATTCTGCGGAATGTTTCGCGATGCAGTGAACCGGTTCAGTTCCCGGCGCTCTTCACGATAATCTCTGCCACCCGCACCTCCACGTCGCGGTCGCGCAACCGGGCGGCGATATCAGCCCACCGTACTCATGGTACGCGGCCCTGCATGAAATCGGATTGCGAGTTCGCCGTCACCGCTCCCCGGGCGCTACAATGGCGTCGATATGAACCCGAGAACCAAAATACTCGCCACATTGCCGCTCTTATTGCTACTAGGTGCCTGCACAGAGGAGCAGAAGCCGGTCGTTAAGAAGGAAGTCAAACCCCCTGAACCGGTCTCCGCCATCACCGCGGTTCACACGGCCTACAAGCAGGCACGCGGCTGGGCGCCGGACTGCGTGCTGCTGAGTGTCGCCAACCTCGACGTGAAAGACGTACCGGGCCAGGAGGGCGGCAAGATGGCTGCCTGGGAGATGACCTTCGTCTCCCTGAAAGACCGCCAGTCGCGCCGCTACACCTATTCGGTCGTCGAGGTTCCCGCGAACAACCTGCACGAGGGAGTTTCCGGGGGCTCGCCCGATATGTGGTCGCCCGTCGGCCAGACCCAGCCCTTCGCCATCCAGCTCCTCAAGACGGATTCTCCCGCCGCTTACGCCACCGCCATGACGAAAGCCAAGGAGTACGCTGGCAAGCATCCCGAAATGCCGGTGAAGTTCGCGCTCGACTGGCAGAAGCGGCACCTCAATCCGACCTGGCGGGTCTACTGGGGCGAGTCGGTGGCCGCCAGCAACTTCGGCGTGTATGTGGATGGGACGTACGACAAGTACGTCGCCATGGCGCACTGAGGGCCGGGCCTACAGCCTGACGATGTTCGCCGACGAGATCCCGCGCAACGCGTTCCGCGTGTCCACGATCAGGCGCGCGCTCCGAACCAGCGCCTGGTAGTCGAAGGTCGAGTGATCGGTGACGATCACGACGCAATCCGCCTCGGCCGCCGCCTTTTCCACGGGCTCGGACGTGAAACTGGCGCCGTCCACCGTGACGCTCGTAACAAAGGGATCGCTGTAGGTTACCACCGCGCCATGGCGCTTGAGCAGGTGGATGACGTCGAGCGCCGGCGACTCGCGCAGGTCGTCGATGTCGCGCTTATACGCCACTCCCATGATGTGAATGTGCGATCCTAGCAGCGGCTTGGCGCGGGCGTTGAGCGCGTTCTGGATCTTATCCACCACGAAGTGCGGCATCTGGCTGTTGACGTAGCCGGCCAGTTCGATGAAGCGCGCCTCGAACCCCGCCTGCCGCGTCTTCCAGGAGAGATAGAAGGGGTCGATGGGAATGCAATGGCCTCCCAGGCCCGGTCCCGGATAGAAGGGCATGAACCCGAACGGCTTGGTGGCCGCCGCGTCGATGATTTCCCAGACGTTGATGTCCATGTGGTCGCACATCTGCGCCAGCTCGTTCACCAGGCCGATATTGATCATGCGGAAAGTGTTCTCGAGCAGCTTCACCATTTCGGCGACTCGCGTGGAGCTCACCGGCACTACCGTCTGAAGCGCTTGGGAGTAGAACAGCGTGCCCAGTTTGGTGCACTCGGGCGTGATGCCGCCGACCACTTTGGGGATGTTGACGGTTTGGTACTTGGGGTTGCCGGGATCAACGCGTTCCGGCGAGAAGCACAGAAAGAAATCCTCCCCGACCTTCAGGCCCGACTTCTGGAGCAGCGGAAGCACGAACTCATCGGTTGTGCCCGGATAGGTGGTGGATTCCAGAATGATCAGCATGCCCGGGTGAATGTACTGCGCGATCTGGCGGCAGGCCGCGTCGATGTAACTCATGTCCGGGTCTTTGGACTTGCGGAGCGGCGTGGGAACGCAGATGTTGACGGTGTCCAGTTGGGCGATCACGGCAAAGTCGGCAGTCGCCTCCAGTTTTCCGGCCGAGACCAGCGGCGCCAGGGTCGCGCTCGGCACGTCCAGAACGTAGGAATCCCCGGCGTTCACCCGGTCCACCTTGGGCGCGGCGACATCGATTCCGGTGACGCGGAACCCGGCTTGGGCGAACTCCACGCCCAAAGGCAGGCCCACGTAGCCCAGGCCCACCACACCGACGCGGGCCGTGTGGGCGCCGATTTTGTTCTCCAACTGCTGCTGCCAGTTACTCGGTTCCTGCATAATACTCCCCCGCGGCCACGATCTCGGCCGGCCCTGTCAGATAGATGTCATCATCCCATCGCAGATCGATTGGGCCGGCGGGCGTAACGATCCGCACCGGACTTTCGGCAACGCCGCGCAGGACGGCCGCGGCCATCGCGCCGGTTGAACCGGTACCGGAGCTGATCGTCTCTCCGACGCCGCGCTCGAAAAAGCGAACCTCGAGCGTGTGCGTGTCGATCCGCCGCACAAACGACACATTGGTGCGATGGGGAAAATGCGGGTGGCGCTCGATTTCCGCACCCATGCGGCGCCAGTCGAAGTCGAAGCTGTCCACGAACACCACGCATTGAGGATTGCCCACCGCGAGCGCCGCCACTTCCTGCATGCCGCTATCAAGCGGCAACTCCAGCCGCAAGTCCGTCGCTGCGTACGCCGGCCGCCCCATGTTCATCTCGAAGGTGAAACGCCGGCCATCGCGGCCCATCAGTCGCAGGTGCTTTACCCCGGCGCCGGTCGCGATGCTCAACTCCTTGCCGTTGACCACACCCGCGTCGAGGAGGAACGCGGCGGCGCAGCGCGTGCCGTTGCCCGAGAGTTCGGGCTCGCTGCCATCGGCGTTGAACAGGCGGATCTCGGCGTCCGCTCTCCCGCCCGGAGTGACCCGCACCAGCATCCAGCCATCGGCGCCCACGCCGGTATGCCGGTCGCAGACGGTGCGCGCGGTTACGGCCAGGCCGTCAGGCGGCGCATCGCAAGCCCAGGTCAGGGCAAAATCGTTGCCCGCGCCGTGCGCTTTGGTGAACGGTATCCGCATTATTGCTGCCGCCGGTAGATCTCGATGACCGGCCCGCCTTTCACGCTGATGGTCTTCAATAGATCATAGCGTGGGCCGGTCCTTTGAAGGCGTTCGATGGCGTGCGCGACGATATCGCCCGAGATAGCCACGGCCCATTTCTCGCGGAGCGGCGGCTGCGGCGCATTCATGACCTTCTTCCAAGCGCGGCCGTTGCACTCGCTGTAGGTTTCGCGCAGCGGGATTCCGGCCTGCTGATAGATGGCGGTCTGGTCGCCGAAAGAAGTGACGATGCCGTCTCCGCGCCGGTAGTTCGCGCGCAGGAAATCGGCGCCCTCGCGCGTCCAGGCCCGCCGCGCTTCCGAGTTGACTTGCGATTCCTTCCAGCAGATCCAATTCTCCATGCGGGGATAGGCAAGCCACGGGGAGATGGCGGCCAGGACCACCAGGACGGCCGCCAACCTGCGGAAGCGCGCCGGCGCCAGCGTCACCAGCGCCGCCGCCGCGAATGCCAGCAGCGGAAGCGCCGCGATCGCGTAGCGCGTGTTGTAGTAACTATGTGGCCAGAGCTGCGGCATGAAGATGGGCGTGCCGCCGGAGTGAAGACTCCAGACATAGAACAGCGGCGCCAGTGCCAGCAGAACCAAGGGCCACCAGGCGCGGCGAACCAGCGCCACGACCCCGCCGGCAAGGCTCAGCCAGACCAGCGGTTGCCCCGCGCAGAGCCCGACGGCCTCCCGCATATAGAACCACGCCATGCGCCAGTCGTGATCGCCCGGATAGCGCCCCATGTTCGCGTCTAACGCGCGCTGGTAGATTGCCCTGGCGCTCGAAGGGCCGGAGTAGAATGCGAGCCAGTCGTCGAAAAAGAAGTAGTTGTGCGCAAACCAGTACAGCGGGCCGACAGAGGCGATGAAGCCGAACACGATCGCATGCTTCCATCGCCGCTCTTTGGCGGCCACCAGAAAATACAACGCGACGAAGGGGATCACAAACCAGCCTTCGTACCGCGTCATGCTGGCGGCCAGCGCAGCCAGCCCCGCTCCCGCCACCGCGCCCCAGGATTGCGTCTCGCGGAAGCGCACGGTGGCGTAGAGCAGCGCGGCCACGCACGCCAGAAACACGGCCTCGGTCATCGGGATGGCCTGCAGGTAGAGCAGGTTCGGATTGACCGCCAGCAGCAGGCATGCGGCCGCGGCCGCGGTCCCGTCCGCGAAGACGCTCCGCGCGGCGAGGAAGATCAGGACGCCCGCCAGCACGAAACAGAATCCGCAAGGGATGGAACCCGCCAGGCCGGTCATCCACAGGCTGTCGAAGCCGACGAGGGGAACCATCAACAGGTGCGGCAGCGGGAGCCAGACCGTACCCACCTGTTCCCATCCCGGCGTACGCGAATCGACGATGCGCCGCGCGACGTTGATGTGCGCTGCGGCGTCGCCGTAATAGAGCAGGCAGCCCTGGGAGTAGAAGAACGCGATGGCGGCGGCGCTGAGTGCGGCCAGCACGACGGCAGCCAGGATAGGGCCGGCGGCGGGCCGGGCGGCCGGCGCGCTCTTCCGCCTAAAAGCAGGTGAATTCTTTGAACTCGTTGAAGCGGGCATCGATCTCCGCGCGCGTGAGGGTCCGAAAACGATCCACGCCGAATTGTTCGCAGCAGAAGCTGCCCATCACCGATCCATAGATGACGGCGCGGCTCAGATCGCCACGGTCGATGTGGCCGGCTTTGAGATCGAAACCCTGCTCGGCGAGATAACCGATGAATCCGCCCGCGAAGCAATCGCCCGCGCCGGTGGGATCGAAAACATCGTCCAGCAAATATCCGGGGACTATGAAATACGAATCCTCGCGGAACAGCATCGCTCCGAACTCGCCGCGCTTGATTACCAGCGTGTGCGGGCCCATGCTCAAAATTTTCTTCGCGGCCTTGCGCAAATTCGCCTCGCCCGAAAGCATGCGCGCCTCGTGATCGTTAATCAGCAGGAAATCCCACTGCCGGATCGTTTTCAGCA
>Ga0335080_10007103_pt1 | contig 11592 bp, 7 predicted proteins | sample Lox_Sample_34_FD_206720 | JGI IMG/M metagenome (GOLD analysis project Ga0335080, IMG submission 206720) | Soil microbial communities from Loxahatchee National Wildlife Refuge, Florida, United States - Lox_Sample_3.4 | ecosystem: Environmental > Terrestrial > Soil > Wetlands | place: USA: Florida...
CAAGTCGTCGAGGAGCTCGTCCGCGTATTTGGTGATGCGCAGGAACCACTGCTCGATTTCGCGGGCGTCGACCTGAGTGTCGTCGTGACGCCAGCAGCAGCCGTTGACGACCTGTTCGTTGGCGAGGACGGTCTGGCACTTGGGGCACCAGTTCACCAGGCTGTTCTTACGGTAAGCCAGGCCACGCTCGAGCATGCGCAGGAAGATCCACTGGTTCCAGTGGTAGTAGTCGGGCTCGCAGGTGGAGATTTCGCGGCGCCAGTCGTAACTGAGGCCGAAGCGGCGCGCCGCGGTACGAATCTCCGCGATGTTGGAGTTGGTCCATTCGCGGGGGTGGATATTGCGCTGCATGGCGGCGTTTTCGGCGGGCAGGCCGAAGGAGTCGTAACCGAGCGGGTGCATCACGTTGAAACCACGCAGGCGGCGGAAGCGCGCCACGGCGTCGCCGATGGCGTAGTTGCGCATGTGCCCCATGTGGAGGGTGCCGGAGGGGTACGGGAGCATTTCGAGGACGTAGTATTTTGGACGCGCGGGATCGGCTTCGGAGTGGAAGTCGCCGTCGCGCTCCCAGCGCTCCTGCCAGCGCTGTTCGATTTCCTGGGGGTTGTAGTCGGTCAACGGGCGCTCCTTGGAGAGGTTCGATGCGAGCGGCGGGCGGCGCGGTTTCGCGCTGCGTCGCGGGGCGCGCGACGCAGCGGGTTCCGGTTCCGGCCAAGCGGGGTAGAGGAGACGCCCAGGAGAGACCACACGGTGCGGACGTTGCGGCGGTCGTCTCCGGGGCGGTAGATCGGGGTTTCCAGGATGAAGGCACGGTGCGGGCCGGCCAGGCGCGGATGATTGAGGATGCGCGCGAAGGCTTCCTTACCGATATGGCCGCGGCCGATGTGCTCGTGACGGTCGCGGCGGGAACCGCACGGCGCCTTGGAATCGTTCGTGTGAATGACGCGGACGTTATCGAGGCCAATGACGCCGTCGATTTCCTCGATGGTGCGTTCGAGACCTTCGGCGGTATGGATTTCGTGCCCGGCGGCGATGAGATGAGCGGTGTCCAGGCAAACGCCGGGCTGCGGCAAGACGCCACGGGCGGCACACAAGTCCAGTATCCGGCGCAGATGTTCGAAGCGCGAGCCCATGCCGGTTCCCTGCCCTGCCGTGTTCTCCACAAGGACGCGGGCGGATCCATCCGGTCCAGCCAGTGCGCTGGCGCGAGCGATGGCGTCAGCGACGCGGCTGATGCCCCAGTCGACGCCGGCGCCGAGGGGCGAGCCGGGATGGACGATCACGAAGTCCGCGCCGAGCTGTGCGGCACGCAGGAGTTCATAGCGGAAGCCGTCGATGGCGTTCTCCCATTGCCTGGGATCGGGCGTGGCCAGATTGACCAGGTAGTTCGCGTGAACCGCCACGGGACCGAGGCGCAGCGCCGCCCGGCGTTCGCGGAAGCGGCGAGCCACGGGCGCGCTCAGTGTCAGTTGATGCGGGCGCGGCCACATCCTCGGGCTACACGAGAAGATTTGAACCGCGGTGCAGCCGATGCGGTGCGCGGTTTCCAAGGCGCGACAGGGATCGCCGGCGATGGAAGTGTGGATGCCGATGCGTGGGCGACCGTCATGCCAAACAGGCAGGGCGCCCGACGATACGGATACACCCGGATTGTGGGCCGCAGCAGCCATTTCTCCCCATGCGTTCGAAAAATCAGGAGTAGTGGAAATTCTAGCTGAGGGGATGGGGAGTGGCAAACAGCGGTGAACACCGGGATTCACGTCCGTCCCGCTGTGTGAGAGGACTTGAGATGCAGCGGACCGAAGGCGCCGCGCGGCGACGGCGGCGCAAACAGGGCGGCGTTTGCGAGGCGGTTTAGGGGACGATAGACTAGGGCGCCTTGATGCAGGCCGGTGTTGACGCTGGGGAGAGGCGCACAGACAAGAAGGTCTGTGCCACTAAGACACGATGCTCGTTGTGATGGATGCGCACGCCACGGAGGAACAGATACGCGCAGTGTGCGCGCGTATCGAACAGCTTGGGCTGAAGGCGCACTCGATACCAGGGTCGCTGCGGACGGCAATTGGGATTACGGGGAACCGGGGGGCGGTGGACCTGGGAACGCTCGAGTCCATGGGCGGGGTGGTGGAATGCATCCCAGTCAGCAAGCCGTACAAGCTGGTAAGCCGCGAAGTGAAGGAAGAGCCGACGGTCGTGCGCATCGCGACGCCGGCGGGCGAGGTCGAGATCGGCGGAGGGATGGCGGCGCTCATCGCGGGGCCGTGCGCGATTGAATCGAGGGAGCAGGCGTTTGCGATTGCGAAGCAGGTGAGCGACGCCGGAGGCAAGCTGCTGCGGGGCGGGGCGTACAAACCGCGGACCTCTCCCTACAGCTTCCAGGGGATGGGAGCGCCCGCGCTGGAGATTCTGCGCGAGGTGCGGAAAGAGTTCGGACTGGGGATTGTGACGGAGGCGATTGACCACGAGAGCCTGGACCTGGTGGAAGACGCGGCGGACATGATCCAGATCGGCGCGCGGAACATGCAAAACTATTCCCTGCTGAAGCGCGCGGGGCGATCGAAGAGGCCGGTGATGCTGAAGCGAGGGCTGGCGGCGACGCTGGACGAATTCCTGATGGCCGCGGAGTACATCATGGCCGAAGGAAACTACAACGTGGTGCTGTGCGAGCGAGGCGTGCGAACGTTCAGCGACTTTACGAGGAATACGCTGGACCTGGCGGTGATTCCGGCAGTGCAATCGCGAAGCCACCTGCCGATCCTGGTGGACCCGAGCCATGGGACCGGAAAGCGAAGCAAGGTGCTACCGCTTTCGAGGGCGGCAATTGCGGTGGGCGCGGACGGGTTGCTGGTGGAGGTGCACCACGACCCGGCAACGGCGCTTTCGGACGGGACCCAGGCGATTCTGCCGGACGAGTTGAGGCAATTGTGGGCAGAGGCGAGGCAGATCGCGAGCGTGGTGGGGCGAAGAATGAATTAGACGCGGTGGCCCTCGACCAAGACGACCTCAGGGCGAACAGCGAGCGGTGAAAACTCCCAAGATAAACAAGCGGCTGGTGTTTGCGCTGGTGGTACTGGCGCTGGCCGGCGGGCACGTGGTCGCACGGCAGATGAAGCTGGCCACGCTGGGCCCCGGGCTGCACCTGTACGCGTACGTGAGCAACGTGCGTGACGGAACGGTGAGCGCGGTGGATCTGGTGTCGCTGGCGCCGCGCGGACAGATTGCGGTGGGGCCGGCGCCCTCGGGTTTGCGGGCGCACCCGACGCGGGCGGAACTCTGGGGCGTGAGCACAACCGGCGGATATGTGTGGGTGATCGACGCGCAGAAGGGCGCGGTCGCAGCGCAGATTCCGGTGGGTGGCGGGTTGTTTGCAGTGGACTTTTCGCCAGACGGGACGCGGGCGTATGCGGCCGCTGCGAATACCGGCGAAGTGGCGGCGATTGACGTGGCTTCGCGACGCGTAGTGGCGCGGGCGCGGGCAGGAGACCGTCCGTGGCTGGTGCGGGCGACGCCGGACGGGCGCTACGTGCTGGTGGGGAATCGCGGGGAGAGTTCCCTTTCGCTGCTGGACGCAGAGACGCTGGGCACTGTGGAAAAAATACGGGTGACGTCGGCGCCGGAACAGATTGCGGTGATGCCGGACGCGTCCAAGGCATTCGTCGCATCGGGAAGCGAGAGTTCGGTTTCTGTGGTGGACCTGCGGAGACGGAAGCTGTTGGCGAACTTGGCGGTGGGCGGGCGGCCGGACGCGCTGCTGCTATCGGCGGATGCGGGCGAACTGTATGTGCTTTCCGCGGAGTCGCACGGGCTGGACGTGATCGACACGTGGCGGAACGAAACGGGAGACCACGTGACGGTGGGGAGCACTCCCGCGCTGGGCGTGCTTTCGGGGGACGGGGGCGTGTTGTACGTGACGGACACGGCGGCCGGCCGGGTGGCACCGGTGGAGGCAAACCGGCGGCAGGTGGAGCGGCCGATCCCCGTGGGGCAGCGGCCGGTAGCCGCGGCGATCACGCCGGAGGGGAACCTGCTGGTCGTGGTGAACGAGGGATCGAACGATGTGGCCATTGTCCGGACGCGGACAAACAGCCTGTTGACGATGGTGCCGGTGGGGCTGGCGCCGCGAGATGTGGCGGTGAAGGTGTTTTAGGGGAGGGGCGTCGATGTGAGGCGGGCTAAACGTCTGTGTTACGAGGGCCAGGCGTAAGAGTCCTCACCGAGGGCGACGGCGAGGGTACCCTGCGCGGGCAGAACGTCGATGGGCAAGCCGCCGTGCCAGAGCGCGACGCCGATGTCGAGTACGTTGTGATGCATGGTGGGGATCAGGTGGCGCGTCACAGCGGCTTCGAGGACTGAACCGAGCGCGATGCGTACTTCCCCGGTGCCGGTGAGCAGACACACGCCGGCCTGTTCGATGGAATGTCCCGTAATCTTCCCTTCCCCAACCTGAACGATGACGACGAGTTCCGCATCGCCGCTACGGATGCGAATGTGGAACTCGCACTGGCGCAGCTCAGCCAGGGCGCCGCGCACCCAGTCCACTCGCAGGAACAGGTTCTCGCGATCGAAGCCGTACCGGAGCTCATGCAGGTGGTGGGTGCGGCCGTGCATGGCGGATTCCTGCAGGTCGGCGGAGTAGATTCCCGCGCCGAGCCATTCGAAGTAGTTTGTTTCGCGGCCGTCGATGGAAACGCGGAGATAGTCGGCAGGCGGCAGGACGAGGGCCCGCTCGGGGGCGCGCTTGATGGGCTGGGCGAGGGCCTCCGGTGCTTCAAGGCCGAGGGCGACATAGGCCTCGGTGAGATGGGTGCGGTAGATGGCGTCGAATTCGGCGTCGTTGACGGAGCTGTGTTCGGGGCCATACCACCAACACCAGTCGCTGCCTTCGGCGGTGAGAATCGACTCGAAGGCATGTGCCAGACGCGCGGGCGGTACGCGGGAGGCGTCGGCCGCGCGGACGGCGCGCTCATAGGCGGCGCGCGTGTCGCGCAGGAGTTCCCAGGCGCGAACATCCTCGGAATGGCCGGCCCAGATGTCGAAGTTGGCGTTGATCCAAGAGCCGGGGACGATGTGGGTGATCTCCGGCAGGCTGCCGGCCTGTGCGATGGCTTCCGAGGCGGTGAGAGCGCGGATGTCGGGGTCGGCCTGCACGCGGCCGTAGAAGCGGCTGAGGAACTCGCGGCCGTTTCCAGGGAAATACTCCCAGGCGTTCTCGCCATCGAGAATCAGCGGAACGGTGAGGGGCGCTGAGGATTGCACGCGCTCACCAATGGCACGAATGCGGCGGTGGAGATCCTCTGCGGCGGCGTCTGCCGACATGCGGCTGTAGACGAAGCCGACGAGATCGGAAAGGTAGTGGTCGCGGAAGAGGCCGACGATGTCACCCGTGGGGAGCCGGAGTCGCCAAGGAGAGTACATGCGCAGGGCGTTGTCAGGAACGCCGTCGACGTCGCGTCCGAAGCCGACCTGAAGGGTGCGGCCGAGGACGCCTTCGTCGCTGGCGAACCAGCGGAACCCCAACTCGGCAGCGATGCCGAGGGCGGCGTCGGATACGGAGCCCTCGGAAGGCCAAAGTCCGTCGGGCGCGGGGCCGAGGTGCTGCTCGTGGAAGCGGCGGGCGCGGACGAGTTGTTCGCGGGCATCCTCCGGATAAGCGAAGGGCGGTTGAATCTGCGGTGAACGAGGGTTCGATTCCTGCGCGGAGCGGGTGTCGCAGAGGAGTGGCAGGATGGGGTGGTAGAAGGGGGTGGTGGAGACTTCAATCTGCCCGCGCCGGGCGGCGGCGGCGTATTCGGGCAGGACGCGCCGCATCAGTTCAACTTGCTTCTCGCCGAGAGCGGCCTTGTCGGTGTCGGAGTAGTCGGCGCCCTGAGCAGAGAGGGCGCTGACCACCGGGTCATTGGCGAGGTATTCCTCGTCCATCCAGGCGAGCTGGGAGAGGAGCTGGAGGTCGCGCCAGTCGCGGACGCTCATGCCGCGGGCAGCGTCGGGGCCGGCGCTGGAGACCTGCTGGTAGATTTCGACAAAGCGCGGCCAGCGGGACATCAGGCGCTCGTGGTTCAACTGGAAGGCACGGAGGAGGATTTCGGATTTCTGCTCGGGCGTCAGGCAGTCGGCGGGAGCGGTGGCGGCATCGAACCAGGTCTCCTGGAAGCTGCCGGAGGCGTACTCCTCGAGCTGGGCAGCGAGGGCGGGAACGACGTTGAAGGTGGCATGGACGCCGGGAAAGTGTTCGAGGAGCTTGACCATGCCCCAGTAGTCTTTCAGAGCGTGGAGGCGCGTCCAGGGGAGGACGTAGGTGCCCGTGGCGGGATTGCGGTACTGCGGCTGGTGCATGTGCCAGAGGATGACGAGGTGGATCATGGGGAAGTGGCGAGTGATAAGGGACGAGTGACGAGATGGCGGACCAGGGTGGTAGAATTTGCGAAGTGGCGCATCGATGCGTCTGATTGACCGCTACATCTTCCGCGAGATCGTTTCCTACGCGTTGCTCGGCCTCTTTGTTTTTACCTTCATCTTCTTCGTGCCGCAACTGGTGCGATTGATGGATTTGGTGGTGAGCCATTCGGGGGGCATCGGCCCGATCATGACCCTGGTGGCGTGCACGCTGCCGGCGATCCTGACGTTCACATTGCCGATGGGCGTGCTGGTGGGGGTTTTGATTGGATTGGGGCGGCTTTCCGCGGACAGCGAGTTGATTGCCCTGCAGGCGCTGGGCTTCGACCGAAAGCGAATTCTCTTCCCCGTGCTGGTGCTGGCCGCGGCGGGGACCCTGGCAACGCTGTGGATAACTCTATCGCTGGGTCCCGTGGCCCTGAAGACGCTGCACGCGACGGAAGAGGCGCTGGCGACGAGCCAGGCGTCGTTTGAGGTGCAGCCCCGCGTATTTGAGGAGCGTTTTCCGCACATGGTGCTGTATGTGTCCGACGTAACGGACGGCGGGATGCGCTGGAGAGGGATACTGCTGGCGCAGACGGGAGACGACGCGACGGCGCGGATCACGTTTGCGGAGAGCGGAATCGTGCTGCCCGACCCAAAGCACAGTTCGCTGCAATTCCATTTGAGCAACGGCACGACCCACGAGTTCAGCCGGAACGACCCGGCGCAGTACTCGGTGTCCACGTTCGGAAAGAGCGACCTGCCGGTCGCGGTGACGGACACGAGCGCGACGACGCGCGCGGTGGTTCTGCCACCGGAAATGCGGATGGGGCAGCTCTTTGCGTTGTACCGGAGCGGCGACGCGCAGGCGCGGCTGGAGATTCACCGGAGGATAGCGTTTCCCGCAGCATGCCTGGTGTTTGCGCTGCTGGGGGTCCCGGTGGGCATACGGCCGCAGCGTGGCGGGCGCGCGTCCGGCTTCGTCGTAACGCTGCTGATGGTGAGCGGATACTATCTGCTGTTCGTAATGGGAGCAGGGCTGGCGCGGCGCGGCGTGGTGCCGGCGGGGCTGGGCATGTGGTGCGCGAACATTCTGACGGCGCTGTGCGGGCTGGCGCTGGTGCCGGGAATGGACCAGATTCGCAGCGATCGTGGACTGGTTGAGCGGGTGAAGGAGTGGTTCCAGCCGAAGCGGCGAGGGCGCGTACGAATCTCGAGCAAACTGGCGGCGGCGCGCCCGGGACACCTGCCGGGGCCGCGTGCGGCGCGGGGCTACGCGTTCCCGTTGCTGATGGATCTGTACATCCTGCGGTCGTTTTTCTTTTTTACGCTGCTGTTCCTGGCGGCGTTTGTGTTCATCTTCCATACGTTTACGTTCTTCGAGCTTCTGGAAGACATCGGGAAGCACCACATCGGGTGGGGGACGGTTCTGCAATACTTTTTCTTCCTGACGCCGTTCATGTTCTACCAGTTGCTGCCCGTGGCGGCGCTGATCGGCGTACTGGTGACGCTGGGAGTGCTGTCGAAGAACAACGAAGTGACGGCGTTCAAGGCATGCGGAGTGAGCCTGTACCGTATGGCGCTGCCCCTGTTGCTGGCCGGGGTGGCCATGGCGGCGGTGATGTTCTCGCTGGACGATACGGTGCTGCCGACGTGCAACCAACGGCAGGACGCGCTGCGCAACCAGATCAAGGGACGGCCGGCGCAGACGTTCTTCCAGCCGCGCAGACAGTGGATTTTCGGCGAGGGGAACCGGCTGTACAACTACGATTACTTCGATCCGCAACACGGGCTGTTCGCGGGTCTGAGCATCTTTGAACTGGACCCGGCGACGTTCCAACTGAAGAAGCGCGCGTTTGCGACGCGGGCGAAGTACGAGGAGTCCTTGAACGGCTGGGTGCTGGAAGAGGGCTGGGTGCGGAATTTCGAGGAGGGGCGCGTGGCCTCGTTCGGGAACTTCCGGGTGACGGAACTGGCGGAGTTTACGGAGCCGCCGTCGTACTTCAACCGCGAGGTGCGGGCGTACACGCAAATGAGCTGGGCGGAACTGGGGGCGTACATCCGGGAGCTGCACCAGGCGGGGTTTGACGTGTCACGCCTGTCGGTGCAGTGGCACAAGAAGTTCGCCTACCCGGTGATTCTGCCGATCATCCTGTTCCTGGCCATACCGTTTGCGTTTCTGGTGGGGACCCGCGGGGCGGTGGGTGGGCTGGTGGTGGGGGTAGCGATCGGGATCGTGTACTGGGCGTTTTCGGCGCTGGCGGAGGCGATTGGCGCGGCGGGCCAGTTGCCGCCTGTGGTGGCGGGGTGGGGCCCGGCGGTGGTGTTTGGGTTTACGGGGTTGTACTTCTTCCTGCGGATGAGGACGTAGAGCCGAGCGACCGAGACGCCCGAGAGGCCTGAACCAGCTCTTGAGATGTTCGGGGGCGACCGAAGCCTTCCCCTCGGCTTGCAGCCTTGGCAGGCTGCTTATTTACTCAACGCTTCCGGGTCCCCGCTGAGCGTTGCATCCTAGCATCTCGAGGGGCTGTGTCCGTTTTCGCAGATGGATGGGGCTCGATCGAGGCGACGAGCAGCTTCTCCGCGGCTCGTCGCGCATATTCGGCAGGCCACGGTTCAGCGCGAAGCTGAGAGGCAGTGATTGCCCCTTCAAACAGCAGGTAGAGTTGCTCGGAAAGAGCGACGGTGTCCGCCCCTTCGACTTCGGCAGCCAGCCCCCTAAGATACGAGCGAATCATCTCTTTATGCTCCTGGGCCGCCCGGTGAACCGGATGACTGGGAGCGGGGTACTCAATGCTCGCGCGGATAAATGGGCAGCCATAGTAGCCGTCAGAGACAAATCGATCCTGCAGAGCGCGGAAGAGGCCCAGGATCCGGTCCTTCGGCTGGTTTGACCGGGCTTCCACAGCGCTTGCAAGCCACTGCCGGAACATGCTGTCTTCGCGCTTGAGTGTCGCGACAACCAGGTCTTCTTTGGAGCCGAAGTTCTTGTAAAGCGTCATGCGAGCGACGCCGGCTTCCTCAAGAATCGCATCGACGCTCACCGCGTGAAACCCGAGCTGACAGAACAGTCTCTGAGCGACTGCAAGGAGGTGCTCGCGCTTTCTTACTGCCATGGCCCAAGTATACCTTGAGGTCTACCATGGACCGTATCTCTTTATGGCTCATGGCATATCGTGGCAAGCCCAAGTAGATGAACCGTTCTAGTGGACACCCGCCATCAAAAGAGGCGAGCGCAGACACAAGGGCGGAGAGGAGGACCAAGATGACGACTCGATTGAACACCAACGACTTGAAGCGCAAGGTCAAGGGCACCGTAATCGTTCCGGCCGACGCGGCCTACGAAGATGCTCGCCGCGTATGGAATGCCATGATTGACCGCCGACCCGCGGTGATCGTGCGATGTTCAGAGGCGGCCGACGTATCGGCGGCAATCGCCTTTGCCAGGGACAACGGTCTGGAGATCTCGGTCCGCGGCGGAGGCCACCATATTGCGGGCCTCTCGGTCTGCGACGGGTGCCTCATGATCGATCTCTCGGGCATGAAGGATGTGCGGGTGGATGCGGGAGCGCGGATTGCTCGCGTGCAGCCAGGCGTGACGCTTCGCGACTTTGACCAGGCCGTGCAGGCACACGGCCTAGCCACGCCGGTGGGGATCAACTCCACGACCGGTATCGCGGGCTTAACCCTCGGAGGCGGCTTTGGCTGGCTCACCCGCGAATACGGGATGACGGTCGATAATCTGGCTGCCGCCGACGTGGTCATCGCGGACGGAAGAACACTGCGGGCCAGCGCAAAGGACAACCCGGACCTGTTCTGGGCTATTCGCGGCGGCGGTGGCAACTTTGGAGTGGTCACAGAATTTGAGTTCAAGCTCCATCCCGTGGGGCCAAATGTGTTCGCCGGGCTGATTGTGTTCCCGTTGAAAGAGGCGAAGAAGGTTTTGAGCGCATACCGTGGCTTCGTGAAATCCGCGCCCCCGAAGCTGAACGTGTGGGCGGTGATGCGCCAAGCGCCACCCCTGCCCTTTCTTCCCGAAGGCGCGCACGGCAAGGAAGTGGTGATCCTCGCGGTGTTTTACAACGGCGACGCGAGTGAAGGAGAGAGGCTCATTCTGCCGCTGCGCGGCTTTGGAACCGTGATCGGCGAGCATGTGGGCTCCATGCCCTACGTGCAATGGCAGCAGGCTTTCGATCAACTGCTCACACCCGGGGCACGGAACTACTGGAAATCTCACAACTTCACCGAGTTGAGCGAACCTGTGTTGGACGCGATGGTTGAATCTGCCGGCAAGCTCCCATCGCCTGAGTGCGAGATCTTCGTTGGCCTGTTGGCAGGGGCAGCCAACGATGTTCTCCCCGGCGCCACCGCGTACGGCGCCCGCGATGCCAGATTCGTAGCCAACGTGCACAGCCGCTGGCGGAGTCCGCAAGAAGATGACCGTTGCGTCCGGTGGGCGCGCGGATTCTTCGACACCGTCGCGCCTTACGCTTCCGCGGGGGCGTACACGAATTTCATGACGGCAGATGAGGGTGAGCGTGTCGAAGCGGCCTACGGAGCGAACTACGCCCGGCTCCGCGAGATCAAACGGCGCTACGACCCTGAGAACATCTTCCACTTGAATCAAAACATCCGAACGTCCGAACAGGCCGGGAACCGCAAAGGCTGACCAATCACACCCACCCGCCGCGACGGCGTAGGCGCCCTTCCGTGGCGGGATTGGCGCCCGGCGGTGATGTTTGGCGTTACGGGGTTGTACTTCTTCCTGCGGATGAGGACGTAAAGGGCGATTCGACAAGCACTTAGCACTTAAAGCTAAGCGTTAATTCCGCGGATGGCGCGGCAGTCGCGAAACTTACTTCCAGTTCTTGTACTCCAGCACCGCTTGCTCGCTTCGCGCCGACCGGCCAATCGCCGCTCCCGCAGAAATAAACACGAATGTTAACACGCGGGCGAGGCGGTGCCAGCGGTCAGGAATCTCAAAAAAACGGTTCACTGCCCATCAGGGCAAATGCAGAGATTAAGAGCGCACCACAGAGCACCCATCGGCGACGGTTCGCGCGGACGAGCGAGTCGTTCACCTGCTAATCAGGCGCATCTCCAGGGGCTTTGGGGCCAGGGCTTCCGGCATATAACCCCCGAACGCGAACAACCTTATCGCTTGGACCTAGATTTGGAACGCTTCTCCTCGATTACGGCTTGGGCGGCGGCCAGCCT
>Ga0335080_10007104_pt1 | contig 11590 bp, 14 predicted proteins | sample Lox_Sample_34_FD_206720 | JGI IMG/M metagenome (GOLD analysis project Ga0335080, IMG submission 206720) | Soil microbial communities from Loxahatchee National Wildlife Refuge, Florida, United States - Lox_Sample_3.4 | ecosystem: Environmental > Terrestrial > Soil > Wetlands | place: USA...
AATAGCGCCGCTCGCATCGGTAACTTCCTGAGTTCGGTCCGCGGCGAACGTTCCGCGTATGACGACTTTGTGTCCGCCGCCCGTTAGTGTTATGGCTGTCGTCTCCTCGCCGCTGATGCCTTGCCCTGAGCTTAATGCCATGTTCTCAGAAGGCTCGCTATTTCCACAGGCTGCGAATCCCAACGTGTCAACTTGAGTTGTGCCAAGATTGAAAGGACCGCAAGCTATGCTGGACGGACCAGCCAGCGCTCCGTCGCGATAGTATTGCCAACCAACTGCTCCATACGGTGCAGTCGGGGGCGTCACTCCTACTGTCTGCATCCCCGCCACGATGCTGATCGTAGCTGACGGTCCGACCGTAGTTGAGTTGCCGAACGCGTCTGTCCATGCGACCTGATAGCTGTGGCTACCGATCGGTACGCTTCCGCCTGCACTAACGGTCAACAAGGGCGCTGATGCGGGTGGTGGCAGCAGGTATCCGACCTGAGAGCCCCCCGTTGCAAACCACCCTCCGCCTGAAGGCCCAGAGCTTGCAACTCCTCCAGTCTGGCCCAGAAACACTGTCGGATTGCCAACAGCAAGGGGGCGGCCCCCGGTGGGAACGTTCGACAAGTTTTGTAGACCAACTGTAAGCGGCTGTGCGGCCCAATTCCCGGTTAACGCCGAGGGATAGTCAGCAGGTGCGATACCGTTAAAGTATACGGTACGGGCGGCGACGGTGTTTTGCAGCGGATAGTTGCTCGCTACGAAAACAGGTAACAAGTCGTTCTGCGTCTGGATACGGTCAAATTCGTTATATGGATCACCGCCACCGGCAGTGCTCGCATTCACTTCTATCGCGCTTTTCCCCACGAACCAGGAGTCTTGGATTTGAAAATTTCCCGTAGGATTCGAGCCGTTTGGTGCAAAGAGGACGGACGGCAAAAATGTGTAGCCAATGTCAGTTATCTGGCCGGTGGGCTCCTGGTCAGCAGAAAAGACGCAATTCGAGAAATTATAGTCAAAGCCGCCAGTTCGGAAGATCAACTGGCGATTCATGTAGCCGGAGTAGGTACCGCCGCCGGCCAAGAATTGCATATCGTTAAAGGTGAGGCTGGCTCCAGAATCCGCGTAAAACAGCAGAGTGCCGTTGCCTGCGTTACTAAGTAATGCAAGGTAATCGAACTCTGACTGACCGCCCGTGTTGGCGCCGAGATAGAGCGTGGGGTAACTCCCCGGCAGACCTGTTACCTGCGATGTTGGCGCCGCCGCGAACTGGGCTAGCGAATTTGCTCCTATTCCCGTCCAATGTATGCCGCCAGGTATTTGCAGGGTGTCAGCTATTTGGAGTATCCCGGCCTGCGCCACATTGATTGGACCTTGTGAATGCAAATCCAGGTAACCTGCGACTTGATAAGTTCCATCTGGAATCAAGACGGTTCTTTCACGTGCGGCGCTAAACGCAGCGAGAATGGCGGCGTCGCTTCCCATTCGGGCTAGGACGTTGGTCGCACTGTTCCCCGCCGATTCTTCAACCGCAATCAAGGCAGTTCCGCCACCGCTTGATATCCTCGTCAGGAGGTATTGAGCTGTTGCCTGGCTTGGCGGTGCGGTGGGCACGAAGCTGGGAAAAGAAAAATGATCCATCATCGGTTGCCCATAGTCCTGCCACGTTGTGGTCCCAGGCTCTGCGACTCCAATGAGTGTCATGCCACTGGAGTCGCGTCCGTAGATGAAGTACTTCCATGCGCTCTGTACGGGGTTCCACGAGAGCACATTGCAGTTGAACGCCACGGCCACGCCCCCCGACGCGTCTAACGTGGGCGTTCCGCCGATCCGACTGTCAAGCGAGGTCAAGAACGTAAAGGTCGTAGCATTAGGCACCGAGTGAATGATGTAAAACCCCTCGAATGCCGCAGTGTGTGTAGAGAAGTACTGGATATAGACGAGAGCATTCTGGGCAAACCCGTGGGGCTTCGTTGTCGTGACCGTCAAAACGTTATTCGACAAGGACATTTGCACGATCTGTGCGGAGACGCGTCCTAGCGCCGTAGCTCCTAGAGTGGTAGAAGCCGGAGACGAGGCCGCGGAGCATCCGCCTGCTCTCTCGCATGCGATCACTTCGTAGGTATAGCTCGTTGTGCCGAGTGCAAGGCCAGAAACAGCCGGTGTTCCGCCCGCGTTCATACCCGGCGAGACAGAAAGGCCTGTTGGTTGGGTCACGGTTGTTGGCTGGCCACACCTATCCAAGCGAATCGAATCGCCGTTTTTGAATTGAGTGAAATCCTGAGGCCAGCCACTATTCGATAGGCTCACGCTCGTGCTGCCCGCCACGCAACTGGCAGTTGCGGTAGGCGCCATGGCGACTGAACGGGCGCCGTACGCTGTGATGTCTACGGACCCGTCCGAACCCGTCGGCACTGGAGCTGTTACTGCGACCGCGGCAGACGCTGACTGCGTCGGCTCAGCGATTGAAGTCGCGGTAATTAGGACGAGAGACGTTCCCGCAACCATCGTCGGGGCGGCATAAATCGCGGTTTGAGCAGTAGAGCCAATGATGGACCCACAGGCGGGGCTGCAAGAGACACCGGATTCAGTCAAATCCCAGCGTACACCTTCATTTTGAAGGTCATTACTCACCGTAGCTTGCAACTGCTGAGTTTCGGAAGGCGACAGAACGGCCGCAGACGGCGTCAAGGATACAGAAACGCTCGGAATGGGCTGGGAGACGACTGCTATGGTGGCGCTCACCGACCTTCTGAACTCAGCGACAAGCGTCGCGACAAGAGTCACAACTGGTGGTTGTGGAACTACGCTAGGTGCCGTGTAAGTAGCGTGTTGGCCGTTTGCGACGATAGATCCGCAGCGGGAATCGCACGGGACGCCAGATTGCACCAGGGACCAAACGATCTTGCTTGCTGTTTGGCCTCTCATGGAAATCTCAAACTGCTGAGTCTGTGAAATATTGACTGATGCTGAGGCAGGAGTGATGTTGAGTGCAGCTGGAACAGGAAAGAGGATAGAGTCCGAATTACTTGGGCGGCTTTGCCCCAGACAGGCCACCGACTCGCTAAGAACTAATGCCAGAACAGAGAGAATCCGGAGGGCTAAAAAAAGTTTAGTGGGTGTTCGTATAGTCCCCTTCATGTATCCGGTATTGGCAATTAAAATTCCAAACAACCGAAGCTCGTGAGTCTTCGGAACTACGGAGCTTACCGCTAGTCGGAAGGTAACAACCGCCGGACGGTTCCGAATTGGGCGACCGTTTCGATACTTGGGCCGGAAGGGGAAACTACCCCACTCTCGTGTTTACCCATCGGCAAACGAGACCGCACTTTGAGGCATTGGCTGCTTCGCTTCTTGCCCCACCCGGCTTCGCTACAGGCAAACTCCCAGGCTGTGTCGCGTGAAGCGAATCGCTCGCCGATCCTGATGACGAGCACGCTCTCGACGAGGTAAGGTTCCAGCCGACGCTTGGTCTTGGATACTTCAACGAAGTGGCGGACCGAGGCGACGGGGCTTGCTTCGCATTCGCTGAGATATTGCAACGCATCCTTAATATACAAGTTTTTGCATTTCTCCAACCTCCGATGAACGCAGGGGGAACTGTCTGCGTGGCACCTGCAGACATTGAGATCCGAGGCCAATTTACGGGTTATCGGCTGTTCAACAGCCAGGTCAGGATTCCAGCTGGCAGCTTGAACCTTAGTCACGGCATCCAGCCGCATCACGGCGCGAAGTTCCATGCCGCTCTATGGGAGCCGAATCGCCTCGCGATTTTGACAATGAGGACGTGCAAGCACCGCGCTGGTGATTGGACCTCCGCATTTCAAAGAAGCGATGCGTGGTGACTTCGGCGGCGCTCCCCTCAACTGAAATGGCGACTGCCTTCGAACCACTCTGCTTTGCAAGTTGTCGCATCTCTACCTCCCAAGATAGATTGCGTCCTGAAACCAGTTCGGAAACGGCTGTCGGTTCGACCCCCTCACTTCCTTAATCAAAGTGGGGATGCGGCGCCTTCGTGCTAGTAGTTGTTCGCAGAGCCTTGTTAGGGCGTCATAGTCGTCTTCGTACCATTCAGGGGGCAGCTGGGCGATGATTTCGGCAAACGTTTCTTCAGTGACATTGGTTTCTAGGCGTTCGATCCACGGTCCGAAAGACTCCATTCCGGTGACAGACTCATAGACGCGATTCCGGGTATACAGGCCACGCAAAGGTGCGTCAGGAAAGTTCCATTCTCCAGCATTGAAACAAAACCCTTGATCGATCATGACCGCACGGTACGGCCGCGGCAGGGAGTCGTACGCCCTTCGTCGTCGCGGTGTGCGCTCTTGCAAGAATATCGTTTGCCGACCGTCCGTGTTACATGTCCATTTGTCGAACACGAGCATACCCAAAAAATCGCTTAGATTGGTTACGCGACGGAGGTTTTCATCGGGTAAAAACTCAAACGCAGCGACATGTCGCGGATCGCCGGGGTACCGAGACCCAAACTGTAAACCTGCTCCGCAGGGAACCCTTCGTCGCGGCAGTTCGATCGCCAAATCTTCGGTCCAGCGAATCAAGTCCTCGGATACGTTCACAATCGCAACCGGTGTGGTTGGCAGACCTAGTTGTTCCGCGAGCTTAGCTGCGAGAAATTCATTTGCGAGGATCCGTCGATGCTGCGGATTATTTTGGAACTTCACGACATAGTAGGCCTGATCACTGCATCGCATCAGATGGGCTTGCGAACCACCTCGCATACGGCGTATCTGTTCGAGCGCAGTTACGGTTTTAGAAACGGGACCAGTTTCGGGTGCCGGCGAATCGCTATGCGCGACCACGACTGAGAGGGTGTCCATACGCCTCTCGTAAGGCAGTCGCGTCTAGCTGTCAATCCGGCTGATTGCCCACGGCGCCCACCGTATGTCGATTCTAGCTAGCGGAGTCGCCGTAGCGTGCTCCTCGTATAACGCCTCGTCCTCGGGGTGACGCGCTTGTATACCAACCGGTGAAGATAACCGACCGATTAAAGAAAGTTCTTGCATGATGGACGTTACTGAGCTATATAAGTGGTCCGACGCGGGAGCCTCGGCCCGTTAACGCCTTCTTGAGGGTAATCATGATTGGCACGATCGACGACGGCCGAGGCCAGCCCGCCCGGAGATTTTCAGCAAGGAGGTTCGCATGCCTTATAGCCGCCCGGCCGTATTGAATTGCAGCAGGTCGTCGCTACTGGTCGCTGTTGCGTTTTGTTTCTTAGTTGCGTCCGCTCTCATCCTCGCTCTTATCGTTCCCAGCCTGTCACGCTGAATAGGATTTTGGCGGGCGGCCCAGAAAACCGCCTGGTCTGTTTCATCGGAGTTTGTGAACGGGGGAGACGATGAAGGCAGGCAGAGAGGGCGTGCTGCGGTCAACCGACTCAGTCACGCTTGGGACCGCGATGCGCCGGGTCGCCGATCAGCAGTCCTGGTTAAGACTTGCGGGGCTGCTCTTGTTGCTTCTACTGGGCATAGATATCGCATCCCTCGGAATGCCACACTTAACGTTCGCAGCCTGGCAGTCCGAAACCTTCAAGCTCGGCGCCAATCGCCTCATCAACGGCCTGGCACTTCTAATCGGAATCTACATTATCTACCAGCTTTACATCCACCAGACTTTGATCAACGCGTTGGCCGAAGAAGTCGAGAAAGTTGGCGGGAAGGATTGCGTCACCAATTTCTACAATAGGCAGGTCGGCGAACAGCGGCTTTTGGAGGAGGTAGCTCGTGTAACGCGAAAGCCTCGCCCTTTGAGTATCGTGCGGGCAACCATCATTGGGCTGAATGCTGCTGACGAGCGCATCGGGCGTGCTTCGATGGATTGCTTTATTCGGATGTTCGCCGAGCGGGTGCAGCAAAAGCTGCGGCGCTGCGATATTCCAATCAGACTGGAGCGGGACGAGTTCCTCCTAATTCTTCCGGAGTGCAAGCCAAACAGTGTGACCACGGTGCTGAATCGGCTCAATGGAATGACTCTGGCCATCGGCGTCGGGGACGAGATCCCCATTGTTGCTGGCTGGGCCGATTTTTCGACGGGCGATTCACTCCAGGAATTATTTATGCGGGCCGAACGCATGCTCAGCGACAACCGAAAAACTCCGAGTGGTCACATTGGGGCGATCGAATCTGTGGGTCCACGCAGTCCGAATTCGCGGATTGCGGGCCTCACACCACGGGAACGCGAGGTGTTTGAGCTGCTCGCAAAAGGCAAAACAAACAAAGAAATTGCAAATATGCTGAACATAAGCGTGAATACGGTCGAAACGCATCGTGGAAGGATAATGAATCAGTTGGACGTCCACTCGGCGTCGGAGTTGGTCATATTTGCGATGCAAAACGGTGGGATCGGCCCGCGGTAGAGGAACCTCGGGTTCTCGACAGAGAGACAAAGGATAAGAAAGCACCTATGCGCGTTCGCATTTTCGCAGGTTTGATACTCCTCTTGGCCGGCCCTGCCGTCGCCCAGCAATCCAGAAACAGAGCCGCGGTGGACGAGAAGGACATTTTGGCCAGGTGTAGGGTGTCTATGGTCAGAGTCGTGACCTATGGCGTTGACGGCGCTTCACTGCGTATGGGTTCAGGATTCCTCGTTAGGAAGAATCGGATCGCTACGAACTTTCACGTGCTTGCAGGTGGTGCTTCCGCTTTTGTCGAATTCGACGATGGGGCAGCGGCGATGATCACCGCCGTGGTCGCAGCTGACGGGTCGGAGGACCTGGCGGTTGTCGAAGCTGCGACCGGCAACCGGCCACTTCTTGCCTTCGGAGATGAGTTCCGGCTCGAGGAGGATGAGATGCTGTATGCCATAGGCGAACCAGGCGACTCACCCGTGCGCCTAATTAGGGGCCGATTTTGGTCCTTTCTCGAACAAGGCATAAAGCTAGTCACGATCAGGGCTCCCCTTGTTCCAGGCTTTAGTGGCGGAGCGCTCGTGAACAACAAGGGCCAAGTGGTGGGTGTTACGACTGGAAACTTCTACGGTTCACGTGGCGCTGCAGTCGGAATCAGCCATCTCAAATCTCTTCTCAGGCCGTTTCAGGCCATCAGAGTTCCTTTGACTTCTCTTGCGGCAGACTTCGAAACTCTGCCTTAAGCGTACGGCCATTGGCTGTTCGCAAACACCCACAGCTGCTCAAAGGCATCCGAATCGGAGGCTGAAACGCTTGGCGAAAAATCATGTTTTTCGAGGGAGCCAAATCGTCGCTGAGCTCCAGTTAAATCCGTACGTCGGCTGCCGACGCAAATCACAGAAAAGTTCCCGATCAAAGGATGCCAAGATCATCTTAGTGCCCACAGCTGCCGCCAATGGATAGGGCAAATCTACCTTAGTAGTTCCAGCTAGGTAGAAAAACGAGTTGCGCCTGTACTCCGGATGGGCGTAACAGGTCAGTCAAATAGAAGTAATGAAAGTGAAGCGCGATGAACAGGAGGAAACGATGGGGTCCGTCCTAGTTTGCTCGAATTCCGCATGCCATTTTCTGCTTCAAGTCAATAACATCTCTAAATCGATCACCAGCCTCAAATCATGTCCGGAATGCAGGTCTGGGTGGTCGAGTCGGTGTCCCAACTGTGATGCACGGCTCGGCATCAGGCTACAGGATGGTCAGCCGGGTCGCTGCACATCGTGTGGAAAAACTATAAAGCCTTTTCAGGCGGCGATCGGAACAGCACGAGACGGCTACAGCGGAGCGCAAGCCCATGCCGCAGACTAAATACCTCAGCGATCCGTCCGTTGTCTTTAAACCAGCTCCACCGTATGCCTAACTAGATCGTGCAAGGCGAATCGTTCGCGGTCATCGGCTTGTAAGCCGTGGCACTCGATGCAATGTTTGCGAAATTCCGCGTGGAAACGATCAAGTTCCTGTTCGTCTGGCCATTTGAGTGAAATCTTCCACTTGCACTTGGGCAGACCACATCGGATGGTGTGAGCATTCGTGACTGCGGGCATGAGTGTCCCTTCTCGATTATTGGCAGCGGTTCGGGGTGGGAAAGGGACAATCTGCGAAGTATGCCCGGGTCAAACCCGACCAGGACATCCCTCGTCCGCTGCCATAGCCTTTTATCTGCTAACCATAGCTGTATTATATTGTGCCGCTAATTAAAAGTACTTGACAGCATTTTTACTAATCGATATAAATGCCCCGCTCGGGGCACTCGGGCATTCCCGCCATTCCTTCGAGAGGGAACGACACCAAATGCTCAGTGCCCCGACTGTGAGGTTCCCATGCCCTCCTCGCCATTTCATCCAGTCCACTTTCATCGATCATCCTTGCTGATCGGTTGCATCGCGTGCCTGATTGTTGCTACTGCGCTCATTCTGTTGTTGGCGCAGTCTGGCGCTCCACTCAAGTGAACCGTAACTCTGATGAAACGCTCAAAGCGCGATGAAGAGTTTGAGGTATTCCGCAAGGCGACGGCCTACAACTGGTCCTTGATCGAAGCGATTTTCGAGATTCTCGCGGAGAAGCGGGTTCTGACCGGGGAAGAGCTAGTCGAACGAGTGAGGAAGCTGCGGGATGGAAATGCCCCGCAGACGGCATGGGTGAACTGAGATCACTCGAAAACGGCCAGGACGCTTCAGTGCCTCCATGAAAGGTAAGCCAATTTATTGGGAGCTTTGTCGGCCTTTGCGCTCGCGCTGAAAGTCCATCGCTCTGCACAGCCACAGAAAATCTCTGACCGTCCAAATCTCAACGGCGGGTTCCAAACTGGATTCCTCGACTTTCAGTGTCAATTCGACGAGTTCCAACGAGTCTAGGACCTTGACATCAGAGTCTTTGGTTGGACTTCCAGCTGAAACTTGGGCGAGGACGTTTTTCCGCATCTCCTGATACTGAGACTCAACCACGGGACTGAACATGTTTCGCTCCGGCAGGATTTTAAAACGACCACATCGACCGAGCGAAGTACCGGAACGAACTTGGGAGGTTAGCCGGTTTATCGGCAGTTATGCACTGGTAGGCTGCACTCGGACACCTTTGATGAGCAGCCAAATGCCCAGCGGCACCTCGAAGATGAGCATCGGGATCCACAGAAATGAAGTAACCGAGCCGCGCACGACCCCCGCAAGTTCTAAAGGAAGGCCGACCAACAAAATGACGGAGGCTATCACGCCGAGCCAAGCTAGCGAGATGGGAATTATCTTGCCGCGCAAAAGCAGGTAGGAAAACAGGGTACTGCCCATAGCAAAGAAGATTGCACCCATATTCCACGCCGGCCGATTAAGAAGATATGTGCCGACCGTGAGCATGGTCGCACTGTCCAGCGAGTTTGCCCTGGACCCTGCCCCCAACCACAGTAGCTCCAATGCCGCACGAGTGGAAATAGCCCCAAGGAGGCCTTCGCAAACGCGAAAGATGAGAGCCAACAATGCGAGGTCAGAGTCTTGGTCGCGTGTGAGCCTGTACAACGTCACACCCAACACGATTGCGCAGACGGCCTGCAGCAGACCAAAAAGAATGGTCAAGCGTACCGGGAACGTGTGTTGGGCGACGCTCGCTAGCCTTGCGGCTACTCCTTCACCGCCAGTTGCCTGCCCGAACAAGATCACGCTCGCGATGCCAACCATGATGTAAATGAGAAAGGTCAATCCGGCGATTCGCGCGTTGGCTATGCGAGTCAAGGGAGGTTCTGCGCAGCAATATAACCCGAAACCGACGGCCCGCAATTAATGGGTATGTAAAGAGTCAGCAAAGCATGCGTCATTAGAACGAAGGCGTGGTTTGCTGGTCAATTGGACGGTTGCAGATTCCGCATAATATTCCGAAAACGAGCAGCACTGATTTGGTGGTCCGCCAAAAGCTGGCCGTCGTAGATCACCGAGAAAACTGCATACGGAGTCGGCGCGTTCTGCGCTTCACGACAGGATTTTAGCTCGATGACCTTGGGGGTGAGGCCGTATTCCTTCCGCGCCACCGCGGCAATGTCGTCTGCAAATTTCGCAATGTGAGGACACTGCTGCGAACGAATGATGGTCAGTCCATTCGGATATTTGCTGAGTCTCTTCTGCCAATTACCTGCCAATGTTGGATCCGCCGCGGCTTCGTCAAGTTTGCGGACGAGTAGTTGGTAGTCAGGAGCGGCCGTTGCCACCACTTCAAATCCATTCTTCAGAAATATGCCGCTACTTGCCAGCCACGGACCATCACGGGCGAGCACGGCAACGCCCTTCAGACCGGCCATCTTTGCATCTTGGAGACAGTCGTTCAGTAGTGCGCTTGCCGCACCTTTGTTCTGGGCGCGTTTTGAGAACGTCCAGATGCAGTGGACGAACATGTAGCCATGTGCGTTGACACCCCGCCACGCGTACTCGCCGGGCAAGTATTCGATGTAAGCGAGCGGTTGGTGGTCCGAGTCGAGCGCATACTTCGCACGAATGCCTTGCTCGACTTGCATCTGTAACCAGCAGTTTTTCTGGCGGCGACCTTCATGACTAGGATTCTTGATTCCGCAACATGGCAGGGACTGCTGCTCAGAAAAAGTCTAGTTTTTGATGTTCACAACTCTCGCTCCTTCCTTCGCGTCAGCATCGTACGCTTAAGGACGAAGAAGTGGCCTAGCGAACCCCCGGGACGTGCCAGAAACCGTTCACGACCGCATTACAATAGCTCTACATCTTTCTCAGTGATGAGCGTCATTTCGCTGAGTGATAGCGGTCGCCGCTTCGTAAGTCGGGATTAGCGACCTACGGGAAGAGTGGCCAGTGGAGGCCGAAACGATTTGAAGTGATCCGCTGGTCCAACGAACCGAGGACGCGACAGATTCTCCAAAAGGCGTCTGACTGTCCTGAAAGCACTACGACTGTTCTTGAGTGAGCATGTACTTGCGGACCACCACAAATTGGCGTCAGTTCGCTCTCCGACTCCGCTTATCTCAAAAGCCCACTTCTCGCAGATTATCACCTCGGTCGGCGAAATTTTCTGGCCAGACTGCTACTGTGCCGATGCCTCGATGGGGTCAGAATTGAGTCGTCGAGGAAGCGCGGCACATCGACTACTATCTGGCTCGTCAGACATGGGAGTGGATCACTCCCTGTTTGTAGGAGCCGCCTAAACCTTGGACCGGAAAGGGCGGCTCCGTTTTATTTCGGTTTCGCATCCCTTGTGTGAGCCTCCCAAATGAGTAAGGCAGCCTGCGCGGGACGATAATTTGCTTGGGATTCGAGGAAGCGGGAGGAGATCAGCCTGCTGCTGACAGGTCGCCGGTCAGTAAATGGGCGAATCGTGTATTTTTTAAGGCTGCCAAGCTAATTGCAGCCTGCGGATTCAGACCAGGTCCGATTCGGAGTCGTTAAGGAGACCACGAGCACAATTAACCAGCTGCGCGATTCCATCAGCCTTGGAAAGCACCACATCAACACCTGCTGCCGACGCCAGCGACCCACACACTGACTCCTCGTACATCGTGAAGAAGACAACCAGAGTGTCCGGCATTGTTTTTTTTAAGATGGAGGCCGCGTGCGCTCTGTAGTGCTCCCCGCTCAAACTAGACTGCCGGATTCGGTATGATTCAGGGCCTCCAACAGGAGGCAGCATGAGCAGAAAACCACGCATAGATCGATCCCCGGAAGAGAAGTGGCAAATCATTCA
>Ga0335080_10007105_pt1 | contig 11589 bp, 12 predicted proteins | sample Lox_Sample_34_FD_206720 | JGI IMG/M metagenome (GOLD analysis project Ga0335080, IMG submission 206720) | Soil microbial communities from Loxahatchee National Wildlife Refuge, Florida, United States - Lox_Sample_3.4 | ecosystem: Environmental > Terrestrial > Soil > Wetlands | place: USA...
GCAGAACCGCTACTGGGACCGAATTTCTGGAGCCGATGACCAGGATTGAACTGGTGACCTCTCCCTTACCAAGGGAGTGCTCTACCAACTGAGCTACATCGGCCTGAACTTTCCTACGCTCCCTGTGACGCAGCTTGCTGCGTCTTGCCTGGCGGCTCTGCGCCGCCGCTGTCGGCTGCGCCTTCATCCGATCGGCGCCGCTTGCCGCTCCTCTTAGACGTAGCGAGCTACGTCTCTACAGGGCCGGCTGGCTTCTGCTCTTCGTCCGCTTTTTCCAGGCGAGTTCGCCAGTAGTACAGCGCCGCGCGGAAGGCAAACAGGCCAAGAATCAGCAGCGTTGCCGTCCGCAGCTGAACATCGACGTCGAATATCCGGATCGGCTGATTAGACAGCGTGCTCATCGCCAGAATCGCCAATATGGCATAGGCGATCAACGCCAGCACGAACTTCTTTCTTACGTCCAACTCGCCCGCCCGATCCATTTTCTTGAAACGGCCTTCGTCCTATCCGTCCAAAGCCGGCGAGACGCCGGCACTACTTTGCAAATCCCTGGTGCACAGGGAAGGATTCGAACCTTCGTACCTCGCTAGGAGGAGCAGATTTACAGTCTGCCGGCTTTAACCACTCACCCACCTGTGCACAAACTAACCCGGCCGGTTTTCCGCTCGGTTTTACATCCGGCAATCTTTGCATCCGGCACGTCGCCGCAGTGTTACAGGTACGGGCGCGGAGCGCTTCGCTCCGGAATGACACAGAATAGAAGAACAGTGTGAGTGCGCAATGAAGTCGGTGGCGCAAACTGCCACACTTAGATAAGTTCTCTATGGAGTGTTGTTGGAAAACCTATGCCGTCACCGCTCGCCGCGCCCAATACAGATTTTACCGGAACCGTTCTCTGGAGCTGGCGAAGGGATTCGAACCCCTGACCCTCTGATTACAAATCAGATGCTCTACCGACTGAGCTACGCCAGCAGTGTGGGGAGATTCCAGCCATCGGGCCAGCACACATCCCCCTTGATCCCTTCGTATGTCCGGGACAATTGTAAAAGTTACCATAACGGCAACTTACGTGCAACCGGAGGCTGGGGCTCCGGGCTCAATCTCTGCAGTCTCGGCGGGATTTCTCTGGGCGGCTGGCGTTTTCGGAATTTTCTCTGGGGCCAGAATAGCCTTAAATCGCCGAGGGGGCTAAGGAACACCGCCGAGGACGCGGAGAAGCCGCCAGGAACGCGGACGCTGCCTCCTGGCCTCTGATTTTGCTTTCCTAATGCTGCGCTCTGCTATCATTTGCAGCAGATTTCATGCGCATTCGACGCAGACTCCCCATTGTGGCCGGCGTTCTGCTGGTGGCGGGTGCCGTCGCCCTGATCGTTTTTCTTCTCAAGCATGCTCCGCCCGAGCCCGCCCGCCTGCTGCCCGGCGCCGACGGCTTCATCTACTTCAATCTCCGGGGAATCCGGCGGGCGAACATTGGGCAGCTGCCGCAGGTCTCGCACGATCCCGAGTACGAGAAGTTCATTCAAGCTACGGGCTTTCAGTTCGAGCGCGATCTGGATGAGGCGGCCTTCGCGGTGCACTATCCGGACCCTGCGCCGGGCGCGAGTTTTGGGGCGAAGGCGGAACCGCGATACTCGGAGGTGTTGGTGGGCAAGATTCAAACCGACCGCTTCCGACAATATCTGCGCAAGATTTCGGGTTCGGTGGAGAGCTACGGATCAAACGACATCTTCAGCATCCCGCTGGAGGGACGAACTTTGCGGGTGGCAATCCTGGGAGTGGATACGGTGGCCGCCTCCAATGTGGACGATCCAGGAGTGATCCGCGGCATCATCGACCGCTCGCGCAAGCTGGCTTCTCCCTTCGCCGGGCCGGCGCTGCTGCGCAAATACTACAAGAGGATACCGATCGCCACCCGCTACGTGCCGTTTGCCGGCCTGGCCTGGGCGATTTTTCGCGTGGAGCCGTCGCCGGCGCCGCTCGATACGTCTCCCATGAGCCTGTCGTTTCTTTTCGACAAGCCGGCAGTGGTAGTGGCTTCAGTCCGGGCTTTCAGCGGGGTGCATCTCAGAGTTGAGGCGTTTACCGGCAGCGACCCGGACGCCAAGCACGTGGCCGAGCAACTCAGCAGTCTTCTGACCATTTTCCGCTCGACGGAGGGGCATGCCGCGAGCGGGGGTTCGGGGAAAAGTCCTGACCCGGACCTGAAACAGTTCTTCGATAGCCTGAAAGTCGAGCAAAACGGCGAACGGGCCGCGCTTACCGCCACCGTGCCGGTGGCGCTGATTCACAAAATTACGCAGACAGAGCCCGCGGCGCCGGCGGGGACGAAGCCCTAAGCAGGCCGCGAAAAGAGTAGCCAAAAGCTCAAAGAGCTACCCCAGGCGCTAAAGCGCGATATTTTCGAACGCCTTGACGGCACGACTGAAGTCAAGATTTTCCCAAAGTCCACGCTGATCTAGATTCTTTCCGCAGCCGCCATAACGCGCACAGCGGCCGCCGGCGCCACGCTCCCGTAGTTCACCGTTTTACGTAATGGCTGCTTTTCGGCGCGACCGGGTACAATAGCCCGAAATGTCACAGTTGCCGCTTCCTCTCGCCGCGTTCTTAGCCGGGCTGGTTTCGTTCCTCTCGCCTTGCGTATTGCCGCTGGTGCCGGGCTATGTGTCGCTGATTTCCGGCGTGGGTGTGGAGGAACTGCAGACGCAGGAGGCGGGGCTGCTGCGCAAAGTGATGCTGAATTCCATCAGCTTCATTCTTGGGTTCAGCATTGTGTTCATCATGCTGGGGGCTTTGGCGACGGGAGTCAGCCAGGTTTTGGCGCGGTATAAATCAACACTGGCGCAGGTGGCGGGGGTGTTCATCATTTTGTTCGGCCTGCACCTTACCGGCATCCTGCGCATCAAGTATCTGTACGCTGACAAGCGCCTGCACAGCGTGAAGGGCAGCAGCACGGTGTGGGGCGCATTCGTAATCGGGTTTGCTTTCGCTTTCGGCTGGACGCCGTGCGTGGGGCCGATTCTGGCGGGAATTCTTACGCTTGCGGCGGCGCAGGATACGGTCATGAAGGCGGTCGCCCTGCTGGCGATTTACTCGCTGGGACTGGCGGTGCCTTTCCTGCTGACATCGCTCGGGATTGAGCGCTTCCTCAAGTTTTACAGCCGCTTCCGCGCCCACATGCATGCGGTGGAAGTGGCAAGCGGAGCGCTGCTGATCGCGCTGGGCGTGCTGCTGGTGGCGGGAAGGTTTACAATTATTTCGAACTACCTGTCGTTCCTCAATCGTTTTTCTTTGTAGTGGAGTGACTGTGAAACGCGATCCTGTAATCATTTTGGTGGTAGCCATGGTGATCACCCTGGCGCTGGCTTTTGGCTACCAGATGTCGCGGCACGCGCCCTCGGCGAAGGCCTCGATTGCCCTGCAGGGTAAGGCGGCACCCGACTTTGCCCTGCAATCGACGGATGGGAAGACGGTTCATCTCTCGGATTTCCGGGGAAAAGCGGTGCTGCTGAACTTCTGGGCGACCTGGTGCGAGCCCTGCAAGATCGAAATGCCATGGTTCGCCGAATTGCAGAAGCAGTATGGCCCGGAGGGTCTGCAAGTGGTTGGAGTTTCGGTGGATGACGACGCGACTGCGGACGACCTGGCCAAGTTCGCCAAGGATCTGGGGGTGAACTACCCGATCCTCCTTGGCAAAGAGAACGTGGAGAATGCCTACGGCGGCGTGCAGTTCCTGCCGGCTACGCTCTATATCGACCGTGAGGGCAAGATCGTGGACAAGGTTTTCGGGCTGAAAGGGCGCGGCGAAATCGAGGACGGCATCAAGAAGATCCTGGGTCCGGGCCAGAGCGCGGAACATGTCGCACGGCTGCAACCATAGTTTGTACTTTGCGAAAGGAGAGTATCCGAATTGTTGCTTCTTCCAGCGGGAAGCAAAATGACGATGCTCAATCGCGCAGCGGGGATTGCGTTCCTCGTTATCCTGCTGGGCGGGCAGGGCTGGGCGCAGGACAGCCTGGCCCCGAAGACGGCTTTCGTAACGGTTGCGCCGGTGCCGCTGGCGTCCATGATCCGCGGGCGGGAAACCACGGTGGACGTGCAGTTTCGCGTACGGCCCGGCCTGCACATCAATTCGAATACCCCCGGTTCAAAAGTCCTGATACCCACCCGGCTCCAGTTGGATCCGCCGACGGACGTGCTGATCGGACGAATTACCTACCCAGTACCGCAGCAGATGAGCTTCGCCTTCGCTCCCGATGACCAACTGAGTGTTTACACCGGCGACTTTACGGTGAGCGTCGCGGTAAGGCCGCTGGTTCACATGACGGCGGGGAAGTACGCCGTGCATGGACGCCTGAAATACCAGGCCTGCGACAATTCCGCCTGCTATCCGCCTAAGCTGTTGCCGGTGACTTTCGACATCAAGGTTCTGAAGAACCCGGTCGCCCCCAGGAAGAATCCCGCACAGAGTCCGCATGCGCATCGGTGAAGGCAGTGACTGGACCGTTTCAAAGACTTTTTGTTCCAGGCCACCCCTGAACTGTCATTCTGAGTGAGCGAAGCGAAGGACCTCATGCCCGCGTCGAGCGGCAGAGAACCCGCCCGGCATTTCCTCGGTGCTTCATCGGGCGCGCACACGAGAATGCCTCGAAGCGCTGCCGCCGGTCGACGCGGGCATGGGGTCCTTCGCTTCGCACAGGATGACAGATGGATGTCCTGTCTGGAATCGGAATGCGAACTAGTTGACCCAGCCGGATTTGGAGCCGCCGTTCTTCTTGTCATCTTCCGGGGGAATGTAGTTGCCGTGCTCGTCGAACTCGACGGTGCGGTTGTGCTTGCGCATATAGACTTCGAATTTGCGGGCGGCGCGGCGGCGCTTCCAGCGGTAGTAGCCGTTGCGCATGCTGTAAAACTTCTCACTGACGCCAAGCGACATGCGGCGGCCGGCGAAGAGGAGGTACCAGACGTATCCGGCGCCCAGTCCCAGAAGCAGGATGAAGTAAAAGAGGGCGAAGCCGTTGAGCAGAAGGTAGGCCGTCTCGATTGCCGCCGTGAACAGAACGATCCACTTCACCGGAATCTGGATCGGAATAGGGAACAGCATGATGGGGGCGCCGCGGTTGAAGAGATAAAACACCATCAGGATTGCGTTGGCGGCCGCGCCTGATCCCAAGGCCCCGCCCTGGGCGACCACGTGAGTGAGTGAGAGTCCGAACCCCGCCACCGCCGACAGGATGATGCTGCTGAAGAACAGGCCATAGAAAGCAGCGGAGCCGATCCGTTCTTCCACCGCCGCGCCCAGAAAATAGACGCCCAGCAGGGACAATACAAAATCCAGAGGATCGACATACATGAAGGCGTAAGTGACGAATTGCCAGAGCCAGCCTTCCTTGATGTGCTGGGGATCCAGTACGCCGAGCAGCAGCAGCGCCTGACCCGTGGGACGGGCGAACGCCATCAGCAGAAGGATGCCGACGTAAATTCCGGTGCTGGCCAGAATGATCTGGCGGACGGCGCCGCGAAACGGCGGAAATCCCATTTCGAAGGAGGTGTTCCGGGGCATAAATATAGCTTTATCCTACCCTGCAATACGGCGGGCGGGAAGGGCTCGTGTAGCGCCGGGCTTGCCCATTGGGCACTCTGGCGGCACGGCTGGAAGCCGTGCCCTTCCATGGTGCTGCCTAGTGGACTGTCGCAATGAGTTCGTTACCGGGGCGCGGCGGAAGCGGTGGACTTTACCTTCGTGAACCCTTCGTGAACCCTTCGTCTCCTTCGTGGGAAGGTCTTTGACGGCGCGGTCAAAAAGCTAACCACGAAGGAGCACGAAGGTTACACGAAGGTTCACGAAGGTAAAATCCATGCGGCTTTTCCAAGACAAGAATAGACGGCCCCGCTCCAGTAACGATTACTCGGCGACAGTCCACCAGGTCAATTTAGTCACAGCCTCTCAGGGCAGGCTCAGCAAGTCCCGTCCCTACACGAGCATTAGCGTTGGGGCGTGGGCACTTGCGGCAGACTGCGGTGGCCCTCATTATCAACCGCGCAAACGGCGAAGATCACGTTGTCTTTGGACAGGGGCAGGGTGGCCTGGGTCGCGTTGCCCACGGATTGGGAGTGCTCCCATTCCGGGCTGGTCGTTGCGCGCCATAGCACTTCGTAGCCGGTGGCGCGGCCATCGGGCGAGGTGTCCCAGGCCAGGGATGAATCATTCTCCAGTTTCTTAGTGACAAGATGGACGTTCGCCGGAGGCGCGGGGGCTGAGGCCAGCGATGCCAGCGTGGCCGCATTCACCCGGGCCACGTTGGCCACGTAGTCGAAGTTCACGAACTTCGGCAAATCGCCGAATTGCACGCCGTTTTCCATGCGCACATTCTGGTGCTGGTGGTTGTAGTCTTCGCGATATTCGGTAAAGCGGACGGCGGCATATCCCTGCTCGTTGAAGGAGATGTGATCGCCGCCGCGCAGATAGCGATCGAGGCGGAAGATCAGCATGGGCTTGACCTGGGTGCTGTAGGCGCGAGCCACGCCGGCGATGTAGCGGGCAAGCTCGCGCGAAGAGGAATCGCTCTCCCCGCCCAGGTTGCGGATCATGCGCACAGCGGCGTCATTGGCGGCCAGGGGAACGCCTTCGGAAAAGACGCGCACCACGCTGGGGTCCTGCTGGGGACTGCGGTCGCCGCCCACGATGTCGTTGTTCAGCGCCGCTTCGATGTCCCAGCCTTCGGACTTGGCCATTTTCGCAAAGTGCTCGCTGCCGTTGAGGCCCTGCTCTTCGCCGGCCACGGTCAGGAAGATGACGGTTGCGGGAAACTTCAGCTTGCTCAACACGCGGGCGCATTCCAGGCTGACGGCGGTGCCGCTGGCGTCGTCGTTGGCGCCGGGAGCGGCGCCACTGATGTCGAAGGTGTCGCTGTTGCGGGAGTCGTAGTGGCCGGTGACCAGTACGATGCGTCTGGCGCTCTCCGGATCGGAGCCTTTCAACACGGCATAAACATTGGTGATTTGCGTGGGCTGGGGAATGCGTGGGCCGGCGGGTTCGAGAAAGCTGTCGGTCTTGACCTCGAGGCAGCCGCCGCAGTCTTTGGAATAGCTCTCGAACTCGCTCTTGATCCACTCGCGGGCCGCGCCGATGCCGTGCCCGGCGGCGATCGAGGCTGGGTCCTGGGCAGAGAGCGTGAGCCTGGTCTGGAAGCTCACCAGTTTCTCAATGGTGCCTTGTACTCTCGCCGCAGAGATCTGCTGGAGTGCGGCAGAAATCCGAGGGTCCTGCGCCGCGGGCACGGGTTGCGCTCGAGCCGCGCCGGAAGCGAGCAAAACGAGGGATGCCAGAAGGGCTGAGGGAAAAGTGAGTCGCGGGTTTCGAAGGCGGTTCATATTTCGTCAACTTTGAATTGGCGGCGGCGCAAACAAAACCTAAAAGCAATCACGAAGAACACCAAGGTCCACAAAGGTACACTAAGGAAAGAACCAAACCGGCCTTGAAAATGGCCTCACTCGCCCCATCTGCAGGCGCTTTGAGATTTCCACAGGGGAGGCCATGCTGTTCGCGGTCGGGCCAAAGTGTCCCTTTGCTGAAACACTTGACCTTCTCCTCCGAAGAAACTAAATATTAACAGGAGACGTTGCCGATCGAACGGAGGCGCCATGGTGTTGTGTCCTGAGTGCGAGACCAATCTCGACATTGAAGAAGACGATGTCGATGAGGGTGAAGTCGTCTCCTGCCCGGAGTGCGGTACGGATTTCGAAGTGATCACGGTGAATCCCATCGAACTGAAGGCGGTGGAAGAGGACTACGAAGAGGAAGAGGAAGAGGCGGAGGAAGCCGAAGATGGTGACTACTCCTAAAGGGCTTCCCCATCAACAACTTTTCCACAGTGTGTTTTCGGCTTTTCGTCTCCGCACAATCTTCTTGGGGCTTTGCTGCTTCGCACTATGCCTCTCACAGGCTATGCCTGCCCGAGGCAGGGCCAAGCCGGATGGGCCTGACAAGCCCTACGCCCTGATTTTCGGCACCGTTTGGGGGCCTGATAATCTCCCGGTGTACGGCGTGACGGTGAAGATTCGCCGCGCCAATGAGAAAAAAACCCGGTGGGAGCTGTACTCGGACCACCAGGGGGAGTTCGCCCAGCGGGTTCCGGCGGGCAAGGTCGATTACGTGGTGTGGGCTGACGTGAAAGGCTTTAAGTTGGCGGACGGCAAGCACTTGCAGCCCGGAGAGCCGGTACAGGTGCACGTGGAATATGATGAGCGCGTGGACATTGGGGTGCATCTAAAGTAGTGCGTGCCTGTAAAAGCGTGCTATGCGGGTGGGGTTCTCGAGGCGGTTATGAAAAGACAAACAGTATTAGCTTTGACTCTGATGCTGTCGCTGGCGGTGATGGCCGCCGCCGCTGATCCCTATTACGAGAAGGACAAGGATACCAGCCGCACCCTGGTTGGCAGGGTCACGAACCAGCATGATGATCCACTGCCCAATGCCGTGGTCTATCTCTCCAATACCCGCACCAACGTCGTGAAGAGTTACATCGTACCCCAGGATGGCAGCTATCGCTTCCCGGCGCTCTCTCCGAACATCGACTACGAAGTTTATGCGCAGTTCAACGGGCGCAAGAGCGACACCAAATCGGTGAGCCACTTTGATAGCCGGCAGCAGGTGAATATCAACCTGCACATCGACACAAAGTGATCGCGCCCTAACTGACGGGCTCCCCAAAAGTGGAGGTATGCTCGGTGCCGCCACAGGCGCTGAAAGCGCCGCGCCTACTTCAGCTGACTTACGGGGCGCTAAAGCGCCCTCTTCCACGGAGTTCCGGGCACTTGCGAGTTTTTGCGCACCACTGCTTCCATCCCCGGGGGTGGCCTGGGCTTCTCCCTGGTGACCAAAGAGCAGCGCCTGAAGCGCAAAACTCTGCCAACCTGAGAATCACCCTGCTATCCTGAGGCCAGCCGTCCATGCAGTCCCTTTTCCAACCTCCTCCTCTGGCCGAGGAACCGGTTTCCCAGGAAGAGGGAATTGCCCGCTTCCGGAAAAAGAAGCTCATGGGGCGCCTTTTTTTCGGGGCGCTGGTTGTGGCGGCGGCTGCCGTCGGGGCGCTCTCTGGGCTTCTCGTCGTCTATTCCACTGACCTGCCCCAGGTGCAGGAACTGGAACACTATCGGCCCAGCTCCATCACGCAAATCTATGACGATCAGGGGCGCATTATCGGCTCCTTTGCGCTGCAGCGGCGGGTGATCTCCAGTTACGAGGACTTTCCGCCGGTGCTGCGGGACGCGCTGATCTCCATCGAAGACAAGGATTTTTACCGGCACTGGGGCATCAATTTCTGGCGCATGATCGGCGCGGCCTATCGCGACGTGGAATCGGGAGGCAAGGTGCAGGGAGCGTCCACGCTCACCATGCAACTGGCGCGCAACCTTTTTCTTTCGCCCGACCGCTCTTTCCACCGCAAGATCCAGGAGATTTTGCTGGCCATACAGATTGAGCGGCGCTTCACCAAGCCGCAGATTTTCACTCTATACGCCAACCAGATTTATCTTGGGCATGGAGTTTATGGATTCGAAGCCGCCTCGGAGTTCTATTTCAGCAAGCCGGCGAAGCAGCTGCGGCTGGAAGAAGCGGCACTGTTGGCTGGGCTGCCGAAGTCTCCGGCGTACTACTCACCCATTGTCCACCCCGACCGCGCGCTGAAGCGCCGCAACCTGGTGATCAACGCCATGCTGGAGGACGGCAAACTCACGGCCGAGGACGCCAATGAACTGCGCAACCGGCCGATCCGCCTGCGGCTGGCGCATGATCCGGACTCGCTGGCTCCCTACTACGTGGAGGAGATCCGCCGCTACCTGGAAAACAAATACGGCAGCGACCAGGTGCACGAGGGCGGGCTGCGGGTTTACACCTCGATCGATGCAGACTTGCAGCGCGCCGCCAACAAGGCTGTGCTCGATGGCCTGGCTGCCTATGAGCGGCGGCATGGCTGGAAAGGCCATCTGGAAAATGTTCGCGCCGACGGCATTTCCCTTGCAGCCTATCAGCACCCCGACTGGGACGACGAACCGGAAGTGGGCGGCTACATTCACGCGTTGGTGACCGCGGTCTCTCCTGGCTCGGTCACGGTGAAGTTCGGACGATACAGCGCGACTCTTACCCAGCCTGACGCCGCCTGGGCGCAGCGCAAACTGCACGACATTCTTAAACCGGGCGACATCGTCTATTTGAAGGTGGAGTCGCTAGGCCCGGGCGTTCACGCTCACGTGGGCCTGGAGCAGGACTCCGGGGCGCAGGGAGCGCTGATCGCCATCGACAACGTGAGCGGCGGAATCAAGGCCATGGTGGGAGGGCGCGACTTCGAACTCTCCAAATTCAACCGCGCCACGCAGGCTCTGCGACAGGTGGGTTCATCCTTCAAACCTTATGTGTACACGGCGGCGATTGATCAGGGCGCGAGTCCCGACGACACTATCCTCGACGCGCCGGTGACTTTTCAAACTGCCTCCGGCCCCTACACACCGCACAACTACGACGAAAAGTTTGAAGGTACGATCACGCTGCGGCGGGCGCTGGCGCAGTCGCGGAATATTCCGGCGCTGAAACTGGCCGACCAGGTGGGCATCAAGAGCGTGATTGATTACGCTCATCGCTTCGGGATCACTTCCAACATCCCACCTTTCTTGCCGGTGGCGCTGGGCGCGGCGGAGGTTACGCTCTACGAGCAGACTTCGGCTTTCAGCGTGTTCCCCAGCGACGGGGTGCGTATCACGCCGCGCTACATCACCAAGGTGACCGATTACGACGGCCGCGTACTGGAAGAAGACTTCCCCGACGTGAAGGACGTAATCAGCGCCCGCACAGCACGGATTATGACTGGAATGCTGCAGCAGGTTGTGCTGCATGGAACGGGCGTGGCGGCCGCCAGCATGAAAGTGCCGCTGGGCGGCAAGACCGGCACCACCAACGACTTTACCGATGCCTGGTTCGTGGGATTTTCGCCCTCGATGACCTGCGGGGTCTGGATTGGCTTCGACGAGAAAAAGACTCTGGGGCCGAAGGAAACCGGCGCGCACGCCGCGCTCCCCATCTGGATGGACTTCATGAAGGTTGCTCTGGCCGGCAAAGACCCTGGGCAGTTCCTGGCGCCCGATCTTTCCATCAACCCGATCGCCCGGAAGGTGGACACCCCGGACGCTGCTGCGGGGGCAGATGAAACTGCTAACGGCCCTCCAGCGGACAATCGGGCTGCCAGTCCGCGGGCGAAGCGGCAGTTCTGAGAGCTGGGAACTGCCAGGAACTGGCTTCCATAAGACAAATCCGCCGACATCTGCAACTAAGTCTCCGCGCTCTCGGCGCCAGTTCTTTGCGCTCTCTGCGTTTTAAGGCTTTGTTTGGCCCGGATCGAGAACAAAATCTTAAATCGCCGAGGGTGCGGAGGGTTGTCGCGGAGTTCGCGGAGCCTTGCCGGTAGCGTGCCGCACAACGCACGTCTTTGGGTTATGCTCTTTCTTTCTCATGACCACCATCGATCCAGAGCGGGAACGCCGGCGGCTGACGGAACTCTACCGCGGCATGAGCGACGAAGAGTTGGGATCCGTCGCCGA
>Ga0335080_10007109_pt1 | contig 11585 bp, 10 predicted proteins | sample Lox_Sample_34_FD_206720 | JGI IMG/M metagenome (GOLD analysis project Ga0335080, IMG submission 206720) | Soil microbial communities from Loxahatchee National Wildlife Refuge, Florida, United States - Lox_Sample_3.4 | ecosystem: Environmental > Terrestrial > Soil > Wetlands | place: USA...
CACCTCCTCTAGCACGCGCACGGAGCTCACATAACCAGGGCGAACATGCAAAACCAAGACCTCTTCCGGGTCGGCAATCAAGTTCACGATTCGCGCTTTCGGCAGCTCGTTTTGCGCCGATACAAGATGGGAGATCAAGACGCAGGTCGTTATCAGATGCACCAAACTCAAACATTTGTTCATCGCACATCCTTTTGCCCCGAGATGGGTTTTTCTGACGATTCATTCCCGGCTTCACGAAGATAAGCTGTTCTGATTCTTGAGACATACGCGAGGACATCGGGATTCCGGTAAGAAAGTCCTCTCTGGATGATTTTGTCTTCCCCGGCGTAGTAGGCGGCCGCCACAAGTCGAAGGTCGTTGTGAAAGAGCTGCATCAGCCAAGCGAGATAGCGCACGCCTCCCGACACGTTTTGACTGGGATTGCAGCGATCGTTAACGCCCAGCCGCTGAGCCGTCATCGGCATCAACTGCATGAGGCCGACAGCCCCCTTCGGAGAGATCGTGCATAGCTGCCAATTCGATTCGCGTTCCACAATGGCGCGAGCCAACGCCACGGGCACTCGATAATGTTCCGCGTAGGCCGCGACGTAGTATTCGGCCTCCATCCGTGTTGTTTGAGTGCCAGCCGGCGCCCCGCAAGCAATCGCGCCAAGCACTTGCACCGCAATCAGTATTGATTTCATGCTGCGTTCGCTCGCAAGGCTTCTCGACAATACTGTTGCGCGTCGAAAATCAGACTGGCAAAGCCGTCGCGCAAAAGCAGCTTGCGCCGGTCAGCCTCGGTTTTGGCTAGAAGCGGCAGAAGAATGTCTCTCATCTCCGCCGTGATTTGTTCGGTTCCCAGAAGCTTGAGTGCTTGTGCGAGATCGAGAATTTCAGAAACGGAAGGCGGCTTCTCCAGGCTCCAGCCCCGCAAGGCTTTGGCGATTCCAGCCATGCCGGCATGGAATTCGCGGCTGGAGTCTGGTGTTCTGAGCGCGACAATTTCTGCCTCCCGTTCCGCAGTCGGGTGTTCAACCCGAAGGTAGAAGCAACGTCGGCGCAGTGGATCGCCGATGCGCCTTTCTTCGTTCGATGTGAGGACTACGAAGGGAATGCTCTTGGGGCGAACTGTACCGAGCTTTGGAATGGTGAGCGTCCAAACACTCAGGAGTTCCAGCAACATCGCTTCAAATGCGTGATCGACTTTGTCCAGTTCATCGATCAGGAGAACGCACGGCTTTTCGTATTCGAGGGAGCTCAGCAACGGACCAGCACTGAAGAATTGCCGGCTGTGTAGTGCAGCCTGCAAGGACTCCCAATCAACACCGTTAGATTTGGCCCTCAGTTCCACGCAGAGTCTCTGCAGCGGCTCATCGAATTTCCCGATGGCTTTCTCTTCGTTGATGCCCTCGTAGCACTGCAAGCGCTCAACGGTCGTATGCGCCGCGTCAGCCACCGCATATGCCAGCTGCGTTTTTCCACTGCCTGCCGGGCCCTCGAGCAGGAGCGGCTTGTGCATGCTTGCCGATAGATAAACTGTGGTTGTCGCTATCGAATCGGCAATATAGCCAGTGGCACGAAGTCTCTCACCAAGCTGATCCAACGATGAAAACACGCTTGCCTCCCGCCCAGCCGATTTCTTGGCGGAGCGGGAAGAAATTAAAGCGGAACGAAATTTCGGTCAAATTGAGGTGCTGCGCGGCGTTTTGACCGCGACAAAGAGGGACTCCCGTCGCAGTCACACAGCCTGGTCGGAGGATCCGCATTTAACAGATTTCAGCCGGCTTTTCTCAGCTTTCTATGCACGCGTTGCACGACACTCTCGGGAATTCTCAGTGTCGTGTATCCACGCTTAAACCTGCGTTCAGTGCTTTCCCACTTGAACACTCCAGGTTCGTTGCTGAAGATGCGGCGAATGGTTCGTTCGCTCAAACCCCACAATTTCGCCACTTCGGCTACGCAATAATGCTTCTCGAAAGCGGCGCCGGCGGGCGTAGAAGAACCAAATGAGCGAACAAGACTAGGCTGGTTTGAAGTTTGCGATTCCATAGAAACACCCTTGATTGCTCTAATTAGAGCAGGATTGAAAATCAGTCAAACAGGTGAAGCGATGACTCGTGGGGCACGAGGATGAGGCACGGGGATGAATGACGGGAGATGAGCAGGATTCTTTCCAGACGTCAGCCCCTGTGTGTCAGAGGATCACTCAAGGGAACAGCACTGAAAACCGGCGATACAAGGGCCAGCACCGGGAGATTTCGATGCGCCACGCATAATAGAGTGAAACGAGGCCATGGTCATGAAACCGTCGCGGACGTGGTGGAAGCGGCAGGCTGGCGTCCAGTGACGTGCAGTTTGGTCTTCGCAGCTCCTACCCCCATGTTTGACCACGCGTTGCGCACACTATTGGCCAGCTTCTGCTGCCGTTCCAGGACCCAGGGAGCATAATGCTTCTGTGTGATTAGAACGCTTGAATGTCCCAAGAGCCGCGAGACCTCTTCAAGTGGCATTCCCGCCAGCAAGTACTCCACGGCGAACGTATCCCTCAGCATATGGAGGTGGGCTGGCTTGGGCAGGCCGTCAGATTCGGTAAACAGCTTCGGATGTCTCTCGGTAGCCTTTTCCAAAATCTTTCCGAAGATCTTGATCCAATTCGAGACTTCACTCTTTCGCTTGCTGCGGCCGCTCCAGAAGAAATAACCGGGATGCGTGTGGCTGGTAGCTGGCACAGTTCGCAACTCCTCGGCTACTTCAGGCGGCAGCAGCCCATACACCGGCGAGCTTGCTTTGCCTTTCACCTTCCGCTGATAAAGGAAGATAGAATCATCTTCTCGCAGCTTGTCCTTGGATAGGCAGGCAGCATCGCCTGCACGCAGACCGCTCCAGCGAAGAAGTTTCAAGAACGCCCGGGCTCGTCGCGAATGTTTGCAATCGCTGATCCTCTCGGCATCCCTGGTGTCATAGAAATAAGTAGCCTCGATCAATGCATCGAACTGCTCGCGGCTAAAGGGCAGCGTTTCATCCTGCTCGGGGACGACTTTCCTAATTTTCTTCGCGGGATTCTCTGCAATCCAGCCCTGTTCGATGCAGAAGAAAAAGAACGTGATCACCCGCTGATGCTCATTGTGTCGCGTAGTAGGTGCGCCATCCCATGTTTGAATCCAGCGCCGCAAGGTAGCGACGTCCAGTTGCGATAGCCTCGTGATCGGCACATCTTGGGAGGCACACCAGCTCAACAGTCGGGTCAGTGTGAGCGTGTACTTGGCGCGAGTCGCTTCTGCGCGGTTGAGGCGTGCGATTTCCTGAGAAAAATTTTCCACGGCAACGGAAATCTCCAGTTGCGATTTCTGGGCCTGGGTTTTGGCTTCGAGCTGACGTTGCAGGTGCCTCACCGGGTCAAACGAGTCCCAAACCTCGCGCGCCTTTTGTTCCGCTTTCTCCCAGCTGCGAGTCTTAGCGCTGACCAGCTTGTCTTTTCCGTCGCGATAAATGTAGAGCCATTTAACGCAATGACATCTCGCCCAATCTGGGCGATCTCGCTTTGGGCAGTTGCGGTTGTGCCGCGTGTACACCTTCACCCTGGTGAGTGTGTTCTCAGTTGGGGTTGGCTGAGTATCGCTGGCGCCATTCCCGTTGAGTTCAACGCAGATCTCTGGCGAATACATGCTCGGTCCTTCCCCGGGTTTTTGCGCAATCTAGCATCGACCCCGATCTCGCACAAACGGGACGCGAAGAAAGGCGGAAAACGCCCAGATCGGCCAAAGTTTTCCTACATTTTTCTTACACTTGCTGGTTGTCGGGAAGGAAGAACTTGCAGAATCAGAAACTTAGGATTGGTTGCGGGGGGTGGATTTGAACCACCGACCTTTGGGTTATGAGCCCAACGAGCTACCAGACTGCTCCACCCCGCAGGTTGATGGTAACTGACGCTGGCTGGCGACGTCAAACCTACCTTTGAAACCTGATGGCAGTTTGGTCGCATTTTCGTCGCCCATTTCGTTTCGTCTGCAAACGTCATTGAGGCGGTGCTGCGTGTTTGCACTTATTCACTACGCCGAAACACAGAACTTGCATCCAACACACGCTCATCTACATCGCATCGCATAGGTCTTGCACTCACGCGATTTAGCTCAGAGCACTGGAGGGAGGTTTTTTATGCCGAAAAGGGACGGCGCCAGCCGCCAAACCATCAACGCACAACCTCGTATTCATCAGAGCGCCAAGGAAATCCAGGTCTACGGCACCGTTGCGCACGCGCTCCCCTTGGAACTTGAAGAAGATGTTCGCCTGGAAATGACCGAACAACTGAATCAGATGCTCGCAGACACGATCACTCTGCGCGATCTTTACAAAAAGTCACATTGGCAAGTGGCCGGTCCCACGTTCTATCAGCTGCATCTCCTCTACGATAAGCATTTCGACGAGCAAGTGGAACTCGTGGATACGATCGCCGAGCGAATCCAGTTGCTAGGAGGGATATCCCTGGCAATGGCACACGACATCGCAGAGACCACTGGTATTGAGCGTCCGCCGCGCGGACGGGAAGAGGTGCCAGTGCAGATTTCGCGCCTCCTCGATGCGCATCAGCTTATCATCAGGCATTGCAGAACCTTGGCAAAACGAGCATCCGAGTTGGGCGATGATGGCACCAATGACATGGTGATCAGCGACGTCCTGCGCACCAACGAACTTCAGGCCTGGTTTCTATACGAGCATCTCGTCGACATGCCCTTGGTACACGCAATCGATCCTGAAATGCGGAAAGTCGGCTGATGACTTTTAGAGCTGCGGTCTCCGACCGGCCGCAGCTCTCCTTCTTAGATCGCCTACTTGCTTTGCACCACGTTCAACTTGTCGTGATCGTAATACTCGTAAGCGGACATCGGTTTCTCCCCTCCCTTTTTCCAGATGCGCGAGTCTTCCGGGATCTTGTTAAGGACGCGCGCCATCTCTCGGATATGCATGGCGACGGTTCCGCAACAGGCCCCGATATAGTTGATACCCATGTCGCGTGCCTGCATCGCATAATCCGCCATCTCCTTTCTCGTCAGTTGCAGCGGATCTAGCGCGTAGGGAAATTCCGGCAGGCTGGTGAAGTCCGGTTTTTCCTTCGGCGTGCGATAGGCGACGGGTTGGCAGGCAAGATAGCCCGATACAGCCTTGCGCATTTGTTCCATTGATCCAAGAATGTGCTGCGGAGGCCGCAGGCAGTTCATTCCGACGATATCGGCTCCGGCGTCGAGCAGTTCCTTTGCCGCGTCAGCCGCGCTTTTTCCCTCCGCAGTCTCATCCTTGTTCTCGAAGCAGATCGTTACCATGACGGGCAACCCGGTCTTTTTCGCGCGTTCCACAGCGATCAGCGCTTCGCCCAGCCAGGAGAACGTTTCGCCGATGATGAAATCCACGCCCTCATCCACCTGCACTGCAAGTTGCTCGTCAAACGTCTTGCGCACGCGATCCGCGGCTGATGGGCTACTGGCTTCATACATCCACGTCAGGCTGAGATTGCCTGCCACCAGGCACCGGTCGCCGGCAACCTCGCGCGCCACGCGCACGGCCGAACGATTCAGTTCTTCCAATCGGTTTTCGAGTCCCACGGTGGCCAGCTTGTCGCGGCTCGCATAAAAGGTGAGCGCCTGCAGTACCTCTGCACCCGCCTCACGGAACTCAACGTGAAGTTCGCGCAGAGCATTGGGATACGTCAACGCAATTTCGGGCGTGAACGGCCCCGCGCGCACCCATCCGCGCTTCTCCAGTTCAAGCAGGTAACCTCCGTCCCCCAGAACTGGACCCTCTTTCAATCGTTCAAGGATTCCTTTTCTCTTCATGTTGTCTCCTGAAGGTTAATCATCAACGTATTCACAGTCCGCCTTGATTGGGGAGTTCTCCGCGAATCGGCGGGTTCGAAAGGCATCGATATTCACCGAGCGTGCGTGGCCATCCAGCAGTAGCTCGCTCATCACCAGACCAATTGCGGGGGAGATCTTGAATCCCATGCCAGAGAATCCTGCGCAGACGTAGAGTCCACGAATCCCAGGAATCTCGCCGAGCAACGGTCGAGAATCAGGAGTCATATCGTAGACCCCAGTCACTCCTCGCATGACCTCGGCCCGCTGCAGCTTGGGAACACGACGGCACGTACGCTCGATGATTTCTTCCAGTGACTCGTCCGCCGCGCGCTGCGGAAAATCATCGGGATCAACCGGTCGCTTCCCGTAGAAGTCGCCGACAAGAAACTTGTCATGCGCATCCGAACGGAAATACGTTGCTGTTACCGAATCGATGCAGGCGCATCCGCCACCCTTCATGTCAGGCGCGTTGCGCAGAATCGCCACTTGGTGATATTCGCACTCAATGGGCACGTCGTAGCCGGCCTGCCGGAGGAGCGGCCGCGTCCAAGGGCCGGTGGCAACAATCACAGCGGGTGACTGGATCAGTCCCTCGCCGGTAATAACGCCGCCGATCCGGTCACCCTGTAAGCATAGACCGACAGCCTGTGTGCGTGAGGCGTATATTGCACCCAGATCGCGTGCCGCCTCGAGAAAATCCCCCGCTACGCCAGCACCATCGCCATATCCGGAGTCAGGCTCGTACGCGGCAAGTTCGACTTCATCTACACTCCAGTCGGGCTCGAGTTCGCCCAACTGGTACCTGTCGATAAGTTCGACATTTACTCCAAGCTTGCGTTGCATCTCGACGTTCCGCTTCAGTCGTTCAGTCTCATGTGGATGCACAATGCGGACGAATCCCGTCTTTCGGAAGTCTCCTGGGGCATGCACAACTTCCTTCCAGTTTTGAAACATGCGCAAACTGATCAAGGCCAGTTCCACTTCGGCTGGAAAGCTGTAATGCATGCGCACGAGAGCGGAGGAGCGCCCGCTTCCCCCGCGGCCGACATGATCTTTGTCGAGGATGACGATCTTTCCGGCATTGCGCTTCGCCAGATGAAAGGCGATCGAAGTCCCCATGACGCCCGCGCCGACGATGACTATGTCGGCTGTTTGCGGCAGAAGACTGGAAGCTGTCTGATTCATGCGGCTTTTCGAAATCGTCCTTTCTTCCAATCACGCAACACCTGATGGGCCGCATTGCGCCCAGGCGCCCCCGTTACTCCACCGCCGGGATGTGCGCCCGCTCCGCACAAATACAATCCAGCGATCGGTGTTCGATACTGTGACCACCCGGGCACCGGCCGCATAAAGAACAATTGTTCCAGCCGCAGATCCCCATGAAAGATGTTGCCTTCGGTTAGCCCGTAAGTTCGCTCAAGATCCAGCGGAGTCAGCACTTGCCGCGCCACAATGGATCCGGGCACATTCGGCGCGTATTCGGCGATCTTCTTGACGACAAGATCGCCCAATACTTCCCGTTTCTCGTCCCAGTTACCGTGACGCAGATGATAGGGCACATACTGCACAAAGCATGTAAGGATGTGTTTTCCCGGTGGCGCAAGAGAGGCGTCGGCATTCGACGACACGACACAGTCCACCCAAAGCTCTTTGGCAATCTCGCCGAATTTAGAGGTATCGTAGCAACGCTCCGCAAACTCAAGCGAGGGCACAAGAGTATAGAAGGTACGTTCTAGAGGAGTCGCCGTAGCGGGAGTCCCGGCAAAACGGGGCTCCTCTGCGAGGACCATGTTGACCTTGGCGCACGGGCCATCCATCTTGATTCCACGCACAGCAAAAAGAAAATCTTCCGGCAATTCCTTCGAATCGAGGAATCCCAGGAATGTCCGCTTCGGGTCTGAATTGGAAAGCATCACGCGACCGCGAATTTCGGTGCCGTCATCGAGAACCACACGGCGCGCCCGTCCTTGCCTCACGTCGATCTGAGCAACGCTTGCTCCAGTAAGAATCTCTACTCCAAGTTTCTTTCCTGCTGCGGCCAGCGCTTGCGTGATGGATCCCATGCCGCCCATCACATGCCCATAGAATCCCTGCAGTTCATGCTCCCCGCCGCTGAGTAGATGAAACAGCAAACCGATTGCAGTTCCCGGCTGATATGGTCCTCCATGTTTCCCGTACACATTGTTGGCGAGAAACATGGTTTTGATCTTTTCTGATTCGTAGTTCTGATCCAAAAACTCACCCAGGCTGCCGGTCAGAAAAGAAATCAGCTGTGAAATCTCGAGCTTGGAAATTCCGCGAAACCGCTTACCCACGCGAAATAGATCCGTCCAGCCTTTGAAACTCGAAGTGTCAATCTCTGGTGGAGGCTCCAGGAAAAAAGGTTGCAGGTAGCGAGCCAGCTTCTTCAGTTGATCATCGACCTGCACGAACCTCGCCGCATCTCTGGGGGAAATCTTCGCGAACTCCTCGCGCGCCCTCTCCCGATCAGCCCACCAGGAGACTACATGGCCATCAGCGAAGGGAACTTGGATTGCCGGATCGCACGGAATCATCTTCAACCCGTGATCTGCGAGCCGAAGTTCCGAGATCACCTCAGGTCTCATCATGCTTGCAATATAGGACGTAGTCGATACCCTGCAATCCGGCGCAATTTCTTCCGTGACGCAGCATCCGCCCACAATGTTGCGACGCTCGAGCACGAGTGTCGACAGACCGGCCCGCGCGAGATAAGCCGCTGCAGTGAGCCCGTTGTGCCCGGCCCCGATCACAATAGCGTCGTACACGCGACTGGCGGTCTGCTGCATGTGTTGACTTGAGGTCACGAAAGGCTCTTAAGATCGCATTACATTACCGCAAAAGCCTGCAAAATAGAAGTTGAAATCGAAACTGAAGCTGAGGTATGCTCACGTGACTTAAGGTCATTACTATGCCTGGAATCGCCAGCAATCGTGTCATGCCACCGCTTTACCAGCGCCAGCCCAAAGTCCGGCCGCGTTCGGAAGCCAAGCGCGCGCGCATCATCGAAGCCGCGACTCAACATTTCGCGGAGCATGGATACCACGACGCCCGCGTCGGCGACATTGCTGCCGTCTTGGGCATCGCCAAGGGTTCTATCTTTCAGCACTTTGGCAGCAAAGATGGTTTATTCTTCGAGGTCTATAAACGCGCCGTTCGTTCTTTTGCCAAGTATCTCGATGTGCCAGCAGAAGTTCGCGAACAAGGCTTTTTTGAGGTCCTGCGGTATTGGCTCGCACGCACCGAGCACCTGGTCCACGAAGACTGGATTCCTTATCGGATCTCTCTTCTGGGAAACTACGGCACCGATCTCGTGCTCAAGCGCGAGATCAACCGTTTCCTGCTCACCGAAGATCCCTACGGCACCGTAAGTTTTGTGCGCTTCGGTCTGGAGCGACGCGAACTTCGCGATGATCTCGACATCGAAATGATAGTCTCGATCATTGACTGGATGGTCGAGCGTTTTCAGGATGCGCTGCTGACGGCCGAACTCGATCCTGGACTATTCCGCCGGCAAGGCGAATTAGCCGAAAAGAAAGAAGCACGGATTCAACAATTTCTCGCGATGCTGCAGCGGGCGATTGGGACGGCAGCCCCAGTTCCTTCACGGACGAAGGGTCGAACGAATCACCGGCGCTGAATTCCTGGTGCGTGTGCTGAATTCAGTGTTCCAAATCTCCATCAAGAGTGAGACCATGCAGACAACCATTGAGCAAATCCTGTCGAGCTATAACGACCGCGCACCTTTGTCGCAGGCTTTCACGATTCCTGCCTCGTGGTATACCGACCCGCGCGTCGCCGAGTTGGAACGTTTGAAAGTCTTCGGCAAAACATGGCAATTGGTCGCACGAACCAGCCAGCTACGGAACGCCGGCGACTTTATTGCGACCCGGGTTGCCGGTGAGCCCATCGTCGTAGTTCGTGGCGCAGACGGTACTTTGCGTGCTTTCTTCAACGTGTGCCGTCATCACGCCGCCGCCGTGGTAACTCAGCCTTGCGGGCAAGCGTCGGTTCTGCAGTGCCCCTACCATGGCTGGAAGTACGGACTCGATGGTTCTCTCAAAGGCATGCCGGAGTTCGAAGGTGTCGAGAACTTCGATCGCTCGCAAAACGGACTGCTGCCAGTTCGAGTCGAAACCTGGGAATGCTTTGTGTTCGTGAACCTCGATCCAAGCGCAGCTTCCTTGGGGGATTTTCTCGGCGGTCTCGTGAAGCGCGTAGCCCCTCTAGGTATCTGCAGCCTTCATTTCTTCGAACGCCGGACCTACGACATTCACTGCAACTGGAAGGTGTTTGTCGACAACTATCTCGACGGCGGGTATCACGTCCCGCACCTGCACAAAGGTCTCAGTTCCGTTCTCGATTACAAGCAGTACACGATCGAGAACGAAGATCGGTACTGTTTGCAATCCAGTCCAATGGTTGCATCCGACGAAGACGCAGCCACCGGGGCGACGCGCAAAGGTGATCGCGCTTGGTACTTCTGGCAACATCCGAACCTGATGATCAACTGCTACGAAGGATACATGGACACGAACTACGTGATCCCCGTCGATGCGGATCGATGCACCGTAATTTTCGATTTCTACTTCAGCGATGTCAGCGAATCGCGCCGCGCTTACAACACAGAGTCGGTGAATGTCGGCAATCGCGTGCAGGATGAGGATCTCGGCATCTGCGAAGACGTGCAGCGCGGCCTGAAGTCTCGCGCCTATGGCGCCGGACGATTGTCAGTTCGTCGCGAAGCAGGGGAGCAGCTATTTCACCGCCTCCTTGCCGCCGACTTGAAGGGCAACTGAAGTACAAGAAGTTTGTACAAGTACCAGTGCTCGTGAGGCGGACCAGTGTACGACGGCCGTCTTACTGATGGTCCCGGGGAATTGTCTCCTCCCAGGTCTTGGACTTGAATATTTGCCCGTCTCTCAAAAGCTCGCGCGTGTACTTGTAGTAGAAATTCTTCTGCTCAGTTGTAACCGACAGATGGCCGCGCCAGACAAGCGTTCGTCCTGTCAGCGCAAAGATACTCTCCGCTTCTCCGCGCACGGAACAAGTTTCCGGGTGCGCGTCGTCCCCCTCATAAGTGAGGCTTTCGAAATCGGTCTGCTTTCCCCATGGGTATTCGTATCCATCTTTCCCCTTCCAATGCACAGTCGTCTTCTGGCGTGCCTCATCGCGTTCCACCGTCCACTCGCCAGGCCACGGGAATCCTTCATTCTTGATGTCGGTGCGCTGCTCCATCGGTTGTGGCGGTGAGAACTCGGGAGACGGCGTCCCTTGAACCGGCACGATGGGCAGCACGATTCGCGACCCAGCACTTCCGCCCAGCTCCAGAGATGTCGTCATCGCGTAAGGTGTTGGCAAGACCATCGGCCAAAGCGCATTCGAAACCGCTACCCGAATGCGATGCCCCTTGGGGAATATCCACGTAGTTAAGTGCATCTTGATGTCGAGTGGATAGACTCTGCCTGGTTCGAGATCGCGCGGGTCGCTCAGGGATTCACGCTGTGCCCCACTAATACCGGCACCAGTGATTTGCGTGACAGTGCCGTCGGGGGCCACGTCCGAGAGTCGCGCAAACCAGTTCGCTTGGATTGCCGTCGCAGAAACCCGCAACAGTGCCCGAGGGCGACCGAGAATAGCGACGTCATTTTCCAGGGGCGCCGAGTCGTATACCAGGCTGAAAGCATCCACCGGCCGCGGATCGCTCAGCAGTTCGCCCCACCAGAAGCCCGC
>Ga0335080_10007111_pt1 | contig 11585 bp, 10 predicted proteins | sample Lox_Sample_34_FD_206720 | JGI IMG/M metagenome (GOLD analysis project Ga0335080, IMG submission 206720) | Soil microbial communities from Loxahatchee National Wildlife Refuge, Florida, United States - Lox_Sample_3.4 | ecosystem: Environmental > Terrestrial > Soil > Wetlands | place: USA...
GAGCCCTGCGAGTTCATTGGAGCGGGGATAGGGGAGCGGCTTCAGCAGAACGCCATCGATGACGCTGAAGACGGCAGTGTTGGCGCCAATACCGATAGCCAGTGTCAGCAGCACGGTGATCGCGAACCCCGGAGATTTTCTCAGACGGCGCAGCGTGAATTTCAAGTCCGCGATCAGCCGCTCGAGCATTCCCCACTGCCATTGTTCCCGGCTGAGCTGCTGGGCGAGGGCAACGTTGCCGAATTCGCGCTTCGCCGTTTGCTCCGCCTCCTTGCGCGACATGCCTTCTTGTTCCAGCTCGTCGGCTCGCTCCTGCACGTGCTCGTTGATCGAGATCTCGATGTCGCTGTAGCGGCGCTTACGGCTGAGGAGGCGGGGAAGTGGGTTCATTTCGATCTCCTGGTTCGCGTTTGATGACGCGTCTTGCGTGCGTTTGTTCGAACTCTGAAGAGAAGCCGATCAAGACTGGGAAAAGGCAAGCACGCGCGTGATTCCGTCGAACATTTTTCCGAAGCTGGAGAGCTCTTTCTCGAGATGCTGAATACCGGCGTTGGTCACACGGTAGATACGCGTCGGCCGGCCTTTAGCCGAGACGCCTTCTTCCGAGTCCAGCAGGCCCTCCCGCAACATGCGCTGAAGAGCTGGATAGAGCGAGCCTTCCTCGACCTGAAGCAGGTTGTCGGAAACCTGCTTGATGTGCTTTACAAGGGCATAGCCATGCATGGGCTTTGCCCGAAGTGATTGGAGAATCATGATTTCGAGGGCGCCGGGGAAGAGATCGCGGTCGCTGGTGTTTCTGGTCATGAATGAATACTAGCGCCGGATACCTATTTTGTAAATAGGTATATGCGTCGAGGGCGATTGCGTTCATTCCGTTGTACGCGGCAATTGATCTGCAATGCCATACGGCAGAGAAAGAAGAAGCGCGGCCAAAGCCGCGCTCTTTTTGCCTTGCCTGTCCTACTTCACTGGTTTTATGACTGGTGGTTTCCATGTCCCGTCGATGATTGAGGGTGGCGTTTCTTTCGGCCAGTAGAGACGCAGCATGGGAATGAAGCGTCCCTTCGGAGCCGGGAGCCAGTTTGCTACCTTTGCTCCGCCGGGCGACTGAGCCTGGATGTAGATATCAACCGAGCCATCCGGATTTGTGACGAACTTGTCTCGTGAACTGACCGTGTACCGGTTCAGCGGGTTGGGCACGAAGAAGTACGTTGAGTCGTACATGGTCAAAGACCAGAAACCATTTACTGGCGGCATCTGGCCCTTGTCGAAGTGCATGACATAGTTATGCTCGTCGGCGTCGAACTTGTCGCCGTTGGCGTCTTTTTCACCAGTCGGGTAGACAGCATCCTGCGGACGATTGGCACCGAGTCCGATGGCGGTGATGAGTGCCCGCTGGAGGTAGTCGGTCCCATACGTGCCGGCATTCGTCGTGAACATCCATCCATTGATGGGCTTCCCAGCTTCCTTGAAGTGCTCCATGATCTTCGCTTGTGCGATCTTCGGCACGGTCTTGATGAGTTCCTGATCGAAGGCGCGCAACTTGCTGGGATCGAAGTCCTGGCCCGGGACCAGACCGATCTTCGCCATCTGCTGGACCATGGGCTCATCGGCTGAAGTGGGCGGGTTTTCTTTCATGAGGCGGCCAAGATACGTGAAGTAATCCTCGACGCTCATGTCGTCGACCAGGTCGCGGACAGCCGTCTTCATGTCGAGGTTGTTGTCCACCGCTCCCTGTGCAGGTGTGTAGGGTTTGCCGTAAGCGCTGAGGGGGACCAGTTCGAACTTGTCCTGGAGTGCGTGGACTTCCTTGTAGTCTTCCGGGGTCCCGGTGCAGTAGATCCTTCCGAGCAGCCAGACCATTCCAGTTGGCGATTTAAGTTCCTTGACGCCATCGGGGAGTTTGCCGGACCAGCCCGGCCCGGTAATGCCGTACTTCGCTGCTTTTCCGCCAACGGTCCGTTTGCCGGGAACGTCGAACACATCAGTCCACCCGCTGAGGAAGGGCAGGAGATAATATCGATCGCCCATATCCGGAACAGTCAGAATCCACGGCTCGGTTGATACATCGAACCAGGCAAGCGTGTAGAGGGTGTCCGCATTCGGAGCGGTGACCGCATGGTTGTCCACAGAAGGGTAGGTCCTCAACTTGAGCATCTGGCCCATGGGGGCAGCTGCATCGGTGGTAGCAACCACATTGGTCAGTCGTTTGCGGGTCATATCCATGGTGACGAGCGGGTAGCCATAGATGTAGGCGTCGGTTGCGATGCTGACCGCTTGTTTGAGTCCAACGTCATCGTTGCTCTTGCAGGATGTCAGGGACAAGGCACACGTGACGGAGGCGCAAGCAATTGCGAGATTGCGCAACAATGATTTCATTCATTCCTCTCAATGAGTTGCACGTCTGACAGCTCGGCGGGTATCGAACGAGACTATGCGTCATCTTTGGGGTGTGTAACTGGCAAATGTGCCAGGCTCTATCAGAAAAGACAAAGCCCGAAGGAGTTGCAGAGATTTTGAATTCTGCTGAAAGTATTGAGAGATCGCCGTGCCCGAAGCGAGAGGATACACACAACCAGAAGGTCGCACATATCCAACTCGTGATCGTCTCCTACTTCCTGCTCGTCACTTCGCGACCGATCTCTGATTTGCTATCCAGGCAGTGATGTGCTCATCCAGAACATCAAGGGGCAATGCACCGGAGTCGAGCACCTGGTCGTGAAAGGCGCGAAGGTCGAAGTTGTCGCTCAGCTCTGTTTTCGCTTTGACACGCAGTCCCAGAATCTCAAGCTGGCCGATTTTGTAGGCGAGGGCCTGGCCGGGCCATGCGATATAGCGGTCCACTTCCTGTTGAATGTCGGTTTCGTCGACAGCCGAGTGTTCGCGGAAATAGTCGACCATCTGCTGGCGGGTCCAGTGCTGCGAGTGCACACCGGTATCGACCACCAGGCGGATCGCGCGCCAGATATCGTTTTCAAGGCGGCCGTAATCGGAGTAGGGATCCTGGTAGAGACCTACGTCTTTTCCGAGGCGCTCGGCATAGAGGGCCCAGCCCTCCTGGTAGGCGGTGTAACCACCGAACTTTCTGAAGTCAGGGACGTCCGTTAGCTCCTGCGCGATCGAGATCTGCAGGTGATGGCCGGGGAGGCCCTCATGATAGGCCGTGGACTCCACCTCATCGAGGTCACGGTCTTCAAACTTGTAGGTGTCAATAAACAGCCGCCCGGGCCGGCTTCCATCCGGAGTTCCCGCCTCGTAGTAAGCGGAAGCGGCGTTCTTTGCCAGGTACTCGGGAACCGGGACCACTTCAAACGGAGCCTTCGGCAGGCGGCCGAAGAGCTTGGGAAGGCGCGCCTGCATCGGCCTCAGATAGCTGCGATAGGCGTCGAGAAGGGCTGCTGCCGACGCTGGCTTGTTCTTCGGGTCGGCTCTGAGGCTGGTGCGAAAGCTGGCCAGATCTTTGAAGCCGAGCTTCTGTGCGATGGCCAGCATCTCGGTCTCATCCTTCTTCACCTCTTCAATGCCAACCTGGTGGATTTGATCGGCAGTGAGATTCGTGGTCGTGCTGTTACGAACAAGGAACTGGTAATATCTCGGGCCATCGGGGATTGCCCAGATGCCAGGGTCAGTGCGTCCTGCAGGGATATACGCAACCTCAAGGAATCGTGCGAAGCGCTGGTATGCAGGCAGCACCTGTCTGGTGATGGCTGCGAGCATCTCGGTCTTAATGCGGTTTTGCTCCGCCGCGGAGATCGATGTTGGGAATCTCTTCAGCGGCAGTGCGAAAGGCGAGTCTTCGGGCTTGTCGCTGGCGAGCTGTTTGACCTGGTCTAGGGTCTTTTCCAGCAGGTACTTTGGCGGGACTCGCTTGTCGTCCAAGCCGATCTCCATGCTGGAGGTGACCTGATCGAAGGCGTGAGGAATTGCGTTCAGGCGCGCGATCCAGTCGTCGTAGTCCTTCACGGTCGTAAAGCTGAGTTGCGCAACCAGCTGCGGATAAGTGGAGTAGATGCCGTCCATTTGGCTGACGGGCATCTCCCAGGGTTTGAACTCAGCCTCTTCCTGGTCTTCCGAGATCTGCCGAATGAGGAGATCGCGACTGATTTTGTCCTGCTGCGAGACGCCGGTGAGGTCTATGGCCGCGAGTTTCATCAGAAATTCCTGCTCTTCGGCGAGCCACGCGTTCAGAGCCTTCACCGAGTAATCGTGGATCTGATCGTTGTAGCGTTTGTCGCCGATGGACGAGGCAAACTCAGGCCGGCGTTTGAGACTCGCCTCCCAATAGTCCTGAAAGATGGCCTGGAGTGCTTTTGCGCGTTCTTCCGGCGTGGTCGGGCCGGCCGTGGATGGCTTCAGTTGAGCTGAAAGAAGAGCCGGGACTAGAAAGATTACGGCAGAAAAAAGCAGGGCGGATCTTTTCAACGAAGAACATCCTTCTGATGGGCGACGGGAACAATCCATCGGCTTGAGTGTAGAGCACCGGGGTGCCGGGCGGTCCAGTGCAGCGCGACTGGTGAGATCAGTTCGAGACGGAGTGCACGCTCTCAAGCATTCGGTACAGCGTGGAGCGGCTGATGCCGAGCTGGCGTGCCGCTTTCAGCTTATTGCCATGATTGAGTTCAAGCACGTATCGCACGTGTTTGTGAATGACAGAGTCGAGGTTCAGGGCTTGCGGAGTTTTCAAAGGTTTGTCCAGTGGTGCAGGAGCAGAGCTGATCCAGAGATCCTCTTCTCGGATGACTCCGTCGGTGCATTCGAGTACTGCAGACTCAAGCACGCTGGAGAGCTCTCGCACGTTGCCGGGCCAGTCATGCTGAAGGAGTCGCGTGATCGCGTCGCTGGCGAGGGTGAAGTCCTGAAGATGGTAGCGCCGACGGATGCGATCGAGAAGAATCCTGCTCAGGGGCAAGATGTCTTCCCGTCGTTCGCGCAATGGCGGAACAGTGAACTGGATTGCCGCGAGGCGGAATGCAAGATCTGAAAGGAATTGGCCTTTTGCAGACAGCTCTCGAATCGGCAACTCGGAGGAGGTGACGAGGATCGCAACACCTGGAGCAAGCGTATCCAGGCCCTTCAGGGAACGAAGCAACAGCGCCTGACCGGGGACTCCGAGCAGGTCGATCCGATCAAGATACGTGAATCCTGTTATCGATCGCGGATCGGTTTCACTGAGCAGCCACTCGCGCGCATCGCAGCGGTTGAAACCGGAACGAGCTATCGCCGGATACGCTGCTACTGCCCGCAGGTACAAAAAAGTGGCCAGGGCTTGCTTGCCCGTTCCGGCTTCACCATCGATCGAAGCGAAGCGCAGATGTGACGCGACGAGCCCTGCACGCGTAATGAGTTTGCGAACCGATGGGCTAAGGCTGATGAACTGATTGGAATCGCGTCCGTCAACTTCAAACGCGCTCTGACGATCAGCGGAGGACCGTGATGTAGAGGGAGCAGAGTCCTGTATGGGCATGAACGCGCCTTGTCTCGGCAGCCAGGGCATCGAACGCAGGCCGCACAAACCTTCATCGGCACATGCAGTCGAAACCTGAGCGGCAATAAAACGCGGAGGTCCGGAGTTCAGAGAAACTGCGTCCAACGCTCCTGCAATATCGGTCTCCTCGATTGCGGAGAGATCTGGCTAGTCGGCGGCAATCACGCGGATAGAAGCAACGCCGCGAATCCATCTGGCCGGCGAATGGTCTCCAGAGCAAATGAGCTCGATGGGTCCATCTTCAGTGAGTGGTTTGCCATCGAGGCTGTCGGCCAAGAGTACTGATCCGTCGTGCACGTCAGGGGAGACTTCGCCCAAGGAGTACACGATCTTGCTCCCGTCGCGGCCCTCGGCTATGACGTACAGGCGGAAGTCGTTCCCCCTGGGTTTTTGCGGAACACCGACTTCTGCGAGCAAAGCCATGAGGGGTACACCCGAGTAGGTTTGAGTTGCCTGCTTGCCCTCGTCCGTGAATTGGAGCTTCTCATGAGGAAGACTAGCGAGCTTTGGGGTGGTCCATTCCTGAGACTTCTTTTTGAAACTGATCTTCAGGGGTGGAATCACGGAGTCGCGAGCCTGGTCTGCCTGGATGCGGGGGATGGTCGAGTCGAGCGGCGGTGGCGGGTGGATCGGGCCGCCGCCGGGACCCATCGTCAGGGGATTCTGCTGAGCGCCGGCGAGAGTTGAGGCAAAGCTGAACGCGAGGAAGAGGCACAATTTCCGGGCAGTCTGGCGCATCGGGTGACCTCCGGCATTCATCGTATACTTGAAATATGTCGGTTGTGCGGAATATCGCGGCCATCGCCAAGGGCATGAGCATCACCTTCGGGGAAATGCTGCAACCCACGCAGGTTGAGAACTATCCGGACGGTAAGGGCCCGATGCGGGGTGCCCGGTTCGAGGAGCGCTTCCGAGGCGCACATGTGCTGCAGCGGGATGAGAATGGCCTGGAGAAGTGCGTCGCTTGCTTCCTTTGTGCGGCAGCCTGTCCGGCGAACTGCATTTACATCGAAGCGGCGGAGAACACCGAAGAGCATCGCATCTCCTCGTCCGAGCGGTACGCCAAGGTCTACAACATCGACTACAACCGCTGCATTTTCTGCGGATACTGCGTGGAGGCCTGCCCAACCGACGCCATCACCCACGGCCACGGCTTCGAGCTCGCTTCGCTGAACGCCACCAACCTGGTGATGCGCAAGGAAGATATGCTCTTGCCGGTCAACGCCATTACACCGGCCAGGTGATTCCCCAAGTGATGTGATTATGCTCACTGATTGGGGTGCCTGGAGTAGATAATCCTTAGGCAAGCAAAGAATGAAACGCGCTTTCCAAATCGCCGGAATCCTGCTGATCATCCTGCTTGGGGCGGGCCCTGCTTCGGCTGCGGTTGGCTGTGTGCTGGGCAGTTCGGCGATGGGCCCGTCATGTCCCATGGGGATGACTGCGATGGACGCGGACTGCCCCATGTCGCACGCTCTTGCCGCAGGAGACTGCTCGCAGGATTGCTGCAACCGCACCGCGCCGATTGCCCAAGTGGTGAACGCTGTACCGGTGAAGCCGAAGTACGCGGCGGCAAATCTCCAAATGGCGGTGTTGGCAGTTCCCACGGTTGTGGAGGGAAGGTATTCCCGGCCCGCGGTTTTTCTGAGTTTCGCGGCCAGTTCTCCGCCGCGTTACATCCTGTTGCGCGTGTTCCGTATTTAATACCCTCCTGACGTCTCATTGCCGAAGAGGCCGCCAGCTGTTTCGCCAGCGCGCCGCGTATCCACGCATGTCAACGTCAAGGAGAATTTTCATGAAGCGTATGTTCGCAGTTCTTTCTGTCGCAGTTGTTCTCGCCGTTTCCGCACTCGCCCAGACCTCGCAGATTTCTGCGAAGAAGGCGTGCTGCACAGCCTGCTGCGACAAGTGCAGCGACTGCTGCCAGGGCGGCTGCAAAGACTGCTGCCAGGGTAAGTAAGAGGTTCGGCTGTTGCTGTTGGGGTCGGGTCGCTGGAGGCGATCCGGCCTCATTGGGTTCCCGTTCAGCGCGTGAAGGCCGCTCGATCGTCATAACTGTCAGTCCAATCCCCGAATATCTCTTTTCCCTGCATCGGGTTCCGATCTGAGCCGTATGCCTCTTACAATCATCAAAGAGACATGACGAAACCCCGCCAACATCCCCTCGTGGAGATTCTCAAAAAGCGCATCGCCATCATCGACGGCGCGATGGGCACCACTATCCGTACCTACGGCATGACCGAAGCCGATATGCGCGGCGAGCGCTTCAAGGATGCAAAGAAAGACCTTCTGAACAATGGCGATCTTTTTACGCTGACTCAACCCAAGATGATCGGCGACATTCATCGGCGGTTTCTCGAAGCTGGCGCGGACATTATTGAGACGAATACGTTTGGGGCAACGACGATCACACAAAGTGAGTTCTTTGTGGACGATCCGCGTGAGCATGGCGGGCGCAAGGACCCAGCATTCTACCAAAAGGTGATCGACGATGAGTTTCTGAAGAAACTGGCGTGGGAAATCAATGAAACCTCAGCGAAGGAGTGTCGCGAATGGGCGGACAGGATTGGGAGAGAGACTGGAAGGCCGAGATTTGTATCTGGCGCGATCGGGCCGCTGACCGTCTCGCTCTCGAATTCGCCGGATGCCAACGATCCGGGCTTCCGTTCGGTGACCTTTGACCAGGTGAAGACCGCCTATGCAGAGCAGGTGCGGGCGCTGATTGCGGGGGGAGTGGACTTCCTTCTGGTAGAAACGATTTTCGACTCGTTGAACGCCAAGGCTGCCCTGGTTGCGATCCGCGAAGTCTTCGAGGAAGATAGCAAGGAATTGCCGGTGATGATTTCTGCCGCTGTGGGCCGGGGTGGCGAGACCCTGATCTCCGCGCAGACTACCGAAGCGTTCTGGAATGCCGTGGAGCACGTCAAGCCGCTGTCAGTTGGCCTCAATTGCTCACTTGGTCCCGACCTGATGTATCCGTTCCTCAGCGATCTCGCGGAGAAGGCGAACGTAGCGATCTCGTGTTACCCGAATGCAGGATTGCCTAACCCGTTGTCGCCCACAGGGTTCAATTTCGGCCCGGAGGACATGGCGCGCTATCTCAGCGACTTTGCAAGGGCAGGTCTGATCAACATTGCCGGCGGATGCTGTGGCAATACGCCCGACCACATCGCAGCGATCGCGAAAGCGCTTGAGGGCGTGCCGTCACGCGCATTTCATGCAGAGGACCGTTCGGACCAGCGCGTAAGCGCTGCCGAGGTCGCACAATGAAGGCTCTCCGGTTATCTGGATCACAGCCCTTCACACAGCAGCCCGGCGTCTTCATGATGATCGGCGAGCGCACCAATGTGGCCGGCTCGCCGAAGTTTGCGCGTCTCATCAAGGACGGTAAGTTCGAAGAGGCTGTCGGCGTTGCGCGCCAGCAGGTCGAGAGCGGAGCCAACGTCCTGGACATCTGCATGGATGAAGGCATGATCGACGGCGTCACAGCCATGACGCGGTATTTGCAGCTGCTGGCCAGCGAGCCCGAGGTCGCGAAAGTCCCATTCATGATCGATTCCTCGAACTGGGCGGTGCTCCAGGCCGGATTGAAGTGCCTTCAGGGCAAAGGCATTGTCAACTCGATCTCGCTGAAGGAGGGCGAGCGGAACTTCTGCGAGCACGCGGCTACAGTGCTGAAGTACGGCGCTGCTGCGGTTGTCATGGCCTTCGATGAGAATGGCCAGGCTGCCGACTTCGAAGACAAGGTCCGCGTATGCGGGCGCGCGTATCGGATTCTCGTGGAAATGGTTGGGTTTCCGGCGGAAGACATCATCTTCGATCCGAATATCCTGACAGTTGCAACCGGGATGGAGGAGCACAACAGCTATGCTGTTGACTTTATCCGCGCCACCAAGTGGATTAAGGAGAACCTGCCGGATGCCAAGGTAAGCGGCGGTGTTTCGAACATTTCGTTCAGCTTCCGGGGGAACAATCGAGTGCGCGAGGCGATGCACTCGGCATTTCTTTACCACGCAATTGCCGCCGGTCTCGATATGGGTATTGTCAACGCGGGCATGCTCGAAGTTTATGAAGAGATCGAGCCGAAGCTGAAGGAACTGGTTGAGGACGTTCTGCTAAATCGGCGACCGGATGCTACCGAACGCCTTGTCGAATACGGCGAGACGTTGAAGACCACCGATGTAGTCGTCACCGAGAAGAAAGCGGAGGAGTGGCGCCACGGTACGGTGGAAGAGCGCCTGACTCATGCCCTGGTAAAGGGAATCGATAACTACATCGAGGTCGATACGGAGGAAGCACGCGAAAAGCTGGGACGGCCGCTGTTGGTCATTGAAGGGCCGCTGATGGCGGGGATGAGCGTAGTCGGCGACCTGTTCGGAGCCGGCAAGATGTTTCTTCCCCAGGTGGTCAAGTCAGCACGCGTGATGAAAAAGGCTGTTGCCTACCTCACGCCCTTTATGGAAGCTGAGAAGGCGGCTCTGGCCGCGGCCGGGCAGGAGGTCAGGGCACAAGGCAAGATCGTTCTCGCAACTGTAAAGGGCGATGTGCATGACATTGGCAAGAACATCGTGGGTGTTGTGCTGGCCTGTAACAACTATGAAGTGATCGACCTCGGTGTCATGGTTCCGGCAGAAAAGATTCTCGAGCGCGCAAAGGAAGTGAATGCCGACATCATCGGCCTGAGCGGTCTGATCACTCCGTCACTCGAAGAGATGGTGCACGTGGCACGCGAGATGGAGCGCCAGCAATTCAAGCTTCCGCTCCTCATCGGAGGAGCGACTACGAGCCGCGCCCATACCGCGGTAAAGATCGCGCCGAATTACAGCGAGCCGGTGGTGCACATCGTTGACGCCAGCCGCGCCGTCCCGGTTACGACGAGTTTGTTGAGCGATGAGGGGCGTGAGGCGTTTGTTGCGCAGCACCGTACGGAATACGAGGCCGTCCGCAAGGCTCATGCGGCGCCGCAGGTAAAGACTATTTCGCTTGCAGCCGCCCGCGCGCGTCGCACGCCGATTGTATGGCGCGCTGATGACGTGGCGCAGCCTGAATTCACCGGTGTTCGCGCGCTCAATGATTTCCCGCTCGCGACTTTGCGCGAGTTCATCGACTGGTCCCCGTTCTTCCACACCTGGGAATTGAAGGGTGTCTATCCGCGCATCCTCGATGACGAGAGGCAGGGAGCGCAGGCCCGCCAGCTTTTTAGTGAAGCCAACTCGCTGCTCGACAGAATCATCGGCGAAAAACTGCTTACAGCCCGCGCCGTGTACGGCTTGTTCGCCGCATGCGCGAACGGTGATGACGTTGATCTTTACAAAGACGGCGCGCGCACTGAACCGCTCGCGACGCTGCACTTCCTGCGCCAGCAGGCTAACCGTGAAGGCACGGAAGCGTGCCGCTCGCTCTCCGATTTCGTCGCGACTCGCGAATCGCGTCTATGCGACCACATCGGCGCCTTCGCGGTCACAAGCGGCATCGGTCTTAAGGAGCTTGCAGGGCAGTTCCGTGCGCAGCATGACGACTACAACGCCATCATGGCCGAGGCCCTCGCCGACCGCCTGGCCGAAGCTTTTGCCGAGTACCTGCACAAGCGCACTCGCGACGAGTGGGGCTACGGCAAAACTGAAAAGTTCACGGCGCAGGAATTCATTCAAGAAAAGTATCGCGGCATCCGACCCGCACCGGGCTATCCGGCCTGCCCGGATCATACGGAGAAAGGAATCATCTGGCGCCTGCTCGACGTGGAAGCAAAGACCGGCATCAAGCTCACCGAGTCTTATGCTATGTGGCCGGGATCAAGCGTCAGTGGTCTCTACTTCGCGCACCCTGAGTCACGCTACTTCACCCTCGGCAAGATCGACCGCGAGCAGGTGGCTGACTACGCCGACCGCAAGGGAATGACCGTGGCCGAAGTGGAGCGATGGCTGGCCCCGAACCTCAACTACGATCCGACACGCTGACCGGTTCGCCCTTAGGTTTGCTTGCTGCTGATTCTTGTTCCCGGACGTGGTGTGCCTCAAGTCACATCCATACCCGGGCAAATGATTGACCCTATCAGACGCAGGATGGTTAGATGTGGAGCGGCACTCAATGCATTGCCGTT
>Ga0335080_10007113_pt1 | contig 11584 bp, 14 predicted proteins | sample Lox_Sample_34_FD_206720 | JGI IMG/M metagenome (GOLD analysis project Ga0335080, IMG submission 206720) | Soil microbial communities from Loxahatchee National Wildlife Refuge, Florida, United States - Lox_Sample_3.4 | ecosystem: Environmental > Terrestrial > Soil > Wetlands | place: USA...
GTACGGGGTTGTCCTGATCCAACTTCCGGGACACATGGCAGTGGGTGTAAAAGGAACAGATGCCTTCCAGGGCACCTACTATGTGAGCCAGGGGGACCGGTTCTATTATCTCGAGACTACTGGTGGTGCCCGGTGGAATCTGGGCGAGATGCCGAAAGAATTTCAGCATTCACCTGCAGCGCTTTTGCCTCTTGTGCAGAGATCCCGGGTGGACATGAGCTGTGCAGAGGCAGGGGCATGGCAAGACGCTGCCAATCTGTACCTGAACGAGAATTGTTCAATCAGGAACATTGGTGTAGGAACAGCAAAGAACCTGAGACTCTATGTTGTCGCGATGAATTCGGTTGAGGGAGATGAAAGAATCTGGCTGCCGGATACAACCCTTCAGCTGGGGGATTTCCCGGAGGGGGCATCAGGGTATGGGACAGCATTGATGCGGATTCCGCTGAACCAGACTGCGCGGGTACGGTTTTACCTTTACGGCGATAATTTCGATCCGGTAAGTCTCTTATCCGATCCGATGAAAACCTGAAGCAGGCCCGAATAAACAACCTGCCCATTGGTCCTGTGTGCTAAGGATCTTAACCGTAATAAAAAAATTGCCCGGATTCCGGAGACTTTGTATTTATCCCCTGTTCCGTCCGGAGATTAGATACGAAACGATAACCAGCATCGCAATGAAGACCCAGATATTCCCGAACAGGTAGAGGAGTTGCTCATGGGCCTGGTCGTAAAACCGCAGATCGATCGAGGTCACACCCTCCCATTGGATTGAGGTTGTGTTATCCGGGTAACGGGTCACATTTGCACCGGGGCTGATCCCGGCAAGCAATGGGTTCCTTACATCAAACTCCTGCGGCAACGTGACGGTGACGTTGTGCGGGCTGTCATAGAATGCCTGTACATGGTCTTCATGAATAGGGCCGATATAGGAAACAGTATAATTTCCTTTGTCGAACAGGATCCTCGAGCTCCCGCTCCAGGTAAACGAACAGTTGAAACACGACAGGCCGGCAAGACGCACGTCTCCTGCATCAAAGGGGATTTGCTCCCCTATAACACCCGTATCCGCAAATTCATACTGCGAGGTATCCTCTATCTGGACTGCGGCAAGATATGCTGTGCCGTTGGGGTACACCCGGTAGTCTGCATTTTCCGCCGACGCCGGAAGGATCGCGATGATTATGATAACTGCAGCGCAGAGAGCAGCGACGGTAAATCCGCGTCGATTTCTTTCGGAGGCTCGCATTGCTTTATCACCGTATCCGGGTCCTTGAGAAGATGTCCGGTAACGACACAGACTATCCGTTCGCTCCGGTCAATCGCACCACTCCCTGCCAATTTCCTTATTCCCGCTACTGATGCCGCTGATGCGGGCTCAACACCGATCCCCTCCTTCCGTGCGAGGTCGCGTTGCATCTGCAGGATCTCTTCGTCGGTAACCGTTTCCGCGATCCCGCCGGTTTTCCGTATTGCTACAAGGGCTTTTTCGCCGTTGACCGGCGCGCCGATGCGTATCGCTGTCGCGACTGTCTCCGGGTGCATTTCAGGAATAACCTCTGCGAGGTTTTCCCGAATCGCCCGGACAACCGGGCTCGATCCTGCTGCCTGTATGCCGGTCATCATCGGCAGACGATTGATAAAATCGAGTTCCTGAAGTTCCAGGAGCCCTTTGTACACCGCTGAAATATTCCCGGCATTCCCCACCGGCAGCACGATACGGTCAGGAACCGCGCCGAGCTGATCGATGGCTTCAAAACCAATCGTCTTCTGACCTTCCAGCCGGTAGGGATTCATGGAGTTGAGGAGATAGAGCCCGTGGGTGAGACAGAGGTCGTGAACCATCTCGAGAGCCCTGTCGAAATTACCACGGATGGAGATGACTTTAGCGCCATGCATGAGTGCCTGCGCAACCTTACCGACAGCTACTTTCCCGGCAGGGAGGAGGACGACGGCCGGAACGCCCGCCTTTGCAGCGTAGACGGCAAGACTCGCAGAGGTATTTCCGGTGCTTGCACAGGCAACGCTTGTCTTTCCCAGCTGGAGTGCCATTGAGACCCCAACGGTCATTCCCCGGTCCTTGAACGATCCCGAGGGATTCATGCCCTCATGTTTTGCATAGAGATTCGGGAGGCCCATCTCTTCTCCCAGTTTTTTCAGGTGATAAAGAGGAGTCCCGCCTTCCTGGAGCGAGACCGGTTCGATCCGCACCGGTAGGATCTCTTTGTACCGCCAGACCGAGATGGGCCGCTTTTCCCAGACCTTTTTTGAGATGGCCATTTCATCGAGAGGGTACCTGACGGCAAGCAGGTGGCCGCATTTTTTGCAGTTGTAAATAATCTCGTCAGCAGGATAGGTAGCTCCACAGCTGACGCAGACGAGATGGTACATACCGTAGTATTTGTCTGTCAGATACATATAGGTCTGCGGTCAGGGAAACCGGGGTCCGAGGGTTCAGGGGCCGGAATGAATTTCGCGGGAGAGGGCGTTGTAAGTCTCCTCTTTCCTGTCCTGGATAACCGGGAATGCCCTGCGGGCCTCTTCGACAACCCTTATATCGAGATCGGAGAAGAGGAGCTGTTCTGCGTCACCTGCTTTCCGGATAATTGTACCAAAAGGATCTGCTGTCATGGAAGTGCCGCTATAACGGTCTACTGGTGTCGTTCCCGTGGTATTTATCCCGACGATATACATCTGGTTCTCTGCAGCCCTCGCCCGTATGAAGAGCTCCCAGTAACGGATACGGCTTTCCGGCCAGGCAGAGGGAATAAAAACGGCATGGACCCCTTTTTGTGCGTAAATACGGAACAGGTCGGGAAACCGGAGGTCATAGCAGATCGCGATCCCGCAGGACAGTGATCCGAGAGAAAACATCCCGAGCCCCGTTCCTGGATGAAAGAATTCATTTTCCCGTGCGTGGGAAAAAAGGTGGATCTTGGAATAGCGCGCCAGGAGGCGGCCGTCGCTTCCTATGAGTACTGAGGTATTCCGTGTTTCTCCGGAGGCGGCTTCACGGAACGATCCAAGAATCGCAATGCAGGATTCCATCGCAAAGGATTTCAGAGTGGTGATAATCGGTCCCGACAGTCCCTGGGCAAAATGAAGGGATTCGGGATCCCAGCCGGTAGCGAACTGTTCGGGGAAACAGATTATGTCTGCTCCGGAACGGGCTGCATGATGAATAAACTGCTCAGCCCGCGAAAGCGTTCGCTCCGGGTCTTCCCAGACACTCACCATCTGTGCGCTGCAGGCGCGGACGATTCCGTTTTTTTCGCAGAGGATCGGTTCAGGCGGGGACATCGGAAGGCTTCCAGAAGAGGATGAGCGCCGCGCTCATCACAACAAGAATAGCGGTAGTGAGAAGCAGGAACGGGGCGATCGCGAGCCGGACCCCGAGAAGGAGCGCCGCGATGATGGAGCCTGCTGCAGTGATACTGCTCCCGATCAGTACCATACCGACAGATGTGAGATCCCAGTCATCCATATTATCCCCCTGCGGCAAGCGGAAACGCGAGCCTGATGCCGTTTATGACGAACTGGACAGCGATCGCGATGAGGAGCATCCCCATCAGGCGGTTAACCGCCCGGTATTGCCGCTGCCCAATCTTCTTCATGATATATTCTGAATGCCGCATCATATAATACGTTATCACAATGGAGAGGAGGATCGAAGAGAGGACTATCACTATCGCCACAGGTGTCATTGCAGAAGCCTCGTTCATGAGGACGATCGTGGTGGTTATGGCACCGGGACCGGCTATCATCGGGATTGCGATTGGCATAACAGCAATGTCATCCGCGTCCCGGGACTCGTATTTTTCTGTGGCGGTGAGTTTAGTTCTCGAAGTCTTCGCATAGACCATTTCCATGCCTATTCCGAAGAGTAATATCCCGCCTGCGATGCGGAACGCCTCGAGGGTAATGCCAAAAACCTGCAGGATCCATGTTCCCGCGAGTGCGACCAGGATCAGGATAATGAGCGCCGACCGACAGGCGTCCCGCGCGATGGTGTCCTGTGCCTGCCGGTCCATACCGCTCGTAAGTGATACGTAGATGAGTGTTGCGCCAAGTGGGTTAACAATAATGAGAATAGAGGAGAGCGTGAGCAGGGTAAAGCTGATCAGATCGCCGGCCATTAAGGATAGTGCAGTGTTGTTCGGTTAAAGAGATTGCGCAGAACTGGTGTGGAAAATTAATATTCGTACAGGACCGGTTCATCGATCCTGTTGTAGGCCGAGAGTTCCGCAGGTTTGAAGTGGATTCCGATTTCCCGGATTGCACTCTCTGTGGAGTCCGACGCATGGATCACGTTTCTTCCTATATCGATCCCGAAATCCCCGCGAATCGTGCCCGGCATCGCTTCCTGAGGATTTGTCGCACCGATAAGTTTCCGCACTATTGATACTGCATTCCTTCCTTCCCAGACCATGAGGAAGCAGGGGCCTCCCATGATGTATTGCTTAAGGCCGGGAAAAAATGGTTTTGCAAGATGCTCTTTATACTGTTCTGTCACACGCGCTTCGGGAAGCTTCTCGAACCGTCCTGCAACGAGCTTTAAGCCTTTCGCCTCGAACCGGGAGACAATCCCCCCGACGAGACCGCGCTGGACTCCGTCCGGTTTGACCATGACAAACGTGCGGTCCACGGGAGATCACTCCTTGCCGGTTGCCTTCTTAGCCGCCTTTGTCCACTGGACACGACGCGGCACCCGCCCGAGTTTCTGGTTGTTCTGGCACTTTGTGCTGCAGAACCAGAAGATGGTCCCGTCTTTCTTGACAAGCATCTTCCCGGTTCCCGGTTCTATCGATTCACCACAGAAACTGCAGTTGTGCTGTTCCACCATGGTTACCGCCTCGACATTTTCTTGGCTTCCCGTTCGGTTTCGAGAAGCATGATGATATCCCCTTCACGGATCGGCCCGACAGTATTCCGGGTGATGATCCGTCCTTTGTTGTTGCCGTCGAGGATCCGGCACTTTACCTGCATCGCCTCACCGTGCATACCGGTCGAGCCGACAACCTCGATAACTTCTGCTGGCGTTGCGTCATCTGCCATGGAAAAACCTCACGCCTTCAGGGCAGTAAGCTGCTTTGCCAGGTCGTCGATGGTCTCTTTGGCCTTACCGGGTTTGACGATTGCAGCTGCAGCGGACCCGACGTCGAGGCCGCTTGCCGCACCGATGTCGTTTTGTTTGTTGATGAAGATGTAAGGGACTTTCTTCTCATCGCAGAGCGGGGCAAGATGCATCACGATCTCTTCAGGTTCAACATCTGCACCGATTAGGACGAGTTGCGCAATGCTGCGCTCGATGGCTTTGGTAGCCTCGTTTGATCCCTTCTTGATCTTACCTGTATCTCGTGCAACTTCAAGGGCTTCGAGCGCCTTGTTCTGAAGCTCTTCCGGAGCCTGGGTTTTGACGTAGCCTTTTGCCATAGTTCACCTCATTCAGGAGTAGAATGCTCCTTCATTACTCATCAGTCGGCAATGATGTAGCCATACCAATTCGACAGGAACGGAAATAAAGGTTTGTGAATGCATGTGCGTTGAAATCTATCTCAAGTATATTGAATACTGCCGGGCCAAGAAAAGCCTTCACGACACCGGGCTGATGACCTTAATACCGACACCAGCCGTAGCATATTTACTGGACGAAGGATCGTTCTCGGAGAACGAAATCGCTTTGAACTGGTGATCTTCAAGAATGATAAGATCTTCCCTGACGAGATTCTTAAGGTAATATATGTAGTTGTTCTCAGCATTAGGGACCACACGGGCCGACCACCTTTTTTTGTGTTTAAGGATGCCGTCAAAGAGGAATGGTCTGCTCTCTCCGAAATCCAGGTACCGGGCATTTCTCTCCTTTGCACGAAGGATCTCAAAATAATAGATCGCGCTCATTGCATCCTCTCGTAAAAAACGGTCGTCGATTAAACCGGTATTGGTCCCGTGATAAGTATCCCCGACGATTTTGCAGAATGCTCCACCAACCGGCTGGCCATTTTTCTTGACCAGAAGAAGCTCTCCATTTTTCCTGAGAAAATAATCGAATTTTGAAAAATCCTGGATGAGGGGATTATCATGGCGTGTCGAAACGTAGGGGAGGTACATTTTCTCATAAAAAAATTTCAAAACAGCGGGATCCTTTGAAATTTCGAACTGGTAGGCTGAAAGTCGGTTTTTCCGGTTCTTGTAGTTTTTTGTCTCTGTTACCGGAATATTCAGATCGAGGACCTGTCTGACCCAGGGAACTGTAATTATTCCGTCGTTAAAAAAAAATCCCAGGTATCGGGGCATGCATATAATCGTCTTATCGAAACGGCGCGCAAATCTCCGGAGGGACCAGGCATAGACGCGGCCGGTTTTTTCAAGGACCGCTCCGGGATAAAAATATTCAATAAAACTGGGATCGGGATCGATCGACGTAATGTAAGCGATCCTTGGATCCCCGGAGATTCGGTAAACATCAAAACATAGTTCGTTGATAGATTTGATGAGCAGTTTTACCGGGAATAAACACTTCCCGATCCACATTTTTTTCTGATATGACAGGTTATGGTATGCCAGAACAATTTTTTTAATCATTCCGATCCTCCCACAGATGAGTATATTCGGTGTAAGATCTGTCTTGCATAAGCCCAATCCCTTTTCCCGGTATGGATTGCCGGAAAACGAATATCGTTATACATTCCGGGCTGCAGCAACGTGATCTGGCCATTTTTATCGGTATCCGGCAAAGCCGGGAAGTAAATCATCGTTTTTGTAACCATTACTTCCGTTATTCATATAAAATAGTTTTCCTGAGGGAAAATCTGAATTGGGTGAAACGATCCGTCAGGTTTGATTGACATACGGTTGTACGATACGGTAGATATCCGTTCCTTCTGACGAATAGATTTTTTCAAGGTTCGGCCCTGCAGTTATATTGACATCATAGCGCTGGCGTTCTGAAACTCCAACGTATAAGAGCGTCGCATTGTATTTTTTCATAAGCGGAATGGTTTTATCCGGCTGTTCATAGATCGCCCTGATGTCCGCGAGACGGGTGGCAAACCATCCGGTGTCATCACCCCGCCACATGAACTCGTGGAATGGCTGACCGATGATTCCCGGAATACCGGTAAAGGAGGAAATCCGGGAATAATACGAATAATCTCCGTTCTCAGCTTCGACAATTATCTCGCTCCCGGTAAGGTTGCGAAGAAATCCGACAGCCGCGGCGTCTCCGGGATGTGTGGTCCCAAGATATGCCAGACCGTCAAGCGTCCCCGTTCCGTAATCTGCATTGTATGATATTGCAAATGGAAGTACGAATAGCACAGAGAAGACCAGAATTATGAGAGTTCCGGCCAATCGTGATGGCAAAACGGGGATTCTGCGGGATAACCACGTTCCCGCGAAAGAAAATGAAGAGATACCGAGCATTATCCATGCGGGAATATACGCCTTAAAAACTGTGTTCATCCGGAAATAAGTCTCCCCCATATTGTCCTTCAGGTAGATAAGTTCGCAGAGAATGAGAATAGCCAGACCGAACATTGCCAGTACGCTTGAAAAATCCACCTGTTTATCAATAACGATGCGGCGGAGAAGGTAGACCGTGGGGATAAGGGCGATTGCTGCTGCTGGATATCCCGCTATGAAGAATGGGACGATAACAATGAGAAGCCAGGGGTACTTCAGGAAATCCTTCGCCAGAAATACCGCCAGCAGAGCGATAAAGAAGCCGTTTACGAGAATAAATTCTACCGGGTCCGAGGGTGTGTGGACAATTCCTGCCCCCCCGGTATGGGTCTGAAGTTCCAGATAAAATGGAAGGAAACTTAATATTGCAATGGCGGGCACGGCGACGAGGTATACTACTACGCTCCTTCGCCCGGAATTTTTCCACACCCTCCTCAATATCAGTAATCCGGTGATCACGGTAACAGGAGCATAGATAAGCACGTCCCAGGTGTTGATGAGAGGCATGGAGCCGAGGCTTATTGCCGTAAGAAAACCTACGGTCATTTTCGTCCTGCCGTCCGAAGATTCCCACCGCTTGTACGCGAAGACGAGCAGGAAGATGAGAAATGCCTGATTAAATATGGAAATTACGTGTGCGTGTACATCTCCCCAGACAAAAGAGAAGAGCGGGTACTCATTGATGGTGTTCGCAATGGTACGGGTGCTATCCCAGAGCGCCGTACCCAGCATTTTGCCTTGGATCAACTGCCATATAAAAGAAGGGTTCGGAATGAACAACGTCAGAAGCGGCAGCCAGCGGAACCGATCCATCAGAAGGGATCCAATCGCATAAAGGTTAACGGCAGCGAGTGCGAAAATCGTGGGCAGGGACAGGTTAAAGGCGATGTTTGACGGAACCCCACTGAGAATTGCTATACTGCCGAGTATCCAGTAGCCAAAATAATAGTATACATTCAGGGTTCCCCCGGAAAACCAGGGATCGAGCGGAGGAACGACCGGGTTGCGGATAACTGAAGCCAGGAAACCATGGTCCATGAACTTCTCTGCGTAAGAGATAGTCGGGTTGACGAACCGGACATCAAGCATGAGGAAAAAACAAAGAAGAAAAAGCACTTCCCATCGCCATTCAGTCTTCAGCTCGCGAAAGGTGTACTGCCGTCGGTAGAGATTAATGACTGCGAGTGCAATGAACGGGACAATACCAAGCTGAACTGGTAAACGGAAGATACCGCACCACCAGGTGAGCAGGGAGAAGATCAGAACGGAGCCCGAAAATGCGGCAGGAAATGCAAAGGTACCGAAGGTCTTTTTCAGCAATGGCCAGAGAGCAAGCTGAAGAAGCGTGATAACGGCAAGCCAGCTTATAACCGATAAAATCTGTTGTTCAGCGGTCAGACGCGTCTCCTCCGATCTTCGAATTGAATGCCGCCTTTATGCTCGGAATGACCCAGTCGCCGAAATAATAGATCGATACAATTCCCCCGGCAAGCGTGACAAGGTTCTTGATCAAGTGGTCAATGAAGCCTATAAGGAATGCCATCTCCCATGGGATTCCTCCCAGACTGAAAAACACACCGGCAAGTGCGAGTTCGTACGTCCCCATCCCGCCGGGAGTCAGGGGTACTGCCTTGACCAGGTTCCCGATGACTATGGCAAGGACAACGACTGGAAATGGCACGCTCTGGCCGAGCATCAGGACAACCGCAACACAAACAAGGATATCGAAAACCCATATGACAATGGATGAGGCGGAAAGGACTGCCAGGGACCGGACAGAGAGGGATGCCTTCCGTATCTCGTGCAGCATTGTCAGGACCACCCGGATATATTTGTTTTCGGTTGTACACTTGCCAGTACAGAACAGGAAGACAAAGAAGGCTGCGCCCACAACGATGGGAAGGATCGTGAACGCGTAAACCCACGGCGGTACGTTGAGGATAAATGGAATTGCGATCGCACCGAGGATCGCTACAGTGAAAATATCGAATACACGCTCCACAACTATCGATGAAACGCCCTCGGAGTACGTTGTTGAGTGTTCGTGTTTCAATATGAACACCCTGACGAAATCACCGAGCCGTGCGGGGATGATAAGGTTTGCAGTCTGGGAGACAAAGATACATGCGGTAGATACTGCGAGCCGTATTGGGTATCCAAGGCTTGAAATGATGGTGCGATACCGCCAGCCCCGCAAAATCCATGCGATGATACAGATTGCGACAGCAATCGCAAGCCAGGCCGGCACGATATGATGGAGCGCCTGGATGAGCGTATCCCATGTCTGGTACAGCATATAGGCAATGATACCGACTGCAATCAAGGTCGGGATAACGATTGCACTAATCTTTCGATACATGAATCTGCCACCAGAGACGCAGGATGGACGACCCCATCTCAAAAATATCCTTCATACGAACGGTTGTCCCCTTCCCTGCTCTCCATCGAACAGGAAACTCCCTGACGGAAAATCCCAGTCGCTGGGAACGGACGAGAATTTCAGTATCCCAGAACCAGTGATTTGAATGAATCACCGGAAGGATCGGAAGGATCTTTTCTCGCTTAAACGCCTTGAACCCACACTGGTGATCGATTATTCTGCTTCCAAGAAACAAACGGACCAGGAAATTGTACGCCCGGCTTGCAACTTCACGACCTCCGGTGCGGACGCTGTCGCTGTTGGGAAGGAGTCGCGACCCGGTCGAAATATCAGCACCCTCCCGGATCGAACGTATGAGTTCCCCAAGATAATCCAAATCTGTCGCAAGGTCTACATCAAAATAACATACAATTGTTCCTTTTGAAGCACCAATAGCCCTGTTGAGCGCTTCCCCCCGGCCCAGTCGGACGTCGCTGTGAAGAAGGCGAACCCGCGGATCCCTGATCTCAAGGCCCCTGACAAATTCCGCGCTGCCATCCGTACTCCCATCCTCGGCGACAATAATTTCAAAAGAGTCTGTTATTTTCGAGAGTGCTTCGAGAGATGAGGGAACTGCACGTTCAAGCGACCGACGGTCATTGAAAACCGGGATAATGGCAGTGACTTCAGGTTTTTCCATGAATTCTCCTTGCCAAGACGCAGTTTGCGACTTCCTGTCCGGCACAGATCGCTCCTTCCATGGACCTTTCCGGGTAATTGGGGGGTGAAAACATTCCCGCAACATAGAGACCATGCTGGTCGTACGCAGGAATATGGGAGCGATACCCGGTATTATAAACCGGGCCCGCGAAAGACTCTACGGCCATGCGGCGCCAGGTGATCTCTTCTCTCATCACCGAGAACCTGGAACAGAAATCGTCAATCATCCTGTCATCGAGATCGGCCGGGCAGGCTCCGGAAAAATACGATGCGAGATAGACGATATGTTCCCCATATCGTTCGTGTGGAATGAAGTTCGTATGGAATATCACGGCACCATACGGGGCCGGGTCTTTCATATTCAGCCAGTAAATGCCGTCGCCAACTTCACGTTTCATTCCGAGCGTCAGACATGCGGCGCCCTGGTATGGGACCGGTGGCAGGGCGGGCCCCCCGATGCTGTTCAGCTCCTGAGGGGGTATTGTGGAAATAATCGTATCAAAGAGCGTTCCGTCAATTTCCCATCCATTATGCACGGATTTTATCGAGCCGACTTTGTGGTGTTTATGGATTCTCCCGCCGTTTGATTCGATTGATTGTTCGAGTCTGTCTATAAGAAGGTGAAACCCTCCATTAAGGTAACCCAGCCATTCGCCTGATACGCCCCTGTTTGACCGGATAGCAATCCTGCTGAGGAGCCACGCAGCCGAAACGGCATGACGGTGATCCCCAAACTTACTCCTTAAAAGAGGCTCGAAGAAGGAATGATAGATATTTTTCCCCAGTGTGTTAATTACGTAGATATCGGCCGGCACATCATCGAGCACAGCGATGTCCATCTTTTTTGCCCTGAAGGTGAGCAGGGCAAGACGAGCCTTGTCCGTTATTGAGAGATCCGGATACTTCAGAATCTCCAGAGGAGTATTCAGAGGATAGATCACCCCGTTGGTAAAATACCCCGTTTTTCCTCTCTTCCACTCGAGCCTGTCCTTAAGTCCGAGTTCTTCAATAAGGGCAAAAAGATGCCTATCCTGGGAGAAACAA
>Ga0335080_10007114_pt1 | contig 11583 bp, 14 predicted proteins | sample Lox_Sample_34_FD_206720 | JGI IMG/M metagenome (GOLD analysis project Ga0335080, IMG submission 206720) | Soil microbial communities from Loxahatchee National Wildlife Refuge, Florida, United States - Lox_Sample_3.4 | ecosystem: Environmental > Terrestrial > Soil > Wetlands | place: USA...
CGCCCAAACCGCCCGCTGGTCCGAGCAAAAGGCCAACGAATGGTACGCGCAACAACCGTGGCTGGTCGGCAGCAACTACATTCCGAAAAACGCCATCAACGAACTCGAAATGTGGCAGGCCGACTCGTTCGATCCCACGGAAATCGACAAAGAACTCGGCTGGGCTGAATCCCTCGGCATGAACACCATGCGCGTCTTCCTGCACGATCTGCTCTGGCAGCAGGACGCCCCCGGCTTCCAGAAACGCCTCGATCAATTCCTGGCGATCGCTTCGCGCCACCACATCCGCCCGCTGCTCGTGCTCTTCGATTCCTGCTGGGATCCTCTGCCGCAGCTCGGCAAACAGCGCGCGCCCATCCCCGGCGTCCACAACTCCGGATGGGTGCAAAGTCCCGGCGCCAAAGCGCTCGCCGATCCCGCGCAGGTCCCGCGCTTCAAGGCCTACGTGCAAGGCGTAGTCGGAGCTTTCGCCAAAGACGACCGCATTCTCGGCTGGGACGTCTGGAACGAGCCCGACAACGATGGCGGCGGCGACTACGACAAGACGGGCCTGAAGCCCGGGGACAAGACCGCCCGCATCGCCGTGCTGCTGCCGCAGGTTTTCGCGTGGGCGCGCGAAGTGAATCCCACGCAGCCGCTGACCAGCGGCCTCTGGGACCAGGACATCTCCAAGGGCGAGTCGGCACAACACGAGGTCGATCGCATCCAATTGCGCGAGTCCGACATCATCACCTTCCACAACTACAGCTGGCCGGAGTCCTTCAAGGCGGAAGTCGCGTGGCTGCGCCAATTCCATCGCCCCCTCATCTGTACGGAATTCATGGCGCGCCCCGTAGGCAGCACGTTCGACGCAATCCTTCCCATCGCGAAGGAAGAAAAAGTCGGCGCCATCAACTGGGGATTCGTCGCCGGCAAAACACAGACGTACTATCCGTGGGAGTCGTGGGATCATCCTTACGTCAAGCAGGAACCGCCGGTATGGTTTCATGAGGTTCTTCGCCCGGATGGAACGCCCTACCGCCAGGCGGAAACGGATCTAATCAAGAAGCTGACCGGGAAGTGATTTGGTCCGAAGGCGACCTCTGAGCATTACTTGTTTGTTTCGGCTGGGTGCCCCTTCGCGGGCACGCCACCAGAGCCGCGTAGCGGCGAAAGAATGCAGCCCACGACGCAAGCCGTGGGGTAGCAAACCGGAAATGACCAAGCCCCGAAGGGGCGAAAGAACGGCTGCGCCACAGAAACAGTTAGGGACGCTTCAAAAGTGTCACCGATGGAGTAAGTCGTCCTAATGGCCAATCTCGAGTACTTCAAGCAGCACCTCCGCCACCTTTCGCTCGCTCAGCAACGCGGTACAATGCCCCATCTATGAAAAAGTTGATTCTCTTCGTTCTGCCCCTGGCACTCATGGCCTGCAGCAAACCGTCGGCACCGCCGCCGTCGGCCGGATCCTCCTCCACGGCTTCCTCCAGAACGCCCGACGCCGTCCAGCAAAAGCTCGCCGAGTTCGCGGGAGGTTCGGCCACCGACTGCGGACGCTTCGACATCCACGCCACTGAGGCGCAGTCGAAAGGCGCCGCGGATTGCGCCATACAGGCCAGCCAGAGCAAACATCCGTTCTATGTGACCTACGACATGCCCGGCATGGCAGTGGGCGTCGCCGGCAACGCCGACGGCAAACTTCTCAGCGTGCGTTCCGAAGGCGGCAACGTCAACAGTGGCGACTGCCCCTCGCAACTCCGTCTCGCGGCCAGCGGACGCATCACCTGCTTTGCCCCCGGCGACATGGGCTCGATGGGCGCCGGGCACACCGCCATTCCGCCGGGCATGCCGAATCCGCACGCCATGCCGAAACCGAAGAACTAGCAGCGCACCGCCTCAGATCCGATGCTTATCGTTTTTGGAGGTCTCCCCGGCGTAGGGAAGTCGGAAATCGCCCGCGAGTTGGCACGCCAGATCGGCGCGACGTACCTCCGGATCGACTCGATCGAGCAGACTCTTCGCGATTTCGCCCAGCCGATGAACGACGCAGGATATCGTGCCGCCTACGCCATGGCGGAAGACAACCTCAAGCTCGGCCGCGCTGTGGTCGCCGACTGTGTCAACCCGCTACAAATCACTCGCGATGCCTGGCTCGACGTTGCAGCACGCGCCGGCGTCCGCGCAATCGAAGTTGAGGTCCTGTGCTCGGACGCAGACGAACATCGCCGTCGCGTGGAACACCGGGTCAGCGATGTTCCCGGATTGCGGCTGCCCACCTGGCACGATGTGATTTCCCGCGAGTATCACCCGTGGACTCGCGAGCATATTGTCCTCGACACCGCCAACCAGACTCCCCAGCAAGTCGTCCACAGTCTGCGGAATCACTTGGAGTCAGGCGGCAAATGACTTCTTCGCAGCGGCCCGAAGTCCGTCTGTGATCCTAATCACACACTTAAGTGACCATCTTTGTTGGTCTTAGACCCTCTCCATCGGACAATGGCAGCGTAGTACCAGAGAGGTGCAGTCCCGGCCGCAAGTTGCGGTAAACTCAAGGGATTATTGGGCAGTATCGGGGTTCGCGGTGGGAATGGGAAATCCCGACTGAGAACTGAGACGAGACTTCATGCCACTGCTTTGGCTGCGTTTTGCGCTGGGGTGTTATTTCATCGGCTTGGTCTACGCTTTCGTGGCCCTGAGCCGCACCAGCGACCTTTTCAGCCGCATCGCTTTCCATGCCGCCAGCATGGGAATGGTTTTCCACTTCGTTTCGCTGACTGAAACCTTCCTCTCCGGGCAGATCGTCTGGGCGTCGGTGCACAACGGTGAATCGCTTCTCGCCTTTTTGTCGATGACGTTCTTCATGGTGATCTACGTCCTCTACAAGACGACTTCGCCCGGCGTCGTCGTGTTCCCGGTCGTATTTTTTCTGACATTCGTCGCCGCGCTGGACGAGCAACCCGTTCTGCTGACCGCCTTCGTTTCGCACAAAGGATGGCTGATCGCCCACATCATCCTGATCTTCACCGGCTATGCGGCGCTCATCCTCAGTTTTGGCGCCAGCCTGCTCTACCTGATTCAGGAGCGCCGCCTGAAAGCCAAGAAGCCGACCAGCCTGATCGGTTTTCTGCCCGCGCTTGAAGTCATCGATCAGATCGGCTACCGCTCGCTCCTGCTCGGATTCCCGTTCATGACTCTCGGCCTACTGACGGGTTCGGTCGTAGCCATCACGACTCCGACGATAGGCCGCGTCGACTTTCTCGATCCCAAAATTCTTCTCTCGGTGCTGATGTGGGCCGTCTACATGGTGATGGTCTTCACCCGCTGGAACTCCGGATGGCGCGGACGGCGCGCCGCGATTCTGGCGAGCTTCGCCTTCGTGGCCGCATTGGCCGCCTGGGCAGCGAATTACTTCTCGGCAATGCACAGGTTCGGGACCTCATGAGATATCAGCTCATCGGCTTGAATCACAAGAGCGCGCCGCTCGAAGTCCGCGAGCGGCTGGCGATCCCCGAATCGCGCTTGCCCGATACCTGCCGCGACCTGACTGCCTTTCCCGGAATCGAAGAGGGCATGGTGATCTCGACCTGCAATCGCGTCGAGATCGTCACCCACACTACCAACGGTCACGCCGATTTGCGTGCCTTCCTGCACGATCACTTTCATCTCGACGCCAGCGCGCTCGATCCGCACCTCTACGAATTCCGCGAGAAAGACGCCGTGCGGCATCTCTTCCGCGTCGCCGCCAGTCTCGACTCGATGGTTGTTGGCGAGGCCCAGATTCTAGGCCAGGTGAAGGAAGCCTACGCGACCGCCCGCGCCGTTGGCGCCGTTCGCGGACAGCTCGATCAGCTCTTCAGCCGCGCATTTGCCGTCGCCAAGCGCGTCCGCAGCGAGACCGCCGTCGGATCATCCTCGGTCTCGATCGCCAGCGTCGCCGTAGAGCTGGCCAAGAAAATCTTCGGCACCCTGCAGGGGAAGAACGTCTTCATCGTCGGCGCCGGCAAGATGAGTGAACTCGCCGCTCGCCACCTGATGGCCCACGGTTGCGGTTCGATCTTCGTCGCTAACCGCACCTACGAACGCGCTATCGGTCTGGCGCAGAAATTTGACGGACAGGCGATCAAGTTCGAAGATCTCTACAACACCTGCGATCGCGCCGACATCGTCATCACTTCAACCGGCGCGCCCCACGCCATCTTCCGCAAGGAACATGGAGAGCAGTTCCTTTCCCGCCGTAAGAACCGCCCGATGTTCTTCATCGATATCGCCGTCCCGCGCGACGTTTCGCCCGACATGGGCAAGCTCGACGGCATCTTCACCTACGACATCGACGACCTGCAGCAGGCCGTCGCCGGCCATATCGCCGACCGCCGCAAGGAAGCCGAGCGCGCCGAAGCGATCATCGCCAGCGAAGTCGAGAAATTCGAAGCCCGCCAGAGCACGCTCGATGTCGTGCCGACGATCGTGAGTTTGCAGGATCACCTGGAAACCATCCGCCAGGCGGAAATCGACCGTGTCCGCGGCCGCATGGGCCAGTTGACGCCCGAGCAGGAAATGGCGGTCGAAGCCCTGACTCGCGGCATCATCAACAAAGTGATGCACACTCCAATCACCACGCTCAAATCCGCCGCGAAGGAATCGGAAGCGACCACGGTAGTCGATGTGGTGAAGCGGCTGTTCAATCTGCAGGTGAAAGACCGGGATGTCCATCCGCAGCCAGCCAAGAAAGACGAAGTGGGTACGAGGCAATGATGTTCGCCTTAGACCACTCACCTCTCCGTACTTGTCATCCTGAGCGGAGTCGGGCGGTGAGCGCAGCGAATCGCCAGACGCAGTCGAAGGACCCCGTGCTTGCCTGCGCCATCAGCGGCCCCGAGAGGAGTTCCTGTCGAATCACCGGAGTGATCACACGACTCACGGTGTTTCTCGTATTCTCAGTTCCGTTTCTATGTGCTCGGACGTCGGGCGAGTTAACCGGAAGTAGCTCCGACATCGTATCGCCCGATGGACGTTACGCCTTGCACAATATTGACGACTATAAGCACTTTCAGCATTCCGTTTTCCTGAAGGACAGGAGAACGGGCAGTTCTCAGAAGGTCTATGAGTACGGCAGGAGTGCTGGTGCGCTTTGGTCGCCAGATAGTCGACACTTCGCGATCAACGATCATGCTGGAAGCGACTACACGGAAACCAAGATTCTCTCTGTCGACAAAAGCGATCCCGACATTGACGTACAGAAAGAGGTACGAGACAAATATGACGACGTCCCTGGCGGCCACCACGAATACTTTTACGTGGCATACTGGATCGACTCCCGCCGGGTGGTGGTCTACCACTGGGGATATGGCGGGGAGGATCCCAACGGTTTCTGCAACTGCTATGTATACCGGCTGAATGGTCCCGTACACAAGTGCGCGCGTCAGCCCAAGGACTCAGACAGCGTGTGTTCTCAGACGACGCCTTAGTCAGCGCAACCGCTCTTTCTGGCGTTTTATCGAGGAACATGGAATCATGATGTCGAGATCTCAAATGTCCGCCGCGAAGAATATCGACTGGTCTGACTGCCCCTTGGTTGAAGTCAATCCCAACGTGCAGAGCGGAGCACCCTTGTTGTGCGGAACGCGTCTGCCGGTTGACGCGATTGTGGACAACTTCGACTACGGCGTCAGCGTACAGGAGATTTCCAGGCAATTCGAAGTGCCAGTATCCCAGGTCGAGGCGATCGTGTCTTACGCCAACGGTCATCGCATTGCGCATCCTGCTTGATCACAATGTTCCAGTTGGCGTGCGAGAGTTTCTCGTTCAGCACGAAGTGCGCACCGTGACCGAAATGGAGTGGCCGCCGCAGATTGAAAATGGGGAACTTCTCAGAGCCGCCGAGCAAGCGGGCTTCGACGTACTGCTGACCTCGGATCAGAACATTCAGCATCAGCAAGTGCTCAGCAAACGGAAGCTTGCCTTTGTAATTCTGGGGTCGAATATCTGGCCGGTAGTCCGTAATTATGCCGCCGCGATCGCCGATGCAGTTGACGAAGCAACGCCGGGAGTCTGTCGCATCGTTGAGATGAAGCTGCCTAAGAAGCCACAAAAGAGTTCACGCAAACAATGACCAAACCCGCCAAACTTCGCATCGGCTCCCGCGGTTCCCAGCTTGCCCTCTGGCAGGCCAACCACATCTCCGCCCTCCTCCGCGCTCGCGGACACCAGGTCGAGATCGAGATCATCCACACCACAGGCGACAAGATCACCGACGTGGCCCTCGCCATGGTCGGCACCAAGGGCATGTTCACCAAAGAAATCGAAGAAGCCCTCGCCGCCGGCAAGGTCGATCTCGCCGTGCATTCGCTGAAGGATCTGCCCACCGAACTTCCCAAGGGATTCGAAATCGCTGCCATCACCGAACGGCAGGACCCGCGCGACGCCTTCTGCTCGCGCCATTATGCAAAGATCGAAGACCTGCCGAAAGGCGCGCACGTCGGCACGTCCAGCCTGCGCCGTCAGGCACAACTCAAAGCCATTCGTCCCGATCTCGACATTCACCCCCTGCGCGGCAACGTCGACACGCGCCTGCGCAAGCTCGAAGAGGGACAATACGACGCCATCATCCTTGCCTCCGCCGGCCTGAAGCGCCTCGGTAAGACTGAGCGTATCCAGCAGATCATCCCCGCTGAAATCATGTGTCCCGCCGCCGGTCAGGGAGCCCTCGGCATCGAGATCCGCAAGGGCGACGCGCAAACCCGCGAACTTCTGGCGTTCCTCAACGACGCGAACGCCCGCGCCGCGACCACCTGCGAACGCGCCCTGCTCAATAGCCTCGGCGGAGGCTGCCAGGTCCCCATCGGAGCCTTTGCCGAAGTGAAAAGTGGCAAGCTGCATCTCGAATCGATCGTCGCCGATCCCGACGGCACCAAACTTCTCCGCGACTCCCGCGACGGAACCGATCCCGAACAACTCGGTAACGAAGCCGGCGCGGCATTACTGAAGCGAGGCGGCGACGCCATCCTCGAGGCGGTCTACGGCCGCGGCCTGGCCGTTCCGCCCCAACCGTAATTGCCTCGCTGGCAGACTTGAAGAATGCCGCCGCACATGGTCATCTAGCTCTCATGAACGACAAGCCCTTGGCTCTGATCTTTCGGGCGATCCTCCTTCTTGTAGGCGCCACACTTCCCGCTCACGCGCAGTTGTCTGACAGTCCCAGGTGGGTCAGTGAAAAAGAAAACATGGCGCTGTGGACCCAAATTCGTTCCGATTTTCACGATGAGCTCCAGCCAGACGATCCGGCCAAGGTCGCTCCCGTTGTGGCGTACGCGTACAAGTACATTCACCGCGTTGCGCTGTATCGGGACTCGGCGCTTGTCATTGTCGGGCACCTCGAGACGAAAGAGTCGAGGTATCCCGGTTACTATTCCGCATTCAGCTACGATGTCCGTTCGCACGCGCGAACACCGATTAAAGGGCCGGAAATATTTTCACTATTCAAGTTTGTGAAGTTTGCCAGCATCACAGCCGGTGCGCCAGGGGACATTGTCTTTACCTGGATGACATGCACCGAGTGTGAAGCCTCTCAAGTCTTGAGCGCTTTTCACTACAATGCGGATACTGGCCTGTGGGTGTCGCGAAGCTGGGAGACAAGCAAAGACGTGTGGTGGACAGGCAACGACGGCCCTACGATCTGGACTGACACGGCTGCCAGCGATGTACTGTCATTCGACTGCCTTCATGGTTTTGTGAAGAGTGACGGCAGGGAAGTCTTTGGAATCCGGTGCCGGGAGGTCGATCAGGCCGATAACGGAAAGTCCAAGGTTACCGATATCACGCTGAGATATACCTTCGACGTGGCTGTTGCAGGGTTGCAGATAATGCCAGTGGGGGAAGAGCGCAACCGACTGCTGGCAGAGCTTTGCGAGCAAGCTCCGAAGAACAAACTCTGCAAGAACAAACCTGCCCGCCCGGCGCAACCATGACCCGCAACGTCCTGCTCAAGCTTCTCGGCGGATACAACAACTCGCGCGCCCTGCGCCGAGCCGTCAATTTCTGGCCGCCCTTTCTCGGCGCCGGCATCCGCGTCCAGCGCGTCGCTGCCGACATGAAAGCCGTCGACGTCGAAATGAAACTCCGCTGGTGGAACGCCAACTACGTCGGCACGCACTTCGGCGGATCGCTCTTCGCCATGACCGACGCCTTCTTCATGCTCATGCTGATGGCCAACCTGGGCGATGACTACATCGTCTGGGACAAGGCCGCCAGCATCCGCTATCGCAAGCCCGGCCGGGGCACGGTGCGCGCTGAATTCCGCATCACCGACGCCGAACTCGACGACATCCGTGAGAAGCTGAAGACGTTGCCAAAGTACGAGCCAACCTTCAAAGTAGAAGTGAAAGACGAGCAGGGAACCGTGATCGCCGAAGTGGAGAAGTTGCTGTACGTGCGCCGCAAGGACGCAGTCGTGCCATTACCCGAGCCGCAAGGCGGCGAGAGAATGCAACCCACGGCATAAAGCGCGACGACGCGAATCGACAAGCAAAGCGAAAGAAGCCATCGTGTACATCCCCGAACATTTCCGCAACGAAGACCGCGCCACCGCCGTAGCTTTCATGCGCGCGAATCCGTTCGCCATCCTTGTCTCAAACGCCGACGCCGGTCCCTTCGCCACGCACGTCCCGGTCGTAATCCGTGAAGTCGGAGATCGCCTCACCATCCGAGGCCACGTGGCTAAGGCCAATCCGCACTGGCAGTATCTGCAGAGTCAGCCGCATTGCCTGATGATCTTCCACGGCGCGCACTCTTACATTTCGCCATCGAATTACGAAACCCGTGAAGTCGTCCCAACGTGGAATTACGCCGCAGTCCACACTTATGGTGATGCGACGACATTTGCCGAGCCCGCGCAACTGCAAAGCATGCTCCACGACCTCATCCCCACGTTCGAAGCCGCCTACCAGCAACAATGGGACAGCTTGAGCGACGCCTATCGCCAGCGGATGCTCAGCCACATCGTTGGATTCGAAATCACCGTGACCAAGATTGAAGCCAAATTCAAGCTGAGCCAGAACCGCACCAGAAACGAGCAGCAGCACATCATCGATTCGTTAAGCGCATCGTCCGACACGGTCGTTTCGGGCACCGCCCGCCTGATGTGCGAACATGGACTAGGTACAAAGAAGGAGTAATCGTAGATTGTGTGGGCGCGAGCGACTCGCTCGCGCAATCCAGCCATGAGCAAGACGCGAAAACCCTCGAAGGCTCTTCCACTAAAGACTGTTCGTGTCTTGGTAGGCCGAGCCCGCCATCAAGCTGGAGCGCTCTCCGCGGAACTCCGCAAACTGGGCGCGCAAGTCCTCGAAATTCCTTTCATCGAGATCCGCAAGCCGCGTTCCTTTCGTCCGCTCGATGCAGCCCTGAAGAATCTCCACACCTACGACTGGCTGATCCTCACCAGCGTGAACGGCGTGGAAGCAATGTGGGAGCGACTTGAAAAGCTCGGCCTCGCTGCGAACCAGGAAGGGCCCGAATTCACTCGTGCCGTCGGCCGGCTACGCATCGCCGCCATCGGCCCTGCCACCAAGAAAGCCATCGAAAAGCGCGGCGTCAAAGTTGACGTCATGCCGAAGGAATACGTTGCCGAATCGGTCGTGCGCAGCCTCAAAACGAAAGTGAAAGGGAAGCGCGTCCTCCTCGTCCGCGCCAAGGTAGCCCGCGATGTCATCCCGAACGAACTGCGCAAAGCCGGAGCCCATGTCGAGGTCGTCGAAGCCTACGAAACGGTTGTTCCCGAGAGTTCGCGTCGCCGTCTGCAAGCTGCGCTGAGCAATCCCAAGAAGTGTCCTAACGTTGTGACGTTCACCAGTTCCTCGACCGTGAAGAACTTCATCGATCTTCTGGGCACGCGCCGCACCACAAAGCTCCTGAACGGAATTCAGATGGCGTCGATTGGCCCGGTGACCTCATCCACCCTGCGTGAGTTGGGGCTCAGCGTGGACATCGCAGCGATAGAGTTCACCATTCCCGGCCTGATCTCGGCCATCGTCGCAGCCATCCGCTCAGGCCAAACGAACGCATAACCATTCCCCGGCAAGCTTGCAGCGCCTGAAGTCTGACTACTACTCTCTGCGGTTGAAGGTCCTGCCTGTTACGAATTCCGGATGAATCGCTGAGTAGCCGAAAAGCGCAATCAGTCCATGAGAAGCTTATAGCTTGAACTCGGGGACCAGGGCTGGCAGGGCAGACGTACGGGGCGGTACACGCGTGTCCTGCAAGATTCCGGTCACCCTCATCAGCCTCGATTCGCACACGGTCCTTGCGCAGCCTTGCGAGGTCGTCATGGCGAATCTTGGCGGATGTGCTGTCCGTTCCTCGCGGCCCATCCCCACTGGGACTCCACTGCAGCTAGACGGCCTCCCCGCCGCCCGGCCCGTTACCGCTCGCGTCGTGCAGTGCATTTCCCTCGGCGAATTTGAAAAACTCTGGCTCCTCGGTCTCGGCCTTGACGAACCGGGCAATGTTTGGGGAATCGAAGTCATTCCGGAGGACTGGCGCGAGCACTGAATGTGAGACAGCCGCCATCCGCGATGGAAAGGAGCGGGGGAATCCCGCTCCCTCATTGCGCAAAGTTGCTGGCCGTGATCTCCTGTTCGACCGGAAGCAACTGTCGCGCTCGTTCTCGCGCGCTGGCCACCTGCTCAGGCGTGAGCACCTTCTCCAGCGCGTGCTGCAACTCCTTGCCTCGCGGATCGCCCGCAATCGTCGCCGCATTCACCCACGAGTAGGCGGTCTCGGGGTCCTTTGCCGCGCCGCGTCCGGTGGCATACATCATGCCGAGCTTGATGCGGGCCCCGGTCTCTCCCTGCTGGGCAGCTCTGTGGAACCACGAGAACGCGGCCTTGTCGTCCTGCGGCACGCCTTCGCCGCGCAGGTACAGGTCGGCGAGATTGTTCTCGCCCAGCGGATCGCCCGCCTCCGCGGCTTTGCGGTACCACTCCGCGGCCTTCGCCGGATCGCGCGGGCCCACCAGCCCTTGATCGAAAAAGTAGCCTACGTCGGTCTGCGCTCCTCGATCGCCCGCATCGGCTCCCAATTGAAACCAGCGGAAGGCTTCTTTGTTGTCTTGCCGGACTCCCTTGCCTTCAAAGTAAAGAATCCCCAGGTTGTAGTAGGCGCGTGCAAAGTGTTGTTCAGCAGCGACCCTTAGCCAGTGCTGCGCTGCACCGTAGTTTGTGGGCAAGCCCCATCCGTTGACGTACATGACCGCCAGATTCACCTGAGCCGGAGCGTAGCCCCGCTCCGCGGCCTTCTGAAACCAGGCCACTGCCTGCCTGGGGTTGTAGTCCGGCCCGATAGCCAGCACCGACGCGATCCCCATCTGGTTCTGCGCGAAGACCTGCCCGCGCCGCGCCATCTGCTGAACGACATCGCTGTCGCACACTTTCTGGTGACTCCCTGCCGCTCGCGATACCACCGCGAGACTGCACTGTTCCTCAGCAGATGTCTGCGCTGTGCCCTGTCCAGCGGCGACTGCCCCCGACAGCAACGACAACATCATCAGAATGTTTCTTCCAGTCCTTCCAACGAATCTGTGCATCTTCATAGCTCCTCCCGATATGGCCG
>Ga0335080_10007115_pt1 | contig 11583 bp, 9 predicted proteins | sample Lox_Sample_34_FD_206720 | JGI IMG/M metagenome (GOLD analysis project Ga0335080, IMG submission 206720) | Soil microbial communities from Loxahatchee National Wildlife Refuge, Florida, United States - Lox_Sample_3.4 | ecosystem: Environmental > Terrestrial > Soil > Wetlands | place: USA: Florida...
GACTTTTGATTACCGATTTTTACACTCCGTTTACGACTCTTTTCGCAAGAATTGTTTTTCCGGGCATCAAGTGTATGTAGGGCTCAACAAGAACCCCATTGGCCCGAGGAGAAACATGAGTCATCAGAAGAATTCGCCCCAAGTTCCCGCGCATGTCACGATCCGGGTGTCCGGGAAACTTTTCCGAGGACATCTGGAAGCGTTGGATCAACTCGTGCAATCTGCGGTGGAGTGTCAGTTGTGGCCCCTGCTGAGCCTTGCGTACCTCGAAGAAGTGGACCGCAACGCGCTGCTTTACCTGGTGGATGGCGAAGGTCGACGCTTCGGGATCATTTCGTGTCCGGACTTCATTCGAGATTGGATGGAACAGGAACGGGAGAGGGCCGCGGCTTAGATTACTCGGAAGCAGCCACCCGTTGCTCGCTTTGCTCGGGGTCATATTGACAACTGCGAGTTGAGAGCGAGACGTGGCGCGGATTCCGGTTAGACATTCTCGCTTCAATCCTTCAAAATACAGGGTTTCCTTAATACAGGAGCCCTCATTGACTACATCTCTTCGCGCAAAAATCACTGCGCTCGGGACGTATTTACCCCCGCGCGTTCTTACCAACGCCGACCTAGAGAAGATGGTCGACACTACGAACGAATGGATTCTGGAACGAGTTGGGATTCGCGAGCGGCATATTGTCGAGAAGGGAGTTGCCGCCAGCGATCTGGCTGTCTGTGCTGTGAAGAATCTGCTGGATAAGCATCCATTTGATCTGCAAGAAGTAGATTTGATTGTAGTGGGCACCGTTACGCCTGACATGATGTATCCCTCGACGGCATGCCTGGTGCAGCATAAGTTGGGAATTCAGAACACCTGGGGATTCGATGTGTCGGCGGGATGCTCCGGATTTTTGTACGCGTTGAACGCGGGAGTGAAGTTTGTGGAGTCCGGTCAGTACAAGAAGGTATTGGTCATCGGGTCGGACGTGAATTCGTCGATGACCGACTACACCGACCGAGCCGTATGCATTATTTTCGGCGACGGCGCGGGAGCGGTGCTGCTTGAGCCGTCGTCGGATGGGGACGGAGTGCTCGATCATGTCGCACAAGTGGAAGGCATGGGCGGGCAGTTTTTATATATGCCCGGCGGAGGGAGCCTGAATCCTGCGTCTCATGAGACCGTCGACAAGAAAATGCATTACATCCATCAAGATGGGAAAAACGTGTTCAAGTACGCCGTGAAGAAGATGGCGGAGATGACGGAGCGTGTGCTGGAAAAGAACAAATTGACCGGCCAGGATATCGATTGCTTCATCGCACACCAGGCCAATAAGAGAATCATCACGGCAACGGCAGAGCGATTGGGGATGCCAATGGAGAAGGTGATCGTCAATATCGACCGGTACGGAAATACCACCGCGGGAACAATTCCCATTGCGATGCAGACGGCCATTGAAGAAGGGAAGCTGAGGAAGGGCGATATGCTGCTGATAGCCGCGGTGGGGGCGGGATTTACCTCGGGGGCGACGCTGTTGAAGTGGGCGTTTTAAGAACGGACCTTGGACCTCAGACTTCGGACCTCAGACTGCGCACCTCAGACCTTGGCTCGGTGGACCAGTGCAGAATGGTGCCAATTTGAGGCCGAGACCTAAGGTCTGAGGTCCAAGGTCTGAAGTCCGAGGTCCAAGTCTGCTGTTAGACTTTCTTTCGGCAATCCTTCAGAATACTGCCATTCATTTCAGGGGAACTCTTTGAGCAAACCGATACGCGCCAAAATCAGCGCACTGGGGACGTATGTGCCTCCGCGCCTTCTTACCAATGCCGACCTCGAGCGGATGGTCGATACGAATAATGAATGGATCATGGCGCGAGTGGGTATTCGCGAGAGACATATTGCGGAAAAGGGAGTCGCGAGCAGCGATCTGGCTGTCGAGGCCGCGCGGAAAGCTCTTACCCAGCGAGGTATCAAGCCGAGTGATGTTGAGGCGATCATTGTCGGGACGGTGACGCCGGACATGCTGTTTCCGTCCACGGCGTGTGTAGTGCAAAAAAAACTCGAAGCGTACGGGGCGTGGGGATTCGATCTTTCGGCGGCGTGCTCGGCTTTTGTGTATTCACTGCAGGTGGGCGCACAGTTTATCGCGAGCGGCGCGCACAAGCGGGTGCTGGCCATTGGAGCGGATGTGATGTCTTCGATCATCGATTACACCGACCGTGCAACGTGCGTGATTTTTGGGGATGGAGCGGGGGCAGCCCTGCTCGAACCAGCCGAAAATGACTCGGAGGGATTCATCGACTTCATCCACGAGGTGGATGGATCGGGCGGGCAATATCTTTATATGCCGGGCGGCGGAAGCTTGCATCCTACAAGCAAAGATACGATCGAGAAGAAGATGCACTATGTGCATCAGGATGGCCAGCAGGTGTTTAAGTTTGCCGTGCGAAAGCAGACTGAACTTTGCATGAAGCTTCTGGAGCGAAATGGGCTGAAGGGATCGGATATTGATGTGTTCATTCCGCATCAGGCGAATCTGCGGATCATCAATGCGACGGCTGAACGGCTGGGCCTGCGGCCGGGAAGCGTGATTGTGAATATTGACCGCTACGGAAATACCACGGCGGGAACGATCCCGCTGGCCATGAATACGGCGCTCGAAGAAGGCAAGCTGAAAAAGGGAAGCCTCGTGCTGCTCGCATCGGTGGGAGCCGGGTTCACAATTGGGGCAAACTTGATGCGGTGGGCGTTCTAGAACTTTATCGTGTCGCTGAGCCGATCGCCGCTACCGGCGTGTCTACGGAATGCGCGCACTCCCGTTCGCGAATTTCGTCACGCCATTCGAGAAAAGACTTTGTCAGCTTACCTTTGATAGGCGTCGGCGGCAGCTTTTCAATAAATGAGAAGCCATCCTTCCAGCGAGAGAGAGCAGAGATGTAGTCTTGCCGGGCGCAATCCATTGAAATTTCGAACCGAAGTTTCATGAGCTGAGGGACCGCATTGAACTTCTTTACTCTTGCACGCCACTTTGATGCTAGTTGGGCATCGTTCCGGAACCAAGCTGAAAAGACTGCGGCTTCGAGTCCGATGGTGTCCTGAAGAGACGGACCCAACTGGGACGCGAGCCGAAGACATCGTTCTAGATGATGAGCGGCTGCTGGTGTGTCTTTGCGGTCGTTCGCAGCAAGGTAAGCGACCCAATTTCCAAAGAAGTCGTCGACCGAGCTGTCCACGACGGCTCCAGCCGAATTCAGCCAAGTCCGCCGATAGTCTCGTGGCTGGACACCGGCAGTAGTCTGTTTGCCAATCGCACAGATGCTTAGCCATCTTCGAGCTTTGGGAAGCGAGGTGTAGAGCATCCACAGGCGTGCGCCATCTGGATACAAGAGACCGAGACGGACCGGCACAAGATTGCCGATCCCGAGCACCAACGAAATCATCCAAAAGATAGTTAGGAAGTGTACCCAACTCTTGCTCGACGGAACGGATGCCAGTACCGCTAGTGCCACGCCGCCAGAAAGCAGATTGGCTGCCGGTCCACCGATTGTGAAAATGAACAGCCTTTGCCTCAACCGCCTGATGCTATGAACTTGCATACCGGCATAGCCGCCGGCAGGCAGCGCGCGGCGAACGCGAAATCTCAATCGTCCGTATTCGAAATACAACGAGAAAGGACCGATTGTGAGCGAATTGAAGCGAAATCCAATGAGCTTGCCCGCGGCAAGATGGCCAAGTTCGTGAAGGATGATGGCCGCGGTGAAAGCAGCGAAGTAGAAAACAATGATCAATTGGTCTGCCGAACTATTTGAGTTGGTGGCACGCTGCATTTCAGAAATCAGGATGGTTCCGAACACGACCCCGAGGATTAAGCCAAACAGGAGACTCGCAAAACTCCTTTTCTTGGGAGGAAGGATCGCGGAATCGAGGATCGGAGTTGCGCCGGAATATTCCGCGACTGTCATAAATTTCAGGATGCTATCAGAGCGCGATTCGGACCAGTTTCAAAAGCACAGATCGTCCGTGACGTTCGTAATCTGCCCAACGTAATTTGGATAGCTCTGGCCGGATTTTGCCTGCTATCGTCGACGAACGATCGCTCCAGTCACGCGGGCCTCGTGCAAGTATGGCCATAAAGCGCACAATTGTCTGCTGTTTCCTTCTTGCGTTGAGTTCATTGGGATTCGCTCAAAAGGCCGATCCTCGTGAAAGCAAGCTGACAGTTCTGGAACGCCTGTGGAATGAAGCGCAGGTGAACCGGGACTCGGCGGCACTGGACGCGCTCGTTTCGAGTCGCTTTGTGAACACCGAGTGGGACGGCGAACTCAGCGACAAGCAGAAGTTTCTGGCAGATATCAAAGACCCGCTGTTTAAGCCGACATTGGCAAACATCTCGGAACTAAAGTTGAACTTTTTCGGGGATACAGCGGTTGTCACCGGCGTCTATCACACTCAGGGAACGTATCAAGGCAGGCCATACGATCATGTCGGACGGTTCACCGACACATGGGTGCTGGATGCAGGGAAATGGCAATGCGTGGCCAGCCACACCAGTTTGCTGAAGAAGTAGACACTCCTTCTTTGTGCGGCGCTTCTGATCCTGCGCTTCGAACCGCTTTCCAGTTATAGCCTCATAAATACTTTTTATGCCGCGAGTTCGCGTCCAAACGCGCGCCGGATGATCTAATCAAGCCGAAGTTGGTCTCGCACGCAGATATGGAACAGACTGGGCATCCTCGCGCGTGGAAGGTGTTGCTGGCCTTCAGCATCATTTATTTCGTCTGGGGTTCGACGTTTCTTGCGATTCGAGTTGGCGTGCAACAGGTGCCGCCGTTTCTGTTTGCCGCGTTGCGGTTTATCGTCGCAGGAGCGGCTCTCTACGGCTGGATGCGTGTTACGGGAACACCGCGGCCTTCGACGAACGAGTGGCGCTCGATCTCGCTGCTGGCGATCCTAATATTCGTGTGCGATTACGGATTGCTGTTCTGGGCGGAGAAGCGGGTGCCGTCGGGTATCGCTGCCGTAATGATGTCGACCATTCCAGTGTTCATGACGCTGGCGGAGATCTTCTTCCTGAGAACGCAGCGGCTGACCGGCAGGCTTGCCTTCGCGCTTCTCATCGGCGTTGCCGGCGTGACTGTTTTGCTGAGCCGAACTGTCAGCTTTGGGGACGCGCCCATTGATCCGCTGGGAGCCGCTGCTCTGATTGTAGCTGCCGTCAGTTGGTCCATTGCGTCTGCGTTTTCGAAGAAGTGGCCTCTGCCTTCGTCGAAGGCGATCAGTTCCGGAGCCCAGATGATGGCTGGTGGGGTGATGCTGCTGCTGACATCGGCTTTGCTGGGCGAATTCCGAGGATTTCAGATTCAGGCGGTGCCAGCGAGGATATGGCTGGCGCTGTTGTATCTGATCGTGGCGGGATCGATCATCGGATTCACAGCTTACGTTTGGCTCATTCATCATGAATCGCCGACGCGGGTGGGAACGTACGCGTATGTGAATCCAGTGGTGGCCGTGCTGATCGGCTACCTGTTGGGTGGCGAAGCGTTGGGCGCACGGACGATTCTGGGTACGGCTCTGGTGCTGGTGAGTGTTGTGGTGATCACGACGACCAAGAAGACAGCGATGATCGACAACCGTGCCTCCTCAGCACTTGCTGCAGAAGCGGAAGAAATCTAGTCGAAATTCTCCCGACTAAGGGTGCGTCATTTTTTCCGGCTTTACGAGTTGATCGAACTCTTCGCCGGTGAGGTGGCCCAGCTTAAGGGCGGCTTCGCGCAGACTGGAGTGCTCGACATGGGCCGTGTGCGCGATTTGCGCCGCTTTGTCATATCCAACCTTCGGCGCCAGCGCCGTCACCAGCATAAGGGAATTCTTCACGTACCAGTCCACCTTGGCACGATCGACCTCGATGCCCTTGATCATGTATTCGACATAGCCGTGGCAGGCGTCGGCGATGAGGGTGACCGAGTGCAAGAAGTTGTAAATGATGACTGGCTTGAAGACGTTGAGTTCAAAGTTGCCCTGTGATCCGGCGAAACCGACGGCGGCTGTTGCGCCGTGGACTTGGACGCACACCATGGTCATGGCTTCGCACTGCGTGGGATTCACCTTGCCGGGCATGATCGAAGACCCAGGTTCGTTCTCAGGAATCGTCAACTCACCCAGGCCGCAGCGTGGTCCGGACGCCAGCCAGCGGATGTCGTTCGAGATCTTCATGAACGATGCGGCGAGCGTCTCCATCGCGCCTTGCGCGAAGACGATTTCGTCATGCGCAGAGAGGGCGGCGAACTTATTCCCGTGCGAACGGAAGGGAAGCCCAGTGAGTTCGGCAGCCTTTTTCGCAGCGCGCTCGGCGAATTCCGGATGCGTGTTTAAGCCTGTGCCGACCGCGGTGCCGCCGATTGCCAGGTCGTAAAGGCCTTCCAGAGCCTGTTCTAGCCGCTTGATGTCGCGTTGCAGAAGACTGGCCCATCCGCCGAATTCCTGACCAACTGTAAGTGGAACGGCGTCCTGCAAGTGAGTGCGGCCAATTTTGACGATGCCATCGAATTCCTTTGCCTTCGCCGCAATCGCATCGTGGACAGTCTTGACCGCTGGGATTAGAGCATTCTTCACGCGATCCGCTGCCGCGATGTGCATCGCCGCGGGAAACGTGTCGTTCGACGATTGCGACATGTTGACGTGATCGTTGGGATGGACCGGCTTCTTGGATCCCATCTCTCCCCCCGCAATTTCAATCGCACGGTTCGAGATGACTTCGTTCACGTTCATGTTGGTCTGGGTGCCGCTACCGGTCTGCCAAATGCGGAGCGGAAACTGATCGTTGAGTTTGCCGGCGATCACTTCATCCGCAGCCTGCACGATGAGTTTCGCCTTATCCGCCGGAAGCTTGCCGAGGTCTTGATTGACCAGCGCGCAGGCCTTCTTTAGCGTCCCGAAGGCCCGGATCAACTCTGGCGGCATAGTGTCGCGTCCAATGTCGAAATGCAGCAGGGAACGCTGCGTTTGGGCTCCCCAGTACACATTTGAGGGGACTTCGATCTTTCCCATGCTGTCGGATTCGATGCGAGTGGGCGTGGAGGACGAGGTAAGGGTCGACATGACTTGCTCCTGAGATGAGCGGAGAGATGAAGGCAACCAAAAATTATAGCGCGGAGCGGCGACGGCGCTGGGAAGGCGGGGTGCTTCGCGTGCTAGAATCTACCGTTTCCGGGTTGTGCCGAACCTCCAAAGCCCCGGGTAACTCCGCACGTACGCCATGCCTCCATTCCTCACTTCTGAAGAGATCGTCACTCTGCCCAAGATGAAGGCGAAGCCTCATCCGGAGTTGCATACAGATGTTCTGGTGATCGGGGCAGGCCCGACAGGGCTCGCTTGTGCGATCGAAGCGCAGAAAGTTGGGCTGAAGGTCATCGTCCTCGATAAGGGATGCCTGGTGAATTCGCTGTTTCACTATCCGGCGAACATGACGTTCTTCACCACGCCGGAGTTGCTGGAAATTGGCGATATTCCGTTTACTACGGCACAGCAGAAGCCCACGCGGGAAGAGGCGCTGGAGTACTACCGGAAAGTCGCTGAGCACTATCACCTCGACGTGCGGCAGTACGAGTGGGTGAAGACGGTCATGGGAGAGGACGGAAAATTCAGCGTCTGCGCGACCGACCGCGCGGGTCGTCCTCATGACTACGTTGCCAAGAAAATTATCGTCTCGACGGGGTACTACGACCTCGCAAACCGGCTGAATGTGCCCGGCGAGGACTTGCCCAAAGTTTCGCACTATTATGGCGAGCCGCACCCGTATTACGACACTGAAGTGCTGGTGATTGGAGGCAAGAACTCAGCAGCCATCGCCGCTCTGGATTTGTGGCGACACGGAGCGCGGGTGACGCTGGTGCATCGCGAATCGCAGATTCACCATCACGTGAAGTATTGGATCAAGCCTGACCTGGAGAACCGTATCAAGGCCGGTGAGATCGAGGCGTACTTCAACACTTACGTGCAGGAAATCGGTATAGATCACGTGGTGGTGGTGACGCAGCGCGGCCCGCTGCGGCTGAAGAACGATTTTGTTCTGGCGCTGATTGGATATCACCCCGACTACGATTTCCTGCGGAGCATGGGAATTGAGCTGTCCGAGCAGCAGTGCCGGCCGGTGTGCGACCCTGTGTCGTTAGAAAGCAATGTGCGTGGCGTCTATGTTGCTGGCGTAATCGTCGCCGGATCGCGTACGAATGAAATCTTTATCGAAAACGGGCGCTTTCATGGCAAGCAGATCGCAGCTGACCTGAAGCTGAAACTGCGCCCGTAGTCTTTCCGCTTACTTCAGCAGATACTCCTTCACAAAAGCGATCGTGGCATAGAACTGGTAGTCGCGGTTCTTCTTCTTGGCAAATCCATGTCCTTCATCTTTGCCAAGCAGCCACCAGACCGGCGTGCCATTCTTGCGAACGACTTCAACCATCTGCGCTGACTCACTTGCGGGTACCCGCGGATCATTCTGGCCAGCGATTACAAACAGCGGTTTTGTGATGTTCTTGGCCTTGTTTGCGGGAGCGATCTGCTCGAGAAAGTCGTGCATCTTGGGATCGCGTTCGTCGCCGTACTCTACCCGGCGCAGATCGCGCCGGTATCCCGAGGTGTGTTCGAGGAACGTTACTAGATTCGACGGACCCACGATGTCGACCGAGCAGCAGATACGATCGTTGTAGTTGGTGGCGACGGCAAGCGTCATGAAACCACCATAGCTGCCTCCTGTGACCAGCACTTTATTCGAATCGAGATCGGGCTGCGTCTGGATCCAGTCGAATAAAGCGTTGATGTCTTTGTAAGAACCTTCGCGCAGGAATCCGTTGTCGAGTTTTTGGAAGGTCTTGCCGTATCCCGTGGATCCGCGAACGTTCGGGTAAATGACCGCGATGCCGAGTTCGTTGATGTAGTAGTTGTCGTGGCCGAGGAAGTCGGGCCGAACCTGTCCTTCGGGGCCGCCGTGAATGTCGATGATGACCGGCCGCTTTCCGTTGAACTTAGCAGGTGGTTTGTAGAGGAATGCGGAGATGGAACGCTGGTCAAAGGATTTCCAATGGATCAATTGGGGCTCGGAAAAGCTCGAGGTGTTCAGCCCGCCAGTTTCGGAAAAGGTCCAACGATCCACCTTGCCCGAAGCCAGATCGACGGAGTAGGCGTCATAGGGCTGACTGGCGGTGCTGAGGCTGATTGCGATTTCCCTGCTGCCTTTGCGCCACTCAATGCCACCGAACACGCCGACTGGTAGTTTTGGAACGGCAACTTCTTTCGCCATTTTCGTGTCGAGAACGTGCAGCTTGCTGATGCCGTCTTCGTTCGATTCGAAGGCGATCCAGCGCCCATCTTTGGAGAGGTCAAACTCGTCGACATCCCACTGCAGCGACGGAGTGAGGACATTTATCTTCTTGGAATTGAGGTCGAGATAAACCAGACGTTGGAACTCGGAGTCGGCGTCGCTGGTCATGTAGACGCCTTTGGCGTCCTTGGAGAAGCGTGCGTTGCCGTAGGCGACGGTATCGGCGCCTTTCGGGGTCAGCAGTTCCTTTTTCCCCGATTCGATATCGAGCAGCCAAACATAGGTCTCGGCGGCCGAGATACCGTTAACCAGAAGCAATTGCTTGCCGTCAGGGGACCAGTCGGCAATCTCCCAGCCTCCACCTTCATTTTGGACGACCATGCGGGCGCTTGCCGGATCGGTGGCATTCACGATCCAGATGTCGACGTCGGAACCAGAACGCTTGGTTGAGCCGTAAGCGATGCGATCTCCCTGATAGGACCAATGCGCGCTAGTGTTGCGGGACTTGCCGTCGGTCAGGAGCTTGATGTCGCCGGTGTTGAGATCAAAGAGGTAGATCTGGAAAAACTCGCCACCGCCCACGTCTTTGAGAAAAACAAAGGAATCACCTTTAGTCGGTTCGTATGCGGCTCCAGCGATGCGGTCTGGAAAGAACGTGAGTTGGGTACGCGCGCCGCCCGCAAACTTCACTTGATGAACCTGGCTGGTATCGGCGAAGCGCGTTTGGATCAGCATCTCGCGGCGAGTGGGGTGCCAGCTGCCAAATGCGGCGGAACGAAATTCGCCGTAGCGGGAAGCAGTTTCGGCGAGCGCGCCGGAAATCTTCGGAATACCCTCGGCGACTAGATTCTCATTGGGTTGAATTTCATCGGATTGAGCGAACGCAGCAACGGAGACAAGGAGAACGAACAGCGAGTAGCGGAATCGCTTCATGATTCCTCCTGAACATTCGACGAAGAAACAAATGTTCTGATAGCAGGGAAAATTGGATGGCGGCGGAATCGTAGGGGAACTGCGGCGCGGCCGTCAACCTGGAGGTTTGCCGAAGGAGTGGTACCCGTTTACCCTATGCACTCGCATGGAACCCGAACCAGAGCACGGAACAACTACGATTTCGCTCGGATCGTACGCCCGGCTGGTGCGCCGGAACCGAAATTTCCGGCGGCTCTGGCTGGCGCAGATCGTCAGCGAAATCGGTGACTGGTTCTATACGCTCTCGATCTACACGCTCCTGTTGCAGTTGACGGGGCACGCGGGGTCGGTGGCGTTGGCACTGGTCCTGCAAGTTCTTCCACAGACGCTGGCTGGGCCGACCGCTGGAGTCGTGAACGACAGGCTGAAACGCAAGCATGTGATGATCGCCGCGGATCTGTTTCGCTGCGTGATCGTGCTCGCGATGTTGCTGGTTCGTTCGCGATCGATGGTGTGGCTGATCTATCCGCTGCTACTCGCGGAGACTACGCTGGCGGCATTTTTCGAGCCGGCGCGAAGTTCGGTGATCCCGAACATCGCGGATTCGGATGAGGTTCTGGTTGCGAATACTTTATCGTCCGCGACATGGTCGGTGAACCTGTTGATCGGGGCCTCCGTGGGAGGCGTCGTCGCTGCATTACTCGGTCGGGATGCGACGTTCATTTTGAACGCGTTGTCATTTCTAGTGTCGGCTCTACTCATCAGTGGGATGAAGTTCAACGAGCCGCACGCGGAAGGTGCAGCCCGTCTGCGCATCCGCGATCTAGTCGACTATTCACCAGTGGTCGAGGGCATCCGGTACATCGCCAGCCATCGAACATTGCTGCCGGCAGTTTTTGCGAAGGCGGGTGAGTTGATGGTCGGACCGAGCTGGGTGATTTTTACGGTGATGGGCGCACGTGAGTTCGCAGTGCATGGGCGCGGTATTAACCCGGCTGGCGGCGCAATGCTCGGGATGAGTATTTTGCTGGGCGGACGCGGCCTGGGGGCTCTGGTAGGACCGCTGTTTTCAGCACGGTGGGCGGGGCGCAACGACCAGCGTTTGCGATATGGAATTTTTGTCGGATACGTGACAATCGCAATCGGATACGGAATTCTGGGATTCAGCCCGAATGTGTGGATGGCGGCGGCGTGCGCGGTTCTTGCTCACGCAGGCGGTTCGACCGTGTGGGTCTTTTCGACAACTCTACTGCAGTTCCACTCGGAGGACAGGTTTCGAGGGCGCGTATTTGCGGCGGATCTCGGCCTCGCGAGTTTCACGTTTGCGACGACGGCCTATCTGGCTGGGCACTATCTCGATGCGGGCGTTTCG
>Ga0335080_10007118_pt1 | contig 11579 bp, 10 predicted proteins | sample Lox_Sample_34_FD_206720 | JGI IMG/M metagenome (GOLD analysis project Ga0335080, IMG submission 206720) | Soil microbial communities from Loxahatchee National Wildlife Refuge, Florida, United States - Lox_Sample_3.4 | ecosystem: Environmental > Terrestrial > Soil > Wetlands | place: USA...
TCACGATCTCACCCGCCTTGTCGTAGCCGATGTGCGGGTTGAGCGCGGTCGCGGCCGAGAGGGTCAGCTCCGCGTAGTGCTCGCAGGTCTCGCGGTTCGCGACGATCCCGTCGACGCACTTCTCGGCGAGCAGGCGCGAGGCGCTCGCCAGCAGCGCGATCGACTGGAGCAGGTTGCGCGCCATCACCGGCACGTACACGTTCAGCTCGAAGTGGCCGTTCATGCCGCCGATCGCGATCGCCGCGTCGTTCCCGATCACCTGCGCCGCGACCTGGGTCACGACCTCGGGGATCACCGGATTGACCTTGCCCGGCATGATCGAGCTGCCCTTCTGCAGCTCCGGCAGGGCGATCTCGGCCAGGCCTGCGCGCGGCCCGGAGCCCAGGAAGCGGAGGTCGTTCGCGATCTTCGTGAGCGAGACGGCGAGCGTCTTCAGCGCCCCGGAGGCCTCGACGAGGCCGTCGCGCGCCGCCTGCGCCTCGAACGGGTCGGCAGGCGCGCCGATCGTGAGCCCCGAGTCCTCCGACAGACGCGCGCGCACCCGGGCCGCGAACTCGGGATGGGTGTTGAGGCCCGTGCCGACGGCGGTGCCGCCCAGCGGGACCTGGCCGAGCCGATCGAGCGTCGAGCCGACGCGGTCGAAGCCCTGCCGCGCCTGCGCCGCGTAGCCGGAGAACTCCTGCCCGAGCGTGACCGGCACGGCGTCCATCCAGTGCGTGCGACCGGACTTGACGACGTCGTCGAACTCGGCGGCCTTCGCCTGCAGCGAGTCGGCGAGCTTCTGCAGCGCCGGCATCAGGTCGTTCGTCAGCTCGTCGAGCGCCGCGAGATGGACGGCCGAGGGGAAGACGTCGTTCGACGACTGGCCCATGTTCACGTCGTCGTTGGCATGGACGTCGTCGCCCGCGAGGGTCGCGATCACCTCGTTCGCGTTCATGTTGGACGACGTGCCCGAGCCCGTCTGGAAGACGTCGATCGGAAACTGGTCGTCCAGCTCGCCCGCCGCGATCCGCTCGCCCGCGGCCGCGATGCGCTGCGCCTTGTCCGGATCGAGCAGGCCGAGGTCGGCGTTGACGAGGGCGGCGGCGGCCTTGATCCGGCCGAGCCAGCGCGCCACGGATGCGGGAATCGGCTCGCCCGAGACCGGGAAGTTGGCGACCGCCTTGCGGGTCTCGGCGCCCCAGAGCTCGCGCGAAGCCTCGATCTCGCTCACGCCGTGGACTGTAGCGCGAACGTCAGGCGACGGCGTGGAGCCTGCGGCGCTCGAGCGGGCGGTCACGCAGCGCCCGGCGCTCGAGCTCGCTGAGCGACGCCGTCGGCGCCCAGCCCAGGTAGCCACAGCGAGGGCATTCGCCCGACTGAAGCTGGCGCCAGGGGCCGTGGCCGAGCTTGTGCGTCTCGCCGCAGCGGAGGCACTCCACAGACATGCTCTCCATCAACCACAGCGTCGGCCGGACGGGTGAGGGCCGTGACCCCCGGAAGAGTGATAGGCGTCAGGACGCCGGCACGCGGCCGCGCGCGGCGGCGAGCAGCTCGTCCCAGGTGCAGAGCTTGACGCGCGGGCGGCCCTGCTCCTCGCCTCGGGCGCATTCGAGCTCGTCGATCGCGCGCCAGCCGTCGTAGGTGACCACCTCGACGCCGCGCTCGGCGAGCAGCGTGAGGACGCGGTCCGGGTCGTCGCTCTGCGGCCTCGGGAGGCGCCCCTCGCGGGCGTCCTCGAGGAGGAGCTCGACGGTCTCGGTCGCGCACTTCTTGTTGGTGCCGATCACGCCGCTCGGGCCGCGCTTGATCCAGCCCGCGCAGTAGGCACCGGGGATCGGCGCCCCGGTGTCGCCGACGATGCGGCCGCCGTCGTTCGGGATCGTGCCGGAGCGCTCGTCGAACGGCGCGTCGCCGACCGGCGTGCCGCGGTAGCCCACGCTGCGCAGGACGAGGCCGCACGGCAGCACCTCGCGCTCGTCGGTCGCCACGGCCTTGACCCGGCCGGACTCGTCCGCGACGAGCTCGTTGCGCACGATCTCGACGCCCTCGACCTGCTCCTCGCCGAGGATCGCGACCGGCGAGACGCAGAATCGCAGCCGCAGGGCCCTCGGCTTCCCTGTCGGCTCCCGCGCCGCGTACTCGCGCAGCACCTCGAGGTTGCGGCGCGCGGTCGTGTCGTGCTCGAGAGAGGCCTCGCTCGCGGGGTCGAGCAGGAGGTCGGCGGGGTCGACGATCACGTCCGCGCCGGCCAGCTCGCCGAGCTCGATCAGCTCCGGGGTGGTGAACGCAGCCTGCGCGGGCCCCCGGCGGGCGAGCATCACGATCTCGGTGATCCCGGAGCCGAGGATCGCTTCGATCGCGGCGTCGGTCGTGTCGGTCGAGCGAAGCTCCTCCTCGGTGAGCGCGAGCATTCGCGCGACGTCGACCGCGACGTTGCCCGCGCCGACCACGACAACGCGCTCGGCGGAGAGGTCGAACGTGAGGTCCTGGAAGTCGGGGTGGCCGTTGTACCAGGCGACGAACGCGGTCGCGGGCCACGAGCCGGAGAGGTCCTCGCCCGGGATCCCCATCCGCCGGTCGGTCTGCGCGCCGACCGTGTAGACGACCGCGTCGTAGAGGCGCAGCAGGTCGTCGTGGCTCAGGTCGCGCCCCACCTCGACGTTGCCGAGGAAGCGGAACCCGGGCCGCTCGGCGGTCTTCTCGAACGCCCGCGAGACCGTCTTGATCTTGGGATGGTCGGGCGCGACGCCGAGCCGCACGAGGCCCCACGGCGTGGGCAGCCGCTCGAACAGGTCGACCCTGGCGGGCACGTCGGCGGCCAGCAGGGCGCCCGCGGCGTAGAAGCCCGCGGGACCGGAGCCGACGACGGCGACTCGGAGCGGCTTTCCGTTCGAACTCATCTCGACTCGATGTTACGCGCGAGTCGAGGCGCCGGGCCTCGGTATTTCCCCCGAAGCCGGCTGCAGCGTTTCCGGCGCGAGCCCGAGCGCGGCGGCCAGTCGCTCCGGCGGAACACCGTTCCCCTCGAGGTGCAGCTCGACGCGCGAATCGTCGGCCTTGCCCCGGTGGACGATCGCGACCCGGCCGATCCCCGGCACATTGACCGCCGCGTAGCCGACGAACTCCTCGCCGTCCCAGACCTGCTGCAGCAGGTCCCGGAGCTTCGCCAGGTCCTCGGGCGTCGCGTCGACCACCGCCGTGGGCACCGAGGTGACGTCACCGAGGCGGAAGTCCGGGGCCGGGGACGGCCGGGGCGGAAGCGGCGGTGGAGGAGGGGTCCCCTCCGGGCCCGTCGCGGGCTCCGGCGGTCGGCGACCCGCCGGCCAGAGCCTCACGGTCGTCACCGCGGCGAACGCGATCGCGATCATGAACAGGACGGCGAAGTCCGCCCGCTCGCTCACCGACCCGCTCCCGGTCAGCACGAGCCACACGGGAAGGAGGATCCCAATCGGCCGTTTCAGCCACGGCATCTCGAGCCGTCCGTACCGTGGATCGGCTGGGCCTGTGGGACGGAAGCACACCAGCGCGATCGCCGTCGCGACGATGATGACGATCGGGACGAGGAACAGCATCAAGCCGTTATCGGCCTGAAACGGCTCGGTCCAAAGATGCGGGGCGGTGTCTGCGGCTATGCCGGCCGGAGCTTCTCGGGCGGGAGCCCGAGCGCCGCCGCGAGCTTCTCGGTCGATCCGGTCGAGCCGTCCTCGAGGTGCACCTCGACTCCCTCTGCGTCGGCGCCGCCGCGATGGACGAGCGCGACCCGGCCGATCCCGTCGAGGCTGAACGAGGCGACGCCGACGAACTCGACGCCGTCCCACTGCTCGTCGAAGTGGATCCCGAGCCGCGACTCGAGCTCGGCCGCGGTCATGTCGATCAGGGCCGAAGTCGGCGATTCGACGTCGACCGGCTCGATCGCACCGTCGGCGGCCGGAGCCGCAGCCGGGTCGGCGACGGCTGCCCGACCGCGCGGCATGGTCCTGGCAGTCACGTACCAGATCAGCCCGACGAGGCCGATCGAGGCGAGGATCACCATGGGCGTCCAGACGGAGCCGACCGGGATCATGCTCGATCGTCCGCTCGAATCGTGGCGGAGATAGAGCACGAAGGCGAGCCAGAAACCCAGGAGGACCGCTCGCCACCAGGTCATGCGGACGACCCGGTTCGGCATGGCGGCGGCGCGCGCGTACTCGGGATCGTGGGCCGCGAGCTCCTGCACGCGTTCCGCCCTGCGGAGATCGCTCCGCTGGCGCATCCTTTGCTGGAACGGCGTGAATACCCACTCGGCTCCCAGGAACAGCGCGCCTCCGGCCACCAGCAGCGCCGTCTCCGCACCGCGGTGCTCTTGCCAGTCTCTGGCTGCGACGACCAGCGCGACCAGCGCGACCACTCCGTACACGGCACCGCCGATCCAGGACCCCGTCGTCTCCGCCGCGGCCAACCTCCCGCGCCTCGCGGCCATCCCCTCCCAGTCACTCCTGGGGTCCGGGTGCATCCAGTCCCACCAGCAGGCGACGCCCAGTGCGGGTATGAGGAAGATCAGTGCGACAACCGTGTACGCGTAGCCGCCCACAGGGCGGATATCGGCTCTGGGAGGCTCTGCCTGGAGAGGCGGGACTAGTGCGAGCAGCCGGAGCCGCAGCCGCCGACGTGCGCCTCGGCGCCTTCGGCGCCCTCCTCCACCTGGAAGGAGTGGCCGCAGCCGCACGAGGAGCTGGCGTTCGGGTTGGAGATCGCGAAGCCGGCGGCCTGGATCGAGTCGACGTAGTCGATCTCGGCGCCCTTGAGGTACGGGGCGCTGAACGGGTCGACGACGACCGGCACGCCGTGCAGCTCGAGCTCGAAGTCGCCTTCCTGCGAGCCGCGGTCGAAGCCGAGGCCGTACTGGAAGCCGGAGCACCCGCCGCCCTGGATCGCGACGCGCAGCACGGCCGCCTCGCCCTCGGGCTCGTCGGCCATCAGCTGCTTGACCTTCACGGCGGCCGCCTCGGTGAGCGAGAGCAGCTGGGTGTCGGTGTCGGGGCGCTCCTGGATCTCCATGGTCGCATCGTAGCAACCGGGGTCGCGGCTGCATCTTTGTGACACTCGGCTCAGGCTTTCGAACGAGGCTTCGCACCGTGATTGTGGCGAGCAGGACGACTCTGCTAGGTTGGCGGGACGGTGCTCGAGAACTGGTTCCCGTTCCTGATCTACGCCCTTCTCGCACTCGCCATTCCGGCAACGATGATCGGGCTCTCATTCGTCCTCCCGGGCCGCCCGAAGAAGCGAACCCGCGCGCGGATGGTCCCGTTCGAGTCGGGCGTGTCGACCGGTGCGCCCGACCAGAGGCGCCGCTTCACGGTCAGCTTCTACCTGACCGCGATGCTCTTCATCCTCTTCGACATCGAGATCGTGTTCCTCTACCCGCTCGCCGTGATCCTGCACCGGCTCGCGTGGTTCGGGTTCGTGGAGTTCGCGTTCTTCGTCGTGATCCTCGCGATCGCGTACGTCTACGTGTGGCGGAAGGGAGCGCTCGAGTGGGAGTAGGGCCGAAGAAGCGCCTCGCCGACTACGGCCTCCAGAGCGAGCGGGTGATGTGGGTCGGAAAGGGCCCGGGCCAGTTCGAGGAGGAGCTCGGCGACCTCGAGCGGGCGCTCGGGCTGACGACCCTCGAGAAGGCGGTGCACTGGTCGCAGACGAAGTCGATGTGGCCCGACCAGTTCGGGCTCTCGTGCTGCGCGATCGAGATGATGTCGGTCGTCAACTCGCGCTACGACATCGCGCGCTTCGGGATGGAGGCGTTCCGCGCCTCGCCGCGGCAGGCCGACCTGATGATCGTCTCCGGGCGGGTCGCGCACCGGATGGCTGCGCCGCTGCGCCAGATCTACGACCAGATGCTCGAGCCGAAGTGGGTGATCGCGATGGGCGCCTGCGCCAGCTCCGGCGGGATGTTCAACAACTACTCGATCCTGCAGGGCGTCGACCGGATCGTGCCGGTCGACATCGACGTGCCGGGATGCCCGCCGCGCCCGGAGGCGCTGATGGAGGGGATCATCCGCCTCCACGAGAAGGTCCAGGCCGGGGTGCCGCCCGCCTACGAGCTGCGCGGAGTGGCGAGCTGAGCTACGACGGCGTACCCGGGCTCGTCGATGTGCGCGAGGCCCACGGCGAGACGACGGTCGTCGTCGAGACGGCCCGGCTCGTCGAGGCCGCGCTCCACCTCCGCGACGAGCACGGCTTCGCGTTCCTCGCCGACATCGCCGCCGCCGACTACCTCGGCTGGGGGCAGGGCGGGGTCGCCGGCTACATCGGCACGGCGGCCGGGCGCGACCTCAACGCGCCGGCGACGCACGGGCTCGCGGCGCTCCCCGGGCCGAAGCCGAAGCGCTTCTCGGTCAGCTACCACCTGCTCGCGCTGCGCGAGGGCGCACCGCGCGTCCGCCTCCAGGCGTGGGTCGACGAGGACGAGCCGGTGCCGAGCCTCGTCACCGTCTGGCCGACCGCCGACTGGCACGAGCGCGAGGCCTACGACCTGATGGGGATCGCGATCGCGGGCCACCCGAACCTGAAGCGGATCCTGATGGACGAGGACTGGGAGGGCCACCCGCTGCGCAAGGACTACCCGATCGGCGGCGAGCCCGTCCGCTTCTCGGGGGAGGAGTGATGGCGGTCGCCTCCGACACGGCGAGGCCGGTGTACGAGGGGACGCGGATCCCGGCCCCGATCCCGACCGTGCTGCAGGTGCCCGAGGCCCTGCGCGAGTCGGGCGAGCTGCTCGAGGTCAACTTCGGCCCGAACCATCCCTCGACCCACGGCGTGCTGCGCCTGATCGCGGAGCTGAACGGCGAGGAGGTCGTCGGCCTCGCGGCGTCGATCGGCTACCTGCACACCGCCTTCGAGAAGAACATGGAGCAGAAGTCGTGGTGGAAGGCGATTCCGTATCCGTCGCGGATGGACTACCTCGGCTACCAGGCGAACGAGCTCGCATTCGTGCTGGCGATCGAGAAGCTGCTCGGCCTCGAGACGCCGCCGAAGGCCGTCTGGATGCGGATGCTGCTCTGCGAGCTGAACCGGATCCAGTCGCATCTCGTCTGGCTCGCGACCGCCGCGCTCGAGCTGGGTGCGATCTCGATGTTCTGGTACTGCTTCCGCGAGCGCGACATGATCCTCGACCTGGCGGAGCTCGTCGGCGGGGTGCGCATGCACACGCGCTACTTCCAGGCCGGCGGCCTCGCCGAGGACATCCCCGCCGGCTTCTTTCCCGAGTGCCGCACGTTCGTCGAGTGGATGCCGCAGGCGGTCGACCAGTACGAGCGCCTCGTCAACCGCCAGCAGATCTGGCTCGAGCGGACGAAGGGGCTCGGCCTCCTCTCCGCCGACGACGCGATCGCCCTCGGCCAGTCGGGGCCGGTGCTGCGCGGGTCGGGCGTCTTCTGGGACCTGCGCAAGAACGATCCGTACCTCGCCTACGACGAGGTCGACTTCGGCGTCCCCGTCCATCCCGAGGGCGACGTCTACGCCCGCTACCGGGTGCGGATGGAGGAGATGCGCGAGTCGACGGCCATCGTCGCGCAGTGCCTCGACCGGCTCGAGCAGCTCGAGGGCGAGCCGTGGATCGCCGACGACCGCAAGGTCGTGCTGCCGCCGCGCGAGGAGCTCCACACCTCGATGGAGTCGCTGATCCACCACTTCAAGATCGTGACCGAGGGCTACCGCGTGCCCGAGGGCGAGGTCTACGTCCCGGTCGAGTCGCCGCGAGGCGAGTTCGGCTGCTACGTCGTCTCCGACGGCGGGCCCAAGCCGTGGCGGGTCAAGTTCCGCGCGCCGTCGTTCGTCGCCCTGCAGGCGACGGCGACCTGCATGTCCAGCGCCTACGTCGCCGACATGATCGCGATCGTCGGCTCGCTCGACACGGTGATGGGGGAGGTCGACCGGTGACCGGGCTGCGCGACGAGATCCATGCGCTCGCCGCGCAGTACCCGCAGGCCGACTCCGCGATCCTGCCCGCGCTGCGGCTCGCGCAGGAGCGCCACGGCTGGCTGCCGCCCGAGGCGTTCCGCGAGGTCGGCGAGGCGCTCGACCTCAGCCCCGCGTACTGCAAGGCGGTCGCGTCGTTCTACGACGCCTTCCACCTCGAGCCGGTCGGCGAGCACCTGGTCGAGGTCTGCACCAACGTCTCGTGCGCCCTGCTCGGCGCGCAGGCGACGCTCGAGGCGTTCGAGTCCGAGCTCGGCTGCCACGCGGGCGAGACGAGCGACGACGGGAAGGTCACGCTGCGCGTCGTCGAGTGCTACGGCGGCTGCGGCTGGGGCCCGGTGGTCGCCGTCGACGAGCGCTACCGCGAGCCGGTGCATCCCGACGACGTGCCCGCGATCGTCGAGGAGCTGCGGCGTGCCTGAGCGGATCGAGATCGTCCTCGCCGGTGCGGACGGACGCGACCTGACGTCCTACGAGGAGTACTCCGCGGCGGGCGGCTGGCAGGCGCTCGCGCAGGCCCGCTCGATGCAGCCCGACGCGGTGATCGAGGAGCTCCTCACCTCGGGCGTGCGCGGACGCGGCGGTGCCGGCTTCCCGATGGGCCGCAAGGCGAGCTTCATCCCCAAGCCGGGAACCCGGGTCCGCCCTGCCTATCTCGTGGTCAACGCGGACGAGTCCGAGCCGGGCACGTTCAAGGATCGCGAGATCATGAAGCGCGTGCCCTTCCGGCTGCTCGAGGGCTGCCTCATCACCGCCCACGCGATCGAGTCGCAGCACGTGTTCATCTACATCCGCGGCGAGTACCTGGAGGAGTTCGAGATCCTGCGGGCCGCGCTCGACGAGGTGCGCTCGCACGACCTCCTCGGCGGCGTCACGATCGTGCTCCACCGCGGCGCGGGCGCCTACATCTGCGGGGAGGAGACGGCTCTGCTCGAGTCGCTCGAGGGCAAGCGCGGCCAGCCGCGCTCGAAGCCGCCGTTCCCCGCGATCTCCGGCCTCTACGCCTCGCCGACCGAGGTGAACAACGTCGAGACGGTCTCGACCGTGCCGCCGATCATCACGATGGGCGGCGCCGAGTACGCGAAGCTCGGGGTCGAGAACTCGTCCGGCACGCGGCTCTTCTCGCTCTCGGGCAACGTCGAGCGCGGCGGCAACTACGAGCTGGCGATGGGCACCTCGCTGCGCGAGCTGATCTTCGACGTCGGCGGCGGGATCCCCGACGGCCGCGAGCTGAAGGCCGTGATCCCGGGCGGCTCGTCCGTGCCGGTGCTCACCGCCGACCAGATCGACGCGACGCTCGACTTCGACTCGATGGCGGAGCACGGGACGATGCTCGGCTCGGGCGCGGTGATCGTGATCGACGACCGCTGCTGCATGGTGCAGCTCGGCCTGAGAGTCGCGCAGTTCTACCAGCACGAGTCGTGCGGGAAGTGCACGCCGTGCCGAGAGGGGACGCGCTGGATGGTGCAGATCCTGCGCGCGATCGAGGAGGGTCGCGCGGGCCAGGGCGACCTCGACCTGCTGCTCAGCGTCTGCGACCGGATCCTGGGCAAGTGCCTCTGTCCGCTCGGCGACGCGGCCGCGATGCCGGTCGCGAGCTACGTCTCGCGGTTCCGCGCCGAGTTCCAGGCCCACATCGACGACGGCGCCTGCCCCTACGGCGACGGCTCCTCGCTCGCGCGGGTGCTCGCGCCAGTCGACCAGCACGCGCACCGCCCCGAGGAAGTGCCGGCCTGAGATGCGCCTTGTGTTGCACATCACAAGGCTTTTCCTCCCGCGATTCGTCGTGCCGTTCCCGGCTCGCGTGCCGTTCGAGCGGAGTTCCGGCTCGTGGCGTACAACACAAGGATGGTCGGGGGTGGGGGTGTGACGACTGAGCTCGTCACGGTCACGATCGACGGCCGCACGGTGCAGGTGCCGAAGGGCACCGGGCTGATCGAGACGGCCGAGGCCGCCGGAATCGAGATCCCCGTCTTCTGCTACGAGCCCCGCCTCGGCGCGCCGCTCGGCGCCTGCCGGATGTGCCTCGTCGAGGTCGAGGGGATCGGCAAGCCGCAGGCCGGCTGCACGCTCACCGCGCAGGACGGGATGTCGGTGAAGACCGCGCAGACGTCGAAGCTCGCCGCCGAGGGCCAGGACGCGACGCTCGAGTTCATCCTCGTCAACCACCCGCTCGACTGCCCCGTCTGCGACAAGGGCGGCGAGTGCCCGCTCCAGGACCTCACGTTCCGCTACGGGCCCGGCTCGACCCGGATGACCTTCGAGAAGCGGACGCTCGAGAAGCCGATCCCGATCAGCCCGCTGATCGCGCTCGACCGCGAGCGCTGCATCCTCTGCTACCGCTGCACGCGGTTCTCCGAGGGCGTCGCAGAGGACGGGCAGCTCGTGGCGGTCAACCGCGGCGCGCACTCGCTGATCGCGACCTTCGAGGACGAGCCCTACCGCGCCCCCTTCTCGGGCAACGTGGTCGAGCTGTGCCCGGTCGGGGCGCTGACCTCGACGCAGTACCGCTTCCAGGCTCGGCCGTGGGAGATCCAGGACGTGCCGACGGTCTGCGCCCTCTGCCCCGTCGGCTGCAACACCAGCGTGACGACGCGCGAGGGGAAGGTGAAGCGCGTGCTCTCGCGCAACCACCCGGAGATCGACGAGGGCTGGCTCTGCGACAAGGGCCGCTTCGCGAACCAGCACCTCTACGCCACGGATCGGATCCGAGAGCCGCTGCGCCGCGGCCCGCGCGGGCTCGAGGAGATCTCGTGGGACGAGGCGCTGGACGAGGCGGAGCGGCTGCTGCGAGCGGCCGGGCCGCGGATCGTCACCGCCCTGTCCGGGTCGGAGACGGTCGAGCAGGCCTACACGCTCGGGCGCCTGGTCCGCGGCGGCCTCGGCGCCCACAACGCAGTCTTCCCCGAGGAGGTGACGAGCGCGCTCGATCCGTTCCGGCTGCCGCTCTCCGCGATCCGCGACGCGCAGATCGTCGTCGTGGTCGGCGGCGACGCGGTCGTCGAGCGGGCGCCGATCGTCGACCTCTGGCTGCGGGCGGCGCGCCGCAACGGGGCGCGCGTCGAGGAGGTCGCCGGCCCGGAGCTCGACGCGAGGCTCGCCGACGAGATGCGCGCGGCCGATCGCGCCGTCCTGATCTGGTCGGGCCCCCACGGCGAGGGCGGCCTGCGTGCCGCGGCGCTCGCGACTGCGCTCGGCCTGCACGGGCGGGAGGGGTCGGGCGCCTTCTACCTGCCCCGGACCCCGAACGCGCGGGGAGTCTGCGAGGCGTGGGCCGCAGCCGAGGACGCAGACGAGACCGACCCGCACCCGATCGGCCTCCTGATCGTCTCGGGCGACGAGGCCGCCGCCGACCCCGCGGTGCGCGCGCTCGCCGAGCACGCGGAGGCCGTGATCGCCGTCACCCTGTTCCAGGGGCTCGCCGTCGGGTGGGCCGACCTGGTGCTCCCAGGGACGAGCAACCTCGAGCGCGACGGCACCCTGATCAACCTCGAGGGGCGCCTGCAGCGGCTGCGGCGCACCGTCCTCCCGCCCGTGCCGGACGAGCTCGCCTGGCTCGCGAAGCTCGCGGCCCGCTTCGGCGTCGAGGTCTCGCCCCACGCGCCGGTCGTGTTCGAGGAGATCTCGGCGAAGGCCTTCGGCGG
>Ga0335080_10007119_pt1 | contig 11579 bp, 5 predicted proteins | sample Lox_Sample_34_FD_206720 | JGI IMG/M metagenome (GOLD analysis project Ga0335080, IMG submission 206720) | Soil microbial communities from Loxahatchee National Wildlife Refuge, Florida, United States - Lox_Sample_3.4 | ecosystem: Environmental > Terrestrial > Soil > Wetlands | place: USA: Florida...
GCGCGCTCAACTTCCGTCTGCGATTCGGAAAGAGCTTGCTGTACAGTGCTGCGCCCCGCCAGCGCGGCACTCAATTCCTGCCCAACAGCGGTACCGATTGCCTGGAACTCCGGGATTCCCATGTATTGAATTCCAACGTAGGGAACGGGCAGCGAACTGGGCTTGCTGTAGTCAGCATTTTCGATCGCGTCACGAACCACGATGGCGAATGGAGCGACCGCCAGATACTCGTTGATTTCGTAGGTTGACTTCCGGGAGCCCGGGGGAATGCGGAGCCACCCGGAGCGCTGACCGACCGCCGCAATGTATTCGCGGCTGGTTGCCCATCGGATGAATTCCTTGGCCAGCGCGGCGTGCGGCGAAGTAGCAGGAATCGCCAGCCCCCAACTCCAGATCCAAGCTGCGCCGTTAGGAACCTTCGCAATGGGTGCCTTCGCGAACCCGGTCTTGCCGGCGACCCGGCTTTGACTCGGATCGAGGAAGTAGCCCGCGGCGGAAGTGGAGTCGATCCACATAGCGCAGTTGCCGTTCGCAAACAGGGCGCGGTTTTCGTTGTAGCCGTCGCTGACGGCTCCCGGTGGTCCATAGTTCCGCAGCAAATTGACGTAAGCGCTGACCGCCTCCTCCCATGCCGGCGTGGTGAGTTGCGGCTTCCATGCCATGTCTGTCCAGCGCCCGCCGAACGTTTGAACCATTGTGCTGACGAGTGCGACGTTCTCACCCCAACCTGGCTCCCCGCGCAGACATATTCCATAAACACTGTGGACTGGGTCGTTCACTTTCTGTGCGAACTCGCGTATCTGTTCATAGCTGGGTTGCAAAGGCATCTGCAGCCCAGCTTTATCGAACAGGTCCTTACGGTAGTAGGTAAAGGAACTTTCGCTGTAGAAGGGCAGTGCGTAAAGCTTGCCTTGGTACGAGAGCCCATCACGAACTACATCGAAGATATCGCTGTAGTCATAATTCTGGTTCAGATCGTCGAGTGGCTTCAGCCACCCCCGTTCAGCCCAAAGCGGGGTCTCATACGAGCCTATTGTTATGACGTCGAAGGTGCTGCTACCGGTTGAGATATCGATGGTGAGACGTTGGCGAAGAACGTTCTCTCCCAGGACCACCCAATTTAGCTTGGTTCCGTGCTGCTGCTCAAATTCCTGCGAAAGCTGCTGGAGCAGGATCATATCTGCATTGTTGACAGTGGCGATCGTCAGCTCGGGACGCGTTTCATCGCGCCGCGAGCGCCAGACGGCCAGTACTGCCAGCAGGCAGAACACGAGAGCGATTGCCAAGTGGAGGGTCTTAATCATGGACACACACGCTTACGGCTTGCAATCCTAACCAGTCGCAGCACATCGGCAAGCCTCCGGGAAGACAGTTTTGCAAGTTATCGCCCTAGGGCTAATCAAGTAAATCAAATGCTCAATAGGTTGAGCATCTAGGTCCGGTGCGATGTTAGAATCTGCGACACCCGAATGAAGACGCAGCGTCCATCCAACTCTCTTGAGCGTGCCCTGGTGATGCTGGAGCTGATCGCTTACAAGTCAGGCGGCCTAAGTAACGCAGATATCAGCAGCCGCATGGGCATCGCTACCAGCACCTCGTCGTACATCCTGAATCGACTGGAGCGGGCCGGCTTTCTGGAGCGCGAAGCTGAGACCGGGCGTTATCAAATTGGACTCAAAGTAGTTGCGATCGCACATGCTCCTCTACGGGACATGGGTCTGCGCCGCACTGCGGAGCCGGTTCTTCGGCGGTTGGCCGGGCAAACCGATGCTTCCAGTTTTATCGGTGTTCTCGAACGCGGCAACGTGATGATCGTCGACAAGGTAGAAAAAGCCGACCTGGCTATCATCGATATGAATATCGGGGTGCGATATCCGGTCCACTCCACTGCCTTGGGGAAGACGTTGCTGGCCTATCTCCCGGAAAATCGAGTGCGCATGATCTTCAACCGGATACCCTTTGTGAAGTCGTCTCCGCGAACTATCGACTCTAAGGCAAAACTTCTGGAGGACTTGAAAATTGTGCGCAAACAAGGCTACGCGATCAGCGACGGGGAACTCTTCCTGGGCATTCGCGCCGTGGCCGCACCCATCTTCGGAGCGAGTGGCGAGCCGCGAGCCGCGGTGAGCGCTACCGGCTTTTCCGTTGCGGTGGACGACAGGCGGATCATTTCGGCGGTGCAGGCAGCGGCTCACGAGATCTCATTGCGCTTGAGCGCTGCGGAAACAGACCGGGCACGACCTAAGTAAATTGGTGAAAAATCTCATGAAATCGGAGTGGATCGTGTTTTCAAGCTACCAACAAGTCATACGAGTTTGCCTCTTGTTCGCCTTGGCGGCGCCATTAATAGTGTGGGCCGACCAGCAGGACAGCTGCGAACGGCTGACAAAGACAGCTACGCCGCAACTGACCGTCGCATCGGCAACCACCGTCGCCGCCGGGGCCCTGCAGCTCCCACCCGGTCCGCTCGGTCCTGTCGATACATCGAAGCTGCCGGCATTCTGCCGGGTGCAGGGATCGATCCATCCCACCAACGATTCGAATATCGGTTTCGAGGTGTGGCTTCCCGCGTCCAATTGGAATCATGAGTACGTGCAGTTTGGAAGTGGCGGCCTCGCCGGCCATATCGATCCCTCGGTATTCGTACGCAAGCTTGCAGCGGGCTACGCTACGGGGGGCACAGATGACGGTCATCAGGGGCTGCCAACCGACGGTTCATGGGCCAGCGGCCATCCCGAGAAGGTCAAGGACTTCGGCTATCGCGCTGTGCACGAGACAAGCGAGGCCGCCAAGAAATTGATGGCGCAATATTATGGCGGTCCGGCAACGTACTCCTACTTCAACGGATGCTCTGAGGGTGGGCGGGAAGCGCTGATGGAAGCGCAACGCTATCCTCGAGACTTTAACGGCATCCTGGCGGGGGCGCCGGCGCATTACTGGACCCAACTGATGTCAGCCTTCGCCTGGAATGCGCAAGCGTTAAATAGCAACGAGAGTTTTATTCCCGAGTCGAAGCGGCAGGCGATTACAAAAGCAGCGCTGGCCGCCTGTCCGGGCGTCCCAGGAGTCGACGACAACTTCATAGACGATCCGATGAAGTGTCGATTCGATCCTTCGGTGTTGCTCTGCAAGGGAGCGGAGCAATCGAACGATTGCCTCACGCAACCTCAAGTAGAGTCGCTGAAGAAAATCTATGGTGGTCCGAAGAACTCTCGTACCGGCGCATCGATCTCGCCAGGTTACAAGCCGGGAGGGGAAGCGGAACCGGGTTTCCCGGGCGTTACCTTCGCAAGTTATGTCTTTGGAAGCGGTCCGGGAGTGAGTCTCGATGCTGCATTTTCTTCGGCGTTTTATGGAGCATTTGTCTTCGCGGATCCCAAGTGGAATTTCACCAAGTTGAATTTCGATAGCGATATTAAGCTTACGGACGAAAAAGTCGGCCAGACGCTGAACGCCTCCGATCCCGACCTCGCCCCATTCAAGGCAGCTGGAGGGAAGTTGTTGCAGTATCACGGCTGGTACGATGGCTCGCCGTCACCGCTGCATTCCGTCGGCTACTACGAGCAGGTGGAACGGAAGATGGGCGGTCTGGCGGCAACGGAGTCCTTTTATCGCCTGTACATGGTTCCGGGAATGATGCACTGCGGCCTTGGACCTGGCCCCAATATGTTCGGGAACTTGCTGGATTTGGCCCCCGTCGCCGACCCGGAACATAACATTGAGGTCGCGCTTCATCAATGGGTTGAGAGAGGCGTTGTTCCCAGCAATCTTGTAGCTACCAAGTATGTCGAGAATAATCCTGGAAAAGGGGTCGAGATGACGCGGCCACTTTGTTCCTATCCCGCGGTCGCCACCTACATCGGAAAAGGCGATCCTAAGCAGGCCTCAAGCTGGCGATGCCAGAAGCCGAAGTAAGAGTTACTGACGAACACAATCGATCCAGGTAGTCTGCAGAGTGACGGATCGGGCGTTCCCCAAGTGTGGGCGACTCCCGGTCCGTTTTTCTTGCCTCAGGCCTGGTCAGCTACCTCAACCTATTGAGCACGAGCTTGACCCTTAGTTTATGGCCGCTTGACTATGCGTGAAGCTTATTTAGTCTCCTGCTAGTTCTGATGGGGTGAATCAACATGAACTCACGCGCTCTCCGAGTGGCTCTTCGTTGTACGGTCATTGCTACACTACTGTGCCCCGTGTGGGTGGTCCCCGCCTTATCACAGCAAGGTACGGGAACCATCCTCGGTACCGTCGCTGATACCCAGAACGCGCGCATACCTGGTGTGAACATGGTGATCACCAATAGCGGAACCGGGATTGCTACGACCGTGAAGACAGACTCCAGCGGGTTGTATTCTGCTCCCAGTCTTCCTATCGGAACGTACAGCGTAACCGCCTCGAAGGATGGATTCGAAACCGTCACCCAATCGCCGATTACCTTGACGGTTGGCAGAAGCGCGGTCATCGACATCACGTTGACAGTCGGGCAGGTTTCTTCTCAGGTGCAGGTGGAGGCCGACGCGCCTGTGGTTGAAACCAGCAGCAGTTCGGTTTCTTACCTGATCGGAGAAAAAGAAGTTCGCGACCTGCCGCTGAATGGTCGCAACCTCATGCAGTTGACTCTCCTGGCTCCGGGAGTTCAGCCTGTACCGCAGGAGAATACCGAGGGTGCATCGACGATTGTTCCGTTCGGGTTCGGCTCGCCACAGCGTTTTTCCATTGCAGGCGGTCGTCCGCAGGGACAGCTCTACCTGATCGATAGCACCGATACGGCCGGGGTATGGGGCAACGGGACCGGCGCTAATCTGGTTGGAACTACCCTCGGAGTTGATGCCATAGCGGAGTTCGAAGTACTGACCAATACCTACAGCGCCGTCTATGGCGGAAATGGCGCGGTGGTCAATGCGGCTCTGCGGTCCGGCACGAATAATCTTCACGGATCAGCCTACGAGTTTGTCCGAAACAGTGGCCTCGACGCGCGGAATTACTTCGACCCGCTCACTGGAGCGCTTCCGTTCAGTAGAAACCAGTTCGGTGCAACGCTGGGAGGACCGATCAAGAAGGACAAGACGTTCTTCTTCGTGAACTACGAAGGTCTACGCCAGGAACTTACAGTCCCAGTCATCACAACCGTCCCGGACGCCAACTTCCGCAATGGATTTCTGCCGTGTGCCCAGGCCGTCGGCTTTCCCTGTAACCCAGCTACCGGACTGGCTAACGTTGGAGTCAATCCCAATATCGCAAGCTATCTCAATACCTACCCCGCGCCAAATGGGATTTCCCTGGGAAACGGAACGGCTCAGAATGTCTCCGATCTTAACCATCCAGTGTCGGAGAACTTTGGGGTAGTCAAGCTCGATCAGACACTGGGGAGCAAGGATCTGCTAACCGCCAGCTATCTCATCGACGACGCCTCGCTGACCGCTCATCCGCAGCCTGTCCTCACTGATAACGACACGCAACGCAATCAATATTTCACGATTGAAGAGAGAAGGACGATATCGTCAACCATGGTGAATGTCGCTCACTTTTCTATCGTTCAATCCAATATCAAGGTACTCACCCAGAATGTTCCTTCCCTGGCGCTCTATGATGGGTCTCAATATCCCGGCACAATCGGCGTTGTAGGTTTAAGCACGATCGGAGGGAACGACGACGCGAAGGAGCTGCTCACCCGCTTCACCTGGCGCGATCAGCTCACGTTCAGCAAAGGCCGTCATACTTTCACCGCCGGCTTCGAGGCGGCGCGTCGCTATATCGACGCGAATATTCCCATCATTAACGGTGGCTCAGTCGTCTACAATCCGCTCGGGCCGCTGTCCAGCTTTGCCGCCTTCCTGACGAACACGCCCTTGGCATTCGCCGGTGTTCCACTCGATGCCAGCAATTCGCATCGAGACCTACGCTACTGGACCTTCTTCCCTTACTTTGAGGACAAGTGGCAAGTTTCACCGCGTCTGACCCTCAACCTGGGTTTGCGTTACGATTACGAAACCAATCCCGTGGAAAAATATGAAAACCTGTACACGCTTACAAATCCACTAATCAATACCGGCTTTACGCATGTGCCCAACGCCTTCGCAAGTAACCCTACGACGCATAACATTGACCCGCGCGTTGGTTTTGCCTGGGACATCTTCGGAGACGGGAAGACGGCGCTCCGTGGTGCCTTCGGAATTTTCGCGGATCTTCCCTTAGACATGCAGGTGACCATCTCGTACCTGTTTAATCCACCTATCTATGATGTACAAACCATCCTTTTTCCCACCATTCCGAATCCGTTCAGCGGTGGCGGTACGACTGTCGGCTTGCCCGGCAGTGCTCAGCTCACCGACTACAACAGCAATCGGAACCCGTACATCATGGAGTACAACCTGAATATCCAGCACCAACTGACCAACAACACCATCCTGACAATCGGATATCTCGGCTCGCGTGCCAATCATCTCTACATCGGCCAAGAGACGAATGCTTGCTTAGCTACATCGACCCTTCCCGACGGAACAATCGTTCGTAACTACGTCAGCACTGCAACTTGTCCCACGGTTAATCCGGCCTTGGGCAACGTTGTCGACCGGTTCCCTGTTGGCACCTCCAACTACAGCTCACTACAAGTCGCGGTCGAGAGGTCCTTCGCTTCCAACCTTCAGTTCAGGAGCGCTTATACCTGGTCGAAGTGTCTGGACTATGGTTCGTACTACACGGGAAACGACTCGATCGGCCCCAACGGCCAGACCTTCGGCCTGCAGACGGGAGATCTGGCTAACATTTATCGGAACATCGACTACGGCCCATGCGATTACGACCTTCGCAACAATTTCACGAATAACCTGGTATATCAGCTCCCGTTCCACGGCAATCGGCTGAAAGATGGATGGCAGCTCAGCACGATCGTCAGCCTGCACTCCGGTACGCCTTACAGCGTTTTTGACGGTATCGATCAAGCGAACGTAGGCCAGGCTGGAGCCGCGGCCAACGGCGAGCGTCCGAACCGGGTCACGGGCGCGAGCAATAGTTCAGGTGGCGTCCAGTTCACGTCGCTGGGCGTCGTGGGTTACAACGCCAACGCCTTCCAACTACAACCGTCAGGAGTATTCGGAGACCTGACGAGGAACACGCTAACCAGTCCGGGCGTCTTTGAATGGGACTTGGCGCTTTCGAAAGTTGTGAAGCTAAGTGAGCGGATGGGCTTGCAATTGCGAGCCGAAGCCTTCAATCTAACCAATCACACAAATTTCGGATTCCCCAACGCGCAGCTCTACACGGGAGTCAATCTCGATGGGACGGGGGTTCCGAATCCTTCTGCGGGACTGATTACTACTACTGCTACGACTTCCCGTCAGCTTCAGTTCAGCGCGAAGTTTACTTTCTAGGAACGATCAACGCTGGATCTTTATTTAGGAAATAGGGCCTCGATCATGGAACCAATGCAGCAGAGCGTCATCGATGCACAGATAGTTGACACTGCGTTCGGAGAGATCTCTACGCTCCTTAAGGGTCGCGCGACCAGGAGCGAGAGCCAACGGGAGCACCACAGCCGCGGAGAATCTTATCTTGCCGCTGCCATGCCCGATATTGTGTGCTTCCCGCAATCAACTCAGGAGGTCAGCGAAATCCTTAAAATCGCCGCGCGCCATGGCCTGCCGATCGTTCCTTTTGGAGCGGGAACGTCCATTGAAGGGCAGGTAAGCGCGTTACGCGGCGGGCTTAGCATAGATATGCGCGAGATGAAAAAGGTCTTGCGACTCAGCGTGCCGGACTCAGACGTCACCGTCGAGGCCGGAATCACCCGCAAACAACTGGTCGAGAATCTGGCGAACACGGGCCTCACTTTCTTTATCGATCCAGGCGCGGACGCCACCATAGGCGGAATGACCAGCACGCGAGCCTCGGGAACCACCGCAGTCAAGTACGGAACCATGCGCGACAACGTGCTCGGACTTACCGTGGTGCTTGCCGACGGGCGCATCATTAAAACCGGTTCCCGCGCCCGTAAGTCATCGGCGGGCTACGATCTAACCGCGTTGTTCGTGGGGGCCGAAGGTACGCTGGGTGTGATTACCGAGGTTACGCTTCGCTTGCATCCTCTGCCGGAATCCGTGTCCGTCGCGGTCTGTTCGTTTGACACCATTCAGGGTGCGATCGAGACCGTGATCGAAACGGTTCAGTTCGGATTGGGCGTCGCCCGCGTGGAGTTCCTCGATGAGCAACAGATTATTGCCATCAACCGTTACTCCAAAACCAACTTGTCCGCTCTGCCAACTCTCTTCTTCGAGTTTCATGGGATAAGTAGCCGCATGACCTCCGATCAAGCTGAGATGCTGCAGACGATTGCTGCAGAACATGGGGGCCAGGAGTTCCAATGGAAACATAGTTTGGAAGCTCAAGATGAGTTATGGTCTGCGCGGCACGCTGCCTACTACGCTGCTCACGCCCTACTCCCGAATTCGAAAGTGTTTGTCACCGACGTTTGCGTCCCCATCTCGCGGCTGGCCGATTGCATTTCCGAAACCAAGAATGATTTGTCGCACGTAAGTTTTCCCGCCACCATCGTCGGACACGTCGGGGACGGCAATTTCCACGTGCTTTGCGTGTTTCGTGAAGGCGATGAGGATCAACTCGAGGAGGTCCATCGCTTCGCGGACGGTGTGGTTCGCCGGGCATTGAGAATGGGCGGGACCTGTACGGGAGAACACGGCATCGGCTTCGGCAAGCTGAAGTATCTTCGCGAAGAGCACGGCGATTCACTGGAAACAATGCGCGATCTCAAGTTGGCTCTCGATCCCACCAACCGCATGAATCCTGGAAAGATCATCTCCGGAGACTTTGTTGAGATTGGCCTGAAATCCGCTTCTAGGCCATGAACGGCTACAGTGTTGCGGGCATTTCGCATAGCCCTCTCAGACAGTGTGATGAATCGACATCCCGCAAGTGATCCTGGCAGGCTGGCCAATTACCGGCGGTTGGCTCGTGACTTCATGGGAGGATGGGAAACAGACTACCTGGCAAACCCATAGAAATACGTAACTTGTTGGCAGAGAATGACAGCTATCAGCTGTTCGAATCCCCCCTCTCCGCCAGCAAGTCTTCCACGCCAGACAAGCGATTGCCGTCTCTGCGATCGTATCCACCACCACGAAGCTAGCTCCCAGTCCCGCTGGTGTCACCACCGAAGGAATAGAATGACTGCTTCGCCATTTCGGCCCGGGGCAGCCTAACCATACCGCTATCCGGTGCCTCATTCACGGAGTACGCTTGAGCCTTCTTCGGCTTTCTCGCCAACTGGTTGCTACCACTCTTCTCATTCTCTCCGTTGGCTGTTTCACTTCCTTCGCGCAGACCACGGCTCAGCCCGACAGCAAGAAGCATGAACCGCCGCCTTCCTCCAATTCGAAAGCGGCGCAGAAGTCGAAGAACGACTCGGCTACTCCCGCGAAGGAAGAAGCTTCGGAGAAGACGCCGGGCGGAATGAATGCCGACACCTTCTCCGGACTGCATTTTCGCCTGATCGGTCCAGCGGCTGCCTCAGGGCGGGTCATCGCCTTCGCAGTCAACCCGAATAAGCGCTATGAGTATTACGTTGGTGTGGCTTCGGGAGGCGTGTGGAAGACCGAGAACGACGGCACCACCTGGACGCCGGTTTTCGACCACGAAGGCTCTTATTCGATTGGAGCGGTTGTCATGGATCCACACGATCCATCCGTCATTTGGGTGGGAACGGGCGAGGGCAACGCTCAGCGTAGCGTCGGCTACGGCGATGGTGTGTATCGTTCCGACGATGGCGGGAAGAACTGGACCAACACCGGGCTCAAGAAGTCAGGCAATATTGGCCGCATCGCTATCGATCCCAGTGACAGCAACGTAGTTTACGTTGCCGCCGAAGGTCCATTGTGGGGACCGGGAGGCGATCGCGGTTTGTTTAAGACCACCGATGGCGGCAAGACCTGGAAGAACGTTCTCCATACCAGCGAGAACACCGGCATGGCTGATGTCGCCATCGATCCAGCCAATCCTGCCGTTGTTTATGCCGCCGCGTATCAACGGCGGCGTCATGTTTGGACCATGATTGACGGCGGCCCGGAGAGCGCCATCTACAAGTCAACCGACGCGGGAGCCACATGGATCAAGCTGAAGTCCGGACTGCCGACTGAAGATCTGGGACGCATTGGCCTGGCGATTTCGCCTGCTGACCCCAACGTTGTTTACGCCATCGTCGAAGCCGCGAACGGCAAGGGTGGAGTCTTTCGCTCCAAAGATAAAGGTGCGAACTGGGAGCGTCGCAACGACTTCGATTCCACCGCTTTCTACTACAGCCAGGTCTTCGCCGATCCCAAAAACGTTGATCGCATTTATGTCATGAACGCTGCACTTCAGGTCTCCGATGACGGGGGCAAAACCTTGCGCAAGATGAACGAAGTCAACCACCACGGCGACAACCATTACATCTGGATCGATCCCAACGATACCGACTACTACCTGCTTGGCGACGACGGAGGCGTATCGGAGAGCTACAATCGCGGCGAAAATTGGCTGTTTAAATCCAACCTGCCGACGGTGCAGTTCTATGACGTCGCGGTTGACAATGCGACGCCCTTCTACAACGTCTGCGGCGGAACCCAAGACAACTTCTCCTGGTGTGGTCCTTCGCGAACGCGAGATATCAATGGGATCATGAACTCCGACTGGTATGTCACCACCGGAGGCGACGGATTTCGCTCACAGGTTGACCCCGACGATCCCAACACGGTGTACGCCGAGTCGCAGTATGGAGTGTTGGTGCGTTACGACAAGCGTACCGGCGAGCAAATACTGATTCAGCCCCAGGAGCCCAAAGGAGGTCCGCCACTACGGTGGAACTGGGATTCGCCTCTCATCGTCAGCCCGCATTCGCATACCCGTCTTTACTTTGGTGGCAATGTTCTTTTTCGCAGCGATGACCGTGGCGACAGCTGGCAGCCTGTCAGCCCAGACCTGACGCGTCAAATCGACCGCAACAAGTTGCCCGTGATGGGGAAGGTATGGGGTCCTGATGCGGTCGCCAAAAATCAATCGACCTCGTTCTACGGAAACATTGTTTCGCTTGCCGAGTCGCCGTTGAAAGAAGGCCAGCTCTACGTAGGTACGGATGACGGCCTGATTCAAGTGACTCAGGATGGTGGCGCGAGCTGGACGAAGTACGCGAAATTCCCGGGCGTGCCGGAGATGACTTACGTCAGCCGCCTGGCCGGATCCAGGCATAGTGGAGACACCGTCTACGCCGCTTTCGACAATCACAAGAACGAAGACTTCAAGCCGTATCTTCTTAAGTCCACCGATGCAGGCAAAACCTGGACGTCGATTGCGGGCGACCTTCCCGAGAACGGGTCAGTGCTGGCCTTCGCGGAAGATCCGGTGAGTCCCAATCTGTTGTTCGCGGGTACTGAGTTTGGGGCCTTCTTTTCCGTTAATGGCGGACAGAAGTGGGTGCAAATGAAAGGAGGACTACCGACGATCGCCGTGCGCGACATGATCGTGCATCCGCGCGAGGGCGATCTGGTGCTGGCTACCTTCGGGCGGGGTTTCTACATTCTCGACGACATCACAGC
>Ga0335080_10007120_pt1 | contig 11578 bp, 8 predicted proteins | sample Lox_Sample_34_FD_206720 | JGI IMG/M metagenome (GOLD analysis project Ga0335080, IMG submission 206720) | Soil microbial communities from Loxahatchee National Wildlife Refuge, Florida, United States - Lox_Sample_3.4 | ecosystem: Environmental > Terrestrial > Soil > Wetlands | place: USA: Florida...
GGCCGGCCGCGCGTGCACAGGGTGTGGTGCGCGGCGGATCCCGGCGAAGTGATCCACCCCAGCGGCCTGGGCGCGCAGCTCGAGGGCGGCATCATCTACGGGCTGACCGCCGCGCTCTACGGCGAGATCTCGATCAAGGACGGGCGCGTGGTCGAGCAGAACTTCCCCGACTATCCGATGGTCAAGATGGCGGACGCGCCCGAGATCGAGCTGGCGCTGGTGCCGTCGGGCGCGCACACCGGCGGCGCGGGCGAGCCCGGCACGCCGCCTACGGCGGCCGCTGCCTCGAACGCGGTCTTCGCGCTCACCGGTCACCGGCTGCGCGAGCTGCCGCTGCGCAAGCACGACCTGCGGCTTCCCGCGCCGCGCTGGAAGCCGGAGCAGGGCGGAAACGAGGAAGCCAGCTAGAGCCGCATGATGCCCGGGCGCGGCACGCCCGTGTCGTAGCTCTCGCGCGAGAGCGGCGCGCCCAGCTCGGCCAACACCTTCCGGTGTTGCGCGGGCGGCGTGCGCAACATCGACTCCTCGAATGGACGCAGGCAGGCCAGCTCGTCGCGCGCCGCCGCGCGCGCCAGGTAGGCGGCCGTCTTCGCCCAGCGCGCGGCGTCGAGCCGGTAGCGCGCCAGCTCGAGGTTCCGGAACACGGCCGCGATCGTGAAGTCGGGCACGCAGGGCGCAGCGCCGAACAGGAACCCGGAAGCGGGCAGCTCGCGCTCGAGATAAGAGAGCATCTCGGGGATCTCGGTCGATACGGTCTTCTCGATCGCCGCCGGATCCGGCGCCACGCCGAACACGAAGCGGTTCACGACCAGCGGGTACCAGTACTGCCAGATGCACACGTCGGCCATGCGTGAGTCGGCGTACTCTTCGAGCCAGCGCGCGCGGGCGCGCTCCACCAGACCGCGCGGGTAGGTCGCGGGCTCGGGCGTGCGCTCTTCGAGATACTCGCAGATCACCGACGAGTCGGCGAGCACGGTGTCGCCGTCGATCAAGACCGGAATGCGGCGCAGCGGCGACAGCTGCGAGAAACGGTCGTCGCCCATGAAAGGCGTGATCGGGTCGATCTCGTAGGCGATGCCCTTGCGATGCAGCACGGCCAGCACTTTGCGCACGTAGGGCGAGAGATAGCTGCCGATGACGGTGACCATCAGACGATCCGGCTCGCGTGTCCCGACCAGTACTTCTCGCGCAGCCGGCGCTTGGCCATCTTGCCCGTCTCGGTGCGCGGCACGTCGCTGGCGAAGTCGATCGTGCGTGGACACTTGTAGTGAGCGAGGCTCTGGCGGCAGAAGTCGATCAGCTCCTGGGCCAACGCCGGCGTCGGAGTGACTCCCGGCGCGGGCACCACCACCGCCTTCACCTCTTCGCCGAGGTCCTCGTTCGGCACGCCGATCACCGCCACGTCCTGCACCTTGGGATGCATGACCAGGTGATTCTCGGTCTCCTGCGGGTAGATGTTCACGCCGCCCGAGATGATCATGTTCGACTGGCGGTCGGTGAGATACACGTAGCCTTCGGCGTCCTTGTAGCCGATGTCGCCGATCGTGAACATGCTGCCGCGGTAGGTCGACGCGGTCTTGTCCGGGTCCTTGTGGTACGAGAAGCGCGCGCTCGGGTCGGCGGGCGCGTCGAAGTAGATCGCGCCCTCGCGCCCGGGCTCGTCGAACTCGACGCCGTTCTCGTCGAAGGTGTGCACGATGCCGCCGGCCCAGTGGCGGCCAACCGAGCCCTTGTGAGTCAGCCACTCCTGAGCGCGGATCAGCGTGCCGCCGCCCTCGGTCCCGCCGTAGTACTCCATGATCGCGTCGCCCCACCAGGCGATCATCTGCTCCTTCAACGGGATCGGGCAGGGCGCCGCGGCGTGGATCGCGATCCGCAGCGTGGACAGGTCGTACTTCTTGCGCGTGGACTCGGGCAGCGAGAGCAGGCGCCGGAAGTGAGTCGGAACGAACTGCGCCGAAGTGACTCGCTGCTGCTGGATCGTGTTCAGCACCTCCTCGGGATCGAAGCGGCGCAGCACCACCGCGCTGGCGCCGAGCCGCTGCATCGACGAGGTGAAGCCGATCGGCGCGGCGTGATACAGCGGTGCCGGCGTCAGGTAGGTGTCGTGCTCGTTGATCCCGAACAGTGCGCACAGACCCACCACGCCGGCGAGCACCGAAGGGTGACCCGCGGGGATCCGCGGCAGCGGTCGGCGCACGCCCTTGGGCTTGCCGGTCGTGCCCGAGGAATAGAGCATGACCGAGCCCTCGAGCTCGTCGGCGAGCGGCGCGTCCTCGGGCAGGTCGGCGAGCGCCTCGGCCAGTGAGCGGAAGCCGGGGATCGCGCCGCCGACCGAGTAGCGGCCTTCGACTTTCGGAGCGCGCGCCGCCACCCGCTGCGCCAGCTCGCCGAAGCGCGCGTGCGCGAACAGGAGCTTCGCGTCGCAGTTGTCGACGATGTACTGGATCTCGTCCTCCTGCAGGTGCCAGTTCACGGGCGTGAAGAACAGCCCCACGCGGTGACAGGCCCAGTACAGGTCGAAGAACTCGTCGTCGTTGGCGAGATACACCGCGATCCCGTCGCCCGGCTCGAGCCCGAGCTTTCGCAACAGCTGCCCGATCCGGCGCGAGCGCTGCTCGAGCTGGCCGAAGGTCTCGACTGTCTCGCCGTTGCCGTAGATCAGGGCCGGCTTGTCGGGACTCTTGCGCGCAATGCTGGCCACCGTGGTCATGACGTGTGCGACTCCATCGCCCGGGCGGCGGGCGCGCTGCATTCTACCCGAGGGGCCGCTAACCTCGCGCGTCATGGAATCGTCGCGCGACCTGCTCGCGTTCATCGATGCTTCGCCGACGCCGTATCACGCGGTGGCCGAGGTCTCGCGGCGGCTGGCCGAGCGCGGCTTCCGTGAGTGCAGTGAGAGCGAGCTGTGGAGCCTGTCGCCCGGAGACCGCCGCTTCGTGGTGCGCAATGGCGGCAGCCTGCTCGCGTTCCAGGTCGGCAGCGAGTCCCCGGTCGAAGGCGGCTTCCGGATCGTGGGCGCGCACACCGACTCGCCCAACCTGCGCGCCAAGCCGCGCGCCGACGTGGCCGCGCACGGCTACCGCCAGCTCGCGGTCGAGCCGTACGGCGGGCTGCTGCTGCACACCTGGCTCGACCGCGACCTGTCACTCGCCGGGCGAGTCACCATGCGCGAGCGCGAGGGCGCGCGCACGCTCCTGGTCGACTTCGGCCGCCCGCTGGTGCGGATTCCGAGCCTGGCCATCCATCTGAACCGCGAGCTCCGCGAGTCGGGCCTGAAGCTCAATCCCGAGACACAGGCGATCCCCGTGCTCGGGCTCGAGGGCACGCCGAGTCTCGCGGTGCTGGTCGCGACCGAGCTGCGCGCGCAGCAGCTCGCCGACGTCGCACCCGACGCGATCCTGGCCCACGACCTGATGCTCTACGACTCACAGCCCAGCGCCGCGCTCGGCGCGGATGGCGCGTTCCTGGCCGCGCCGCGGCTCGACAACCTGGCCTCGTGTCACGCGGCCACGAGCGCGCTGCTCGGCGCGTCCGGCGCCGGCCTGCCGCGGCACACCGGCGCGATCGTGCTGTACGACCACGAGGAGGTGGGCAGTCAGAGCGCCCAGGGCGCCGCGGGCACCTTCCTGCTCGAGTCACTGGAGCGCGTGGTCGGCGCGTTCAAGGGCGGGGCGCCGCAGGGCTTCGCGCGGGCGCGCTCCCGCTCACTTTTGATCTCGGCGGACATGGCGCACGCCGTCCACCCCAACTTCGCCGAGAAGCACGACGCCGGCCACCGCCCGGTGCTGGGGCGCGGCCCCGTGATCAAGACCAACGTGAATCAATCCTACGCCAGCGACGCCAAAACGGCTGGCATGTTCGCCGAACTCTGCGCCGAGCTCGGAATCGTCCCCCAGCAGTTCTCCGCCCGGAACGACGGCCCGTGCGGCTCGACGATCGGCCCGATCAGTGCCGCCCGCACCGGCATTCCAGCCGTCGACGTCGGCAATCCGATGCTCTCGATGCACTCTTGCCGCGAGATGGCCGGCGCCGCCGACGTGGCGCCGATGATCCGCGTGCTCGAGCGCTTCTTCACCGCCAACGCCTAGTCACCGGAGATATTGGGATGGCCCATCGATCGAGGCTCTTGTCGCTCCTGGCCGTGACTGCTTTCGCGCTCGCGTCGTGCGAGACCGCCTCGTCGCCGCAGGAGATCGCGCGCGACGAGAAGGCGGGCCGGCTCGAAGAGGCGGCAAAGAAGCTCGAGAAGGACCGCAACTCGGATCCCGACGACTTCAGCACGCGCATGAAGCTCGGCGAGATCTACTACGAGCTGGCGCGCAAGGAGATGGACAAGGACGACCAGGCCGGATACATCGACTATCTGCGCAAGGCGCAGATCGAGATCCTGGCCGCCGCGAAGCTCGAGCCGACCGATCCGAGCCCGCACACCTGGCTGGGCATCATCACCGCCTACGAAGGCGACCTGAAGGGCTCCGAGACCTCGTTCCGCAACGCGCTGCGGCTGGCCGAGGAGGACCGCTACCACCAGTACGGCGGAACCTTCTTCTCGAACCTGGCACACATCTGTGTGTACAAGGGCGACCTGCAGGCCGCGCGCCGCTATCTCGACAAGGCGGCCAAGACCGGCGCGCCGCAGGACGAGCTCGATCGCATCTCGGTGCTCCTGGCCTGGAAGGAGAACGACATGGTCGAGGCGCGCGACGTGTTCAACGGCGGAGTCACCATGTCGCACGCCTTCGCCGAGACCTGGGACGGCGCGCCGCTGCCCAAGAAGATGGAGACCTTCGACGACTTCGCCGAGACCTGCTGCAAGAACCCCACCTGCGGGCCGCACATGGAGAGCGCGTGCAAGCGCGAGCGCCAGGAGGTGGCGCGCCGGCAGCTCGATCTCTCCACCGTGGAAGAGCAGTCGAAGATCGAGCAGGAGCGGCGCGAGGAGCTGCGCAAGATCTACAAGGCCAAGAAGGGCGGCGTCGACATCACCGTCGACGACGATCCGAACGCCGCGTCGCCGCAGAACGCGCCGGCACCCGCGCCGTCCAAGCCGAAGTAGCTGCTAGCTCCCGAGCGCGCTGCGCACGGCGGGGTGGACCAGCTCGCCGCCGCGAGTCACGAGCGCCCCCGCAGTGACTTCGTCGGCGGTGTCGATCTGCGGCTCCCCCTTCTTCAAGAGGTGCAGCAGGAAGTTCTGGAAGTTCCTCGCCAGCATCTGACTGGCGTGCAGCGGGATCGAGCTCGGCACGTTCAGCGGGCCAAGCACCTTCACGCCGTGGTGGTCGACCGTCTCGCCGGGCTTCGTGAGCGCGCAGTTCCCGCCCTGGTCGGCGGCCAGGTCCACCACCACCGAGCCCGGCCGCATGCGACTCACTTGCTCTTCGGACAGGAGCACGGGCGCGCGCCGGCCCGGAACCAGCGCCGAGCAGATCACCGCGTCGGCCTCGGCGATGTGCTTCGAGAGCGCCTCGCGCTGGCGCGACTGCTGCTCGGGAGTGAGCTCGGTCGCGTAGCCGCCCTTGGTCTCGCCCCCGGACTGGATCGCCTCGTGCGCCACGAAGCGCGCGCCGAGACTCTCGACCTGCTCCTTCACCGCGGGCCGGATGTCGAAAGCCTCGACCACGGCGCCGAGTCTCTTCGCGGTGGCGATCGCCTGTAACCCGGCCACACCCACGCCCAGGATCAGGAAGCGCGCCGCCTTCAACGTGCCCGCGGCCGTCATCAACAGCGGCACCATCTTCGGCAGCGTCGAGGCGGCCAGCAGCACGCCCTTGTAGCCGGCGATCGTGCTCATCGAAGACAGCACGTCCATGCTCTGCGCGCGGGTGATGCGCGGCAGGAGATCGAGTGAGAAGCTCGTGACTCCGCGCGCGGCGAGACGCTTCACGATCTCGCCGTGCTGGAACGGCTGCAGGATCGCCACCAGGATCGAGCCCTCGCGCGCGAGCTCGACCTCGGCCGCGGTCGGCGGCTGGATCTTCACCACCAGCTCGGACACGCCCCACAGCGCCGCCGCGCTGTCGGCGATCTTCGCGCCCACGCTCGCGTATTCCGCGTCCGCGAAATCGGGGGTCGCGGCGCCCGCCGTCTCGATCCAGACCTCGTTGCCGTCGGCGACGAGTCGCTTGGCGGCATCGGGCACCAGGGCAAAGCGCCGCTCCCCGGGAGTCACCTCGCGCGGCACGCCGATTTTCATGGGCCGCACCCTAGCAGAAATGATTGAGAGAGGGTGCGCTCAGTAGTACGGGCAGCGCGTGCGGTGGCGGGGCCGGGCCTTGTAGCGCGGTTCGCCCCCGCGCCGCCAGAGCCAGTCGTCCAGCTCGCGCGGCGTGGTCTCGCGTCCCCGCGCGCGCAGACGCGCGGCGATCTGCTCCACCGCGTCGACCGCGCAAGCGCGGATCTCGATCTCTTCGAGTGAGCCGGCCTCGACGAGCTCTTCGGCCTCGATCCGCGCCACCAGCTCGGGCGCGAAGCGCAGCACACCGTCGAGGCGCAGCACGTGTGGCACGAGATTGTCGGCGAAGATCGTGAGCTCGGACAGGTCGCGAAAGCGCCCCAGGTCGTCGGGCAGGGCGTGCGCCAGGTCCGAGACCGCGAGCTGAGCGCGCTTCAGGAAGGGCACGCTCTGCCCGTCGTAGCGCGCGATGTCGCGCCACAGCGGCATGACCAAGAGGCTGCGCACGAGCGCGGCCGCCGAGCCGCCGGCCTCTTCGACGAAGCCGGCGAAAGAGCCGCCCGCGCGTGTCTGGATCTGCTCGCCCAGCTCGCGCAGCGCGCGCGCCCAGAGCTCGAGCAGCGCATCGAGCGGTGGAGTCACCGGCGCCTGCTCCAGCAGCTCGGCGACCGCGCGCGCGTCGATCGCGCGCAGCTCGCGCGCCGCGAACGGCCCCGCGCGCTCGAAACGCTCGCGCAGACAGCGCTCCAGCGTGCGGTAGCCCGACAGCCCCGGGCGCTTGCGCAACAGCGGAAACCAGCCGGAGCCGAAGTTCATCGCGTCGAGACACAGCACCCAGGCCGCGAGTGACTCGGCGTCGGACAGCGCCGGGAAGGCGGTCGCGCCGCTGCCGAGCTCGCGCGGCAGCGCATCGGCCCAGCGCTCGAGCGCGGCGCCGTCGATCGCCACGAAGCGCGCGCGCGCGGCCACCTCGCTGCAGGCCTCACGCACCGCCTGGAACGGGCGCTCCAGAAACTCCTGCGAAAGCTCCGGATCCATCTACACCGTGAGGTGTAGGTAGGCGCGCAGCTCGGGGAGCGTGCGCTCGCGCAGCTCCGTGTCCAGGTCGAAGCGCTCGAGCGCCTGCCGGAGCGCGCGCGCCGCGGTCGGAATCGGGTGCGAGGCGAAGAACGCGGCCACCTGCTGCTTGTAGAGCGGCTTCTGCAGCGCCGGCAGCGCGCCGACCAGCCGGCCCGCCAGGCCCGGCGAGACCCGCGGCGACAGGTCCTTCCAGCGGTCGCGGATGAACTCCCAGGTGCGCTCGCGCGCGGCCGGGTTCGCGAGCATGCGGATCAGGAGCGGCACCACGTCCTGCGTGGGAATCAGCTCCGTGAGGCTGGTCTCGAGCGCGCGCTCCACCAGCGCCGGATCGCGGAACGAGCCCAGCGCCAGCTCGAAGCGCGTGCGCTCCTGAGGCGTGCGCGCGGCCTTCATCGCGCGCAGATACTGCTCGAAGCGCGCCTTGCTGCCGCGGCGCGCCGCGAGCTCGACCACCGGGCCCGCCAGGTTGGCGTCGAGCGCGGTGCGGCTCTTGAGATAGGCGCCGATTCGTGACTCGGCCGCGTCGAGCGTCGCCGGGTGCTCCGCCACGCTGCCCAAGAGCGACAAGAGCGCCGCGCGGCGCTGGCGCGCCTTCTCGGGCTCGCGCTTCTCGGGCTTCCAGCCCGCGGCCTCGAACGCGGGCGCGAAGACCTCGGCGAGCCACTCCTGGAAGCGCTGCGCGCCGCGCTCGCCGATGTGCGGCACCGGGTGATCGGCGAGCCAGGCCAGGGGCCCCGCGGCGGCTGCCAGCACGTCCGGCTCCGACTCACTCGCGAGCCGCGGCACCAGGTCGAGCCAGTCGGCCAGCCGCGCGATCGACGCGCGCACGGCGGCCCACTGGTGACCGAGCAGCCCCATTCGCTCCACCGGGCGCAGGCGCAAGAGGTCCTGGCCGAGCGCGCGCAAGAGCGCGCCGTCGTGGAGCGCGCGGATGAAGCTGGCCTCGTCGGCGTTGAGATAGGCCCAGCGCACCTCGTCCGAGCGCCCGAGCGCGATCTCGATCGCGCTCGACTCCGCCAGCGCGCGCACGCTTTTGTCCTTGCCGCGCGTCTTGCGCACGCGCACGACCAGCGGGATGGGCCGCGTCTCGAGCCGCGTGTTCGCGTCCACCTTCGGGTTGGCGAAGAAGCGCTCCTGCTCCGCGATCAGGATCGCCTGCCCGCCGCGCTCGACCCGCCGCCCGGAAACGAGCGGGAAGCCCGGGCGCTCGAGCCAGGGCGCCACCACCGGAGTCACCGGCCGCTTGGCGGCCTCTTCCAGCGCGCGCCACAAGTCGCCGGCGCGCGCGTTCGACTCACGGTGTCTGCGGATGTAGCGGCGCACGCCGGCGCGAAAGACGTTCGGGCCGAGCCAGCTCTCCAGCATGCGCACCAGCGACGCGCCCTTCTCGTAGGTGATCACGTCGAAGTTCTCGGTGGCCTCGCTGGGCGAGTTCACGGCCACGTAGATCGGGTGCGTGTTCTCCATCGCGTCGAGCGCGAAGGCGGGCGCGCGGTGTGACTCGAAGTCGAGCCACATCTCCCATTCGGGCTTCCAGTCGTCGACCACCTTGAAGGCCATCCAGGTGGCGAACGCCTCGTTCAGCCACAGGTCGTCCCACCAGGCCATGGTCACGAGGTCGCCGTACCACATGTGCGCGAGCTCGTGCGCGATCACCTCGGCCACGCGCTTCTTCTCGGCCAGAGACACCGTCTTCTCGTCCACGAGCAACAGCGTCTCGCGGAAGGTGACCGCGCCGGCGTTCTCCATCGCGCCGAACTCGAAGTCGGGCACGGCGATCAGGTCGAGCTTGCCGTACGGGTAGGGCAGGCCGAAGTACTTCTCGAGCCGCCGCAGCGACTCGACCGCGCACTCGAGCGCGAAGCCGGCGAGCTTCTTCTTGCCCGGCACGCACCAGACCCGGATCGGCGTCTTGCCCGCGCGCTTGGGCGGCGAGGACTCGAGCTCGCCCACGACGAGCGCCACGAGATAGGTCGAGAGCTTGGGCGTCTCGGCGAAGTGGTAGGTGACCCGCGCGCCGCGCCGCTCGGTGCGAGTCACGGCGCCGTTCGACACCGCGCGGTTCTTCGCGGGGGTGGTCAGCTTGAGCTGGAAGCGCGCCTTGAACTCCGGCTCGTCGAAGCAGGGGAAGAAGCGGCGCGCGTCCGCGGCTTCGAGCTGGGTGGCGGCGTAGCGGCGCTTGCCGGAGCGCGCGAGATACAGGCCGCGCAGGTCGCCGCGCAGCGGCCCCGAGTAGCGCACGCGCAGGCTGGCGCGGCCGGGGGCCAGCGCCCGCTCGAGCACGAACGAGAGCGTCTCGCGCTCGGGGTTGGGCCGCACCCGGGCCACCTTGACCACGCCCTGGGCATCCTCGACCTCACTCGAATCGATCTCCAGGTCCACGGCGTGGAGCTCGAGCGCGCGCGTGTCCGGTCCGACCTCGAGCGCGAGCTGGAGCTCGCCCGAGAAACGCGGCTTCGCGGGGTCGACGGTAAGGTGGAGGTCGTACTGCTCTGGCCGGGGTACCTTGGGTAGGCGCATGCGCCCGCCGATTGTAGGCTGCGAGCGCTGCTTTGGCCTCTGTTGCAAGGCTCTGCCAGAAAGGGCGAGCATGTCTTCGGTGTCCCGTGGATCGCTGCCAGGAGTGACCGAGCGCGAGCGCGCCGCGAGCGCGCTCGAAGCCGAGACGTTCGACCTGGCGATCATCGGCGGCGGAATCACGGGTGCCGGGCTGGCGCGCGAAGCCGGGCTGCGCGGACTGTCGGTGGCGCTGTTCGAGAGCGAGGACTTCGCCTCGGGCACCTCGAGCCGCTCCTCGAAGCTGATCCACGGCGGCCTGCGCTATCTCGCGCTGGGCGACGTGGCGCTGGTGCGCGAGAGCGCGCTCGAGCGCAAGGTGATCTTCCGGCTCGCGCCGCACCTGGCCGAGCGCCGCTGGATGGTGCTGCCGGTCCACTCGCGCACGGCGCTCTTGAAGTTCCGCGCCGCGATCACGACTTACGAGAAGCTCGGCGCGGTCGAGCGCGACGATCTGCACCAGAACTGGGGCGAAGACGAGCTCGCGCGCGAGGAGCCCGAGCTCGACCGCTCCGAGTGGCGCTTCGCCTGCGCCTACCGCGAGTATCTCACCGACGACGCCAGGCTGGTGCTGGCCAACCTGCGCAGCGCCGCCGGGCTGGGCATGCACGCGCTGAACCGGGCGCCCGTGACCCAGATCGCGGTCGAGAACGGCCGCGCCAGCGGAGTCACCGCGAAGTGCCGCCTGACCGGACGCGAGATCCGCGTGCGCGCGCGCTGCGTGGTGAACGCGGCCGGCGCGTGGGTCGAGGCGGTGCGACGGCTCGAGGACGCGTCGGCGCCGCCGCTGCTGCACCTGTCGAAGGGCGTGCACATCGGCATTCCCGCGACACGCCTGCCCGTGCGCAATCTGCTCTTGCTCAACACCGACGACCGGCGCGGCGTGTTCGCGCTGCGCCGCGACGAGATCGTGTTCGTGGGCACCACCGACACGACTTACGGACACGGCGCCGACCTCTGGCCGCGCGTGCTGCGCGCCGACGTCGAGTATCTCTTGACGCCGCTCGCGCACTACTTCCGCGACGCCAAGATCGAGATCGAGGACGTGCGGACGGCCTGGGCGGGGCTGCGGCCGCTGGTGGCCGAGCCGGGCAAGCCGCCCACCGACATCTCGCGCAAGGACGAGATTCTGATGGGCCGCGGCGGCGTGGTCACGATCGCCGGCGGCAAGCTCACGGGCTACCGGCCGATGGCGCTGCGCACGCTCGAGAAGGTGGCCGAGGTGCTCGGGCGCGAGCTGCCGCAGGCCGGTGAGGGCGGACCCCTGCCGGGCGGCGACTTCGCCGGCGAACTACCCGGACTGACTCACGAGCTCGAGCGCCAGCACGGCCTGGCCCGACCGACCGCGCAGCGGCTGGCGCGGCTGTACGGATCGGAGGCGCACGAAGTGGTCTCGCTCGGTAGCGAGTCACTCGCGCCGGGCGCGCCGGTGATCGCGGGCGAGGTCGACTGGGCGGTGACGCGCGAAGCCGCGGTCGGCGTCGAGGACGTGCTCTATCGCCGCACGCGCGTGGCGCTGTTCGAGCCGGACGCACGGCGCGCGAGTGCCGGGCCGATCGCGCGCCGCATGCAGGCGCTGCTCGGCTGGAGCGACGCGAAGACGAGCGAGGAGCTCGTGCACGCCGAGTCGCGCCTGGCCGCGGACCTCGACTTCGGGAGCGCGCCCGCGTGAGTGGAATCGCGGATCGGCTGCGCGCCGCGCTGGGCGCGCGCGTACACACGGACCCGGAGACATTGGCCGCGCACCGCCGGGACTACTGGGCGCGG
>Ga0335080_10007121_pt1 | contig 11577 bp, 9 predicted proteins | sample Lox_Sample_34_FD_206720 | JGI IMG/M metagenome (GOLD analysis project Ga0335080, IMG submission 206720) | Soil microbial communities from Loxahatchee National Wildlife Refuge, Florida, United States - Lox_Sample_3.4 | ecosystem: Environmental > Terrestrial > Soil > Wetlands | place: USA: Florida...
GCGCGGTGTGACGAGCGATCCTGCGGCTGTGCAAGAAGAAGCAGCGCCCGACCCGCGCGCATTCGCGCCGCGCCCCCCAGCCGCGCGATTCGCGTATGCCCCACCCAGGGGATGAGAATGCCGTTCCCGCGGGCCGATAGTGGCCGGGTGAACGGAATCAGAAACAGCGCACTGTGGGGGAAGGCCGCCGGCCGCCTTGCTGTTCTGCTTCTCATCGCTGCGGCATTTGCGGTGGCAGGCGGAGCTTCCTGGGCCGAACGGCTCTTCTCCTGACAGCCCGCGCACCTCTCGTCAAGACGCAATAGATCGGGCCGACGCGTCCGCGTGACGTGCTGCCCATCCCCGATCGCGCGCCCGTCGGGCCGACGGGAGACCGGCTCCGCGGTCACGCGCGACCACGACGTCACGGGCAACGCCTTCGGCGGCGGGATCGACTGGGTCCAGGCGAGGCAGTAGCCGACGCCGGCGGTTCCGCCGCTCCGCCGCGTAAGCTCCCGAGCGTGGGCACCAACGCCAGACGACTCGGGCTCGCGCTGCTCGCCGCGGCCGTCCTCGCAGTCGTCCCGATCGGGGGAGCCGCGGCCGCGTCGCCGACGTTCCGCCTGTCGATCATCCACTACGTCACGGGCTGCCACGTCTGGGGCAGCGGGACGAAGATCCTCGGCCCGTCGACGAAGGTGACGCTCAAACGCGGGACGGTGCTCGTGATCCGACCGACCTGCCCGATGGACTTCGACTTCGCCCAGACCGCCGGCCCGCGGCTCGTCCTCGGCGATCCGCGCACCGTCAGCGGCTCGTCCCGGACGATCGTGTTCAGGAGGCCCGGCACCTACAGGATCACGGCCAAGAACGTCCAGAGCTCGACGGAGGTAGGGCTCCAGACCCTCGGCCCGGACAACACGCTCACGCTCACCGTCGTCGTCAAGTAGGCCGGACGGGCGTCCCTCCGGCTTTGGACAGACGCGCGCGCGTCGGCAGGGGAGGGTGATCCCCTGATCCCCCATTCGAGTGATTCTTGCTCTCGTCCGCCCTTTGGGGCTTACGTAAAGGGGCCTTTTGGTCGAAAAGAAGGTCAGCGCGCGGGAGTGCGCGCGAAGACAATGGAACTGGGACACGCGTATCTGCGGCAAGCGGCTCCGTCCGGCCGTCCACGGCCTGCTGGAGCGTTTGCGGCTTTCCTCCTCGCGACTGCGATCGTCGTCGCATTGCTCGGCCCGGCCCAGCACCGGGTCGCACGGCTCGCGCCGGGCACGCCCGCGTTCGTCGCGCAGGCGCTAGGCGCGCCGCGCTCCACGCTCCCCGCGGTCTCGAGCCCGCGCAACCGCTCGTCGAGCACGGTCACGAGCAGCGGCTTCCAGGTGCGTCTCGGCCGCGCGTCGGTCTCGCTCTCCTCGACGACCGGCGCGCGGAGCCGCTGGACGCCCTACGACGACGGCGCCGCCCGGCCGACCCGCTACGGCCAGGAGCTCGTAACCGTGAGCGGATCGGGTGCCGAGCAGCTGCTCCAGGTCGACCGGCACCAGGGCAAGCGGACGTGGAGCTGGAAGCTCGAGACCTCGGGCCTGATCCCGACGCTCCGGAAGGACGGCGCGGTCGCGTTCGCCGGCGCGGGCGGCAAGGACACGGGCCTGCGGATCGCGCCGGTCGAGCTGCTCGACACGCAGGGGCGGCCGGTCACGCCGAAGGGCCTGCGCTGGTCGCTCGCGCGCCGCGGCGGCGTGGACTTCCTCGAGCTCCGGCTCGACGACTCGTCGCTGCCCGTGCCGTACCTGATCGACCCGTCCGTCAGCTCGGTGGCGTTCTCCGGCTCGTCGCAGGCGGCCGGAGCGACCGCGGACTGGACTGTCGGGTTCACTCCGAGCGCATCCGGTGCACTGAGCAACGGCAGCACGATCACCGTCCAGTTCTCGACCTCCCCGGGGTTCACCGTGCCCGCGACTCCGACGATCGCGCTCGGCGCCGGCTTCTCGAGCTGCACCGCGACCGGGGCCGGCGTCCCGGCGACCGCGACCGTGACGATCACGCTGCACGGCGCCTCGTGCTCGCTGGGCTCCTCCACCGCCGCCTCGCTCACGATCGACGGGCTCACCAACCCGACCCAGGCGGCCGGGATCCTCGCCTCCAACTTCACCGTGAAGACGAGCGCGGACACCACGCCGTGGAGCCCCGGTGCCCCGGTCTCGATCGTCGCGGGCCCGTACGTGGGCCTGCAGCTGATCATGCCCGGGATGGCGCAGCAGGGCGGCTCGCCCTGCGGCTACACGGCGTGCCCGCCGACGGTGAGCCCGCAGACCGCCGGCACGGGGTTCAGCGCGACCGTCAACGCGGTCGACCAGTACGGGAACACGGCCACGGGCATCACCGACACCGTCGACATGACCTCGAACGACCCGCAGGCGGTCCTCCCTGCCGACTTCGCCCTGGTGGGCGGCACGAAGACCTTCATCATGACGCTCAAGTCGAGCTACGACCCGTCCTACAACCCGATCAACGTGACAGCGAGCGACGTGACCGACGGCTCGAAGACGCCCAGCGTGAGCCCGGACGTCGAGGTCGACCCGCTCGCCGCGTCGCAGCTGCAGGTCTTCTCCCTCAGCCCCGCGAACGTGACGGCCGGGACGGACATGGACATCCTGGTGATCCCGGTCGACGCCTACGGCAACGGCGCGGCCGTCACCGCCGACACGACCGTCGCGCTCTCCGCGTCCGGCGCCGGCACGCTCACGGGGGGCAGCGGAGTGATCTCGCCGAGCGATCCCGTCACGTTCGGCTACTACGTCGAGCTTCCCACTGTCGAATACACGAAGGCCGAGACGATCACGCTGACGGCGAGCGTCACCGCGGGGCCCGCGCTGGCGACCTCGGCGCCGAGCGATCCCATCACCATCGACCCGGCCGCGGCCACCAAGCTGGTCGTGGGCGCGCCCGCCTCGACGGTCGCGGGCGCCCCGCTCGCCGTCGGCGTGACCGCCGAGGATCAGTTCGACAACGTGGACACGAACTACACCGGCACCGTGAGCCTGACGAGCTCGGACGGCCTGGCGGTGCTCCCCGGCGCCCACACGTTCACCGGCGGCGACGCGGGCACGCACTCCTTCCCCGTCACGCTGAAGACGCTCGGCTCGCAGACCGTGTCCGCCGGCGACGGCTCGTTCAGCGCGTCCAGCGGGCCGATCGCCGTCGCCGTGGGCTCGGCGTCGACGTTCGCCCTCACCGGGACGCCGGCCTCGCTCTCCGCCGGCGGGACGGGCTCGGTGACCGTGACCGCGCACGACGCGTACGGCAACACGGTCACCGGTTTCACGGGCACCGTCCACTTCACCTCGACCGACGGCGCCGCCGGCCTTCCGGCCGACTACACGTTCACCGGCGGCGACGCGGGCGTCCACACGTTCACCGGCGCCTACACGCTCAAGACGGCGGGCTCGCAGACGATCACTGCCACGTCGGGCTCCGTCACCGGCACGAGCGGCGGCATCACCGTCACGCCGGGCCCGGCCGCGACCCTCACCGCCGCGGCCGCGGGCGCAGTGGCGCTCAACACCGCCCTGCCGGTGACCGTGACCGCGAAGGACTCCTACGGCAACGTCGCCACCGGCTACACGGGCACGGTGGCACTGACGAGCTCGGACGGCGCGGCAACGCTGTCCGGTGCGCACGCCTACGTCGTCGGCGACGCCGGAGTCCACGTCTTCTCCGCGACCTTCGCGACGTCGGGAACGCAGACGGTCACGGCGACCGACGCCGGCAACAGCCTCAGCGGCACGACGGGGCCGATCGGGGTCGGCGCGGGCGCCGCCTCGGGAGCGACCTCGACGATCGGGGCGGCTCCCGGCTCGATCACGGCCGACGGCACCTCGACCTCGGCGATCACCGTTCACCTCAAGGACACCTTCGGCACGAGCCTCGCAGCCGGGGGCGACACGGTCCTCCTGTCGACCACCGGCGGCACGCTCTCGGCCGTCACCGACAATCACGACGGGACCTACTCCGCCACGCTGACCGCGCCCTCCAGCCCCGGCAGCGGCGTGGTCAGCGGGACCGTCAACGGCGCGCCGATCACGAGCACCGCGACCGTCACGTTCACCGCGGCCGGTCCACCGCCGGCGGGCCCCGCCTCCGGGGCGACCTCGACGATCGGCGCGAGCCCGACCTCGATCGCGGCCGACGGAGTCTCGACCTCGACGATCACCGTCCAGCTCGAGGACGCGGTGGGGACGAGCCTGACCTCGGGCGGCGACCTCGTCGTGCTCTCGACGACCAACGGCTCGCTCACCCCGGTCACCGACAACCTCAACGGCACCTACTCCGCGACGTTGACCTCGCCCTCCAGCGCGGGCAGCGGCACCGTCAGCGGCACCGTCAACGGCACGCCGATCGTCAGCACCGCCACCGTCACGTTCACGGCCGGGCCGCCGCCGCCGGCGGGGCCGGCGCCGCTCGTCTGCGGTCCGGGCCTGACCCTCTCGAGCAACGGCAAGTGGTGTGTCGGGCCTCCGCCTCCGCCGATCGTCTTCCTCGGCTCGAGCCCGGCCGACGGGGCGGTCGTGAGCGCGCTCGACTCGATCACGCTCACCGCGAACCACATGGCGACCTGGTACGCGATCTCGGTGACGGGCCCGGACGGCGGGACGACGACGATCGCCCCCGGTTTCGGCGTCTCGTACTCGCAGCCCTTCGTGCCGCCGGCGCCCGGTGTCTACACGCTCAGGGCGACGATGGACGACGGCTGGAACCCGGTGCAGCAGATCACCGCTCACTTCACGGTCGTCCCGGCCGACCCGGACATCGCGGTTCCGGGCAAGGCCGGCTCGATCGAGGCGGAATCGGGCGACACCACGGTGAGCTGGACGGCGACCACGTTCACCCAGCCGGTGCGCGTCAGGCTCGACGACGCTCCGTCGCTCGGCGGCTCGATCGGCCGTGCCGGTCCGGTCGTCCGGGTGACCGTGACGAAGCTCGCCGACGGGAGCGTCGTCCAGACGTTCCCCCAGCCCCTGGAGCTCGTCTTCGCGGCAGGCCCGGTCGGCGTGCCCTCGTTCTCGGAAGACGGGGTCTCGTGGGCGCCGCTGCCGGAGCTGACCTCGGACGTGCTCCCGGCCGGCCAGGACGACGGCTACTACACCGACGCGACCGGTGCGATTCACGTGCTCACGCGGCACCTCACCTTCTTCGGCGTGCTCGTGCCCGGCGCCACGAGGCTGGCGCTGACCGTGGCCGGGAGCGCCGTGCGCGTCCTGGGCAGGGCCCGGCAGATCTCGGTGGCCGTCGAGGTCACGAGGGGCGCGCGCATCGTCGCCACGCTCTACTCGCCTCACGGCGAGCTCGTGCAGACGTGGACTCGCACCGTCCCCGCGGGCGCATCGACGCTCCGGCTGAGCCTGCCGGCGGCGAAGGTCCGGCCGGGCCTCTGCACGATCGTCCTCCAGGCGACGACGCCGGAGCAGACCGCCCAGGGCGCGGTCCACCTCTCGCTTCGCTAGCGCCTGACGACGAGCGTGGCGACCATCCCGAGCGCGCGGTGGTCGGCGAGGGAGCACCAGAGCCTGTAGCGGCCCGGCAGCAGCCGCAGCGAGAGGTCGTACACGGCGCCCGGCTCGACGACCGGAGTCCCGTAGACCTTCCTGCCGCCGACGCGCTGCAGGCGCAGGTCGTGCGGGTCCTCGCCGAGGTTCGCGAGCTCGACGATCGCCGGGCCCGCCTTGACCGACGGCCGCGAGAGGGCGAGCGAGAACTCCCGTGCCACGACCTGGACGCGGGCGGGCGGCGCGGCCGCAGAGGCCGGGACCGCGAGCGCGAGCACCGCGGCGAGAAGGACGGCCGTCCTCATCTCCGGAGCCCGGGTAGCCGGAGCCGTTGCTCCATCGGCGGAGCGTAGACAGGCTGTGTGCGCCGCTTTGTATTCGCGAGGTAAAACCTGGCGCCCGCCTAACACCTCGTCCTCTGAGCCGTCTACTCGGGTCGGTAGGCTTGACTCGTCGGTCCAGACAACGAAGGGAGCTCGATCCTGTGATCCGCCGCCTCGTTTGCCTCGCGCTTGCCGCTGCCACCGTCACCCTGCTCGCCGCCACGGCAGCGACCGCCGCGCCGAGGATGTGGATCGGCTTCCACGACGACCCGACCTTCCGCTGGCGACCGGACCGCGCGGACAATCTCGACGGCGCCACGCAGGTCGGCTCGACCGTGATCCGCGCCTGGGTGTACTGGCCGCAGATCGCGCCGACGAGGCCGGCCAACCCGGCCAACCCGTTCGATCCCGCCTACCGGATGGACGACCTCGACGAGCTCGTCCGCGGCGCCCAGGCGCGCGGCGAAGAGGTCCTGTTCACGATCTGGGGCGTGCCGAAGTGGGCGAACGGCGGCAAGGGCGCCAACTACGCGCCGAAGAACTACAAGGACTGGCAGACGTTCTGCAAGGCCGTCGCATCGCGCTACAGCGGGCGGAACTCCGGCTATCCGTTCGTGCGGTTCTACTCGGTCTGGAACGAGCCGAACCTGAACCAGTTCCTCGCGCCGCAGTTCACGAAGGGGAAGCCGTCGAGCCCTGCGATCTACGCCAAGCTGTACCGCGCCGCGTACGCTGGGATCAAGTCCGCGAGCCCCAGCGCGCTCGTCGCCGCGGGTGACACCTCGCCGCGCGGCCGCGACAAGCCGCTCGGCTCGAACTCGACCCAGGACACCCTCTCCCCGGGCAACTTCGCGCAGCTGGTCTCCCAGCAGAAGCCGCTGATCAAGTTCGACGCGTGGGCGCACCACCCGTACCCGACCGATCTCACCGCGCCGGTGACGCAGGTCGTGAAGTGGCCGAACGTCTCGGTCAGCTCGCTGCCGCGGTTCGAGAAGAGCCTCAACACGTGGTTCAAGCGCAAGACCACCCCGATCTGGATCGACGAGTACGGCTACCAGACCAAGCCGGCCAACCCGAAGGGCGTCACTCCCGCCAAGCAGGCGGCGAACATCAAGCAGGTGCTCTCGATCCTCAGGGGCTACTCGTACGTGAACATGTTCATCTGGTTCACCTACCGCGACGACAGCGGCAACCTCTGGAAGAGCGGCATCGTCGACAACACGGGGACCCACAAGCCCGGCTGGAACGCGTTCGCGTCGGCCGCGCCCCCGTTCGACGCCCGCAACGCGATCCTCCCGGTCGCGGCCGGCAAGAGCCCGACGGTCTCCGTGTCGGCGATCCAGCTCGCGGCCAAGAACCCCGTCGGCACGCCGATCGGCCTCACCTACCGCGTCTACCAGGCCGGCAAGCTGATCGCCGTGGCACAGCCGAACCCGCCGCTCCGCTTCGACGGGTGGATCACGCTCCCGCTCAAGTTCATCCCGGCAAAGGGCGCGAGCTACGTCGTCAGCGTGGACATGAACGCGCCGAGCGGCGACAAGCTGTCGCACACGCTGACGCTGAACGCCACGTAGTTATTCTCCGGGGACGATGAAGGTCGTCCTCCCGGACACCACGGAGCTCGAGCTCGCCGACGGCGCGACCGGGCTCGACGCGGCACGCGCGATCGGGCCGAAGCTCGCCGAGCAGGCCGTGCTCGTGCGCTCGAACGGCTCGGTCCAGGACCTGCGGCTGCCGCTCGAGGACGGAATGCCGATCCAGATCCTCACCACCCGCGACACCGGCGATCCCGACGCGCTCTACGTCCTGCGCCATTCCGCCGCGCACCTGCTCGCCGAGGCCGTGCGCCGGCTCTATCCGGGCGTCAAGGTCGCGATCGGGCCGCCGATCGAGAACGGCTTCTACTACGACTTCGACTTCCCGGAGCCGATCCGCGAGGAGGATCTCGCCGCGATCCAGGACGAGATCGACCGCGAGCTCGCCGAAGGCCGCCGGTGGACGCGCGAGGAGACCACCGCCGACGAGGCCCGCGCACGCTTCGCCGCCGAGGGAGAGCCGTACAAGGTCGAGCTCGTCGACACCGCCGAGGGGCCGATCACGCTCTACACGCAGGGTGACTTCACCGACCTCTGCCGCGGCCCGCACCTCCAGGACTCCCGGCCGATCAAGGCTCTGAAGCTCCTGTCGCTCGCGGGCGCGTACTGGCGGGGAGACGAGCACAACCCGCAGCTGACCCGCATCTACGGCACCGCGTTCTACTCGCAGGCCGACCTCGACGCGTACCTCGAGCGGGTCGAGGAGGCGAAGAAGCGCGACCACCGCCGGCTCGGCACCCAGCTCGACCTCTTCCACCTCTCCGACGACTCGCCCGGCTCGCCGTTCTGGCACCCCAAGGGGATGGTGCTGTGGAACGCGCTCGAGGACCTGCGGCGCGGCTACTCCGAGGTGAAGACGCCGCTGCTCTACGACGTCGAGGTCTACAAGACCTCCGGCCACTACGACAACTACGCCGAGAACATGTTCTTCGTCCCCGACGGCGAGAGGACCTTCGCCCTGAAGCCGATGAACTGCCCCGGCCACATGCTCCTGTTCGGAAGCCGGATGCGCAGCTACCGCGAGCTCCCGATCCGCTACGCGGAGTCCTCGACGCTGCACCGCAACGAGCTCGCGGGCACCCTGCACGGGCTGCTGCGGGTCAGACACATCACGCAGGACGACGCGCACATCTTCTGCACCGAGGAGCAGATCCAGCCGGAGATCCACGCGATGATCGAGTACGTCCGCGACCTCTACGCCCTGTTCGGCGTCACGCCGCACGCGGAGCTGTCGACCCGCCCGGAGAAGCGGCTCGGCACCGACGAGCAGTGGGACGCGGCTGAGGGCGCACTCCAGCTCGCGCTCGAGCGGCACGAGATCCCGTTCGTGATCGCCGAGGGCGAGGGGACCTTCTACGGCCCGAAGATCGACCTGCACATGGACGACGTGCTCGGCCGCAGCTGGCAGATGGGGACGATCCAGCTCGACTACCAGATGCCCGTGCGGTTCGGCCTCACCTACGTCGGCGCCGACAACACCGAGCACCATCCCGTCGTGATCCACCGGGCGCTGCTGGGCTCGCTGGAGCGGTTCATCGGAATCCTGATCGAGCACTACGGCGGCGCGTTCCCGTTCTGGCTCGCGCCGGTGCAGGTGCGCGTGGTCCCGGTCAGCGACCGGTATCGCGAGCCGGCCGCGTCGATCGCGGCCCGGCTTCGCGGGGCCGGCCACCGCGTCGAGCTCGACGACCGGGACGACACGGTCGGCAAGCGGATCCGCGACGCGGAGCTCGACAAGGTGCCCTTCACGGTCGTCTACGGCGAGCGCGAGTCGGACGACTCGCTGGCGATCCGCGAGCGCGGCGGCGGGCAGAAGACCGAGAGCTTCGAGGCATTTCTGGCCGAGCTTGCTACGCTGTGAGCCTGCAAAGCAGGGGCGGACCCGCTTCCTCACCTCCGGAGCAGCGCTTCGCGGGGTTCAACCGAGTCGTCAGACGAGGATCAGGGCCGCTGCTTGCAGCGGTTTTGTCGTCAGACGAGAGGATTGAGCTGAACTTGGTGAAGAGCATTTGAGACCACGGCGCAGGGTCGAGCCGGTCCGCCCGCAGCCGCAGGACCGGATCAACGAAGCGATCCGGGCACCGCGGGTCAGGCTGATCGACGAAGACGGGAGCCAGCTCGGGATCAAACCCGTCGACGAGGCGCTCAAGTACGCGTTCTCGAAGAATCTCGATCTCGTCGAGGTGGCCAAGGAGGCCGATCCGCCGGTCGCCCGGGTGATGGACTACGGGAAGTACCGGTACGAGCAGGAGCAGAAGGCAAAGCTCGCCCGGAAGCACCAGGTCTCGATCAACGTCAAGGAGATCAAGTTCAGGCCGAAGATCGGAATTCACGACTACGAGACGAAGAAAGGCCATGTCGCGCGCTTCCTCAACCAGCGCGCGAAGGTCAAGGTCACGATCATGTTCCGGGGGCGCGAGAACCTGCACCCGGAGCGGGGCCGCGACCTGCTGATGCGGCTCGCCGAGGACGTCAAGGAGATCGGCCAGGTCGAGTCTCCACCCCTCCTCGACGGTCGCAACATGGTGATGGTGCTGGGCCCAACCAAGAATGCAGGAGTGCAGAAGAGCGATGCCAAAGCAGAAGACACACAGGTCGGCGGCGAAGAGGTTCAAGGTGACGGCGAGCGGGAAGCTGCTCCGGCGCTCGGCGAACCAAAGCCATAACCTCGAGCACAAGTCGCAGAAGGAGAAGCGGGGCTTCCGCAAGGACCATCAGGTCGCCAAGAGCGACCGCAAGGTGATCGAGCGCTTGCTGGGGCGCAGATAGATGCCGCGGGTCAAGCGATCGGTCCACGCGCGCAAGAAGCGCAGGAAGGTACTCGAGCAGGCGAAGGGCTACTGGGGCCTCAAGAGCCGCAGCTACCGCTACGCGAAGGAGCAGGTCGAGCACTCGCTCGTCTACGCCTACCGCGACCGCAAGAACAAGAAGCGGACGTTCCGGCGGCTCTGGATCACCCGCATCAACGCGGCGGCGCGCGCCGAGGGGCTCTCGTACAACCAGTTCGTGAACGGCTGCCACAAGGCGGGGATCGAGCTCGACCGCAAGGTGCTCGCCGACCTCGCCGTGAGCGACCCGGCCGCGTTCGGCAAGATCGCCGAGCAGGCGAAGGCCGCACTGCAGAGCTGAGCGGGCGCCAACAGGTCTTCCTCGACCAGGTCGAGTCGGCCGCCCGCCGCTCGCTGTACGAGGAGCTCGCGGTCGAGCTCGACGGGCTGCTCTACCCGGTCAGCGCTTGGGGAGCACGAACGTCCACGTCCCGTCCTGGAGCAGCTCGCTCGGCTTGCCGGGGATGGCGCGCCGCACGATCTCGTGGAGCGTGTGCCGCCCGGCCATCGGGTGGACGAGGACCACCTTCCATTGACGCTCCTCGAGCACCTTCGTGCCGACGGTGAAGGGGCCGAAGTCGTCGGTGCCGAATGCGGGCAGGTCGATCTTCTGACCGTCGAGCCAGAGCTGCCAGCGCAGCGTTCGCCAGGAGGAATTGAGCTTGCCCGGCGCGTCGGTCCAGAAGTCTCCGATGAACAGGCGCTCGATCGGGTAGTCGATCGCCCGACAACTCCGCGTGAAGGTTGGGGAGCCGTGCTGGTAGTTGTCGCAGAAGTTCCACAGCAGGGCTTCGTTCTCCGTTGTTCGGAAGCCGGACGCCAGCAGCGCTCCGTTCACGGTGTCGCCGGGTCGCGCACCGGCGTCTGCGTCACCGCCCGACGCCGGCGAGACGAGGACAGCGACGACGATCGTGACCGCCAGCTGCGCGAGCGGCCGGGAAGGCTTGTGCAGCTGCGAGCGCCGAGCTCTCGGTCGGCCCGCCGTTCGCTTCCCAGCCATCGCGCCTCCTGCTCCACCGCTGGCTGACGTTCGCAGTCGAGTCTTACTCCTCTCCTCGCTCTTGTGTCAACACGCACGATCGCCGACACGCCCGGGCGGTCCGGAGGACGGCCAGCGGGGCGTCACGCTCGTCAGGTCACAACTGGGGGTGGACGACTGCCGGCCGTCCCGTCCGGGCGCGTCGGCCGACGGTACCATCGCGCGATGCCCATGAGCCACCGCCAAGCTCGTCTCCTTCGCAGGCTCCACGGGCGCCGCTGGCGCGACCAGCTCGGGCTGTTCGTCTGCGAGGGGGAGGATCTCGTC
>Ga0335080_10007125_pt1 | contig 11576 bp, 8 predicted proteins | sample Lox_Sample_34_FD_206720 | JGI IMG/M metagenome (GOLD analysis project Ga0335080, IMG submission 206720) | Soil microbial communities from Loxahatchee National Wildlife Refuge, Florida, United States - Lox_Sample_3.4 | ecosystem: Environmental > Terrestrial > Soil > Wetlands | place: USA: Florida...
GCTGCCGGCCGCGTCCGCGGGCGCAGCGACGAGCAGCAGCGCCCCGAGCGTCGCAGCGAGGACGTGCGCGCGGCTCACTTGGGATCATCCTGCGGATTGGGCGCCGCAGCGGCCGGCGCCGGCGGCGGGGCCGAGGCACGGTCGTAGATGGTCGCCAGCGCATAGCGCGCCTGCAGCATGTAGGTCGAGATGCGTTCCTTCTGCGACTCGAGCTCCGTCACCGCGATGTCGGCGAGGTAGTCGGCCTGCGCGTGCTCGAGCCGCGCCAGTTCGTCGCGCGCCGACTCGATGCGCGGCTTGAGTGCCGCGATGCGCGTCGCGAACTCGCCGTTGCGGTCCGGCACGGCGGTGCGCGCCTCCTGCACCAGCGACCAGCGCTTCTCGGTCTCGCGCAGCGCCTGGCTGACCTCGCGCAGGTCCTTGCGCGCCGCCCAGGCGCGGGCCTTGAAGCCGTCGTTCATCTGCCAGTACACGACGCCCTTCACGAGCCGCAGCTTCTCGCGGCTCTCGGCCAGGTCGGGGTCGTCGCCCGCGCTCGCGAGCACGCCTTCCATCTGCTCCACCTGCGCCCAGATCTCGCGCTCGCGCGGCGTGCCGAGCGCGGCCCGGTCGCCGGTCGACTCCGCGCTCGCGACCCGCGACTCGAACTCCGTCCGGCGCCGCTGCAGCTCCTCGACGTCGACGCCTTTGAGCTTGTCGAGTACCGCGGGGATGCGCTCCGTGTAGCGCAGCTTGCGCGTGTCGAGCATGTCGTTGAAGGCTTCGACACTGAGTGCCCACGTGTCGAGGTTGCGCTCCATGAAGCGCATCATCCGGTAGTTCTTCAGGCCTTCCTGGAACTCGTTCGCGGCCAGCAGGTGGTACAGGTAGCGCGACTCGGGTGCGTCCGGCAGCGCGCTCAGCTGCCAGAAGTAGCCCAGCTGGTTGCGCGACTCGTTCTTGACGATCGTCTCGATCAGGCCGCCCTTGCGGATCGCCGCGATCGACTCGTCGAGCCGCGTGCTCTCGGCGGCGAATTCGCTGATCGCATTCTCGTAGGACTCGGCCGCCTGCCGGTTGGCGCCGAGCTTGCTGAACGCATACGGCACGGCGAGGTAGCTCTCCTGCACGGCGGAGTCCAGCAGGTTGCGGCCGTGCAGCTCGGTCCACGGCACCAGTGCCTCGCGGTACCGGTCCATGCCCGAATCGGCCCAGCCCACGCCGAGCAGGGCCTTCGTGGTCAGCGGCCCATTCAGCCGCACCCGTTGCAGGTAAGGGCGGGCCTCCGCCGGGCGGTTCGCCTGCAGCAGCGCGAAGCCGAGCGCCAGGTTCGCCTTGTCGCGCAGCGCGTCGAGCTCGCGGTTGGTGAGCGCCAGCTGGCCGACCTGGTCGAGCAGGTGCACGCCCTCGTCCAGCCGGCCGCTGCGCACGAGCGCGACGCCGAGGTTGAACTGCGCGAAGGCCTGCCACACGACCGGCCCCTTCCAGCTCTGCAGTGCGGCGATCGCTTCCGCGTAGCGGGCGCGGTTGATCAGCGCCTGCGCGAGCAGCATGCGCCGCTCCGCCTCCATGTCCGGCGAGAGCCCCGCGTGGCCAGCGGCCCCGAGCGTGTCGATCGCCTGGTCAAAGTAGCCGCGCAGGTACCAGACCTTGCCGAGGAAGAAACGCGCGCGATCGCGTACCGGGGCCGGCACGTTCTTGCGATCGAGCACGCGCGAGAAGATCTCGCCGGCCTCGCGATGCTGGCCGACCGACAGGTACAGGCCGCCGAGCAGGAGCTCGGCGTCCTCGGCATGATGTTTGATCCGGTCCTTGGACTGGGCCGCCGTCAGCCGGGTCAGCGCCGCGATGAAGTCATCCTGATAGAAGTAGAACAGCACGTCGCCGTAGTACAGGTCCTGCACCTTGACCGGTGGCAGCGAGCCGGGCGACGGCGGGTCAAGCGGCTTGGCACGCGCGGCCGCGACGGCGAGCAGCGCACCCGCCAGCGGCGTGAGCCACCGGCGCCAGGACGGAGGAGCGCGTCGGCTCACTCCCACTCCTTGATGGCGAACTCCGGCTGCTGGGCGCTCTGGCGGTCGGAGATCTTCAACTCGAGGTACTTCGCGCCGACGCCTTTCTCGAACTGCAGGTTCGCGCCGCGCTTGTAGTCGCGCTCGTGCGGGCCCTTGCCGGTGAAGAACGCGACCAGCTCGTGTTTGCCGGTCTTCAGGTTGCCGATGAACACCCGGTGCACGCCGCCGCGATTCAGCGCCTCGACCTCGCGGTCCGTGTACAGGTAATTCGCGACTTCTTTGTTGTCGAGCTTCAACTGCACGGAGTCGAGCTCGAAGAAGGTGCCGACGTCGAGCGAGACGAATACGGCGATCTGCGTGTTGGCGGGGAACAGCAGCTCCTCTTCCAGCAGGAACAGGTCGCGATTGAGGTCCAGAACCTCCTTCTTGAGGCCCTGCACCTCGCCGTCGAGGCTCTTGAAGTCGCCCCCCGCCGGTGCCGCGGTCTCCGCGGCTGGCGCGCTGGGCGCGGCCCCGGTGCTGCCGGTCGCCGGCGGGTCGGCCAGCGAGGTTGGAGCGCCCACGAGCGCGAAGCCCGCGCACAGCACGCTCGTGAAGAGAACCGACCGAATCTGTCTGATTGCACGCATGAAGGTCTTCCAGTTCACCGGTCGTTGACCAGGCTCGCCAGCCAGCCGAGCGCGAGTGACAGCCACGCCGTGCGGCGCACGGTCGGTGCCGCGGTGCGCCGCGACGCGGGACGTCCCGCCCCGAGCATGGCAACTGCGATCATCGGACTGCCCATCGCCCTCTCCCTTTGCTCACTCGTCCAGCAGGCGGCGCAGCTCCGCGATCAGCGCTGCATCGCCAGCCGAGTCCAGTTCGCCGTGCGCGAAGCGCACGATCCCGCCGCGGTCGATCAGCAGCGTCAGCGGCACGTCCGCCACCTCGAAGCGGCGCCCGAGCACCTTCTCCGAGTCGAAAGCGTTCGCGAAATGCGCGCCGATCGCGTGCGCGAGCTCGGCCGCCGCCTCCGGCTTGTCGTCGAGGCTGACGCCGACCACCACGAGCCCCGCGCTCGCGTACGTCGAGTCGAGCTTCGCGAGCCGTTCAAGGTAGGCGCGGCACGAGCCGCACCAGCTGGTCCAGAAGCCGATGACGACGACGTCCCCGCGACGCTCGGACAGCCGGAAGTTGCGGCTCGGACCCGTGAACAGGCGCTCGACGAGTTCCGGCGCCGGCTTGCCGAGCAGAGGATGGCGCGCCGCGCGGTCGACGGCGCTGGCGTCGGCGACCGCGAGCAGCAGCAACGCGGTCAGCAACATCCCGCCCGGCAATCGACGAAGCACGCTACGACGCTGCAGCACGGCGGCCATGAACTCCCGAACTCGAGCCCAAGGCAGCGCCCGCATTGCGCACCGTCAGCGCGAGGCGCTCGTCGCGGCGCGCACCAGCTTCGGCGCGTGTCCGCGGCAACCCCGCTGTCCGTGCACTACGACGGACCGGAAGCTTTGCGTCCTCGTCTCACGACGAGTTTGCCCTTGGCAGATTCTGTAAACCTCGCATGCGCCTCAGGCAGTGTCAACGCACGGGGTCCGCCGAGAGTGATGGGCGCTTCACAAATCCGTTTGGTGGCTGTTTTCGCGGTGATTTCGTCGCCGCATGGCGACAACGGCGTCTACTCTCGGCCGCCGCGCGCGTGATCTGCATCACGCCGCGGATCAGCCTTTCTCGCTCCCGGCGATCAGCCGTTCGAGCAGGCCGTGCACCGCGCTGCGCGCCTGTCCCTCGGGCAGCAGGTGCTGCTCGCTGATAATCCGCACCAGGTCGTCGATCGAACGACGGCCGTCGATCAGGGCGAGCACGACCGCCTGGATGCGGCTCGCGTCGGCGGCGAGCGTGAGCGGGGCAACGCGCGGCACGGGCAGCTCATGCGCGGCGAGCCACGCCGGCAGCTGCGGCGGTTGCGGCTCGTGCGGCGCGCGCTGCTGCTTGTCCGCGGCGAACACCAGCACCTCCTCGAGGCGCGAGTGCCGGCTGGCCGGCGAGCGCATGTACGGCAGCACCTCGTCGCGCATCTCGGCCGCGCCGAAGCCTGCGTCGGCGAGCGCCGGCGCCAGCTCCTCCTTGCTCAGGCGCAGCGCCGGGCGGCGCCACGGAAACGCCAGCGAGCCGAAATTGACCCAGCGCCCGCCCGGTACGAGCAGCCGGTTCACGTGCGCGGCGATTGCGGCGAAGTCGAGTTCGACGATGTCTACGAGCCACGGCGTGATCACGGCGTCGAAGCTCTGCGGCCGGAACGGCGCCCGCCAGGCGTCCGCCAGCACGAGCTCGAGTCCGGCCCGCGCGGGCGCCGGCGCGCGCAGCACGTGGCGCACCGCGACGTCGTTAGTGCCGCGCGGCGCGAGGGGGAATTCGATCAGCTCGACGGTGCCGCCGGCGAACAGCCGCGCTGCGACCAGCAGCAGCATCGGGTTCAGGTCGAGCGCGACGGTCAGTGCGTTGCCGGCCCCGGCGTGCAGGTCGTAGGCCAGGCGCCCGGCGCCCGCGCCGAGCACCAGCACGCGGCCCCGGCCCGCGCCGAGCGCGCCTTCGACGAGCACCCGCGAGCGCTCGTTCTCCTCCTTGCCCCACACCCAGTCGCGGTGCACGTTGGCGTAGTAGGAATGCAGGTCCTGGCCGGCGGGCAGCGCCGTCAGGAACGCCTGCTGCGCCGCCTGCGCCAGCGGCAGCTCGGCGAGTGACAGGGGCTCCAGCAGGCCCGCCACCAGGCGGCGCTGGTCGCGGTAGGCAGCCGCGAGGCGCACGAGCCGCTCGCGCGTCAGCGCGGGCAGCTCGCCCGCGAGGTCGGCCTCGGTGCGCTGCGCAGCCGCCGCGAACTCCTCGAGGTAGGCCGTCAGCCGGTTGCGCCACTCGCCGAGCGCGCGCGCGGGATCGGCGAACAGCCACGGGATGCCGCCGACGCGCGGGAACAGCGCGTGGCAGGCGGGGCACTCCAGGCCGCGCGGCGTATCGTGCGGGGCCGCTCGCCGGCACCGCGGGCACTGAATAAGCGACAGGAGTCCGGCGTCGGCCATGCCGCAAGCATGCCGGATCGGCGCGCGTGCGGCATCACCGCAGGCGCCCGGCGCAGCCGCGGGTGGCGCTACCGCCACCCGCCGGGCCGCTCGGCTAGCCCGTGATCGTGCCGTTGACGATCGGCTGGAATGCCGTCAGCTGGTCGAGCATCGACGATGCGCCGAGCGACTGCTGCGGGAACACCGTCTGGAACTGGCCCGACTGGCCGTGCAGCGCCATGTAGTTGAGCAGCACCGTGTACACGAGCGCCAGCACGCTGCTGCCGGCCGGCGTACCCGCGCCGTTGACCGAGCCGTCGGACGTGTAGTTGCCGATCTGCTGGTGCTGCGCGGCCGACTTGCCACCGAGGCCCGAGGCGAGCACCGGCTGCCCGGTCGGGTTGTAGACGAGGAAGTAGGTCGCGGCAGCGGACTCGTTGTCCGAGATCCACATGAACTTGTCGCGCCCGTCGACCGACGTGTCGATCACGTTGTTGGCGGAAATGCCGCCGTCGCTGAACACGTAGATCATGACCGGCTTCTTGATGCGCGCCGCGTACTCGAGGCAGGCGCCGATGCAGCGGCCGGCGTTCAGATCGCGCAGCTCGCCGGTCGAGCGGCCCTGGCCGTGGTAGTCATAGCCGCCGAGCTGGATCGTGCCGGCGCCGGCGTAGCCGCTGATCACCATCTTCGCGACGGCAGCGGTCATCCTGAAGTCGCTGTTCGCCTGGTACTCGGCCTGGCTGAAGATGCCGGTCCCGCGCGTGGCGGTCTGGTCGACGATCGCCGGGTCGAGGTCCGGATTCAGCGCGGCCGGGTTCGAATAGTTCTCGGCGAGGTAGGCCGACTTCACGTAATTGCAGTTCGCCGCTGCCTTGACCGAGGTGTCGGTCGAGAGCAGCGTGCTGACATTGGCCAGCTTCTGGCCGGTGATGCGCGACATCGACTCGAGCACCGAGACCGCGTCGGCCGGGTTCGAGAACATCGTGCCGAGAACGCCCGTGTTGACGAGGCCGGTCACGTCGCTCGCCTGCGTGACGACCGTCGGCGTCAGCGCCGGGTTCACCATCTGCAGCGGCGCCATCGAGTTGCCGCCGGAGGTGGTCGCGTCGGTGCCGATCAGGGTCAGCAGGTCACCGCGCGCGCCCGCCGCGGCGATGCCGTACATCGGGTTGTGCGGGTTGGTGTTCGTGTCGTTGTTCGACAGCGCCGGGATCACCGCGCCGTTCGTGAACGCCTGGGTCGTCACCGCCGTGCGCTCGATGATGCCGCGGGCGTGCGCGCTGTCCGCGTGGAACAGCAGGCCGAGGCGGCTCTCGATCTGGTTCGGCAGGTTGGGCGTCATCGTGCCCGGCAGGCCGAGCTTGGCGTAGCCGGCCGCCGACAGGAAGTCCTGCTGGCCGCCGACACCACCGACGAGCACGTTGCTGCCGGCGATGTTGCCGCCGCCGCTCAGGTCGAAGCAGATGAAGGGAATCTTGCCGGCACCGGTCGTGATGCCGCAGGCGACCTTCTGCGCGAGGATGTCCGGGTCCAGCGCGCGTGCCGTGCGCGGGTTCAGCATCATCGCCAGCGCCGACGGCAGCATGACCGTGCCGACGCCGCCCATGAAGCCCTGGGAGATGAAGTCACGGCGCGTGACCGGCCGCTTGTGGGTGCCCTCGTGCCTGATCGGCTCGTGGAGCTTGAGCGTGCGCGGCGGCTTTTTCCGGATGATCATGGGAGTTGCCTCGTAGCTTCCGTCACTGCACCAGCATCGCGGCACTGCCCGCGACTGCCGCACAGGACGCCTTGACGATCGTTGCGGTACCCGCAGCCGTGTTCGGCACGGAGGTCTGCAGCTTGGCGATCAGGTTGTTGACCTCGGTCGTGACCGACGCGGCGCTCGGCTGCGACGTGAGGTACTTACCGGCGGCCGAGTTCGCGGTCAGCATGTTGTTGATCAGCGGCGTCAGCATCAGGTTGGTGCTGGCGGCGCTGGCGAACGCGGTCGAGGGCGTCGCGCTGAAGTTGAAGCCCGGGAAGTAGGCCGCCGAGCGCGTCGAGTCCTGCACCAGCGCGTCACAGTAGGCAATCGCCAGCTGCGCGATCGCCATCTGGTGCGAGGCCACGAAGCCCTGGAAGTCCGAGGTCGCCGGCAGCGCCTGCTCGAGGCTCTGGAAGAGCGTCTGCACCTCGGGCGTCGTGTTCGACACCGTCGTCATCGTCGACAGCGTGTCATTGATACGCTCGAAGGTACGCACGCCGACGTCGGCCGGCCGCGGCGAGTCGACCGGCGTCGGCGCGATCGGCGCCGGGTCGGTGTACACGTTGGTGGCCGTGCCGAGCTGGTCGAAGGCCAGGAAGAACTGGTCGTACGCCGGCCCCTTGTTCAGGGCCACGACCGCGCCCACCTTGGCCAGCGGAACCTCGGTGCCGGTGGTCTTGGTCGGGTCGAAGCCCTGGCCCGTCACGCTCGTGTTCAGCGTCGCGTAGGACTGGCCGACCGCGAGCAGCGCGCCGTTCTCGGCGATGCGCATGCCCTTGATCGTCAGGTTGCTGTAGCTCGTGTTCGGGTCGAGGCTCAGGAACACCGGCTTGTTGAACAGGTACGAGTAGCTGTCGTTCTGCGAGACCTCGAACATCACGTAGCTCTGCGACAGGCCGGTCCACTTGTCGACGTTGAACAGCATCATGTAGCGCTCGCCGATGCCGGCGGCGAAGTTGGTCTGCACGTCGCTCGCGGACATGGCGCGGTTGTAGACCGCCACCATCTTGATGACGCCGGCCCACGGCTTGTCGCCCGAGACCTCGTTGCCGAGCACGAGCGCGAAGGTGTTGTCCCACTCCGACAGCGAGCCGCCCTTCTGCGCGTCGCCGGATGCGGCCAGCGCGCCGTTCACGTAGATCTGGCGACCGTTGACCGGGTCGTAGGTCAGCACCACGTGCTGCAGCGTCGCCTGCGCCACCTGGTTGGCGTTCGGCGTCGAGAACTGCGGCTGGCCGTTGGCGTTGGTGGTCGTGCTGCGCAGCGCGAAGTCGTAGTTGTACATCGTCTGGCCGAGCGTCACGTTGCGCGCGGCGTCGCCACCGGAGTAGCTGACGATGTAGGCGCCGGTCTGGGTCGTGTTGTCTGGGGCCACCCAGGCCTCGACGCTGAACTCGCCCGTCTGCAGGATCATGTCGTGCAGCTTCACGCTGCCGGTGGTCGTGCCCTGCAGCTTGCCGCCGCTCTCGACCTGCACGCCCCAGCCGCCGACCCAGGTCACGTTGCCCGAGAGGTTCAGGTCGAGCTCCGGCTCGACGCCGCTCGAGTCGTACGCGATCGTGCCGGTGCCGGTCTTGAACTCGAACTTGGCGATCAGGCCGGTCTCGACGCGCGCGCCGCCCGACGAGACGATGCCGTCGTACATCGTCAGCGCCTTAGACAGCACGAGCTTCGGGTCGACCTGCGTGATCGGCACCTGGTTGGCGAACGACTGGATCGCCGCCAGCATCTGCGCGCCCGCGGCCGCACAGTCGCCGCCCCAGCAGTTGTGGAAGTCCTGCGTCAGTCGCAGGTAGAAGCGCGACAGCGTCGGCGTGTCGAGGTTGATCTTCGGCTGCGCGGCAGCATAGGCCGCGTCGACGTCCGGCTGCGCGAAGAACGGCGACTGCGCCGTCAGCGCGGTCGGCGAGTGGCAGCGCGAGCAGTACTGCGTCAGCAGCGGGTAGACGGTGCTGGCGAACAGCGTCGAGTCGGCCGGGAAGGCCTTCGAGCCGCCGGCGTCCATCATCACTGGCGCCACCAGCTGGATCTGCGCCGTCGAGGTGCCGAGCGTCACGCCCGCCCAGTTCTTGATCCAGGTCGTCAGCGTGTCGGCGCAGGCCTGATTGCTGGCCTGCCAGCAGTGGTGGCCGCCGCCGACCTTCTGCACCATGATCGAGTTGGCCGGCTGCGCGAGGTCGACGACCGTCTCGGCGGCCGCGTAGGCCTGGTTGACGTCGTCGCTGCGCGCGAACATCGGCGACTGGTTGCCCTGGATGTGGCAAGCGCCGCAGCGATCCTGGTCCTTGATGTTGTTCCACAGGTTGATCGCGAAGGCCTGCACGTCAGCGCTGGCCGGCGCCGGGCCCGTGTAGACCTGGGCGGTCTGCGTCGGCCCGGTCGCCTGCGGGTTCGCGGCGGTCTGCGCGCTGCCGGCGCCGCAGCCGGCGAGCACGACGCTCGCGGTGGCGAGCAGCGCGGCGAGCAGCCAGCTGCGCGGGATGCTGAGGCCGCTGAGCGGCGACTGCTGGGTGCGGGTGGCAACAGAGTTCATGTTCGGTGCTCCCTCAATTGCCCATGCAGTAGACGGCGGTCTCGGCGAAGACTTTCTTCAGCGAGTAGCCCTGCTTGAAATCGGCCTTGATCGTCGCCACCTGCGCCCGGTCGGTCGCATCCGACGGGGCACGCAGGCACACGGACTGGAAGACCTTGGTCACCTGGCACTGCGCGAACGCGTCGCTCGCGGCCAGTTCCTGACCGAGCGACTTGGCGCCGTTGCCGGAGCCCGGCAGCGCCGGGTCGAAGCCCATCAGCGCGTTCGGCCCGGAGCGCCAGCGGTTCGACCAGCTGTCGTCCGGCGTCACGAAGCCCGTCGGAAAGGTCGTGTTGTTGTGGAAGTACTTGCCGACGACCGTGCCCGGCGTGTAGGTGATGTTGCCGGTGGACGGATCGCTGGCGAACACGAAGTCGTAGTAGGCGAAGGCCTGCGCCATCGGGTCCATGCCCGAGTGGCAGCCGACGCAATTGTTCAGGAACACCCGGCTGTCACCACCCGGGCTGCGGCTCACGTCCTGGCGGATGCGGTCCGTCGGGCGGGTGATGTCCATGACCGTCGTCAGGTCGCTGCACAGGTGATTGATCATCGTGAAGCGGAACATGCGGCGGTTCGTGCCGAGCGAGAAGAACGCCTGCGCCGCGGCGCGGGTCGTCAGCACGCCGGCGGTCGCGGCCGCCGGCAGGCCGGTCGTCGCCGACTGCTGCGCCTGGACCAGGCCGGTCTTCAGGTTGACACCGTTCGCCTCCATCGTGGCGTAGTGGTTGTCGTCGGTCGTCGAGTAGGCCGGCAGGCCGAGGCTGCTGGCACCCACATAGATAATGTCCGCCGACAGGACCGTATTGAACGGGACCTCATCGCGTACCATGCCGATCACGGTTGCGGTGTAGTCGTTGAGCGGAGCGAACACCGTCTGCGCGACGTTTGTCCACGGCGTAACGAAGTTCTTAAGAGTGACGGTGTAGAACATGCCGTTCGGGTCGTCGATCGCGAGCAGTGCTGCGCCGACGGCGTTGCCGCCATCGATGTCGGCCTGCATCGAGTCGAGGACGGACTGCGTAGGCGGCACGCCGTTGAGGCGGTCGTGCATACGCATGGCCTGCTCGCGCGATCCCGCGATGGCCGAGCTCGCCGTCAGCGCGGCGAGCGCGACAACGATCGCGACCTTTGCGCGCAGCGATCGACCCGCGACAGGTGCGCCGTGCGTCGGGCTCAAGAGCGTCGGTGCATTCATGGCAGTTGACCCGCAGCCTAGAGTTGAAAAGTCGCGTGAACTATATCGATGGGGTTCCGAGTCAGTAATGTCTCAGGACTGCGACATTGCTGTAGACGTGAACTTCGTCCCAAAGCTTTCGCGAGTCGCGACCGGGCGACATTACGAACGACAGGCACATCGGGTTAGTCTGCTAGCTGCAGGACTCTGCGAAGACCGCGCAAACGCTGGAAATATGGGGCCCGCGGTGAGATTCGCGCAGAAGCCTGTGAGCGTGTTAACAGAATGCAGAGTGCGTGAACGACATCATGTGCGTCGCTTCTTCCTCACCAGGAATCGACGTCGCGATGCGCGTGGTGTGAAGGAAGCGAGGGCGCCGATGGACACGAACCATTTGACAATGCCGACCCGAGCCTGGCGCGCGCTGCTGGCAGCAGCGTTCGCCGCCGTGCTTGCCGCGTGCTCGAGCAGCGAAGGCACCGCCGGCGGCTCGAACAGCGGCATCAGCCTCGGCAACAGCGGCTCGGGCAACGATCCGGTGTCGCCGGACTTCGCGATCGCTTACATCAAGCGCACGCTGCCGAACCCGAACGACCCGAACGCGATCACGCTGGTCGACGACCTGCGCGTGCAGCGCGTGTGGAACGGCCCTGCCGACGTTTACCTGCGGCAGTCGGCGAGCCCGAGCGCGAGCGAGATCAACATCACCGGCGCAATGAGCGGCGGCACCTGGGACGCGCGCGACCTGGACGTGTCATTCGACGGCACCAAGCTGCTGTTCTCCATGCGCCAGCCGCTGATGAAGAACGTCAAGGCGGACGAGCAGCCGCTGTGGACGCTTTACGAATACGACACGACGACCTCGAAGCTGCGCCAGGTGATCTCCGATCCGATCGCGGCGAGCCTCGGCAACGACGTCGGCGGCCACTACCTGCCGGACGGCCGCATCGTGTTCTCCTCGACCCGCCAGCACGACGCGAAAGCCGTGCTGATCGACCAGGGCGAGGAGCAGTTCACCGCCGGCGTCGAGTTCGACCGCAACACCCCGGCGTTC
>Ga0335080_10007126_pt1 | contig 11574 bp, 7 predicted proteins | sample Lox_Sample_34_FD_206720 | JGI IMG/M metagenome (GOLD analysis project Ga0335080, IMG submission 206720) | Soil microbial communities from Loxahatchee National Wildlife Refuge, Florida, United States - Lox_Sample_3.4 | ecosystem: Environmental > Terrestrial > Soil > Wetlands | place: USA: Florida...
GGGGGTAACAATGCTCAAGGTCGGCTTGGTCACATCCACGAAATTGGCGCGCAAGGAGAGGTTGGTCACCATGGTGAAATGCAAGGTAGAGCGATTGGTCAACAGAGTGCCCGCCCCATCGGTCCAGTTGGTGAAGGCAAATCCACCCGCGGCATTGGCGGTCAACGTGTAATTCTCATTGATGGCCAACGGTGTGCCATTGGTATAATTGGGATTGAGCGAGCCCCACTTGGGATTGGGCGCGCCCAGACCATAGATTTGAACGGTCAGCGGTTTGCGGACGATATATTCAAATTTGACGGTATTGGTGGAGGAGAGATTGCCGGTGGTATCCACGGCATAGGCCTGGACGGTGTTGGTGCCGGGCGTGAGTGTGAGATTGGCCGTCCAATTGGTCCAGTTATTGGCGGTCGTGGCCGTTGTCCAGGCCGATCCGTTCAAGGAATAGTAGACAGTGGCCACGGCCACGTTGTCGCCGGCTTTACCGGTGACCGTGTAGTTGCCATTGGTCCATTGGAGGTTGGAAGTGGGGGTAACAATGCTCAAGGTCGGCTTGGTCACATCCACGAAATTGGCGCGCAAGGAGAGGTTGGTCACCATGGTGAAATGCAAGGTAGAGCGATTGGTCAGCGGGTTACCCAACCCATCGGTCCAGTTGGTGAAAGTGAATCCGGAAGCAGCATTGGCGGTCAAGGAATAGTTAACATTGATGGACAGCATTGTTCCGTTGGTGCAACTGGGACTGAACGAGCCGCATTTTGGATTGGGTGCTCCCTGCCCAAAAATCTGGATTGTCAGCGGTTTGCGGACGATATATTCAAATTTGACGGTATTGGTGGAGGAGAGATTGCCGCTGGTGTCTGCGGCACAGGCTCGAACAGTGTTGGTACCAGTCATCAGCATGAGGTTGGCCGTCCAGTTGGTCCAGTTATTGGCGGTCGTGGCCGTTGTCCAGGCTGATCCGTTCAACGAGTAATAGACTGTGCTCACGGCAATATTGTCGCTGGCCTTGCCGGTGACGGTAAATCCGCCGTTGGTCCATTGCTGATTGGAGGTTGGCGCCGTGATTTGAACGCTGGGCGCCGTGCGATCGTTGTAGTTTTGAACGGTGACTGTGAAGGCCCGGGTCACGATATTGTTGCTTGCGCCGCCGTCGTTGACAGTAACGGAAATGGTGGCCGCGCCATAGACATTGGTCACCGGCGTGAAGGTTAGGGAGCCATTGGCGCCCGGGCTGGTGTAATTGACCGTCGGATTTGGAATCAAACCGGTATTGCTGGAAGTCGCAGAGATGGTGAGAAATTGGTTCTCGTTGGCAGCGCCGGAGGTGATGCCGGACAGATTAACTGTCTGCGGACCGGCGTTTTCGTTGATGGTGAGATTATTGATCACGTTCAGCGTTGGAGGCTGATTGACGGGGCTGACCGTCACCGTGAACGTCCGGGTGATGATATTGTTGTTCGTGCCACCATCATTGACGGTGACCGTGATCAAGGCCGAGCCGCTGGCATTGGCCACCGGCGTGAAAGTCAGGGAACCGTTGGTATTGGCGCTGGTATAGTGGACTGTCGGGTTGGGAATCAAACTGGTATTGCCGGACGTTGCGGAAACGGTAAGTTTTTGATTTTCGTTGGCCGCGCCGGAGGTGATGCCGGACAGATTCACCGTTTGCGGGTTGGCGTTTTCGTTGATATTCAGGTCGCTGATGGGATTCAGCGTGGGAGGCTGATTGCCCGGGATGGTATTTGTCGGGACAGAGTAAAATACTTCATTCGAAAACGGGCTTTGGACGCCTGAGCTGTTATACGTGGTGGCGGCAAAATAGTAAGTGGCGCCTCCCACCAGACCGGAAACCGTGAGATTGGTTGTATTGCCGGCCGAAATTATGTTGGTGTAATTTCCGCTGGCGCCGCCGTAATAGATATTATAGCCGACGACCGTTGGATCGGTGCTGGCGTTCCAGGCGAGTGTTACGTTTGGGGTGGCTAGGGCCGGCAACTGCAAAAGAACGACTATCCCACTTAATAGAAGTGAATCAACAGCGGCACGCTCCAATCGGCCAAAAATACTTCTTGTACTACTCATTTACTACACCTGCACGCTCCTACGCAATTGCTTTGCCAACGTCGTCGCCGGAAACCGGGAATTTTGGGGGCGCATAAGCCGCATCGCAAAAAAAGGGGGTTTCCTTCAAATTCCCATTGTAATCAGATGCTTGCGTCGCTTTGCCTCGCGACTTCTTTGAGGAGCTTTATTTTAAAGGACCGCATTGCCTCGAACGAAATTACATTCGGTTGCGGACCTTCAAGACAGCACTGTCTTGAAAAAGAACAACCGGGCGTTCGCAAAATTCGTTAGGCGAAACAGCCGGGCAGGTGAAATGGTGCAGGCCGTCTGCACACGAGTTTGCAGCGCGAAAGGCGCGGGGTCAGCGTTGTTGCGGCAGACCATGAACTGGTCCGGACTAAACTGCCTGGCACTCCGGTGCGCGAGCGATACCACCACACGTGGAAACGGCCGCGCGGCGGACAACTCAACGGTGCGATCAAACCGGACTGATTCCAGGATGGTAGGAATGCTTTTCCTGAAGAAGCGTGAACCACTTCGAGAGTTGAGATCGTAATTTTACTGGTGGAAACCCGGAGACAACCAGCACACAACCTAAGAAAATGTTGGCAGACGAAGATTGCAGATCCTGCCAGCGTCAGCGGCAAGTAAGTCGCAGCGACTCAGTTAACCCGCACAGCGACGGCGGCGTAGCGCGAGCAAAGTTGCCGTCGTGAGGCCGACCAGAGCGACGGCGGAAGGTTCGGGGATAGTTTCCACCAGTCCGGATAATTGAATGGCAGTCTGCTCCTGATCGGAGTCGGCAAAAGTTTGCGTAAACATGGTCAACCTGAACGTGTCGGCCGGATTAAAATCGGTTTGAAATGAGTACGCGGCGCTCGCCGTGCCATCAGGGTTAAGCGTCCAGGTCGAGCCATCCAACAAATTCAATCCGTTCCATCCATAGTTCCATAGCGTTTGCCCGGCGGTAACGTCCGATAACCTGACAAAGCCCGAGGAATAGTACCACGTGTAGGCGCCGGAAAAATTGAGGGAGATGGTCGCGCTCCCGCCCGTCACGGGGGAGAACCAGATTTCACTTTCCGCACCTGCGGTAGAATTATGTCCCGGCCAACCCTGTGGGAAAGCCGGAACCATGTCAGAAAACGCCGACACCCCGAACGTATCCACATTTGCTTCTGCCGCCAGTGTTCCCGAGCCGCCGAGGGACATCGAGTCGCTCGTCGGAATTGGGGGAAGCGTCATGCGCGAATTCCCGCCGGACCAGATCGCAAAGTCCCCGCTGGTGCCGGTGCCCACGTTTGCATTCGCGCCGTTGGTCTGCACGAACACGTAGGTCGTGTATTGCGAATTCAACACGCTGACGCCAAACGGGGGTGACGCCGGGGCTGTCAGACAGGCGCCGAACGCCATAATACCTAGAGCGATCTTCGTTCTAGCAGATCTGGTTCTCATTTACTCACGGAAACTCGTCGGCTTACTACTGGTGGATCGAAAAACGAGCAGTTGGTATTCACGGAATCTCGTTTTGCTGTTTTATACAATCGTGATCCTCAACCATTGTTGCGTTTGAAAATGAGCAATGAGTTTCGCGTCTCAAATCCTTCTTTGCTTTGGCGCCCGGGTTGCCTTGTGCGGGTTGCCGTTCGTGAAACTTCCATTGCACCGGCTACTTTCTCACAACTTGATTGTCATGTCAATCCATCATTTGAACCGCGTGACGCGTACCGGAATTTCGTTGCGGCGGGAGACTATTAACATGAGGCGGGCCGAAAGCGGTGACGAGAACCGGATCGGTGCTCCCGGTGACGATTCTGCTGGCGACCCGGTTCTAATCCGTGATTTCCGGTTCAGATTTGAAACGAAGGGCCTCGGGAAAGGAAAGACAGAGGATGACATGTGAAACGAGCGAAAAGGGAACTGTTGCGCAATTCTTCGGTGTCAATACGCTACCGACGCTGGCGTTCCAAGCCGGTTCGCCCGAGTGGCGAAGCTCATTGGGTCTCCGTGCGCTTTAGAATCCCGGGTTTTCAACCGATTCGGGCCGTGAAATCGCCGAAAATGCCTTGTAATAAAAAAAGTTTGCAGTAATTTGTGCTTCTCGTGAGCAGCGTCAATTCCGACCAACCCGATAGCAGGGACAGTGCGCGTAAACGCGTTTTGATTGTTGATGATCACCCGCTGGTTCGTGAATCACTGAAGAGGATAATCCAAGGTGAACCCGATTTAATCGTTTGCGGTGAAGCAGAAGATCGGGAGCAGGCGTTGGAGATTGTGAATGCCACCCGGCCGCGCCTAGCGATTGTTGATTTGACATTGAAGAATACCCACGGCCTCGAACTCGTCAAAGACCTGCGGGAGCATTTTCCGGAAGTACACTGCCTGGTGCTTTCCATGCATGATGAACTGATTCACGCGGAACGGGTGATCCGCGCGGGTGCACGCGGGTACATCACGAAGCAGGAATCTCCCGCGAAGATATTGCAGGCGATCCGGAAAATTTTAGGCGGAGAAATTTACTGGAGCGAAAAGGCGGCAGCCCGGGTTGCCTCGAAGATCGCCCGGACAGCACCGACGACCACAAAATTTGATCTGCTGACCGATCGAGAGATGCAAGTCTTTCAACTGATCGGCTCCGGTCAGAGCACGCGCCAAATCGCAGCGACATTACATATTGATGTAAGCACGGTGGAGACGTATCGAGCCAGAATCAAGGAGAAGCTGGGAATTGAAAGCGGCCTGGAGCTTGTCCGGCACGCCATAAACTGGGCAAATACACCGAACGCTTAGCACCGCTCAAAACGCGTTAACTATAAAGTCAGGCGCTTGAATAGTGGAAACCATTACATCAGAATCCAGTTCTCGACGACTGACTAATGTACTTTTTGAGGTATTCTATAAGTGTGATTGGTGGTTCACTCATATTGCCGGACTCTGCGGGGTTTGGTGTCTCTAAAGTATACACACAGGACACGGACGATTCAATTATTCGAACGTTGCCAGGTGGTTCAATTGGAGAACCGGATTTCAGAGGTGCCGAGCGGCGGGAAGTGGACGGCTCGTTGGCATGGTATTGCGCAAGAACGAAGCCCAAGCATGAGCACATTGCCGCGGCCAACTTACGCCAGAATCTTGAATTGGAAGTTTTCCACCCGCGACTACGCTTTGAGCGGGCGACCCAACGAGGTGTAAAGCGCGTCGTTGAACCCCTGTTCCCGTGCTACATTTTTATTCGTTGCGTGTTGGAGGACAATTTCAACGAGATCAAGCATACCAGTGGTATTAGCAGCCTTGTGCATTTTGGGCAAAAGATCCCAAACGTGCCGGATTCAATCATTGAGGAATTACGAGATTGTTTTGAGGCTGATGACCCCATGACAGTTGAAGATCGAATTTCCCCTGCGGATGAAGTGATTTTTGTTGAGGGTGCATTTACGGGGATGCGGGCATTTGTTTTGCGGGTGATGCCGGCCAAAAAGCGGGTGCAGGTGCTGCTGGAAGTCTTAGGCGGCCCAACGCCCGTGGAGGTGGAGCGGAGTGCGGTTGTGTTGGAGCGAAATACTTTAGCGGACTTTGTGCCGGTTCTGGCAGCCCCCAGCCAGCAAGTTAACTGGCCTGAGAGAAGGTGCGGCAAAAATTAAAATTCCGGGTTAACTCCGGACGAATGGTTGGTTTTTTTGAAGGGTGATGATAACCAGCAAGTGCGGAGCTGCGTTTTGATATCAATAATAAACTCATGAAGTGACAAATCAGATTAAAGCTGCCCGTTGAATCTCAATCCTCCCAATTCTCATGCATTGCCATAACAACCACGCGCAAACGGATTTTCCGTTTCTTCCCGCTTCCGTTCCAAGATGGAAACGCGTTCTCGACATAAGCATCATTCTAATGGCGGCGCCGTTTCTTTTGCCGCTGATGCTGGTTCTGGGAATATTGGTAAGAATCGTTTCTCAGGGCCCGGTTTTATTTCGACAGGAACGGGTAGGGCATTTAGGGCAGCGATTCATGTGTTTTAAATTTCGTACGATGTTTGTGAACGCTGACACAACCGTTCATCAAGGACATCTGAACCAATTGATGGATGCGGACACTCCCCTGACAAAGATGGATGCCAAGGGCGACCCACGGATTATACCCTTCGGCAGGTTGCTGCGTGCGTCGGGGCTGGATGAATTGCCGCAGTTGATTAATGTGCTGCGGGGTGAAATGAGTCTGGTCGGACCACGCCCGTGCCTTCCTTACGAGTTCAACAGATACCAGCGGTGGCAAAGGGAACGGTTCAATACGTTGCCGGGATTGACCGGGCTGTGGCAGGTGTGCGGGAAAAACAAAACCACGTTTACGGAGATGATTTGCCTGGATATCCGCTACGCCCGCGCGAAAACCCTGTGGCTCGATTTGAAAATACTCCTGATGACTTTCCCCGCTGTAATGACCCAGGTGCTTGAGACGCGTGATTCCCGAGAACGGAGAACCTTTTCCCGCCGCGAAACCGCGCCAGTGGCGGATCTTTCCAGAAGGGTCGTCCGTCAATAGCTGCTTTAGAATCAGCGTCCCTTTTTTGGGGTGACGTTGCAAAACTGTCGGCCCAATTCCGTAATCCAATCAACAAACAAAGACGTACCAGTTATGACCAGGAAACTCAAAGTCGGTGTTGTGGGATGTGGCTACTGGGGGCCCAACCTCATTCGCAATTTCCGGGCGCTCCCGGGCTGCCAACTGAAGATCATGTGCGATCTGAGCGAGCAGCGGCTCCAGCATCTCAAGACCTTGTATCCGGAAGTCCAGCGCGCCATGGATTATGACCACGTGCTCAATGGCGTTGAACTTGACGCCGTAGTCATAGCCACCGCCGTAAAATCGCACTACGCGATGGCCAAAGCGAGTCTGCTGGCCGGCAAACATACCTTCATCGAAAAACCGATGGCCAGTTCGTCCGAGCAATGCGAGGAACTGATCAGGCTTGCGCAGAAAAAAGGGCTGGTATTGATGGTCGGCCATACCTTCCTCTATTCGCCGGCGGTCAGAAAAATTCGCGAAATTGTGGATTCCGGTGACATCGGGGAAATCCGCTATATCTGCGCGCGCCGGCTGAATCTGGGGTTGTTCCAGAAGGACATCAATGTGGCGTGGGACCTGGCGCCGCACGACATCTCCATCATTTCGTCCATCATTGGCGAGCAACCGGTCACGGTGAATTGCCGCGGCAGCGCTCATATTAGACAAGGCATCGAAGACGTGACGACCATGTGCCTTACTTTCGCAAAACAACGGACGGCCATCATCCACAGCAGTTGGTTGGATCCGCGAAAGGTCCGTGAGATGACCATTGTCGGCAGCAAACGGATGATTGTTTATGACGACGTGGCGCCATTGGAAAAAATCCGCATTTTCGACGCGCGCGTTGAAAGCCCGCCACATTACGATACGTTTGCCGAATTCCAATACGCTTACCATTACGGCGACATGTATGTGCCCTATATCAAACAGGAGGAGCCATTGAAGACTGAGTGCCAGCATTTTCTGGATTGCATTAAAAATGGCACGACACCATTGACCGACGGCAGACAAGGGTTGGAACTGGTCCGGATTCTGGAAGCGTCCACCAAATCGTTGGCGAAGGGCGGGGCCCCGGTCGAGCTGGCGCACGTAAACGCCGAAGATGCCCGGCCGGAAGCCGCCCGGATTTCGACTCGCGACGCGGAGGTTCCGGTATTGTTGTCCCGACCAGGCGCGGCCAAGCGCCCGTCCAAGAACGGCCGGAAATTACAGATTAAATTGCGTGTGAACGGGCATTAAGCTCCCATGAGTCTGCCCCATCAGCCTTCGAACCAAAAAATCGCTCCCGACGTGAAGTTGGGGAAAAATGTTTCCATTCGTGACTTCACGAACCTGTACGGCTGTGAAATTGGAGACGATGTGAAGATCGGCACTTTTGTCGAAATTCAAAAAGGAGTTAAAGTCGGCAACCGGTGCAAGATTTCCAGCCACACTTTCATTTGCGAAGGGGTGACGTTGGAAGACGATATTTTCATCGGCCACAATGTTACTTTTACCAATGATCGTTATCCCCGCGCCACCAACGGCGATGGACGGCTGCAAACAGACGCGGACTGGACCTGCATTCGCACACTGATAAAACGGGGCGCTTCGGTCGGGTCCGGTGCCACATTGCTGTGCGGCATTACCATCGGCGAGAACGCGATGATCGGTGCCGGCAGCGTGGTGACCAAGGACGTGCCACCGGGTGCGGTGGTGGCCGGCAACCCGGCAAAAGTGTTTCGCCCTCGTCCCACCGAAGTTTGAATGGGCTCCGGCGCATAATGTCATAATCTCCGGTTTGCATGAGTGACAAGAATCAAAACGCACCTTCCGCGACAATGTCGTTAGGCGACATTTATTTCGTCCTGTTCCGGCACAAGTGGATAATTCTCTTCTTTTCTTTTATGGGGATTCTCGGGGCCATTCTGCTGCTTTTCGTGGTGAAACCGCCGCAATATCAATCTGAAGCCATGCTGTCCATCCGGTATATCGTGGAGGGGAAATCACTGAATCCCCCGGGAGACGAGCAATATACCAGGTCGCTGAATGAACGGAGCGACAGCATTATCAATACGGAATTGGCGACGCTTTACAGTTGGGACCTGGCGCAAGAGGTGGCCCAAGCCGTGACGCCGGAGAGGATTCTCGCCAAAGACGGAGGCGGGACAGACATTACTCGAGCCGCCGTGATGGTGAAGCGCGGCTTGACCGTGGAACAAATTCCGGTCAGCAGCGTCATTCGGATCACATTTCAGAACCCGGATCCCAAGCTGGTTCAGCCGGTTCTGAGTGCCATCATTGACGCCTACTTTACCAAGCACGTGCAAATGCATAAGGGCACCGGCACTTCTGACAGTTTTCTGACGAATGAGACCGTCCAGTTACGCGCCGAACTTGCCCAGACGGATGACCAACTCTCGAAACTGAAGCGCGAGGCCGGAGTGATTTCGGTCGGGGATACCCAAAAAGGATATGCCGAGCAGATTTCGAACATTCGCAAAGAGCTCTTCAGCGCCCAGGCCGAGTTATCAGAACGTCAGGCGTTGCTCGGCGAACCGGCAAAAGCGACCGCTACAAAAAACGAAACGACAAATGTTGACCTGACGGCCGGGCTGGCGTCGGGCGATATTGACGATTATCAACGAATTTGCGGTCGCCTGGCTTTTCTCAAGGCGAAGGAACAGAATTATCTGACGCAACAGGGATTTACGCCGGAAAACACGCTGGTCAAGGAAGTCCACGCGCAAATCGAACAGGCTGACGCGCAAAAGAAGAATCTGGAAGAACGGCACCCGGGCCTTGCGGCCCTGAACATTTCCAACGCAAATACGATGCTTGGCCAGGCCGATGGTTCGATTGACTTGAAAGCGGAAGCCGATCTGATCACGGGGCTTAAGGCAAAAATCCAGGCATTGAATCTGCAATTGAATCAAGTTTGGAGCGAGGCGACGAATTTCGAGAGAGTAGAAACGGCCATTTCGGAGCTGGAACAAAAGAAACAGGTGGAGGAGGCCAATCTCAAATATTTTATGAGCAGCTTGGAAGGAACGCGGATAGACGAGGCACTGGGAGAGGATAAGGCCGCGAATATCAGCATCATCCAGGCGCCATCGCCTCCCGGCAAAGGTTGGTCGAAACCGTTCAAAAAGAAGGTCACCATGGTGGCCGTCGGCGGTGTCCTCGGAGGACTGGCATGGGCGTTCCTGTTCGAGTTGTTTTTGGATCGTTCGATCAAGCGACCGACGGATATCGAGACAAAATTGCGACTGCCCCTGTTTATTTCAATTCCCGCCCTGGCGGGGAACGGCCACTTCTCTCTCTTTACGGGCAGGAACCGATTGCGCTTGAAAGACGCTGTTGATTCCGAGCACGAATCAACGGAAGCGCCCGAGCCGAATCATGAATTGGGATTGATGTTGCCGAACCGTCCGCACCCGCTTCACCGGTTTTACGAAGGTCTGCGGGACCGGTTGATAGTGTATTTTGAAACCAGGAATCTGAACCACAAACCAAAGCTGGTGGCGGTGACCAGTTGCGGCGCCGGGGCCGGTGTCAGCAGCATCGCCACCGGATTGGCGGCGTCACTTTCCGAAACCGGTGATGGCAACGTGTTGCTGGTCAATATCAGCGGCGAGCAGGGCGCTGCGCAACATTTCTATAAAGGCAAACCGGGCTGTAGCCTGGACGAAGCCCTGGCCACCGATAAAAAGCCCGGCGCACTCGTCAAAGCGGATTTATCCACTGCGACCGGACAAGCAGATGACGACCTGCTGCCGGCCAACCTGCCGAAAAAAATCTCGGCCCTGATGCCCAAACTCAAGGCGAGCGAGTTTGATTACATCATCTTCGACATGCCGCCGGTCAGCCAGACGAGCGTGACGGCACGGCTCTCCGGGCTCATGGACATGGTTTTGCTGGTGATTGAGTCGGAGAAGACGAATCAGGACGTCGTCAAGCGGGTCAATCAATTGCTGGGGGAATCCAAGGCGAAGGTCAGCACCGTGCTCAATAAAACCCGGAGCTACGTTCCGACCCGTTTGCATCAGGAATTTCTGGACAACGCCTGAGGGTGGTCACGGATTGCACTCCGGTGCGGAACGCGGGGCAATTCATGCAGGAGAGTGCGCTGATTGCAGATGTGCGGGATTTGAGGATGAACCGTCCGGAGGTGAATACCAGCTCTTCAATTTCGCGCGCTCCTGAGAGTCCGGGTCCGGATCTTCTCCGCGGCAAGCGCGTCGCCGTTGTTGTTTTCTCTCATTATCCCAGCGACCCGCGACCACGTCGCGCGGCCGAGGTTCTGGTTCAGCTCGGCATGAACGTCGAGGTCTTGTGCCTGAAGCAGGATGCGGATGATCCGCCACGCGAAACTTACAATGGCGTTAACATCCGGCGAATTCCGCTCCAACGTCGCCGGGGCGGCAAGTTTTCGTATGTGTTTCAATACTCAGCCTTTCTTTTTATTTCGTTCGTTGTCCTGGCATTTCGTTCATTGACCCGTCGCTATGCGCTGGTCCACGTGCATAACATGCCGGACTTTCTGGTTTTTGCCGCCTTGATTCCCAAGATGCTCGGCGCCAGAGTCGTCCTGGACCTGCATGATCCCATGCCGGAACTGATGATGACGATTTACGGCCTGAAGCCGGACAGCTTCGGGGTACGCCTTCTGAAGAAGTTCGAGCGATGGAGCATCAGTTTCGCAGACGCCGTATTGACGGTCAATCAGGCCTGCAAGAAACTTTTTACGGCCCGAGGTTGTCCGCCGGAAAAAGTACACGTGGTGATGAATTCTCCCGATGAGGGCATTTTCAAATATCGGGATATGAGTCGGAACTCGACCGGACCCGACGGCAAGAAGCCGTTTGTGATTATGTACCACGGTTCGTTGGTCGAACGGCACGGGCTGGACATCGGAGTCAGCGCTTTGGGCATAATCAAACAAACCGTGCCGCAGGCTGAACTCAG
>Ga0335080_10007127_pt1 | contig 11572 bp, 11 predicted proteins | sample Lox_Sample_34_FD_206720 | JGI IMG/M metagenome (GOLD analysis project Ga0335080, IMG submission 206720) | Soil microbial communities from Loxahatchee National Wildlife Refuge, Florida, United States - Lox_Sample_3.4 | ecosystem: Environmental > Terrestrial > Soil > Wetlands | place: USA...
TTATAAACAACAATTTCCCCCACCCACGGGGGGGGGAAGGGGCCGTACAACAATGTTCGTTATCGTTGGTCTCGGGACCCCAACTCCCCCACTTCCAATCGTTCATCGGCTCCGATGTACCCCTTGCGCTGGAACCAGTCCTCCATCGCGGACCGAAGACGCTCGAGCGGTACCCGGTACCCGGCTTCCATCAAGCCGTCTGCCACGGGCAACGTATCGTCAAAAATCGCATCGTTGGTGAAATTCCGCATGGCGAAGTTGTCAATCCACTTCACTGGACAGGCGTGGCGCTGACCCGACACATCCACCCGTTCCACTGTCAGCTTGCGAACAAACATGCTTGCAGCCTGCCCCTCTAGGGAATCACTGCTGTTTGCCCTGATTCACCTTCGCATCCTTCTGCTGTTGAGCTTCCACCTTGAAGCGCTGGTAGTCGTAGTCGCGCTCCTTGAACCGCTGGCGAAGGCTTTTCAGCAAGAGAAGCCGCGCCTGTACCAAACCTTCAGCCCCGGTCGGCAGCCAGATCTCGCCGTTCACCTTCGACTGGTCGAAGCGGAATGTCGACCCCTTCTGCACCGTCGCAAGGATTCCTCCCAGCATGCGAAAGTTGTCGTTGAAACTGACCTCAAGGTGCGCCACCTGCCGATCGGCTTCATTGATCCAGATTGTCCCCTGCAGCTTCTTCGAAGCATCCTCCGCCATGCCGTGGGTCTTTACGTCCTTGCGCCCGATAAAGTCGAATACGATGGTGGGGTCCCCCCGGTACAGTTCCCTCCGCTCGTTGCGCACGTCCATGATCTCCAACAGCCGGCTCACGCTGATGGTTGGCCCTTCCAGAGGCTTGTCGCGGGGCGTCTTTTCCGCCTTCTCCACCAGCTTGGTTACGCGCTCGGTTTCCTTCTGCTGATCGTGCTCATCGAGCGGTTTGTCGTTCTGCTTTACCTTGCGTTCGATCACATGGCCGTTGACAAAGAAGTCCTGGTACTCCGAGCTCTCGGTGCTCTTTACCTGGCCGTTGGCGTCAATGTCCTGGACCACCTGGTACGACGTGTAAGTATAGTTTTCGCGGATCTTATCAAGCTCCCTCTGGTGCTCCTGCACCTCGCGCATCAGCTCACGAATGTCTGGCAGCGGAGCTTGAGCCGGCTGCTGGAACAATGCACTCGAAGGAAATATGACCAGCGCTGCGCAACCGAACCATTGAGAGAGATTACAAATGTGCATGCCGGGCATTGTCCTTTAGTGCAGCACTGATCCGCGAAGGTGCGCAAGAGAGCGGAATCCGGACAAATTTGTGCCAGGAACCTCGGGAAAAAGTACCTCGTGCTCTATTACTAGAATGGTCGCACAAAAATGCCAGAGTGGGATTGCATCAGGCTTTATGATTGCTTACCAACAGAGTAGGCGCGCAGCGTTGATCCTTACAGACGCGTCAGGAGAAGAGCTCAGATGTTTCGAGTCGTCATCCACTGGGTCCTGAGTGCAATTGCGCTGATGGCGGTCGCAAATCTTGTTCCCGGTTTCTATGTCAATGACATCCGGTCGGCACTGGTGGCAGCCGCAGTAATCGGCGTTCTAAATGCCACTTTGGGATTCATACTGAAGGTCATCACGTTCCCGTTTGCCATCCTGACCGCCGGAATTTTCTTGCTGGTTATCAACGCCGCTATGATCATGCTGGCCGCGAAATTTGTAAGCGGATTCGTGGTCTATGGGTGGACTCCCGCCTTCTGGGGTGCTGTAGTCCTCGCCATCCTCGGCATTCTCATCCGGCTCATTATGAAGGACGAATAGAAACCAGCAGACCTATCGAACCACGGGAATTGGCCCACCGCTCTTCATTACCGTTGGTCTTTTCTTGTGCTTCTCGGGAATCACAGCGCCGTCGCCCTCTTGTGTCTTCTCTTTCGATATCACTGGTGTTGCAACCACCGGGCCTTCAGGCGTCTGCGGCACGCGTTTCGCTCCCGCGGCGTTAAAGCCTCCGCTACCGTTCAACGGCTGCGGCGAGGACACGGCGGTCGGCAGCGCCGCGGGTTGGATGTGAGAATAGACCTCCCATCCTCCTCCGGCTATGACGAGCACGATGGCAGCAGCGGCAGCAGCGCGCATCCCGGCGCTCTGCATCCACCTTCCGCCTTCAACAGACGAGAACGGCCATACGATGATTTTCGCTCGATGCGGCGCCGAGTGCAGACCTGCTTTCACTCGGTCTTCCAGTCCCTGCGGCGCAGGCAGCGAGGCAATCAGGCGCAGCGTGTCCTCCGCGTCTAGGGCCCCAGCACTTCGATCGAATTCGTTCTGAATAGACAACGGGCTCATCGGGTACTCCTCTTGTGGTGGAGCAGCTCGGCCAGCAGATTGCGCGCACGAAAAAGCCGCGAACGCACGCTGGACTCCGTGACTCTCAGAACCGACGCAATCTCGACGCTCGAGAGTTCTTCAAACGCCGAAAGCATCATCACTTCTCGTTCCCGGGCAGGCAGCTGTTCCACGCAGGAGAGCACGTGAGCGTGATGTTGAGCGGCGGCGGCTCTGTCTTCCGCAGTCAGCCCATTCGCAGGCAATACGCGCGAAAGATCGGCGATGTCGTCGGTCTCTGGTCGGGTCTTGGAACGCCGCTTGCGGTCAAGCACAATGTTCCACACAATGCGAATCAACCAGACGCGATGGTCCCTGATCTCGCCCAGCGTCTCACGATGTCTGAGAACGCGCAGGAAGGCCTCCTGCACTGCATCTTCGGCGTCCGACTGGTTGCGCAGGACTGAAAACGCTACACGATAGAGAGTCGTCGCATACTGGTCGACCAGCGCCGCCAGGGCTTCTTCCTCGGCCTGCTGGCGGGCTTCGTCACGCACGGCGCTCTCAACGATCTCCATCCAACCTGGGAATAGTGTCTGGCTGGCGCTCATACCAACACCAGACGCACAAACGATGAAAAGTGCTCAAATCGACGAGACCGGACGATCCGGGAACGAATGAATCCGCTGGCATCGCCCTGATTCGGACCTTTCAGAATCTACTGGTTGCCCGAAAGCTTCTGCGCCGCTATCGAACCAGCGGCCCCATCCTTGTCAGAATCCTTCAGCTTCGCCCACAAAGCTTTTGCCTGCGCCTCTTTGCCCGTCGCGGCATAAAGATCAGCCAGGTTGAGCTGGGCTACTCCAGCCGTAACGGTCTCCGAGGGCTTGGCGATGATCTCGTTGTACAGATCGATGGCCTGCTGATCTTTGCCGGTCTGGTGATAGATCGAGGCAAGGGCGATCTTGGCAAGGTTCGCAAGATTTCGGTTCCACGAATCCGCAACTTTCCTCAGGTCCGCCTCTGCCGCAGCGGTCTGCCCCATTTCTTGCTCCGTCACACCGGTAAAGTAGCGGGCCTTGGCGCCTTCTGGCAGCCAGCCGTATTTGTCTGCAACCGCCTTGAACTGCTGGTTTGCAGCTTTGGAACGCTCTGCGGCAGTCGCATATGTGCCCTTCTCCGTCGGTGCCCCCGGCAGAGCCAGCGGTGACGTATAGATATCGAGCGCCTGGCCAAGAGCCGTTTCCGCGGCCCCTTCCTGAATATTCCAGAAAACGAGAATTCCAATCCCCAACACAAGAACCACTGCGGCCGATATGGCCCAACGCGTCACGTTGGCGCGGTGACCGGTAAGCCATGTGACGCTGGTTTTAGTGGCCTGGGCAAATTTGTCGCCCTTCAGGGCATGACGTGTCTGTGTATCCACTTGAGTCTCTTGTCCTTCGCTACGATCAACTTGCAGGCGGGTCCTTAGAGGTGGGAGCACAGCGACTGCAACCATTAGTTTATCAGCGGCCCAAGAACAGCGTCCACCAGCGAACTCGCGCCGCACGCTCCGTGACCACCGTCCTTGCCGCCAAACCGTCGGGACGATAGGCTAAATGTATGTACGAAGACTTCCATGTGACCGAACGCTGGACGGGCGAAGACCTCCATTGCAAGTGGAAAGCAAACATTGTGGCCATCGCCACCCGCCATGCCGATGCCGTCGATATACGCTTCGAGGTCAACGGACGCGCAATGTGGATCGCCCTGCCCTGCGCCGCATGGATCGAGCAGAAAAAGCGCTCCGGTAAGGTCATCACGGACCAACTCGCCGTCCAGATCGCCGGCCGCCACCTCAAACAACTAATCGAGGAAGGTTACGACGCCAGCCGCGAAGTCTACACCATGTCCGTACCCGAGGTCCTCGCTCACCTCGACGCCGTGATCGAACAAGGCAAGCAGCAAGGGGGCCTTCCACAACTCCCCGTCGGCGTGAACGCGCTTCCGTAACGGCTGATTTCAAAACCTTCCTGTTCAAAGGGCGAACGCCCTCACTGAATCCCGCTCCTATTCACCCGTAGATTATTCGTGCCGGAGTGCTTCCATCGGCTGCACCGAAGCTGCCCTTTGCGCCGGAATCCATGTTGACGCCAGGGCCACCGCAAGCAGCAATCCAATCCCCACAGCAATTGTGAGAGGATCATTCGGTGTCACTCCATACAGCATCGATCGCACCAGATGCGCACATCCCATAACTCCAAGGACTCCAGCAAAAATTCCCGCCATTGACAGCCACAGGCTCTCGCGCACGATCATGCGGCGCACCTGGCCCGGTTGGGCTCCCAGGGCCAACCGAATCCCGATCTCATTCGTCCTCTGCGCAACGGAGTACGCCATGATCCCATAAATCCCTACGCACGCCAGCGCCAATGCCAGCGCTCCAAAGCCAGACGCTAGTACAGCTAGAGCACGTTCAATTTGCAGCGTGGCATTGATCTGCTCACGCTGTGTCCGCAAATCCGTAATGGGCAGGTCGCGATCGATGGACTGCACAGTGCCACGCAGCATCGGGGCGAGAGCAGCAGGGCTGAGCTCAGTACGAATCTGATAGGTCATCCCGTTCACCTGCTTCTGCTGCACGTACGGCAGGAAAAACTGCGGAGGCGGTCCCTCGCGAAGCGTGTAGTAATAGGTGTCTGAACAAATGCCCACGATGCGGGTCAGGTCGGGCTCATCGCGATCAGCCCGGAACATCCGCCCAATTGGATCCACATTCGGAAAACGCTTCTTCGCGAGCGCCTGGTTGATCACCGCCACCTTGGGAGAAGTAGCAGTATCCTGTGAGGTAAATCCGCGTCCCGCGATGATCTTGATTCCCAGTGCTGCGAAAAAGTCGTTTCCGACTTCATTGAAGTCTTCTGCCTGGCGGTTCCCCTTCTCAAACTTTTCACCCTCGGGCAGAAAATCCGAATTACTTATTGAGTCCGCCAGATAAGCATTGGTCGCCGGCGATACGCGCTGGACACCAGGCAAACCGGCAAATCGACGCTCAAGCTCCTCATGCAGAGCGACGTCTTTGCCTACCGGATACCGCGCCGAAGGGGGATTGATGTCAAACAGAACCAGATGATCGGTGTTGAATCCGAAATCTTGAGAATCAAGCGCCGACAGCGTCCGCAGGAAAAGCCCTGCCCCGACCACCAGCAAGGTAGAGAGTGCAATCTGTAGCCCGACAAGCGTCTTCCCACTCAATCCCCGGCTGCGGCGCGTTGTGGTCTGTGCCGATTCCTTCAGACTGCTGGATACTTCTGTTCGCGCCGCAAACCACGCGGGGGCTAATCCAAACAGGACGCCGGTAGCGAGAATGATCGCTGTCGTACAGGCGAACACCGCCCAATCGAACGGAACCTGGAGACTGAGACTGGATGAGTCCCAGGAGTTCTCGAGCAGACTTGGAAGAAGATTACGTGTCACATAGCCAAGAAGGACTCCGCCAAATCCCCCGAGCGCGGCGAGCAGCAAACTTTCAGTGAGTAGTTGCCGAGCGACGCGGGCGCGGCCGGCTCCCAGCGCCATCCGAACACTCATCTCGCGTTGCCGTTGCGATCCACGCGCCAGCAGAAGATTGGCGATGTTCGCACAGGCGAGGAGCAGAACGAAACCAGTCAAAGCCAGCAGAACATAGATCGGTTTGCGGAACATTCGGTCGGCCCAATGCAATCCACGGCTTCCATTCGTCAGTTGCAGAAGAGGAATAGTATCGCCTGCCTTCACTGTGGCGAGAGCGCGGACTGCCGCTTCAAATTGCACACGCAATCCTTGCTCCGCTTCGCTATCTTTCACGCCGGGCTTCACGCGGCCAACGACGTTCACCCACCAGAAGTCGGGATTCGCAAGATCGGATCCCTGATGCCTCCGCACCGTCAACAATGGTTCCAGGCTAATGGGAACGAAGAGATCCGGCGATTCCAAGACGTTCTTCGCGCCCGTAAAGCGCGGAGGATTGACCCCGACGATTGTCAGCTTTGCCTGGTTGAGCGTGATGGTCTGGCCCACAGCCGCCGGCGACCGCCCGAACTCTCTACTCCATAAACCATCGCTGATGACAACTACGTCACCGGAACCGGCCACGGCGTCATCGCTTGGCTGTATTGTCCTTCCAATCTGCGGATGGACTCCGAGAGTTTCGTAGTAGTTCCCGGTCACCTCGGCCACCGAAACTCTCCGCGCCGTTCCTCGCACGGTGGCATTCATGCCGTCTTCTTTGAAGCCGGCAAGGCTCTGCATGCCCGCCGGATGCAGGCTCATCTCGCGATAGATGGGATACGGGAACACGCTGGCCGTCATTCCGCCGCCCGGCGTGTCGTCGAAATCTCCCCAGGCCGAATGCGCAACAACCTTATCGTCTCCCGTCCAGCGCACCATTTTCAGCTCATCAGGATGAGGAATTGCGAGCCGGTCATACAGGAGCACTTTGGCCAGTGAAAATATCGCCGTATTGGCGCCAATTGCCAACGCCAATGACGATGCCGCAATCGCGGTAAATCCCGGACTCTTGCGCAGAATCCGCCATGCATAGCGCAGATCCGCCAATAGCTCGTCCACCCACCGCAACCCCAGCGATGCCCTCATCTCTTCCTTGTGCGTGACCGCGGGCCCAAGCGCGATGCGAGCCCGCCGCTCCGCTTCTCGTTGTGAGTGTCCGGCGCGAATCAGATCAGAAGTGAGAGACTCCAGGTGGTTTTCGAGTTCAGCTTCCATCTCGGATTCCAGACGTCGGCGATGAACCATCGCCCGTATCCACGAACGAATCTCTGCGGCTCGGCGTTCCAGCACTTCCAGCAGCTTCATAGACTCTCCGGCGTGGTGCGAAGAATTCCGGCGATGATGCCGGCCATCCGGTTCCACTTCTCCGTTTCAGCTTCCAGTCGTTTCCTCCCAGCCGTTGTCAGGCGGTAGTACTTCGCGCGGCGGTTGTTCTCGCTATCTCCCCATTCGCTCGTGATTGCCCCCTGGTGCTCGAGCCGATAAAGCGCCGGATACAGCGACCCCTGCTGAATCACCAGCTCTTCGCCCGAGATTTGCTGGATGCGAAGCAAGACGCCATACCCGTGAAGCTGTCCCAGTGACACTGCCTTCAATATCAACAGGTCCAGTGTCCCCTGCAGAAGTTCCATCTGCTTCTCTTCAGCCTTATCCACAGTGCGCACTCTCCTCGATAATCTAGGAGAGAGTGTAGCAACTGGTCTCCTAGACTGTCAAGGAGAGTCAGAAAAATTCTATGGTTTCCAACGGGAGTTGCGGTGTATGCTCCCCTCCTGCGGCTGCAACACTCTTTTCGACAAGCCGCAAAGTCGATCAGCACTTCCGAACCGGCTTCCATTTCCATTCCCAAAGGAGGACGAAATCTATGGGCCATGGGTTAATTGCATGGATCATCATTGGTGTCATCGCAGGCTGGCTCACCGGGAAAATCATGAAGGGATCCGGCTTCGGGTTCTTTATGGATATGATCGTCGGTCTCGTCGGCGCACTGGTTGGCGGATTTCTTTCAAGCCACCTTGGCTTCGGAGGGGTTGGCGAGCACGGCCTCATCATGAGCATCGTGATCGCGATCATCGGTGCTGTGATCCTCACGGTGATCCTGAGGTTGATCACGGGAAATCGAAGCGCAAATCTCTAGTAATCCAAGCTTCGACTCATCAAGAATCTCCGCAATAGCTTGTGCTGTCATGGCGCTTTGGGGAACCATCGTCGATCATCCTCGACAGGCGTTTGCTTGTCCCAAAATCAGTGAATCCGCGCGACTCAGTGTGAGAGACTTGCTCGAAGCGGCCAAGGCACAACCGGGCCTTGACCCGATCTTGTAACGCGCGAGAGGTGACCTTGAGCTTGGTCAGGGACCTGCAGTTCTCCATTCGCCAGCTACGTCGAAGCAAGCTCTTCGCCTCGATAGCTGTTACTACACTGGCACTCGGCATCGGATGCAATACAGCCATATTCAGCGTGTTCTACAGCGTTTTGTTGCGACCGCTTCCCTTTGCGGATCCCGATCGGGTCGTGATCGTCTCGGAGCGGGCCAAAGACTTTCCCATCCTCTCGGTCACCTGGCAGAATCTCCGCGACTGGGAGGCGCAGAGCACCTCGTTTGAAGAATTCGGTGCCGCTCGAGTCTTCACCATGGCTCTGACCGGCAAGGGCGAACCAGAGCAAATCCCGTCGCAGATGATCAGCGGCAACCTTCTGCACCTGCTCGGTGTGAACGTTATCGCGGGGCGCTCCATCACTGCCGCCGATGATCAGCCATCATCTGCCGCAGTTGTTCTCCTCGGCTATGGCCTCTGGCAGCGAAAATACGGTGGCTCCGCTAGCATAATCGGCCAGTCCATGACGCTTGATCGGCAGAGCTATACGATCATCGGCGTCCTGCCGAAGGGGTATGGTCTCCTCAATCAGACCCCCGACATCGTCACCGCCATGGGCCCATGGGCCGCAAAGCTTCCCGACGACCGTTCATGGCATCCCGGCATTATCGCGATCGCACGGCTCAAGACCAATGTCACGTTGGCCCAGGCACGCGCGGAGATGAGCACCATCGCTCGGCGCCTGTACCAGAAATATCCCGACACCAATATTGCGCTCGATGCCGTCGTGAACCCGATGCACGAGCAGCTCGTCAGCCAGGCACGCCCCGCTCTCCTTACGCTCCTCGGAGCCGTCATCTTCGTCTTGCTCATCGCCTGCGGTAATATTGCAAATCTCATGCTCACCCGCGCCACGGCCCGTCGCCGCGAGCTATCGATCCGAATCTCCCTCGGCGCATCCGACTGGCAGATCATCCGCCAGCTCATTATTGAAGGCCTTCTGCTATCGATAATGGGAGCTATCGCAGGCGTGGCCCTCGCTTACGCGCTTCTGCCTTCGCTTATCCGCCTCGCCGGAAACTCGCTGCCTACGAACGCCGACGTCCACATCGACCTTCACGTGCTGCTGTTTACGGCGATTCTTTCCATCTGCGCCGGAGTCTTTTTCGGCGTCGCCCCGGCAGGGCACGTTCGCATCGCCGACCTTCGCGCGATCCTCAATGAAACTGAGCGCGCCGGCGTGGGCAAACAGGCTCGCACCCTTCGCAATATCCTCGTGGTCTCCGAGATCTCGCTCGCGCTGCTGCTGCTTATGGGTGCCGGACTTTTCGTACGCAGTCTCAATCGCCTCTCGGCCGTAAGCCTCGGCTTTTCTGACGACCACATCCTCGTCGCCGACCTCCAGGTTCCGCCGCCATCGGCCGCGCCCGCCGATGCCCACCGCAACATGGACTTCTACGACAACACGCTCCGCGAACTCCACTCGCTGCCCGGCGTCCGCTCCGTCGCGGCGGCGTCGTTCCTTCCCGTTAGCGGACAAGGCTCCGTGATTCACTTCAACATCCAGGGCCGCCCCCCACGCAACGGCTCTGAATACATCATGGCCAACTACCGCACTATCAGTTCCGAATACTTCCAAACTCTCCGCATTCCCCTGCTCCAGGGCCGATGGATCGAAAACACCGATCGCGAAAACACACCGCCCATCGTTGTCATCAACGAGGCGATGGCCAAGACTTATTTTCCCAACGAGTCGCCGCTGGGCAAGAAGATGCAGATCGGCGCCACGCCCGACAAAGATGTTCCCTGGATGATGATCGTCGGCGTAGTCGGAAATGTGAAGCAGTCGCTCGTTGCCGATATGCCAACCGAGTTCTACGTGCCCTACCGCCAGGCCAATGAGGTCCTGCCGGTGCGCATTATGTCCGTGGTCCTGCGTACGGAGGTCGACCCGCGCGCGCTCATCCCAGATCTGCGCGCCACCGTACATCGCGTCAATCCCAATCAGCCCGTCGTCAAAATCCGCACGATGGAAGACAATGTCGCGCAGAACTTCAGCCAGCCGCGCTTCCGGACTCTCCTCCTCGTCGTTTTCGCAGGAATCGCGCTGCTCATCGCCGCTGTTGGTGTCTATGGAGTCATGGCCTACGCGACCCTGCAACGCGCGGGCGAAATGGCCATTCGCATTGCTCTGGGCTGCAGCGTCGAACAGATTTTCTTGCTGGTGGTGCGCGACGGTCTCCGGCTGACGCTTATCGGCATCGTCATCGGAACCACGTTTGGCCTTGCGCTCGGCCGCTGGCTCAAGTCTCTGCTCTTCGGAGTCTCAGCCACCGACGCCGTCACACTTGCCGGCGCGATCTTTGTGGTCCTTGTCGCCGGCCTTGCAGCGACACTGATCCCCGCTCGCCGAGCCTCCCGGATCGAGATTGCCACAATGATGCGAGAAAACTAAGAGCCTCCGGCGTGCTCTGAGGCATTCGCCGGATCTATGATCTACATTCGCGCTAAAGAACTTTCTGTACGCCCGGAATTCGGCGCAAAGCAGAAGTTACTAGCCAGCTACATCCAACCGCGCCCAAGGTCACAAGCAGGAACTTCACGAATGACGGCAGTGAAGCACCAAGTAGCGCATACCCAAACCAGCTTACGAATACGAAATGAAGGATGAAGATTCCGTATGCGTTGCGTGACAGGATTTCCATCACTCCATTGCGACTGGTAAAAAAGCGAAGCGAAGCTCCCAGACAGGCGAGACTCGACGCGGCGCACGAAACCGGAAAGAGCACCAAAGCGACTACCCACATCCACGATGAAATGCCATTGAAAATACTCGGCTGCGGCCCACGGCTCACCGCCGCTTGCAGCGCGATGGCAAACGCAAAGAACCCAAGCACAGTCCAGCGGATCCAGATGCGCCAGTGTGTCGCGAGCTCTCCGCGCGGCGCCAGCAATCCGCAATCCAGTCCCAGGGCCCCTACACCAATGCCGGCAATGAAGTAGATCAGGTAAAGCAGGAACCTGCTTATCTGGAAACCGAATGGACCCAGCACCGCCCAGTTGAATGGACCCGCCAGCAGCGCAACCGGCACGTATACAGTGGCGGTAATTCCGACCAGAACTCCGAAAAACTTCATCGGCCGATCGGTCAATCTGCTCGTGAGCGCCTTGAGACTCTCGATGAAACCTGGACTTCTCAACAATGCGATCGCGATCAGGTCGAACACGAGCAGAACCCAGCAGAACCACACCGGTCCCGCAGACCAAGACCCGAGCCTCGCCCATTGTCCAAGAAAATCCTGGAAACCTTCATGCACAGGCGTCTGGAGGTAAGTCGGATAGTACGCCAGCGGTGCGAGGGCCAATGCGGCGGGAAGAAACGGCGCACCCAATCTCAACAAGCGATCGCGCAAATACCCGCC
>Ga0335080_10007131_pt1 | contig 11571 bp, 12 predicted proteins | sample Lox_Sample_34_FD_206720 | JGI IMG/M metagenome (GOLD analysis project Ga0335080, IMG submission 206720) | Soil microbial communities from Loxahatchee National Wildlife Refuge, Florida, United States - Lox_Sample_3.4 | ecosystem: Environmental > Terrestrial > Soil > Wetlands | place: USA...
TCTCCTCGATTGCCTTCATGGGGGTCCTCCTCTCGTGGTCGATTCGGCCATCGTCCGTGACCCGATCGCCGCGTACATCGGCGGAACCACCGAAGCGATGCGCGATCGCCGCAGCGCTCCGACCCGGGTGTCGTGCGGTCCATCGGGCAGCGCCCGGCGGAAACCGGGCGCTGCCCCTGTGCGTTCCGGTGACGGACGCTCCATGCGAGCGCCGCCGTTGGCTCTCTCCTACGACGCCGTCTGCGTCTTCGGCGGCCCGAAGGTGCGCTTCATGTGCTTCTCGAGCATCCGCTTGCCGTCGACGGCCACTGCGAGTTCCCAGATACCTGTGACCAGCGCGAACGCGGCGATGAGGGCCAGCAGTACCAGGGCGCCACCGCTCGGCATGACGAACATGACGATTCCGAACAGGATCGAGATGGTTCCGCTCAGGACGAGCAGGAGGGTGTCGGAGCCGCTGAACGGCAGCCAGAAGGCTCCGCCGATCGTGATGACCCCGAGCGCGATCGCGTAAGCACCGATCACGTACAGAAGCGCAAGCGCCGAGATGTTGGGCCAGATGAACACGATCAGACCTACCGCGATGTCCAGCAGGCTCACGATCACGGTCCACCCGCGCTCCTCTGCGACGGCACCGCTGATGACGGATGCGAGCCCGACGATGCCGCCGGCAAGGAGCCAGGCGCCGAAAAGGATCGTCAGCGCGAACAGGCTGATTCCGGGCCAGAGGAGAATGACGACTCCGAAGGCGATCGAGAGGACACCGTTGATGCCGAGCGCCCACCGGAGCTTCTTGAGCTGTGTGCCGGCCATCTGCCCGGCTTCTTCGAGTAGCGAGTCCATGGGACCTCCGGTTCGTATTTACGCGTCGAGTCTCCCAACCCCGGCCCGCCGGGTAATCGGTGGTTCGACCGATCGAATGCGGAAATCACACACGGGCTCTCGGTCTCGTCGTGTCGGGCAACTGCTTGCATTTCATGCGGTTTCGCGCACCGGATCCAGGACTTCGCCGATGCCGGGAACGGGGCCGTAGAAGAAGGATCGCCACGTGCCCGCGCCGCCGGTCCCCACCGAAACGGCGATTCCCACCGCCTCCACCGCGCACCCTGACCGCGACATCGCACGGCAGGCCGCCAAGGCCACGGCCGCCGGTCTGGCGGTGGTAGCCGTGGCGTTCGGCGTCTGGCAGGTGAGGAGCATGGTGATCCTGCTCCTGCTCGCCCTCACCTTCGCCGCCGCGATTCGCCCCGGGGTCGAGTGGCTCCGCCGGCGACACGTCCCCGAGCCGGTCGCGATCCTCCTCTTCTTTCTCGCGGCCGGTGCGATCATCATGCTCTTCTTCTGGCTCGCCCTCCCGCCCGCCATTCACGAGGTCGGGCACGCGCTGGATCAGCGCGAGGCGAACGGCGCCGTGGTGCGTCAGTCGACCGGGATCAGGCATGACGTGCTGGTCTGGCTCAGTCAGCACCTCAACCGGCTTCCCTCCGGAAGCGGCCTCATCCACCCCGTCGCCACCTACGGGCACAAGGCGACGAATGTGATCATCGGAATCTTCTTCACCCTCGCCGCCACGTGGTACTGGGTCTCGGAGCGCGACGCGATGGTCAACCTCTTGACCGCGCTCACACCGCAGCGTAAGCGCGAGAAGGCTCGCCGGACCTTCCTCTCCATCGACCGTCGGCTAGGCTCGTACACACGCGTGAAGTTCGCGATGGTCGTCGTGATCGGGGCGATTCTCGCGGCAGGCTTCTACCTCGTCGGTCTCAATTACTGGCTCCTCGCGGGCGGGTTCGTGAGCTTCGTCGAGATCGTGCCGGTGATCGGGCCTCTCATCGGCGCGATCTTCGTACTTGCGATCGGGCTTCCGCAATCGCTGCACGTGGCACTGTTGGCGCTGCTCGTCGTGGTCGGCGTACGCACGTTCCAGAGCTACGTGATCAACCCGCACCTGGCCGGGCACACCTCCGGACTCTCGCCGCTCGTCACGCTCGTCTGCGTCTCGGTCGTCGGGCTCCTCTTTGGCGCGTTCGCGGTCATCCTCGCCATCCCGGTGACGTCCGCAGTCCAGACACTGGTCGACGTGTTCGTCCTCGACCACGACCCGCCTCCCGAACCCGAACGTGAACGCCTTCGCAGCGCGGACCGCCGGAGCGCCGCCTAGACCCTGTCGCCCTCGCCCGGCGCGCGTATCGCCAGCAGCGGCTCCTCGAGCGTCGACACCCACCGGCCGCGCAACGCGTACTCAGCCGTGTCGACGGCAACCGGCGGCGGGCTCGTAACCACCAGATTGAAGGGCTCCGGAGCAGCGGCAACCGTGCGGGCGGCTGGTCGACGGCATCGTCACGCTCAGCGGCATCGCCGACCGGCAGTCAGCCCGAATTCCCGTAGCGCCGCCGGAACAGGAGGTAGGCGATGCCCCCGGCGGGAATCGGCAGCCAGTAGGCGGCGAGCCGGTAGAGGAGCACCGTGGCAACAGCCGCGTGAGCGGCCACCCCGGCGAGCGACAACGCCCCGACGAGTCCAACCTCGACAAAGCCCAGGCCCCCCGGCGTAAGCGGGATCAGAGCGAGCAGCTCGGCGCTTGTATAGGCGAGGAGCACGAGCGACGGGCGAGGATCGGCCCCGGTCGCGCGGAGCGCGGCCAGCAGCGCGAGGTAGTCAAAACCGGTGTTGCAGGCCGCGGCGAGCACGGCTTTCTTCCAGCCCGCGCCCAGCGTGCGCAGGAGGAACTCGCGATCTTCTACGAGCTCATGCGAGAGCCCGGTGACCGGACGCCGGCGGCGAATCGTGCGGTTGGCCAGCCACTGGACCGCTCGCCCGACACGTTCGATCGGCGCCGGGGTGGCGAGGACGGCCGTTGCGAACACGCCCACGAGCGCGAGCACCGCGACGCCGAGGTAGGCGGCGACGGCAAGGCCGTGGTTGACAGGCGCGCCGCTAGCGATCGCGGGTATCGAAAGGAGCGGCAGGGCCAGCGTCGTTCCGAGCTGCATGAGCGTCGAGGCGCCGAGTGCCGTCGCAGCCTCGCCGGCGTCGACACGCGCCCGGCGCAGCATCGAGACCGAGAATGCAGTCGCAGTCGCAGCGCCTCCGGGCAGGACGCGGCCGACGGCGTTGCCGGAGAGCTGCGCACAGGCGACCACGAACCAGGACCGCGTGTGCAGGGCGACGCGGTCGAGCTCCCAGAGGAACACGAAGCTCAGCGCCTCGCAAAGGAACACGAGGACAACGAAGTACCAGTCGTCCCTCTCCAGCGAGTGCCACGAGCCGAGGACGGAGAGGAGGCTCGGGAGCAGGACGTAGAGCGAGAGGGCGCTCGCCAGCAGGTAGACGCTCGATCGAAGATGACGGCGCCACCAGGGGAAGCGGTCAGGGGGAGTCACGCGGCTGGAGCGCTTGGCGACGCTCCGCGTGGGCCCGGAAGCATCGGCCATGGCGAGATTGATAAGCGGCTGGAAGCTGGACCGCATCCGGGGCGACGCCGACTTGTTGCGGATCCCTCGCATCCCGGCCGGGCGGGTAAGCCTCCGCAACAGATAGGAGTGCTCACGGATGCCGGCGGCGCACGCAGGCCGGACAATCGACGCATGCCCTGGCTCGTCACCCGAGTCACCGGTTTCGTCAAGAAGCTTGTCCGCGACGCATCCTGGTCGCGGCCGGACGAGACGTATATGAGCCCCGCCGAGCGCGCGTTCATCGAGGACAGCGTCTCCGGCCACGACGCAGACGCGCTCGTCCGCGGGACGTTCGGCGGCGGCGATCCCAATCGTCTCCTCGACTTTCCGGACGGCCCATGCTGACCCGAGGTATTGCCGGGGCGTAGCAGACGCCTGCGCCATGATTGCTGCATGCCGCGTTTCGTGCTCCCCCAGTTCGGAATCTTCGCCCAGGGAACCCACGCCCATCACTTCCTCGAGTTCGACCTGCGTCCTGGCGTGAAGCCCGAGCAGGCGATCGCGTCATTTCGGCGGCTCCGGGGGCCTGAGGTCAGCACGGGCGGCGTGAACCTCGTGGTCGCATTCGGCGCCGATGCCTGGCGAGCGGTCGCCCCCGAGCACGCACCGCCGACACTCGAGAGCTTCCGGTCGGTCGAGGGAGCGAACGGGAAGCGCGCGCCTGCATCGCAACACGACGCCTGGCTCTGGGTGAGCGGCAGCGAGCCGGACGTCACCTGGGCGAGCGCACGGGCGACCGCGCTCGCGGTTCGTGACACCGCAGAGCTTGTGGCGGAGCAGCCGGCGTTCACCTATCTGGGCGGACGGGATGAGACCGGCTTCATCGACGGAACTGCGAACCCGCCCGTTCGTCGTGCGGGCGACGTCGCGCTGGTGCCGCCGGGGGAACCGGGCGAAGGAGGTAGCCACGTCCTCGCCATGCGCTGGGTGCACGACCTCGAATCCTTCTCGCAGCTCACGGTCGAACGGCAGGAGCAGGTCTTCGGCCGAACGAAGCCAGACAGCATCGAGCTTCCGGACGGCGTCAAGCCGTCGACCGCGCACATCGCGCGAGTTGAGATCGAGGTGGACGGCAAGGAGCTCGAGATCTTCAGACGCAGCGTTCCATACGGGACGGTTCGGGAGCACGGGCTCTACTTCGTTGCGTTCAGCGCCGACCGAACGAGGTTCGACCGCTTGCTGGGAAACATGTTCGGGACGTCCGGTGACGGGCTTCAGGATCGCCTGCTCGACTTCTCACGCCCGGCCCGCGCCGCTTACTACTTCGCGCCGTCGCTCAACGCGCTGGAAGAGCTGGCCGGGCCGGAATGAGCGAGACGCGTGCGTCTTCCACGCACGCGTTCGGCGGATGCACCGATTCCTCCGGCGGGGCGGAGTGAGAAAGTCGGTCGTACCAACGCCAACGCAAGAAAGTAGCCATGACCACTCCTGCACAGGCCGAACACGTTGCTCACCCCTATTGCGAACAAAGGCACCAGGTTCGCCCTGGAAGGACATGCGCCAAGCGGTTCCATCGCGACGGCTACAACGTCTGGTCCGCCGAGAGGCGGGAAGAGACGATTGCAGGCGGCCACGGCGGCGAGGGTCGGTCGGTCTGCCGGCCGGCCCTCGCCCCAACTCGACTTTGGAGATTGCGAAAATGACCGAGCTCATGAGCCCCAACGTGGTCGAGTTGGCGACGCGGAGCGGTGACGGCCTCGAGGTCGCGCTGCACTGGAACCGCCGCTCCGGCTGTCTGTGGGTCGGCGTCCATCATCTCGCCACGGCGAGACCCTGACGATCGACGCGGAGGCCAACAAGGCGCTCGACATGTACCACCACCCGTTCGCCTACCACCTCGCGTCAGCTGCGTAGAACGCGCCGGCCGGCGGGAAGCGTCGAGCCGGAAGACCATGAAAGGAGAAACAAGCATGAGCTCGCGCACGGAACACCACGGAACGGGCGCAGTCACGCCGATGACCGGCTTTCCGCTCGCTCCCCGTTCCACCCACTGGGACTCCGGCAAGGCTGAGCTGGCAATTCGCGCGAGCACCGGCGCCGGCGATGGCCCGAATCCGGCGTACGCCGACTGCTTCTTCTGGCACGACGCTGACGCGCCCGACAGGTACGGCTCCTACAAGCTTCTCTACTGCGACGTGATCGACGGCGAGATCGTCGCCGTCCCGCACGCAATCTTCGCGGTCGCCGGGATACTCGACGGCGCCCGCGGCGGCACCATCATTCCGCGAGCCGACCAGGACGAGATCAAGACGGTCGTCGGCGAGTGGTACGCCAAGATGGCCGAGGCGTTCAGTGACGCCTCGATCGCGGCCCCCTGGGCGCGAGAACCAAGCCCCTGAACCGCCTGCTCACGAACGTACCCCCACCGGAATTCAACGCGAAGGAGAATCCATGGCAGCCCCAGAGATCGAAGCCCATCTTCCTGCCCTCGGTGCGCATTCGCGTGCCGAAACGGGTGAGCTGCTCCAGAGGACGCTCGTCGAGCTGATCGCGCTCTCGCTGATCGGCAAGCAGCTGCACTGGAACGTCGCAGGGCCCGGGTTCCGCACAGTCCACCCGAGCTTCGACGAGCTCGTCGCCGACTGGCACGAGCTCGCCGACACCGTCGCCGAACGCGCCGTCGCGCTCGGGTTCTCGCCAGATGGTTTGGCGCCCGCGGTGATCGACCAAAGCGAGCTCGAGCCCGTGCCGCCTGGGCCGGTGCCGGTCGCCGTGGCGATCCGCGGGCTCGCCGTCCGGGTCGCGGTCGTCGACGAACGGGCCCGGGAGCGGATGGGGCGGCTCGGCAACCTCGATCTTCCGTCGCAGGACGTCCTGATCGGCGTCATCCGTGTCCTCGAGAAGCAGCTCTGGATGATTCGTTCCGAGCTGTAGCCGTCGCCCTCGATCAGCCGCGCCCCGGCATCGAGGCGGGCGGCGCTTGGCGCGGAGGTCCGCACCGCCGCGTCCTGGCTGATTCGCACCGCGAGCGGGTTCTGAGGTGGCTGCGACGTGTGGCCGGGCGCTTGCAGCGGCCGCCGTCCTCGTACTCGTGGTCGAGGGCCGCCCAGTCCTGGCCCGGACTGGGACGGATCGATCATGTGCGAGAGCGGCCGCTTCTCCTCGCGGTTCCGGCCGAGGCTGCATCGTGCCTCGCGCTCGCGCCCGCGGCGCGCCAGCTCCTTCGCCGCGACGGCATCTCCGTGCTCCTCAGATCACCGCTCGGGTTGACGCTCGCCGGTTTCGCGATGAGCTCGTCCCTTGCCTCGGCCAGATTGCAGCTGCCGTTCATTGCTTCCAGGGAGCGCGGGTACCGTGGAGGCAACGTTGCTCGTCGGCTTTCGGGCGTTCGGCTTCCACGGTTCGTCAGTGGCCGCCGGCGCCCTCGTGTACCGGATCGTGAGCATCTCGGGGCTCGTTCCGGTGGGGAGGGCCGCCGTCCTCATTCGGCGGAGGAGACGCGAGGCAAGATTCCGCTCCTCGCGCCTCCGGCCGCCGACGAGAACCGCTAGTAGCCGACGCTCATCTCGTCCTGAACCGACGTCACTCCGGGCGCGGCCCAGGCGGTGCCGATCGCCTCGTCGTGCTCGGCCCAGGAGCTGACCTTGCCCTGGAGCGTCACCGTTCCGTTCGAGGTGACGACCGAGAGAGAGTCGGCGTCGAGCGCCGCATTGCGCCTGAACGCGCCCTTGATCGACTCCTTCACGTCGTACGCGTCGGGCTTCGGGCCGGCCAGAACGATCTCATCGAAGACGTCCACGGCTCCCGCGATATTGGACGCGACGAGCTCCGCCTCATCGCGCTGGTACTGCCACTCGACAGTGCCTGCGAGGGTGACGATGCCGTTCTGCACATCCACGCCGACCGTCACGGGGACGATAAGGTCGAGCGTGAGCGCGTTCTGGACGTCGTCGCGGAGTTGGGCGTCCTCGCGCGCAGCCTCGCTCGCCGTCTTCACACGAACCTGGTTGTCGACCGAGATGACGCCGAAGACGCGCTCTGCTGCCTTCTTCGCTTCCCGCTTCTCGCGGACGCTCCCGACCGTTCCGGTCAGGGTGACGCGCCCGTCGTCCGCGGTCACGGTGACATCGGCGTTGTCGACCTTGGGGTCCCAGTAAAGCTCGCTCGTGACATCCTCGACAAGTTGCGTGTCAAACGTGGACATGAATTCTCCTTTCGTTCGCTTCGGACCGACGAGGGTCATCGTCCAGGGCGCTGCGCTTCTCGGCATCGGTGCGCCCGCTGAGCATTTGCGGAAAGGACGAGAAGTGTGAATCGGACGGCAACGAATAATTTGGACGCCGAGGCTGGAGCTGCGTTCAAGTGCGCAGGTACCGCCTTCGAGACGTTCCCCGATCGATCGACCGTTACGCGACTGCGACGGACAGGCCGATCGTGACCACCGAAACGATGACCAGGATCGAGTACGTCACGAGATACCCGCGGTAGTGACCGATGAAGCCCGCGCCGAGCACGGTGACCGCGATCGACGCGCCGATGCACGCCCGCGAGTCTCCGAAAAGAAACGGCACAGCAGGGATGACTGAGCCAATGAGAGTTGCAACGGCCATGACCACGGCCTTCCGCACGTTGCGTGCTCCATCGGAGAGGTACTGCCCGGCACCCATTCCCACGGTGGCGGCGACCGCGATGCCGATCGCCGCGGCGACGAGCTTGGGCGCGCTAGCGTGCGTGGCAAGGAGACCCGACACCACTCCGAGGGTAGAGGTCATTCCATCGAATGATCCGAAGATGGCCTCTCTGAGATCGGCAGTCCAGAAGAGTCCGCGTCCCGCGACGCTGCCGACCGCTGGCGTGGCCAAGGGCGCTGCAACATCTGCCTTCATCGCTTTCATCGCTCAGTTCGTCCTGGTGAGGAGGTCGACCGGAACACGTCGATGATTGCTCCCCGGCTCGGCCACCGTCATCGGTGTGAAGACGCAAGTGCGGCGCAGAAGACGCAAAGCCGATTTCAACGCCAAAGAGATGCGTGGGTTTCCGCACCCGATCGGCATGAGCACCGATTCGAGGAAGGCGGCCGCTCTGCGAAAGTCGGCCCATGATGAGCGGCGCACGCGGGAGGAGCACGGTTGACGAAACCGGTTTCGAGCTTGCAGCGCGCACGGCGACGGGCTCGACGTGACCCTGAGGTGGAACACGGGCCTCGGTTCGCGTCTGGGTCGACGTCCTCCACGCGTTCCTCGGCGAGAGCAGCGCACAACTGTCGCGGATGTGTCGCACGGAGCATGCCGCACTAGACACGGCGCGCTACGTGTGAGCCGCATGGTTATTCGTCGAGCGGGAACTCAACCTCCAGTGTTGTCCCGGCGCCGTGTGGGCTCCGGAGCGAGAACGTGCCGCCGATCGCCTCGACGCGGTCTTTGAGACCGATGAGCCCTGAGCCACGAGCGAGGTCGGCGCCGCCGATCCCGTCGTCGCGTACGCAGAGGCGCAGGACGTCGTCTGCCTGCTCGACGTCAAGGTGCACGGCCAACGCCTGCGCGTGCTTCGCTGCGTTGGTCAACGCCTCGGAGACCACGTAGTAGGCCGCCACCTCGACCGCCTGCGGGAGTTGCCCCTCCAGGAGGTGGGCGTTGAGATCGACCTGGATCGCCGGGCTGCGCGCGAGGTTCTTTAGCGCCTGCCCGAGGCCACCCGCGGCGAGGATCGAGGGATGGATCCCGTGCGCGATCTCCCGAAGATCGTCTTGAGCCTTTCTGAGCTCTTCGGCAGCGAGGGACAGTTCGGTAGCGAGCTTCCCGAGCTCAGGCGGGGTCGCCGACTGCGCCGCACGCAACATGAAGCCGAGGGAGACGAGACGCTGTTGCACCCCGTCGTGAAGATTGCGCTCGATCCGCCGACGCGTCTCATCGGCGGCGGCCACGATCCGCACCCGCGAGGCGGCGAGATCGGCGCGGCTGTCGGCGTTTGCGATCGCCACCGCGACAAGCTCCGTGAAGGAGGCAAGGCGTGCCTCGGTACCTTTGGGCAGGGGCTGCTCGTCGGTGGAGCCGGTGATCATCACGCCCCAGAGGTGGCCCTCGACGATGATCGGTGAACCCACCCCTGAGCGGAAACCCCTCTCGGCTGTGGCGAGAGCAAGCGGGCCCGAGGCATCGGGATAGTTGTCGATCCGCGCCGGACGGCCGGTCTGCGCGATCAACGTGCAGAGGTTCTCTCCCCCAAGGCTCCAGCGAGTGCCGACGGGGAAAGGCTCGCCTGCGCGGCTCCAGTCGGCGAGGATAGCCACCTTATCCTCGGACTCGTAGCGACCCAAGTGCGCATGGTCGACGCGAAACAACCGGCCTACCTCCTCAGTCACCACCGTGAACAGCTCCTCCGATGGCGCTCCACGCGCGACGAGCGTCGCGACGCGCCGCAGAGCGGCGTGTTCGCGAGCGAGTTCTGTACGTTCGAGCTCGATCGCCCTGCGCTCACTAACGTCACGCACGATCGCGATCACCAGCTCATCGCCGTCGACTCGCGTCGGGCTCAGACTGATCTCAACCGGAAACTCACTCCCGTCCTTACGACGGCCGTACAGCTCGACTCCGGCCCCCATCTCGCGCGTCCGCGGGTCGGCAACATAACCGACCCGGTGCGCGAGGTGCCCAGCCCGGAAGCGGTCCGGAACAAGCACTTCGACCTCATGACCAATTAGGTCGCCCGGCTGGTAGCCGAACAGCTCCTCCGTGCGGCGGTTGACGAGCACAACCCGACCCCACACGTCGACCAACACGATCGCGTCCGGCGCCGACTCCAACAGCAGCACCCCGAAGTCTGCCTCGGCGACCCGCAGGTCGGTCACGGGCGCTCATCCACGTCTCGGATGATAGTGACCACCCCGGCTCGAAAGTGACGATCGGACTGTCTCCCGGAACTCAAATGTCAGTAAGCAAGATTGCGATCTGCAAAGGTACAGGCTCCAGCCCATCGGCAATCACGCTCGACGAGACCGCAGAAGAAATGGCCGATCGCGGCTTTGGCCCAGCCCGCGCTCGCCTCCTGCGTTCGAGCGCGTCAGGAAGCGTCCAGCTCCTTTCCTGATCTGCAAATAGAGACCCGGAACAGCCTCACCAGACGTCGTCCGCCTGATCTTTCGCAAGCGTCTTCCCGCCCACGAGAATTGCTGCCGCGATCAGCGCTGCATCCGAGCTTGGCTGAGCGTGTCCGAACGTAAAGGTCGCGAAATATTCCGCTAGCTTCTTGACCTTTGCAATTTCGTGATCGTCTTGGTTGGTGTCGGCCATTGGATCCCTCCTCCTGTTTCAACATCGAGTCACACCTCACGAACCGCCCGTGCAGCCGTTCTGCGGGGTTGCCTCGAAATGCAACCCATGCCTGCGTCCACGATGGCAACTGATGCTCATCGTGTCGTCAGCGGAAGCACCCAGCGCTGCTTGCGGCAGGCCGGGATCTTCGCCTTCCCGCTGGCCGGAAGATGTCCGCCGACATATGCGACGCCGGCCACGAGGCGCGAGGAAACCCGATGCGCGGCCCCTCATGGCTCGGGCGCGCTGAATGTCTCCGTCAGTTCTTCAGCGAGATCATGGCGTACGCGGGCGTGCGGCTGAACTGGTCGTACTGGTAGTGCGTGACGTTGTTGCTCGTGATGCGGATCACGTTCGACCAAATCCACGGAACCCATGGCACCACCTTCGTCATCATGTACTTGTCGAGATTCTCGTAGCACGAGGTGCGCGCCTGGTCGATCAGCGCCGAGCACTTGTCAAGCTGGGAGTTGACACTTGGCACGCCCAGCCCGGTCGTGGGATCGTACGGGTTGCAGTCTCCCGTGACCTTCAGGGTCTTGCACGCCGACGGCGTGATGCCGACCAGCGAGTAGTTCAGGTTCCCGGTCGGGATGATCGTACGGCCGTCGAAGACCGGGCCGAAGAACGTCCCTGCGTCGGCGTAGTCGCTGCCGAAGACGGGCCGGTCGGAGATCGGCACGTTCTTCGCCACGGTCTGGATCGTCGGATACGCATCGCTGATGGCGCGGAGGGTGAAGGTGATGCCGATCTTCGCCGCATCCTGCTGGATCGTGGCCGCCATACCCGGGTCGACCGACCGGGCGTCCGTGACCAGCAGCACGTTCTTGCACTCCCTCGCGTCGCACATCCCGTCGCCGCTCGAG
>Ga0335080_10007133_pt1 | contig 11570 bp, 11 predicted proteins | sample Lox_Sample_34_FD_206720 | JGI IMG/M metagenome (GOLD analysis project Ga0335080, IMG submission 206720) | Soil microbial communities from Loxahatchee National Wildlife Refuge, Florida, United States - Lox_Sample_3.4 | ecosystem: Environmental > Terrestrial > Soil > Wetlands | place: USA...
AGGGCGGCGGCGATCTCGGGCGACGGCGCGGGTTCCGCCGGGGCGAGCGTCGGGGGAGAGCCCGGGACGGTGGTCGGGCCACTCCGGCCGGCGACTCGCGCGGGCGGGAGGCGACGAGCCGGCTCGGTCGGCGCGGGCGTGGACCGGACGTAGAGGACGGCCCCGGCGGCCACGGCCGCGAGGCCGAGGCCGGGGAGGACGAGGCTGGGCCACGCGCGGCCGGCGGGAGGAGGGGGGCGCACGGGCGGGCGTCGGGGTCCTGTCGCCTTGGCGAGGATCACCCCGCAGCGCGGGCACTCGGGAGCGGACGACGCGGCGGCGCCGCAGCGGGGACAGTCCATGGGCGTGCCGTGCGCGCCACGGCCCGCCTATACTAGCAGGTCGGGCATCTCGACGAGGTCGATGCGAGGAGGCTTCCCTTTGGACACGGCGCGGAGGCGGGAGAGGATCGGGTCGGGCCGGACGCGCAGCCGAGTGGGCGTCGTCCGGACGAGGCCGGAGAGGGTCCTCGACGACGTGGCGGCCTTGATGCGGCGGCTGGAGTACGGGACCGTCCTGCCCCGCGACCGGCGCACCGTCCTCAAGGACAACATCTCCTGGCACCTGCCGTACCTCTCGTCCAACAGCACCCCCTGGCAGATCGAGGGGACGGTGCGGACCCTGCGCGAGGACGGCTACCGGGACCTCGTCGGGCTGCACAACCAGACCGTCGTGACGGACGCCCACAAGGGGGACGAGCTCAACAAGTTCTCCGGCGTCTACCGACGCTACGGCGTTCCCACGGTCGACAACTTCGCCCCCGACTGCCGGTGGGTCACGGTGGAGCCGAAGGCGAAGCTCCTCGTGCTCGACCGGATCTTCGGCGAGGTGCGGGTGCCCGAGGTCCTGCTCGGGAGCAACGTCGTCCACCTCCCGACCGTGAAGACCCACGTCTACACCACGATGACCGGGGCCATGAAGAACGCCTTCGGCGGGCTCCTGCGGGAGAACCGCCACTGGGCGCACACCGACATCCACGCCACGCTCGTCGACCTGCTGGCGATCCAGAAGGAGATCCACCCCGGGATGTTCGCGGTCATGGACGGCACGATCTGCGGCGACGGGGCGGGCCCACGCGGCATGACGCCGGTCGTCAAGGACCTCATGCTGGCGAGCGACGACATGGTGGCGATCGACGCCGTCAGCGCCTGGCTGATGGGATTCGATCCCCTGGCCGACGTCGACTGCATCCGCCTGGCCCACGAGAAGGGTCTCGGCGTCGGCGACGTGCGCGAGATCGAGGTCGTGGGCGAGGACGTCTCGGAGCTGAACTTCGGCTTCCGGGTGAAGCAGCACTTCCAGAGCACGGTGGCACGCGCCCTGTGGTTCACGCCGCTCGCCCGCATCCAGGGGCTCTTCTTCAAGACGCCGCTCGTCCACGTCTTCAGCTGGGCGTCCGGCTTCTACTTCGACCGCTACTGGTGGCCGGTGTACGGCAGGCGCCGGATGGCCGAGATCGCCTCGACCCCGTGGGGGCGGCTCTTCCAGGCCTACGAGTGACTCCGGGCCGGTGACGATGGCACGCGTCGTGGAGGCCACGGCGCCCTGCCGGGTCGACCTGGCGGGGGGCGGGCCGGGCGCGTCGGTGCTGGCCGTGGCGATCGACCGCCGGGTCTCGTGCCGGGTCGAGACCGGCCCCTCCGGCGTGGAGCTCGAGTCGAGGGACACCCTGCGCAAGGCCTCGGCCCCGGACCTGAACGCAGTCGGCGAGGTCCCTTCGCTCGGCCTCGCCGTCGAGGTGCTGCGGGCCCTCGACGTGCGGACGGGCCTGCGGGTGACGACCCAGACCCGCCTGGCGGACGGGACCGGGCTCGGCGACGCGGGCGCGCTCGCCGTCGCGCTGACGGGGGCCGTGGCGCGCGCCCTCGGGCGGGACCTCTCGTCCGACGACGTCCTCCGCGTGGCCGCGGAGGCGGCGCGGCACGCCGCCCGAGACGCGCCCGCGGCGGGCGCCGAAGCGGCGGCGGTGCACGGCGGAATCGTCGCCGTCGATCACGGAGCCGCCGCGGGAGCCGAGGTCCTGCCGGTGGACCCCGCGCGGGTGGAGGAGTCGCTGCTGCTCGTCGACACGGGCCGCGCGGCCCGGTCGGTGCCGCCCGTGTCTCGAGATGCGACGGATGCCGTCCGCGCGGCCCTCCTGGCGGGAAGGCTCGAGGAGATCCTCGACCTGTGGGCCGAGGACTGGAAGGCGGGCCGGGAGGGGGTCGCCGGTTGGCCGCCGCCTGAGGCGGGGCGGGTGACGGACGTCGTCCTGGCCGCGGGCGGGGCCACCCGCCTCTGCGGGGTGGGGCGCGGGCGCGTGCTCGCCGTCTGGGCGCCGCCGGGGCCCCGGGGGGCCGGACGACGAGAGGCGGTGCAGGCGGCGCTGCGTTCGTGCGGCGTGCGGCTCTTCGCCGGCCGGGTCGACCTCCGCGGCCTCGACGTGGAGTGCGAGGAGCCGGGCTATAATGAGGGGTTTGGCGAGGTAGCGAAGGAATGATCCAGGCGACGCAGCTCAAGAAGGGGATGTGCATCAAGCACGAGAACGACCTCTACCGGATCGTCTCCACCCAGCACATCACCCCCGGGAACTGGCGGGGCATGGTCCAGACGAAGATCCGGAACCTCAAGACGGGGGCGATCAGCGAGCATCGGTTCCGCTCGGAGGACAGGGTGGAGCGGGCCATCCTCGACGAGACGGAGATGGAGTACCTGTACGCGGACGGCGACATGTACCACTTCATGAACAACGAGACCTTCGAGCAGGTGGGCCTGTCCTCGGAGATCTTGGGCGAGGCGGTGGACTACCTGATCCCGAACATCAAGCTCGCGATCGAGTTCTACGAGGGGCGGCCGGTCGGGATCGAGCTGCCCCTCACCGTGGAAATGAAGATCGTCGAGACGGAGCCCGGCATCAAGGGCGCCTCCGTCTCGAACGTGGGCAAGCCGGCCAAGATGGAGACCGGGCTCATCGTGCAGGTCCCGGCCTTCATCAACGAAGGCGACGTGATCCGGATCGACACCGCGACCCGGTCCTACGTCGAGCGCGTGAACAGGTAGGCGAGATGCCCGCTCCGCCTCCGGCCGACCGGCCGGGCAGCATCGAGGTCATCACCGGGAGCATGTTCAGCGGGAAGAGCGAGGAGCTCATCCGGCGGGTTCGCCGGGCCCAGATCGCCCGCCAGAAGGTGCAGATGTTCAAGCCGCGGCTCGACGCCCGGTACTCGGAGGCGGAGATCGTCAGCCACTCGGAGATGAAGATGCCCTCCCAGGTGGTCGAGCGGGCGTCGGAGATCCCGCCTCTCGTCGCCGAGGACACCGAGGTGATTGGCATCGACGAGGGGCAGTTCTTCGACGCCTCGCTCGTGGAGGTGGCGGACGCCCTCGCGAACCGCGGGCTGCGGGTGATCGTGGCCGGCCTCGACCAGGACTACCGCGGGCGCCCGTTCGAGCCCATGCCCCAGCTCATGGCCGTGGCGGAGTACGTGGACAAGACGCTCGCGGTCTGCATGCGGTGCGGGGCCCCCGCCAACCGCTCCCAGCGCCTCGTCGAGACCGAGGGCCGGGTGGTGGTGGGGGGGGTGGGGAAGTACGAGGCGCGCTGCCGCCGCTGCTTCCACCCCGACGGCGACCGCTCCGGGTAGCCGGGGGTTGGAGCTCGTCCCTCTCGACGGCGCGCAGGGCGAGGGCGGAGGGCAGATCCTCCGCACCGCGCTCGCCCTGTCGGCAGTCACCGGACAGGGCTTCCGCGTCGAGCGCATCCGGGCCCACCGCCTGAGGCCGGGGCTGCGCCCCCAGCACCTGGCCGCAGTGCGCGCCGCGGCGATGAGCTGCCGGGCCGAGGTGCACGGGGCGTTCGACGGCTCGCCGGACCTCCGGTTCCGGCCGGGGCCCGTCACGGCGGGGGAGTTCCACTTCGAGATCGGCACCGCGGGGGCGGCGACGCTCGTGCTGCAGTCGGTCGTCCCGATCCTCGCCACGGCGGCCGAGCCGAGCCGCCTGGAGGTGACGGGCGGCACTCACGTCCCCCGCAGCCCCTCCTTCCACTTCCTCTCCCGGCACTGGTCGGAGGTCGTGGAGCGGCTGGGCCTGCGCGCGCGGCTGACCCTGGATCGGGCCGGCTTCTTCCCTCGCGGAGAAGGGTGCGTTCGGGCCGAGGTGGCGCCGTGGCCGCGCCCGGCCACTCTGGACCTGTCGCGACGGGGGCCCCTCGTCGCCGTGCGGGGGATCGCCGGCGCCGCGCGGCTCCGGGGCGACGTAGCCCGCCGGGCGGCCGACGCGGCCCAGGCCCTCCTCTGGGAGGAGCGGCGGCTCGAGACGGCGTGGGACGTCGTCGACCTCGACGCGGCGTCGCCGGGGGCGTTCCTGCAGGCGGAGGCGGTCTTCGAGACGGGGCGGGCGGCCTTCTCCCTGCTCGGCGAACGGGGCCTGCGAGCGGAGGTCCTGGGGGAAAGGGCCGCCCGGCGGGTCCTGAAGTTCGTCGACGACGCGGAGGCGGTCGTCGATCCCTGGCTCGCCGACCAGCTCGCGGTGCCGTTGGCCGTCGCTGGCGGCGGAGGTCGGCTGCTGACCTCGGAGGTCACGTCGCATCTCGAGACGGTCGCCGCGGTGCTGAGGCGGTTCGGCGTGCAGGCGGAGACGTGGGGCCGGCTCGGGGGGCCGGGGGGCCTCGAGGTGGGACGCGTTTGACCGCCGTCCGAAGGAACCCTACGATGGGCCGATCGTGACCGAGGAGAGCGGAGTCGAGAGGAGCGGGCTGGTACGGAGCCTCCTCTGGGACTACGCCCGCGGGAGCCTCGCCTACGACATCGCGGTCGTCGCCGTGGTGCTCCTGCTCCTCCTCGTCTCCGGCGGCTTCTGGGGCGATCCCCTCTGGCGGTGACGGCCGGCGGGTCCAGGCTCTCGGGCACGGCCAGGAAGGCGAGGCTGGCGCGCGCCTTCCTGCGCGGGGACCCCGTCCACTGCACGTGGCAGCTCTCGCCGAGGTGCGAGTCGTTCTGCCACTTCTGCGACCACCGGTCGGCGGCGGCGGCCGAGGAGCTCAACGCCTCGGCCTGCGCCGCCATCGCGGAGGCGCTCGGGCGGGACGCCTCCCTGCTCGTGACCTTCACCGGCTCCGAGCCCTTCCTGCGCGCGGACCTCGCCGCGATCGTGGCCGCCACGGCGAGGCGGCACTTCCCGCTCCTGGTGACGAACGGGTGGCTGGCGGGCGCGGAGGCGGCGCGGGCGGTGTGGGAGGCCGGGCTCGAGGCGGCCACGGTATCGATCGAGGACGCCCTTCCGGAGCGGCACGACCTCGTGACCGGCGTCCCGGGGTCGCACGCACGCGCGGTCCGGGCGCTCGCGGCGCTCTCCGGCGAGCGCACCCGGCCGACGCAGAGGGTCAACGTGCGCACCCGCCTGGCCGGCCCCGACCTGGATCCCCTCGAGCGGGTGCTGGTCCTCGCCTCCCGGTTCGAGGCCACGGTCACCGTCGAGGCGGCGTTTCCCCTTCCGGTGCTCGACGGCGGAGCGGCGGCCGTCGTGTCGCGGCTCGTCGAGCTACGCCGCCTCTACCCGCACCTGCGCAGCGCTTCCTCGGCCCTCGAGGCCGTGGGCCAGGCGCTGCGGGGCGGCGCGCCCGGCTGCCTGGCCGGCCGGGCCTTCTTCAACGTCGACCATCGCGGGCGGGTGAGCCGGTGCGTCGTCCACCGCGGCGCCTCCGACCGAGTCGGGACGCTTCCGGTTGACGCTCCGCCGGGCGTTCGGTCGCGGCTCCGGGCGGCCCACGCCGCGAGCGACTGCCGGGCCTGCTGGTACGGCTCCCGGGCCGAGGTCGAGGCGCTCTACACGGTGCGCGGCTTCCTCTCGGGGCTCAAGACCCTGGTGACCGCATGAAGCGCACGCCTGCCCTCGCCCTCGCTCTCGCCGTCCTCCTGTCGACGACGCTCGCCTCTGCCCAGACCCCGCCCGGGGACGACAAGACCCCCGTCACCGAGGTCACCGACCTCGTCAACACGCTCCTCGGGGGCCTCCTCGGCACCGGGCAGGTGACCGGGGAGAAGCTGCAGAAGGACGTGGAGGAGGCCGGAGGGCTGCCGTTCCGGCGGGACGTCCCGCTGGCGTTCCTCGGCAAGGACGAGCTGGCCGCGTACCTGAAGGGGGTCCTCGACGACGAGTACCCCGCCCCGCGGGCCCGCGCCGACGAGCGCCTGCTCGAGGCCTTCGACCTCCTGCCTCCCGCGACGGACCTCCGGGCCCTGCGGGCCCGGGTGCTGGAGGAGAACGTGGCCGGCTTCTACGACGAGCGGCCCGGGAAGCGGCGCCTCTTCGCGGTGAGCGAGGACCGCTCGTTCTCCCCGATGAACCAGATCGTCCTCGTTCACGAGCTGCGCCACGCGCTCCAGGACCAGTACGAGGACCTGGGCTCGTTCCTCCCGGACGACGTCTCGGACTTCGACGATCGGCGCATGGCCTGGGTCTCCCTTCTGGAGGGCGACGCGACGTTCGTCATGGAGCGGTTCGTCGAGCTCCGCCTCGGAAGCCTGGGGTTGCCGATCGGCGGAGCCGGCGACGACGCGGGGGGGGTGGCGCTCGGCGTCCCCGGCCTCCTGGACGTGCCGGGGGCGCCGCCGGTGGTGCGCGACCAGCTCGTGCAACCCTACCTCGTCGGCCTGCAGTTCGCGCGCGCTCTCTGGGCGCGGGGCGGCGCCTCCGCCCTGCGCGACGCCTGGAGGAAGCCGCCGGAGTCCACGGAGCAGGTGCTTCATCCCGACAAGTTCTTCGCCCGCGAGAGGCCCCGCTCCGTCTCTCCCACCCTGCCTGCGCCTCCCGGGGCGCGGCTCGTCTCGGAGGGCGTCCTGGGCGAGCTGCTCATCCGGACGCTGGTCGGGGAAGGCGCGGAGAGCGCGGCGGCCGGCTGGGGTGGAGACGGGTGGCGGCTCTGGGACGTGGGGGGCCGCACCGCCCTCGCCTGGCGCAGCGAATGGGACGTCGGCGCGAGCGCAGTGGCCTTCCATTCCGCACTGCGGGCGCGGTTCGCTCGCCTCGGGTCGCCCTCGATCCAGGCGGGCTGGGAGGTCTTCCCCGGCGCGGGGGGAAGGCGGTTCGCCGTCCGGCGCTCGGGCGACGCAGTGGAGCTCGCGTCGGCCGAGGACGGGGCGCTCCTCGGCACGCTCATCGGCCGTTAGGGCCGAGGGCCCCCGCTACTTGAAGCGGGGCCGGGGGGAGGCTACAGTCTTCTTCCGGCGGCCGGGGGCCCAGATGGGGCCCGAGACGGGTCCGCCAGAGGGGGAGTGATGGCGACATCGACGCCCGGCGGCGCGAAGACGAACCTCGGCCTGGAGCCGAACATCGCGGGGCTGCTCTGCTACGTCCCGTGCTGCGTCGGCCTCGTATTCTCGGTGGTGGCCGCGATCGTGGAGAAGCAGAGCCGCTTCGTGCGCTTCCACGCCTTCCAGAGCCTCCTCCTGCACGGGGCCGCGATTCTCCTGGGCGTCGCCCTGAACCTCACGCACCTGGCGCTGGGGATGGCGGGCCTCTGGGCTGTGGGCCTCCTGCTCTCGGTCGCCGGGATGGTGGTGGGCGTCGGCTTCCTGGGCCTGACGATCTTCCTCATGATCAAGGCGAACTCGGGCGAGGAGCTCGAGCTCCCCGTGATCGGGCCGATGGCCCGCCAGTGGGTCTAGGCCGCGAGCCTCACTGGCCCGCGCTCTGCTCGACGAGGATCCGGCCCGATCCCTCCAGCCTGAAGAGCCGTCCCGCGCTGGCCGAGGAGGGCAGGACCACGGCGTAGACTTGCGGGTCGTCGACGACGTGAGGGACGAGGTCGCCCGTCCACATGATGACGGACGGGGCGGGCACCGAGACCGGGAGGCCGGGCTTCACCGTGAGGGGCAGGGGCTTGCTGGAGACCGAGAGGGCCAGCATGCCCTGCCCCTCGAGGGCGATGAGGTCCAGGCCGTGCTCCTCGCCCCCGAGGCGCACGTAGCGCGGCTGCAGGCCCTCCTCGCACGCGAGGAGGTGGGTCGGCTCCACGAAGACCGGCTCGTCAGTGACCTGCATGAACGTGATCTCGCGCTCCTGGTCGGTGAGGATGAGCCTTCCCGTCCCGGTCACCATCACGAGGGCGGGGCGTGCGCCGGGCCTCTTCTCCTTCACCCAGAACGTCAGGTTGCCGCTGTAGGAGTAGATCGTCCCCAGCTTGATGAAGACCCGGCCCGAGAAGTCCACCTCCATGAGGCCCTTCTCGAGGCCGCGGAAGACGTCGCGCGGCGCGGCGGCCGGCGGACGCTCCAGGGCCTTCTCGGTCGCGGCGGCCAGTCGGGGATTGGTGGGCGGCAGCGTGTCGTCGAACAGGAGCCGCACCGTCGCCTGGAGGCCCGGCGTCGGGCTGCCCTCGGCCATGAGGGCGGGGCTCACCGGCTGGAGGGGCCTTCCGGCCCCGACCGAAGCGTCCGGCGGAGCCGCCATCGGCTGCGTGGCCTTGACGTCGGGGCGGGCGTCGGGTCGGGTGTCGCGGGGGACGCCGCTCGCGGGCGCAGGCTTCGGCTCGGGCGGCCGCTCCGGCTGCGCCTCGGCTGGCGTCTCCTCCCGCGGGGCGAACACCGTGCCCGGGGGTGTCGTCGCGTCGGCGCCCTTGTCCAGCCGTCCCTGGAGCCTCTGGACCATCCGGCTCGCGCCGGCCTGACGGTACTGGAAGATGGCGTCTTTGTAGCGCTGGAGCCTCTCGTAGATGGACCCGAGGTAGAAGTGGATCTTCGGGTTCCCCTGGGCGAGGTCGAGGGCCTTGAGGAAGAGCGACTCGGCGTCCTCGAGGCGTCCGAGCTTGAAGCAGATGATCCCGAGGTTGTAGTGGAGCGTGTGGGCCTCGGGGCTCTCTGCGATCAGCTTCCGGTAGACCTCCTCCGCCTTCTCGAGCTTCTCGCTCCGGAAGTAGACGAGGCCGAGCAGGTTCAGGACCCGAGGGTCGCGTGGGCGGAGGAGGTAGGCCTCCTCGAGCTGGAGCTCGGCCTCCTCGAAGCGCCGGGCCTCGAAGAGCTCGCGTCCCTTGTTGTAGTGGGCGAGGAAGAGCCCCTGGTCGAACGGGCCGCGGGGGATGGGGCCGGCCATGGCTAGTCGAGCGCCCGCACCGTGGAGTACACCGTCCCCTCGGGCGGCGGTGCCTCGGCCACGTGGGCGAGACCGCGGGCGTCGCGCCAGCGGTAATACGTGCGGGGCCGCGCCGGCTCGACCCGCTTGCCGCGGCCCGCCGGCCGCGCGGCCGGCGCCGGGGCGCCGAGCGAGGCCGTGGGCACGAAGAAGGCCGCGCCGCTCGCGGCCGGGGCACCGGAGGCCGAGAAGCCGTCCCCGAGCCTCGCCTGCACCTTGCGGACGTAGTCGCGGGTCTCGCGGTAGGGCGGTATCCCGCCGTAGCGCAGGACCGAGTTGGGGCCGGCGTTGTAGGCGGCGAGGGCGAGGGCCAGGTCGCCTCCGAACTGGTCGAGCAGGCGCCTCAGGTACTGGGTCCCGGCGAAGATGTTCTGGCGGGCGTCGAACGGGTCGGCCACGCCCAGGTGCCGGGCGGTGTCGGGCATGAGCTGCATCAGCCCTCGGGCTCCCTTGGACGAGACGGCCCACTGGTCGAACTCGGACTCGACGGCGATCACCGACTTGACGAGGTCGGGGCTGACCTGGTGCATCCGGGCCGCCTCCTCGACGTGGTGGTCGTACATCGACCAGTAGGCCGGGTTGACGAGGAAGCCGCGCGAGTGGATGAGCGTGCCCTTGCCGGGATAGGTCAGGAGGAAGCCGGACGAGTCGGGCACGTTCGTGGCCTCGACGACGCCGTTCGCGTTCCGCCGGGTGTAGACCTGCCCCGCGGCGGCGCTCGCCAGGCTCGCCAGGAGCGCCGCTGCGGCGGCCGTCCTGAGCATCGGGTCCTTCGCGGCGGCCCGAAGGAGCGCGCGCGCCCTACCCATGCGGCACCCCCTCCAGGAGCCCGCGCAGGGTCTCGCGCGCCTTTCGCCTCATCGCGTCCACTTCCCCCGGGCCGACGCCGCCGCCCTGGGCGAAGTCAGGCCGGCCGCCGCCGCGCAGCCCGAGCTGCCTCATGAGCTCCGGGGCCTTGACCGCCGCGGTGAGCCCGGCCGACACGGCCGCGATGACGCTCACCCCGTCATCGGCGAGGGCCGCCGAGACAAGGGCGAAGCGGCGGTCCTTGTGCCGGTTGCGGAAGTCGTCGACGACCGCCGCGTGGGCCTTGCGGTCGAGGCCCTCGAAGCGCGGGGTCCAGACGAGGGTCCCCGCGACCTCCACGAGGTCTTCGCCGCTCGACGTCCCCGTTCCCGTGGCGAGCTTCATCTTCAGCGCCTGGACCTCGCGGTCGCGGGCCTTCAGCTGCTCGCGGAGGCGCGCGTACTCGTCGACGAGCTCGCGGCGGTCGACCCGCGCCTGTTGCTCCAGCTCCTCCAGGATGCCCTGGTCGGACTGGGCCCGCTCGATGGCGGCCTCGCCGGCCAGGGCCTCGACGCGCCGCGTGCCGGCCGAGATGCCCTGCTCGGCGGTGAGGAGGAAGAGGCCGATCTCGCCCGTCTGAGCGACGTGAGTGCCTCCGCAGAACTCCTTCGAGAAGCCCGGCACCTCGACCACCCGCACCCGCTCGCCGTACTTGTCGCCGAAGAAGGCGAGGGCACCGTAGGCGAGCGCCTCCTCCCGGCCCATGACCTTCTGCTCCACGCGCGCGCCCCTCAGGATCTCGGCGTTCACGCGGTTCTCGATGTGCCGGAGCTCCCGCGGGCCGACCGGGGCGTAGTGGCTGAAGTCGAAGCGGAGCCGCTCGGGGGCGACCAGGCTCCCCGCCTGCTTGACGTGGGGGCCGAGCGTCTCCCGTAGTGCCGCGTGCAGGAGGTGGGTGCCGGTGTGGTGGCGCATCGCGCCCGCCCGACGCTCGGCGTCCACCTCGGCCCGGACGAGCATCCCGCGCTCGAAGCCGCCGTGGGTCACCTTGACGTGGTGGACGTGCAGGCCGGGCAGGGGGCTCGTGGTGTCCGTGACCTCGGCCGCCGAGCCGTCCGAGGCGAGGACGCCGCGGTCGCCGACCTGGCCTCCGGCCATGGCGTAGAACGGCGTGCGGTCGAGGACGACGAGCCCCTCCTGGCCCGCGTCGAGGCGGCGGGCGAGGGCGCCGTCCTTGAGCACGGCGAGGACCCGCGCCTCGTCCACGGCGAGGGACGTGTAGCCGAGGAAGTCGGTCTTGCCGCCCTCTTCGGCGAGCTTCATGAAGACGGGGTCGCCCTTCACGGCGCCCATCCGGCTCGACTGGCGGGCCCGGTCCTGCTGGGCGGCGAGCTCGCGCTCGAACCCGGCGCTGTCGACGCCGAGTCCGCGGTCGCGGGCCAGCTCCTCCGTGAAGTCGACGGGCAGGCCGTAGGTGTCGTAGAGCCTGAAGACCTCGGCCCCGGGGATCACGCCACCCCTCGGGACCTCGGCCGCGATGTCCTGGAAGATCGCGAAGGCCTGCTTGAGGGTCGTCCCGAACCGCTCCTCCTCGACCGCCACCACGCGGGAGACGGCCTCCTCGTGGGAGACGAGCT
>Ga0335080_10007136_pt1 | contig 11568 bp, 11 predicted proteins | sample Lox_Sample_34_FD_206720 | JGI IMG/M metagenome (GOLD analysis project Ga0335080, IMG submission 206720) | Soil microbial communities from Loxahatchee National Wildlife Refuge, Florida, United States - Lox_Sample_3.4 | ecosystem: Environmental > Terrestrial > Soil > Wetlands | place: USA...
CCTTGTCGGGAGAGTTCGGGTTGGGCGGCTCGATGCGGAGCACCTCCACCTCGACCGAGTCCCCGACGTTCACCAGCTCGCTCGGGTGTCCCACCCGGACGTGGGACAGCTCGGAGACGGGCACCAGCCCCTCCACGCCGCCCACGTCGACGAAGACGCCGAAGTCGCGCACCCCGGTGACCTTGCCCTGGAGCACCTTGCCCTCGGCGAGGCTCTTCCGCGTCTCGGCGGCGAGCGCCTTCTGCTCCTCCTCGAGCAGGGCGCGCCGGCTGAGCACGACGTTGCGGTCGCGCACCTCGGTCACCCGGAAGCGGAGCCGCTCGCCGATGTACTGGTCCGGCTTGTCGACGAAGCGGAGGTCCATCTGGCTCAGGGGGACGAAGGCACGTGCATCGCCCACCGCGACCTCGAAGCCACCCTTGTTGACGGCGAGGACCAGCCCCTCGACCGGCATCCCGCCGGCCCGCGCCTCGGCGAGCATCGCCAGCGACGCCGAGCCCTTGGACAGCGTCCGGCTGAGGATGACCCCCTTGGCGCCGGCCTCGACGACGTGGGCCTCGACGGTGTCGCCCACGCCGAAGCGGAGGATGCCCTCGTCGTCCTTCAGCTCCCGGAGGTCGATCATCGCCTCGGTGCGCCCGCCGAGGGTGAGGAAGGCCGTGTCCGCGCCGAGCTGGAAGATGGTGCCGGTCACGCGCTCGCCGACCCGGGGAAGCTTGCGGTGCGCTCCACCCTCTTGCTTGGAGTGGGCCTCGAACATCTCGGCGAAGGACTGGTCCTCGCGGACCTCCTCGTAGAGCGCGGCGCTCGGTGCGGGGGTCACCGGCGCGGCGGCCTCGACCGGCGCGGGCATGGGCTCCTCGGGCGCCGCGGGCGCGGGTGTCGGCTCCGATCTCGGAGCGTCGGGGTCGCGCGTCTCGATGACCCCGCTCGCCCGGCGGACGACGACCAGCGGTCCCTGGCTCCGGCGGCGCTCCGGCTTGCGGGCCTCGCGGCGGGCGGGCTCGGCCGGCGTGCCCTTGGCGGAGGCGTCGCCGCTCGCGGGCGCCGGGGCCGGGGCGTCGGGAGCGGAGGGACGGCGGTCCGGACGGCGCCGCTCACCGCGCGGACGCTCGTCGCGGCGACGCTCCTCGCGCTCGCCGCCGCGACCGGCAGGGATGCCCAGCATCACGTCCCCGAACGTCGCCCGCGGACGCTTCGGCCCGAAGCCACCCTTGTCCGGGCCCTTCTGCTGATCATCACTCACGCTTCCGCTCCTCGAATTTCCCGCTCTGCCCCGCCCGGGGCGCGACCCCCCAGGAGGCCGGCGGTCATCGCACATCCCACGCCGTGGGGAAAGGGGAGCGGCGCCCGTTGCACCCTGGGCGCACGCGGTGCTTGCGCACGCACGGCCGCCGGCATCGAGCGCGGCTCAGCGCGCGAGCCGCCGCAGGACGCCCTTGAGCTCGGACACCCCGGCGAGCGCCGTGAGCCCCAGGTACACGACGCCGAAGACCGGGACGAGAAGCGCCGCCACGAGGACCGGGCTCAGCGCGGGCGCCGGAAGCACCTCGGCGCCCCAGAAGCGGGCGAGCGACGGCGCCGGGCCGGCCCGGTGCGCGAGCCACACCTTCCCCAGCAGGGCGAGCCCACCGGCGAGCAGCGCGCTTCCCCAGAACCAGGCGAGCCGCCGGGTGCGGATCCCGGTGGGCCCGATGCGCCGGGCGAGCGCCCGCCGGAGGAGGAGGTACTCGAGCCAGGCGGCGAACCCGGTCGTGGCGGTGATGCCCACCGCCCCGAGCTCGATCGGGACCCCGAGCCAGCCGGGGCCGTACCGCACCGAGACGTACGCCAGCGCGGCGGAGAGAACGACCCGGAAGGCGGCGAAGACGAGCGGCGTGCGCGCGTCCTGGAGCGCGTAGAACGCCGAGGCGTACAGCCGGCCCAGTGTGCCCGCGACCAGCCCCACCGCCGAACCGATCAGGAGGTACCAGAGCCAGCGGGTGTCCGCGGCATCGAAGCGGCCGGTCTGGAACAGCAGCCCGCCGAGCACGTCGCCGACCAGCAGGAACGCCACCGCCGAGGGCACCACGAAGAACGCGATGCGCTCCAGCCCCGTGTCGATGCGCCGGCGGAGCCGCTCCGCGGCCTCCGGCCCCAGCGCGCTCTCGCGGGCCAGCTCGGGCAGCTCTGCCGCAGAGACCGACATCCCGAAGAGCGACACCGGCAGCAGCGCCAGGAGCTGCGTGTAGCCGAGCACGGCCACGGTCTGGGGCGAGATGAGCGAGGCGTAATAGGTGTCCACCAGCGCGCTCACCTGCACCACGCCCCGGGCGACCAGGATGGGGAGAAACCCCCGGAACACGGCGCGCATCGCGGCGCTGGTGGTGTCCAGCGAGGGCCGGAACCGCCCGAGGAGCGGCCAGACCACCGGGACCTGGACGGCGAACTGCAGCGCGCTGCCCGCCACGACGCCCCAGGCGAGCAGCGTAGTCAACCGGTCCTCGTTCACCCGCGGGCCGGCGGCGACCAGGACGGCGATCTGGGCCAGGTTCCAGACGACCGGGGCCGCGTAGGAGAGGAAGAACTTCCGGTGGCTGTTCAGCACCCCCAGGCACCAGGCGGACAGCACCAGGAGCCCCGTGCTGGGAAAGAGGATGCGGGTGAGCTGGACCGCCTTCGCGAACGCGGCCGGGCCGGTCTCGGCGAATCCGCCCACCACCACTCCGACGATCCAGGGCGCGGCGAAGATGCCGAGCGCGACCAGCACCGCGACGAGGAGCGAGAGTAGCCCGAACACCGCGCCGGCGACCCGCTCGGCGTCCTCGCGACGCCCCTCGCCCAGCAGCCGGGCGTACACGGGGATGAACGAGGCGGAGAGGACGCCCTCCCCGAACAGGTTCTGGAGCACGTTGGGGATGCGGAGCGCGGCGGTGAACGCTCCGGCCAGGGCCGAGGTGCTCAGGTAGTGGGCGAAGACCCGCTGCCGGACCAGCCCCATCAGCCGCGAGACCAGGATGCCCAGCGCCACCAGCGTGGCACCCCGCCCGGAGCTCCTCGATGGCGCTTGGGTGTCGGTCACGCGCGCCCGGACTCTAGCTCACGCCCCCACACACGCCGGGGCCCTCTTGACGCGATCCGGCCCGGGCCCGCATCGTGGCCGGCTCGCCCCACATGGCAAAGGTCCTGGTCATCGACGACGAGGCGAACCTCCGCAAGGTGCTCGCCGCCCTCCTCCGCCGCGACGGATACGACGTCACCATCGCCGAGGACGGCGAGATGGGCCTGGCCGAGTTCCAGAAGAACGGCGCGGACGCTGTGATCACCGACCTGGTGATGCCCAAGGTCGGGGGCATGGAGGTGCTGCGGGCCATCAACTCCGCCGACCCGGAGGTGCCGGTGATCATCATCACCGCGCACGGAACGGTGGACTCGGCGGTGGAGGCGATCAAGCTCGGCGCGTTCGACTACGTCACCAAGCCCTTCGACCAGTCCGAGCTCTCCAACGTGCTGGCCAAGGCGATCCGCACCCACGAGTCGGCGCGGCGCAACGCCCGGGGCGAGCGTGGCCGGCACGCGCTGGTGGGCACGTCGCCAGCGATGCAGGAGGTGATGCGGATCATCGACAAGGTGGCGGACACCCCGTCGACGGTGCTGATCACCGGCGAGAGCGGCACCGGCAAGGAGCTCATCGCCACCGCGCTCCACGAGGGGAGCTCGCGGCACGACAAGCCGTTCATCCGGATCAACTGCGCGGCCATCCCCCGGGAGCTCATCGAGTCCGAGCTCTTCGGCTACGAGCGGGGCGCGTTCACCGGTGCGGTCACCTCCAAGCCCGGGCGCTTCGAGCTGGCCGACGGGGGTACCCTGTTCCTCGACGAGATCGGCGAGATCCCGGTCGAGATGCAGGTGAAGCTGCTTCGGGCGCTTCAGGAAAGCGAGTTCGAGCGGGTGGGCGGCATCAAGACCACCCACGTGGACGTCCGCCTCATCGCCGCCACCAACCGCGACCTCAACGCCGAGATCGAGGCCGGGCGCTTCAGGAAGGACCTCTACTACCGGCTGGCGGTCGTCCCGATCAGCCTTCCCCCGCTCCGGGAGCGGCCGAGCGACATCCCCACCCTCGTCCAGCACTTCATCGACAAGTACAACCGCCGCCTCAACAAGCGGATCGAGGGGATGACCGACGAGGCGATGTCCCTGCTCCAGGCCTATGCCTGGCCAGGCAACATCCGCGAGCTGGAGAACCTGATCGAGCGCACGCTGCTGTTCGCCGACGGGCCGCAGATCGGCGCGGGCGATCTGCCGCACTTCATCCACACGCCGGGGGCGGTGACGCCGCTGCCCGGACCGGTGCCGACTCCGCCGACGCTTCCCGCCGCCGCCGGCGAGACCGGTCTCAAGGACATCGTCCGCCAGCGGTCCGCGGAGCTGGAGAAGGACCTGATCACCCGCGCGCTCGAGGAGACGGGCGGCAACGTGACCCGGGCGGCGAAGCTCTTGCAGATCAGCCGGAAGTCGCTCCAGACGAAGATGAAGGAGTTCTCGCTGCGCGACGACGGCGACGCGTGAGTGGAGGCGGACGAGCAACGATGCCGGTGAAGATGCCAGTGCTGGGCCAGTCGACCCGACGGAGGTCGAGTGGGCGGAAGTGGTTGGTGTTCCTCGTGGTCCTCGCAGGGGTGGCGGGCTGGTTCTGGTACCGGAAGCACCGGCCTCCCCTGCCGGTGGCGGCGGTCCCGGTCGTGGCGCCGGCGCCGGTCCTGAGCGCACCGGGCTCGACGGTGGTTCCGGGTCTCGCGCAGGCGCCGGTGACACCGACGCTGCCGACGGGACCGCGCTTCCTCTCGGTCCACGTGGACGGTCCGCTCGAGGCGGCGCTGGTGTCCGGAGCGGGCACCGAGACCGGGCTGGCGCTCACCCAGGTGGTGAAGCGGGTGATGGTGTGGTGGGTCGCGGTCCCGGGCGACCTTCGCCGGGGTGACCTCGTCGAGGTGCTCTACGAGGCCCAGGCCGGGCAGGAGCCGCTGGTCGACGCGGTGCGATTCCAGAGCGGGAAGGTGGGCCGAACGTTCGAGGCCTACCGCTTCAAGCCGGCCGGGGCGCAGTTCGCGCGGTTCTACGGGCCGGACGGAGAGGACCTCGAGCTACGGCTCGACCCATCGCCGCTGGACGGCTGGGAGCAGATCACCTCGCTGCTCAAGGACGGCCGGCGGCACAAGGGCGTGGACTTCAAGACTCCGGTGGGGACGCCGGTGAAGGCGACGTTCGACGGGACCATCACCCGGAAGAACTGGTTCTTTCGCGGCAACGGCAACAGCCTCGAGGTGACGGAGACGGCGCCGCCACATCTCAAGGCGGTGTTCCTCCATCTCTCCGAGCTGCCGCGGACGCTGACCGTGGGCACCGCGGTGAAGCGAGGCGAGGTCATCGCCCACAGCGGGAACAGCGGCCACAGCTTCGCGCCGCACCTGCACTACCAGCTGATGTCCGCCGACGACCGGGTGCTGGACCCCTTCGACGTCCAGCCGACGCACCGGATCTCGCTCGGCCCGGTGGATCGACCGGCGCTCCTGGAGCAGGTGGCACGGTGGCGGTCGATGATGACCACGCCGGTGGCCGCGAGCCCCGGAGCGCGCGGCGGCGCACCTGCGGCCTCGGTCCGCTGACGAGCGGCGCAGGCCGAGCCGTCTCCGTCGATCGCAACGATGCGGTCGCAGGAGGTTCGACGAGCCAGCGTCGACGTCCCGAGCCGGTCGGTGCACTCATCCGCGATGCCTCAGGTGCGCCTCATCACGCCGAGGCGGTACACCTCGGCACTGGTCCACCCCGCCTGTCGCGCGATCTCGGTCGAGAGCGACTTCAGCCGCTGCCCGCGGGCCAGCCCCACCTCGAGCGCCGCGACCACCTCGGCCTCGGTCCAGCGAGCCACCTCGGTCCGTCCCTCGACCAGCACCACCACCTCCCCCAGCGGCGGCTCGCCTCGGTAACGCGCCACGAGCTCGGACAGCGTGCCCCGCACGAACTCCTCGTGCACCTTGGTCAGCTCGCGCGCGACCACCGCCCGGCGGGGGCCGACCGCCCTCTCGAGATCGACCAGCGTCTCCCCCAGCCTTCGCGCCGACTCGTACAGCACCAGCGTCGCCCGGAGCCCGGCCACCTCCTCCAGCACCGCGGTCCGGTCAGGTCCCGAGCGGGGCAGGAAGCCGAGGAAGTGGAAGCGACCCGAGGGGAGCCCCGATGCGCTCAGCGCGGCGATGACCGCGCTCGGCCCGGGCACCGGCACCACCCGGATGCCCCGGGCCACCGCCTCCGCCACCAGCGCCTCCCCGGGATCGCTCACTCCCGGGCTCCCTGCGTCGGTCACGAGCGCCCCGTCCTCGCCGCCCTCGAGACGCGCGACGATGCCGCCGATCCGCTCCTTCTCCGCGAAGGCCGGCAGGCTCACGAGTGGCGCGGCCACGCCCAGCGACCGGAGCCACGGTCCGGAGTGCCGGGTGTCCTCACAGACGACGAACGCGGCGGCTCGCAGAACCTCCACCGCGCGGGTGCTCACGTCGCCGAGGTTCCCGATGGGCGTCGCGACGAGGTGGAGGGTTCCGGCCATCGACCGGGTGACGCTCTCACATCCCGGCGTCGAACGCCCCGGGCAGGTGCTCGATGACCGCCGCCCGTCCCCGGCCCAGGACCGTCATCACGTCGAAGCGCACCATCCGCCCCGGCGCCGGCCGGCGCTGGAGGTACCGGAGCGCGGCCCGCACCACCCGCCGCTGCTTCTCCCGGGTCACCGTGAGCGACGGGTCACCGAACCTCGCCGACGTTCGCATCCGGACCTCGACGAAGCAGAGGGTCTCCTCGCGCTCGGCGACGATGTCCAGCTCGCCCTCGCGCACCAGCCAGTTCCGCTCCCGGATGCAGTAGCCCGCGCGCTCGAGCCAGGCCACGCACTGCTCCTCGGCCTCGGACCCCAGCCTCGATCGATCGACCTCGCCCATTCCCGCCCCCCACCTTCGACCGGCTGCCGATGCTAGGGGGAGGGTCAGACGTTCAGGGAGCCCTCGGACATCGAGGCGAACACCGGGTGGGCGGTGACGTGGAGGAGCTGCGTCACGTTGCCCAGCGCCTTGAGCATCCGGCCGAGCATCGGAAGGCGCGCCTCGTCCATCCCGCTGGCCATGTCCTCCAGGAGCACCGGCATGGGCTCCTGGGCGACCAGCCGCTCGAGCAGCGACAGCCGCAGCCCGAGCCACACCCAGTCCACGTCGCGGGCCTCGAGCTGACCGACGGGCACCGCCCGCCCGCCCACCCGGGCCACCCCCTTGCCGTCGTGGCCGATCTCCAGCCCCTCGACGCGGCGTTCGGTGAGGGCGATCACGTACTGGGCGCAGCGCTCGACCAGCCGAGCCCCCAGGGTGGCGACGTCGATCGCGAGGAGATCCGCCGCCGCGTTCGCCAGCGCCGGGGTGAAGTCGTCGAGCGCGTCGGGTCCCCCAGCGGCGGCGGGAGCGCCCGGAGTGGAGGTGCGGCGCGGCCCCGGGGCCAGGGAGTCACGCACCCGGGCCATCTCCCGCTCCACCTCGCGCGCGTCGCGCACGTAGCTGCCCTTCTCGGCAAGCTTGCCGTTGAGGGCGTCGTGCTCGGCCCGCAGCTCCGCCAGCTGACTGGCAGCGGCCACGTACTCCGGATTGAGCTTCGCGGTGGACAGCCGGCCTTCCAGCTCGTCGGCACGGGCGGCCCACTTCCCGTGCTCCTCGAGGGCGCCGACGATCTCGTGGGGCTGCTCGACGGCGAGGATCTTCATCGCGTTGCGCACCGGCTGGGCGTCGGCCTCGAACTGGTCTCGAACCTGCCGCTCCCGATCGCCGAGCCGGTCGCCCTTCCGCACCGCCAGCTCGGACCACTGGAGGTCCTCGACGCGCTTCAGCGCCACCAGCGCCGCCAGCCCGAAGGCCGGGATGTCCAGGAGCGCGATGTACTTGAGGGGGCCGGTCACCGTCGCCCCGGTGAAGAGCGCCGCTGCCCCGAGGGCCATCCCCGCCCAGAACCGCCCGTCGCGGGTGAGCGGGGCCGGGGCCGGAGCGGTGGCCACGTCCACCTGGCGCTCTGCCTCGAGCTTGGCCAGGGTCTCGTCGACCTTCGCCACCAGCGCGGGAAAGCCCCGGGCGCGCTCGACGATGTCGGGGATCAACCCCAGCCCCTCCACGGTGGGCGCCTGCTGGAGTCGCTGCTGGGCCTCGGCCAGCTGCTGCTCCAGCTCCTGCACGGCCTTCACGCGGGTCTCGAGCTGGAAGATCTGCGCGGTCACCCCGTCGGCCCGGAACTGCAGCCGCTCGACCTCGGAGGACAGCGCCAGTTCCCGCTCCAGCTCGGCGAGCCGAGCCCGGGCCTGCATCGGGTCCATCGGCGGCTCGGGGGTGGGAGGCGAGCTGCTGCCGCCGAGGCGGGGCTGCGGCGGCTGCTGCCCGCGCTTCGGCCGGCGCGAGGGAAGCTGCGAGGGGGTGAAGGTGAAGAGCTGCTCGTACCGGCCGCGCGGCGGAAACCCGACCTGCGCGCGGAGGTACTGGGCCATCTCCGCGGGGTCCTCGGTGATGAGGTCGTGTCCCCGGGTGGTGGCGTTCACCCGGTGCAGCGACCCCGAACGGCCGAGCTCGCGGAGGATGCGGTACGTCGCGCGGTCGCGCCCCACCAGCCAGAGCGCGGCCTTGCTCGGGGTGCCGGGCTCGGACGCGGCATAGCGCGCGTCGCCTCCGCGCCCGTCGGGGAAGCAGAGCTCGGAGGTGAGACCCACGAGCGGTGCCCCGGCGGTCGCCGGAAGCAACGTCCAGTACCCGGGCTTCAGGGAGACGCGAACGCTGGGGAGGAACCCGCGGACGCCCTGGAGCGCGAACTCGACCCAGTGCATGCCCGGGGACCGACTGTAGCCCAGCGGGCCGGCAAGTCAGCGCACCCGGTCGGGGTGCTCGCTCAGCCGCGGGTCGCGGCGGCGGTCTTGGCCGACTTGGCCTTCTTGCCCTTGGGGGCCGGGGGCGCGGCGGGGGAGGGCTCGGACGGCGTCTCGGGAGCAGCAGCGGCGGCGGGGGCCTCGGCGGCGGCACCCTCCACCAGCTCCTCCTGGGTCTCGACCCGGCTCGCCTTCCCGCGGAGATCGCGCAGGTAGAACAGCCGGTTGTGGCGCACGTCACCGCGGGTCAGGACATCGATGCGCTCGTAGCGGGGGCTGTGCAGCGGAAAGATGCGCTCCACGCCGACCCCGTAGGACATCTTCCGCACGGTGAATGTGGCGCGGTTGCTGCCCTTGGTCTTGCGGATGACCACGCCCTCGAACGGCTGAACGCGCTCCTTCTCGCCCTCCCGGACCTTCCAGTGCACACGCACGGTGTCACCGGTGCGGAAGTCGGTGATGTCCTTCCGCAGCTGCTTCGACTCGACGTATTCCAGGGCGCTCGGGCGCATGGCAACTGACTCCAACGAACAGGGAGCCGGGCCTGATAGCAGACGGACCGTCCCGTCGCAAGGTGATGCCCCGACAAGCCCCCGGATTCAGAGGTCCTTCTCCTCCAGGGAGAGGAGCCGCCGGTCCTCGTCCGACAGCGCCGCACCCTCGAGGAGGTCGGGCCGCCGTGCCCGGGTGAGATGGAGCTGGTGCCAGCGCCGCCAGCGGGCGATGCGCGCGTGGTCGCCTCCCTGGAGCACCTCGGGGACGGCCACGCCACGGAACTCGGGGGGCCGGGTGTAGTGGGGATGCTCGAGGAGCCCACCCTCGAAGCTCTCGGCGCCGGTGGAATCGGCGTTGCCCAGGACGCCGGGCAGCAGGCGCGCGACCGCGTCCACGATGCACAGCGCCGCCAGCTCGCCGCCGGTCAGGACGAAGTCGCCGATCGACACCTCGCCGTCGACGTAGGCCCGAACCCGCTCGTCGACCCCCTCGTAGCGGCCGGCGACGAGGACCAGGTCGGTGGGGCCTGCGGCGAGGGCCCGGGCCATCCCCTGCGTGAAGCGCTCGCCCCGCGGCGAGGTGAGGAGCACCCGTGCCCCGGGGAGGGCGGCTCGCGCGGCCTCGACGGCGGCGACGAGCGGCTCGGGTTTCATCACCATGCCCGCGCCGCCGCCGTAGGGCGCGTCGTCGGTGATCCGGTGCTTCCCCTCCGCGTGCTCGCGGATGTCCCGCGCCTCGACGCGGACGAGGCCGCGGGCGCGCGCCTTCCCGAGGATGCTCGCCTCGAGGTACCCGGTCACCATCGCCGGAAAGAGGGTGAGGATCTGCGCCTGCCACATGCCGGTCGGGGCCTACTCCACCATCTCCGGTGGCCTGACGACGAGCACCCCGGCGTCGAGGTCGACCTCGGGGACGAAGTCGTCGACGAACGGGACCACCAGCGGCTCGGGGGCGGTGCCCTCGATGACCAGGTTCGGCACCGGGCCGGTGTTCCAGATCTCGGTCACCCGCCCCAGCGGCGCGCCGTCGGGCGTGCGGGCCTCGAGACCGACCAGGTCTCCCTGGAACCACTCGCCCTCGGCCGGGGGCGGAAGGTCCTCGCGGTGCACGAGCACGGTCGCGCCGCGGAGCGGCTCGGCCGCCGAGCGAGAGTCGATGCCCCGGAGCGTGACCAGGAAGGCGTCGGAGGCGCGGCGCGCCCGGGTGACGTCGACCTCGCGTTCCTCGCCCGAGCGCAGCCGGACGACCAGGCGGTGGACGACCGAGAGCGCCAGGGACTCGGGGTCGAAGGTGCGGACCGCCAGCTCCCCTCCGAGCCCGTGCGCGCGCGCCACGTACCCCACCTGCAGCGTGGGGGGGCGCGGGCTCATTCAGCCGGTGGAGGCTCGGGCGGAGGCGGTGCGTCCGGGACCGGGGCGGCGCGCCGGTCGTCGAGGACCTCGAGGCGTGCCTTGGCGCCGCGGCGCTGGGCGGCGACGGAGAGCAGGGTGCGGATGGCGTTGACGGTGCGGCCGTCGCGGCCGATGACCTTGCCCACGTCCTCGGGGGCGACCTTCAGCTCGAACAGGGTGCCGCCGTCGGCTGGCTGGCTCCGCAGCTCGACCTGGTCCGGGCGGTCCACCAGTCCCCTGGCCAGGGACATCAACAGCTCCTCCACGGCTAGTGCTCCGCCCGGGGCACGGTGACCTGTGCGAGGTGGCCGGGACCGAAGCGAGACGGTGCACCCGAGGAGCGAGCAGCGACGGCGTACCTCACCGTACGTCGAGCGGCGGAGCGACGAGGCTGCGCGTCGCAGCGAGAGGATCGGCCGCCGCAGCGGTCAGCATGCCCCGGTCGGAGCACTCAGGCCTTGGGGGTCTTGCTGGCGCGCTTGATGAGGCCGGCCACCGTCTCGGACGGGGTCGCGCCCGCCTTGAGCCAGTGCTCGAGGCGCTCCTGCTGGAACTCGATCTTGGGGGGCTCGAGGTTGGGGTCGTACGCCCCGATCGCCTCGATGAACTTGCCGTCCCGCGGGTTGCGCGAGTCGGTGGCAACCACGTGGTAGTACGGCATCTTCTTTGCGCCCGCGCGTGCGAGCCGAAGCACGACAGCCATGAATCCTCTCCGTCCTTGGGAACGCGCGGGATTAGTCGTGGCCCGCCTGGTTGTCAAGA
>Ga0335080_10007137_pt1 | contig 11568 bp, 8 predicted proteins | sample Lox_Sample_34_FD_206720 | JGI IMG/M metagenome (GOLD analysis project Ga0335080, IMG submission 206720) | Soil microbial communities from Loxahatchee National Wildlife Refuge, Florida, United States - Lox_Sample_3.4 | ecosystem: Environmental > Terrestrial > Soil > Wetlands | place: USA: Florida...
CGGCGTGAGCATCATGCAGATGGACGCCGGGCTCGACACCGGTGCGGTGCTGCTCGAGCTGCCCTACGCGCTGGCTCCCCGCGAGACGGGGGGCTCGCTTCACGACGCCCTGGCAACCCTCGGCGCACACGCGATCGTGCAGGCGCTCGGGGGGCTTGCGGACGGCACCCTGATCGCCCGGCCTCAGGATGCGAGTGCGGCGACCTATGCCCCGAAGATCACCAAGTCCGAGGCTCGCCTCGACTGGAGCCACGAGGCGGCAGCGCTCGAGCGGCAGGTACGGGCCTTCCACCCCTGGCCGGTCGCCGAGACCGTGTTCGAGGGGCGGCAGCTGCGCATTCACGTCGCTGAACTAGCCGATAAAGAACCACAAAATGTCGCGAACGGCGTCGAACCCGGCACTATCATCGATCAGACGGGCGACTCGATCCTGGTGCGATGCGGCGTCGGGGTCCTGCGGCTGCTTCGCGTCCAGCTGAGCGGGCGAAAGGTCGTGAGTGCCCGCGAGTTCGCGCAGGGTCGCACGCTCCTGGGGCAGCGACTTGGCTAGGAGCGGCCTGTCCCCGGCCGCCCCGGCGCTCGGGTCGGCGGCGCGGGTGGTCGAGTCGGTCGTGACGGGCGGCCGTGCGCTCGATGAGGCCCTCCTCTGTGCGCCCGGCGCCCCTGGGCGCGCGGCAGTGCGCGCGATCGCGACCGGGACGGTGCGCTGGTACTTGCGCCTCAACCCCCTCATCGAGTCGCTGCTCGAACGCCCCTCCGGCATCCCCGCCGCGGTGCGCGCGCTGCTCGTCTGCGCGGCACACCAGCTCGAGTACTCACGCAACGCCCCCGAGCCGACGGTCAATGCGGCGGTGGACGCGACGCGCCTGCTCGGCAAGCCGGCCGTGGCCGGCTTGGTCAACGCGGTGCTGCGCCGGCTGCTGCGCGAGCGGGCGGCACTCCTTGCGCGCAACGACCGCACGCTCGCACGACGCACGGCCCACCCCGAGTGGCTGGTCCAGCGACTCGGGCAGTGCTGGCCGCGCGAAGCCGAGCGCATCCTCGAGGCGAATAATCAGCACCCCCCGATGACGCTGCGCGTGGACCTCTCCCGTGTCTCGGTTGCCGACTATCTCCAGCAGCTCGCAGCAGCCGATATTAGCGCGGAAGCGATACAATGGATGCCATCAGGCGTTGTTTTGGATCGCCCACAGCCCGTGGAAGCCCTCCCGGGCTTTGCCGAGGGCAAGGTCTCGGTGCAGGATGCCGCCGCACAGCTGGCCGCGTCGCTCCTCGACGTACACCCCGGCATGCGCGTCCTGGACGCCTGTGCGGCTCCCGGTGGCAAGGGGGCGCACCTCCTGGAGAGCGTCGACGGCGCGCTCAGCCTTACCGAACTGGACGTGAGTGCCCCGCGCGTGCGACTGATTGAGGAGAATCTCGCGCGCCTCGGGCGCAGCGCCCACGTGCTCAGCGGCGACCTGAGGCAGCCCGACACTTTCTGGGACGGACGGCCGTACGAGCGCATCCTGGTCGATGCGCCGTGCTCCTCCACGGGCGTGATCCGACGCCACCCGGACATCAAGCTGCTGCGCCGCAGCAGCGATATCGGGCCACTCGCCGCCACGCAGCTGGCGCTGCTGCGCGCGGCCACGCGCATGCTCGCCCCGGGCGGTCGGCTGCTGTACTGCACCTGCTCGGTGCTGCCGGAGGAGAACGAAGCCGTGGTCGCGCAGCTCTTAAGCGAGGTCGCGCTGCGCCCTGTGGCGCCGAGCGCCAAGGGCGTCCCCGGCGCGCTCGAGCGCGAGCTGGGCCTTCAGCTGCTGCCCGGGGCAGAGGCAGGGACGGACGGCTTCTATTATGCTTGTCTCGAAAAGACAACGGCCGGACCCTGAGACCTGCCGTCGCAGGCATCCATGCTACGCCGCGATCCCACAAGGACTGGTTTTACCCCGGCATGGCGGCTGACGGCGGGGTGGGTCCTTGGTCTCGCCCTCTGCGGCTTCGCCCTCGCCAATGCGCTGGAAGGCGTGCTCGAGGTGCGCTCCGCGTACGTGAACGTGGACAAGGGGGTCTTTCTGCTCTACGCGCGCATCGAGTACCCCGAGAGCCCCGCGATCCGCGAGGCGCTGCGCGATGGCATCACGCTCACCTTCGACCTGGATGCGCGCGTCGACCGCGACCGCCGCTACTGGTTTAACGCCGCCATCGTGGACGTGACGCTGCGCCGCGAGCTCACCTACCACGCGGTGAGCGACCGTTACGTGGTGCGCGACACCAAGAGCGGCGACCAGAATACCTTCGCGACGCTCGATGAAGCGCTGAGCTACCTCGGGCGCGTGGATGCCTACCCGATCGTGGTCGAGCCGCAGCTGGATGGCGGCAACTACAACATCAGCGTGCGTGCCGGCGTGCGCCGCGGGCACCTGTCCGCCTCCATGCGCGCGATCCTGTTCTGGACCGATGACTGGGCGCGCGTCTCGGAGTGGTACACATGGTCGCTCCCGGTGTAAGCCCGCGGGCCCCGGCGCGGCTGCGCTGGCTCGCCGTCGGCCAGGTGCTGCTGTGGAGCGCGATCGCGCTCGGGGCGTTCCTGCTGCTGGCCAAGAGCGTGCAGAACTCGGCCGAGTTCGGGCGGCTGCAGCTGTGGATCCTGCTGGTGGACGTGTGCGGCGTGATCGTGCTCAGCGTGCTGCTGGCGCGGCAGCTGTGGCGCCTGGTGCGCGACTACCGCGCACACGTGCCCGGCTCGCGTCTCACGGCACGCACCGTGGGCATCTTCGGTGCGCTGGTGATCGCGCCGCTGCTGATCGTCTACATGTCCTCGCTCGAGTTCATCAACCAGGGCATCGACAGCTGGTTCAAGGTGGAGGTCAAGGAGGGCCTGAACGATGCCCTCGGGTTGTCGCGCGCGGCGCTCGACCTGCGCATGCGCGAGTACTCCGCGCGTACCAGTGCACTCGCCGACTCGCTCGCCGGCACCGAGGCGGCGGAGCTGCCGGCGCGCCTCAATGCCGAGCGCCGCGCCACGCAGGCACTCGAGATCACGCTGTTCGGCGCCCACGGGCGCATCATCGCGGCGAGCCTGGAGAACGCGCTCGAGACACTGCCCTCGCCGCCGCCGCCGGACCTGCTGCGCCAGGTGGAGCAGCGCCTGCCGTACGTGAGCCTCGAGCCGCAAAGCGGCGGGCGCTACCTGATCCGCACCGCCGCGGTGCTGCCGCGCGCGGGCGCGGCGCGCGAGTTGCGTTACCTGGTGGCCGTCTACCCGGTGCCGGCGCAGCTCGCGGCGCTCTCGGAGGCCGTGCAGGACTCCTACAACGAGTACGGCAACCTCGCGGCCATGCGCGAGCCGCTCAAGTACAGCTTCCGCCTCACGCTCACCCTGGTGGTGCTGCTCGCGATGCTGGCGGCGGTGTACCTGGCGATCTATTCGGCGCAGCGCCTGGTGCGCCCGGTGCAGGACCTGATCGCCGGCACGCGCGCGGTGGGCAAGGGCGACTTCGCCACGCGCCTGCCGCTGCCCTCGCGCGATGAGATGGGCTTCCTGGTGCAGTCCTTCAACGATATGACCAAGCGGCTGCGGCGTGCGCGCGCCGAGGCCACGCATAGCCAGCAGGCGGTGGAGCGCGAACGCACCCGGCTCGCGATCATCCTGGCGCGCCTCTCCACCGGCGTGCTGGCGGTGGATCATTCGCTGATCGTGCGCACCGCCAACGAGGCCGCCGGTGCCATCCTCGGCACCGACCTGTCGGCGGCCACGGGCCGCGCGCTGCCGGAGCTCGCCGCCGGCAACGAGCGGCTCGGCCAGTTCGTGGCCGCGCTCGCGGTACGCATCGCCGCCGGGCGCGCCGAGTGGCGCGAGCAGCTCGACCTCGACGGCACCAGCGGTCGTCGTACGCTCATGTGCGCCTGCACGCCGCTGCCCGGGGAGGACTCGGGCGTGGGCTTCGTCATCGTGTTCGATGACATCACCGCGCTCCTGAGTGCGCAGCGCGACGCCGCCTGGGGCGAGGTGGCGCGGCGCCTGGCGCACGAGATCAAGAACCCGCTCACGCCGATCCAGCTCTCGGCCGAGCGGCTGCGGCGCCGCCTGCTCACCGGCATGAGCGAGCGCGACGCGGAAATCCTCGAGCGCGGCACGCGCACCATCGTGCAGCAGGTCGAGACCATGCAGCAGATGGTGAACGCGTTCTCCGAGTACGCGCGCGCCCCGGAGATGCAGATCACCCGCTTCAGCCTGAACCAGCTGGTGGCGGAGGTGGCGGACCTGTACCGCTCGCAGGATCCGCGCGCCCAGATCCGCCTCGAGCTGGATGCGCGCATCGAGGGCATCGAGGCCGACCGTGGCCGGGTGCGCCAGATCCTGAACAACCTCATCACCAATGCGCTGGAGGCGCTCGAGGGCGTGGCCGCGCCGACGCTCGAGATCACGACGAAGCTCGAGGCCAGCGGCGATGCCGAATACGCGGCGGTGAGCGTGTGTGACAATGGGCCGGGATTTCAGCGCGAGCTGCTGGGCCGGGTGTTCGACCCGTACGTCACCAGCAAGCCGAAGGGCACGGGCCTGGGGCTCGCGATCGTGAAGAAGATCATCGAAGAGCATGGCGGCCGGATCGATGCCGACAACCGGCCGGAGGGCGGCGCGCGCGTGCGCGTGGTGCTGCCGGTGAAGGACAGCACCCGCTCGGCGAGCGGGGCGGCACGTGAACGGCGCGAGCAGTTGCGGAGGGCAGGGGCATGACGAGTCCACACATTCTGGTGGTTGATGACGAGGCGGACATCCGCGGCCTGCTGAAGGAGATCCTCTCCGAGGAAGGCTACGAGGTCGACGTGGCGGCCAACGCCGCCCAGGCGCGCGCCTCGCGCGCGCGCCAGGTGCCCGACCTGGTGCTGCTGGACATCTGGATGCCCGACGTGGATGGCATCACGCTGCTGCGCGAGTGGTCGGTCGGGGCCGCGGACGGCTGCCCGGTGGTCATGATGTCGGGGCACTCCACGGTCGAGACCGCGGTGGAGGCGACCCGCCTGGGCGCCTTCGACTTCGTGGAGAAGCCGCTCTCGCTCGCCAAGCTGCTGCGCACCGTGGAGCGGGCCCTGGATGCCGGCCGTCGCCATCGCCAGTCACCGCGCTTCCTCGGCGCACCGCTGGCGATCCCGGCCGGCAAGAGCCGCGTGATGCAGCAGCTGCGCGCCGACCTGCAGCAGATCGGCGCCAGCGCCTCGCCGGTGCTGCTGGTGGGGGAGCCCGGCTCCGGGCGCGAGGCCTTCGCACGCTACCTGCACGAGCACAGCCCGCGCGTCAACGCGCCGTTCGTGCCGCTGGTGGCCAGCAGCCTGCGCGACGCGGATGCCGAGGAGCGGCTGTTCGGGCGCGACGACGAGGCCGGCAGGGTCACCGGAGTGCTCGAGGAGGCCAGCAGCGGCACGCTCTTCATCCACGAGCTCGAGGATCTGCCGCCGGCGGCGCAGCGGCTGCTGGTCGGCGTGTTCGAGTCCGGGCAATTCACGCGTATCGGCGGGCGCGAGACGCTGCCGTTCCGCGCCCGCGTGCTCACCTCCGCGCAGCCGGGCGTGGAGCAGCGTGCCGGGGGCGAGGCGCTGCGGCGCGACCTGCTCGCGCACCTGAACGTGCTGATCGTGCGCGTGCCGCCGCTGCGCGAGTACGCCGAGGACGTGCCCGACCTGCTGCGCCTGCAGGTCGACCGCATGGTGGAGTCCGAGGGGCTGCCGTTCCGGCGCTTCAACGTCGCGGCCCAGAACCGCCTGCGCAACTACCCCTGGCCCGATAACGTGCGCGAGCTGCGGCACCTGGTGCACCGGCTGCTGGCGCACGGCGGCCCCGAGGAGATCCGGCTCGAGGAGATCGAGCGCGAGCTCGCGGTGCAGACGCCGCCGGATGAGCCGCTGGTCAAGCAGGACCTGCTGGCGCTGCCGCTGCGCGAGGCGCGCGAGCAGTTCGAGCGCGCCTACCTGCAGCAGCAGCTGCTCCTGTGCAGCGGCAAGGTCGGGCAGCTCGCCAAGCGCGTCGGCATGGAGCGCACGCACCTGTACCGCAAGCTGCGCTCCCTCGGGGTCGACTTCCGCAACATCAGCGACGAGTAAACGCGCGCCGCGTCGTGCCGGTCAGCGCGGACTACCTGCGGTACCTGCTCGAGCAGCTCGCCGCGCTCGGCGAGCTGCGCGCGCAGCGCATGTTCGGCGGCGTGGGCCTGTACTGCGACGAGGTGTTCTTCGGCATCGTCAGCGAGGACACGCTGTACCTGCGCGTCGACGCCGCCGGCCGCGCCGATCTCAGCGCGCGCGGCATGCAGGCGTTTCGGCCCTATGCCGATCGTGCGGACGTGAGCCTGAGCTACTTCGAGGTGCCGGCCGAGGTGCTCGAGGATGCTGCCGCGCTCACCGCCTGGAGCCGCCGCGCCGTGGCCGCGGCGCTGGCACGCGCCGACGCCCCGAAACGTGCGCGCGCGGGTGCTACAGCGCGCACACCGGCATCTGCAACTCGGTCTCGTACTCGGCGACGCCGTCGGCCAGCATGAGCGGCGGCAGCGTGTAGCCGCGCTGCGCCGCGCCGAAGCGCAGGTAGGTCTCGCGCAGCGGCCCGGCGATGCGCACCCCGGCGCCATCCATCCACTCGAGCATGCGCTCGTAGAGCCGCGGCGCCTGGGCGTAGCTGCCGGCGAAGCGCAGGCAGGCCGCCTGCGCGGCGCCCGGCACCAGGCGGCCACCGCAGGCGCTCAGGGCCTGCGGCTCGATGGGGACGCAGACCTCGACGTCCATGTCGTGCTCGCGGTACTCCATGTCGTGGAAGAGCAGGAACGGACTCACCGCCGTGCGACAGCCGAGGCGCGCCACGCGCTGCTCGGTGCTCTCGAACATGCGCTCTACTTCCACGCCCGCATCACGCACCCGCTCGCGCAGCGTCAGGGCGCCAATCGCCGCGAGTGCGCGCACCGCCACCGGCGCGCCGCTCGTGCCCGCCTGCGGCTCGGCCGCGTGCAGCAGCGTATCCAGGCGGCGCAGGCGTTCCTCGTCGCGGGCCACGCGCGTCATGAGGCGGCGGCGCAGCAGCGTGAGCGTGCGTGCGTAGGCGGGCGAGTCGGGCGGCAGTCGCAGCAGTTGCGCGGTCTCGGCGAGCGAGCAACCCAGCTCGCGCAGCAGCAGCACGCGCTGCAGCTGCGCCAGCTGCGCGGCGCGATAGAAACGGTACCCGGTGCGCGGCTGCACGTGGGCCGGAGCGAACAGGCCCGCGGCATCGTACAAGCGCAGCTTCTTGACCGAGACGCGCGCCAGGCGCGAGAAATCGCCGATCTTGAGCATGGGGTGGGTACGGCGATTGTAGACCCAGGGCTCTTGAGTCTCCCCCTGGGGGAGGGTGCAGGATGCGCCCGCCCGAGTGGATCCTGAGGTGGTTGCATGAAGACGAATGCGGCGCTGCTCGTCACCTTCTTGCTGCTCGCGCAGGCGGGCGCCGCGGCACCGCTGCCGCGCAAGACGGCCGACGAGTCCTATCCGGGCGTCACGGTGCAGTACGAGGAGATGGCGCTGCCGGCGGGGCAGCGCCTGCGGCTCATCGTCACGCACCCGTCCAGCACGCGCTCGCGGCTGCCGGTCATCTTCGTCGCCGGCTGGCTCAGCTGCGACAGCATCGCGGCGCCGCCCAACAGCCTGGGTGCTCCGCAGCAGCTGTTCCGGGCGCTGGCGCAGCTGCCGGGCTTCGCCACCGTGCGCATGGACAAGCCGGGGGTCGGCGATTCGGAAGGCGACTGCGGCGCCACCGACTTCGACAGCGAGCTCGCCGCCTACCGGCAGGCCTTCCGTCACCTCGCCGATTATTCCTTCGCCGACCCGCAGCGCGTCTTCGTGCTCGGGCTGAGCAACGGCGCGGGCTTCGCCCCCCTGGTGGCGCAGGGAGCGCCGGTGCGCGGCTACGTGGTGATCGGCGGCTGGATCAAGACCTGGTTCGAGCACATGCTCGAGATCGAGCGCCGGCGCCTCGCGCTCTCGGGCACGCCCGCGAGCGCGCTCAACGCGCGCATGCAGGACGTCGAGCAGCTCTACGGCGCCTACCTGCTCGAGCAGCAGAGTCCGCGCTCGATCTTCGCGCGCCGCCCCGCGCTGCAGGCGCTGTGGGAGGGTGATCCCGAGCACCAGTACGAGCGGCCGGTGAGCTACTACCAGCAGCTGCAGCGACTCGACCTGATGCAGGCGTGGGCCGCGGTGAAGGTGCCGCTGCTCGCGCTGCACGGGGAATTCGACTGGATCATGAGCCGCGCCGACCTCGAGCTCATGGCGGAGCTGGTGAACCACAACGCACCCGGCGCGGCGCGCTTCATGGAGCTGCCGCGCACCGGGCATACGCTCGAGCACTATGCCTCGCTCGAGGATGCCTACGCCGGCAAGGCGCTAGCCTTCGATGCCGAGCTCGCGCGCCAGATCGGCGCCTGGTTCACGCAGCAACGCTGAGGCGCCTCAGGCGGGCCCGCCCGGTGCCGGCTGCGGCTGCCCGCGCGACTCATGGTGCTCGGCACCGAGGAACATGTACATCGCCGGCACCACGAACAGCGTGAACAGCGTGCCGATGGAGATGCCGGTGAAGATGACCAGGCCCATGTGATAGCGGCCCACCGCCCCGGCACCCTTGGCGATCAGCAGCGGCACCACGCCCACCACCATCGAGGCCGAGGTCATGAGGATCGGCCGCAGCCGGATGGTGGCCGCCTCCTCGATCGCCTGGCGCTTGGAGCGGCCGGCGCGCTGCTGCTCGTTGGCGAACTGCACGATCAGGATGCCGTGCTTGGCGATCAGGCCGACCAGCGTCACCAGCCCCACCTGGGTGTAGACGTTCAGGGTGACCAGCCCGAGGAACATGAACACCACGGCGCCGAAGATGGCCATCGGCACCGACATCATGATCACCAGTGGGTCGCGGAAGCTCTCGAACTGCGCCGCCAGCACCAGGAAGATGATGATGATGGCAAAGCCGAGCGTCGCCATGAAGCCGCCGGACTCCTGCTTGAACTGGCGCGATTCGCTGCCGTAGTCGATGGTGTAGCCCTGCGGCAGCGTGGTGGCGGCGATCTTGGAGAGGGTGGCGAGCGCCTCGCCCTGCGTGCCGCCGTACACGCCCTGGATGGTGGCCGAATTGAGGCGCTGAAAGTGGCTGATGCTCTCCGGTACCGTCTCGGTGCGGAACGAGACCAGGGTGGAGGCGCTCACCACGCGGCCGTCGGCGGTGCGGATGTAGTAATTGCCCACCTGGTCGGGGTTGAGGCGCGCATCCTGCAGCACCTGCGGGATGACGCGGTAAGAGCGGCCGGAGATGCTGAAGTAGTTAACGTAGCCGCCGCCGAGCATGCTGCTGAGGGCCCCGCCGAGGTCCTTCATGGTCACCCCGAGCAGCGCCGCCTTGTTGCGGTCCACCACCATCGTGGTCTGCGGCTTGTCGATCTTCAGGCTGTTCTCGACCACCCAGAACTTGCCCGTCGCCTGCGCCTTCTCCAGCACCGCCTGGGATACTCGATAGAGCTCGCTGAAGGGCGCGGCGCTCTGGATCACGAACTGCACCGGGTAGGCGCCGCTCGAGCCCGGCAGCGAGGGCGGGTTGATCCAGAACACGTTGGCGCCGGCGATCTCATTGGCGCGCTGCTGCAGGTCCTTCTGGATCGCCTCGGCGCCGCGGCTGCGGCGCCGGTAGTCCTTGAGCACGATGCCGCCGAAGCCGGTGTTGCTCGAGCCGGTGCCCTGGCCGACGAACTGGAACGAGTTCTCGTACTCCGGGATGGAGCTCAGCATCAGGAACGCCTGGTGCTGGTAGCCGGCCATCTGCTGGATCGAGGCGTTGGCGGGCCCGGTGGCGACGTAGAACATGAAGCTCTGGTCCTCGGGCGGCGCCAGCTCGCTCTTGGCGGTCACGCCGAGCAGCGGCAGCCCCATCATGATGACGATCAGCACGATGACCACCGCGCCGAAGGCCACCACCGCCTGCCAGGCGCCGAGCATGGCGTGCAGCAGGCGGTGGTAGATGGCCGTGACGCGCTCGAAGTTGCGGTCGATCATCTGCACCAGGCGGTTGCTGCCGTGCTCCATGCGGAAGAAGCGCGCGCACATCATCGGTGACAGCGTCAGTGCGATCAGCGCCGACACCGCCACGGCGCCGGCGAGCGTGAAGGCGAACTCCGAGAACAGTGCGCCGGTAAGCCCGCCCTGGAAGCCGACCGGGATGTACACCGCCACCAGCACCAGCGAGATCGCGATGATCGGCACGGCGAGCTCGCGCGCCGCGGCCAGCGCCGCCTCGGCCGGCGGCTGGCCGAGCTTCATGTGGCGGTCGACGTTCTCGACCACGATGATGGCATCGTCCACCACCAGCCCGATCGCCAGCACCAGCGCGAGCAGCGTCAGCAGGTTGATGCTGTAGCCGAGCATCAGCATGATGAAGAACGCGCCGATCAGGGACAGCGGCATGGCGATGACCGGCACGATCACCGAGCGCACGCTGCCTAGGAACAGGAAGATCACCAGCGTGACGATCAGCAGCGTCTCGATGAGCGTCTTGACCACGTCGCGGATGGCTGCGTTGATGTAGCCGGTCGCGTCGTAGCCGATCTGCGCGTGCATGCCGCCCGGCAGCTGCCCCTGGATCTCGGGGAAGAGCTTGCGGATGGCGCCCATCACCGTGAGGATGTTGGCCTCGGGTGCCACGTGGATGCCGACGAACACCGCGCCCTTGCCCTTGAAGGCGACCTCGGACTCGTAGTCTTCGGCACCCAGCACGACGTTGCCGAGGTCGCCGAGGCGCACGAAGCCGCCGGCCTTCTGCTTGACGACCAGGTTGCGGAATTCCTGTGCCGAGTGCAGGTCGGTGTCGGCTTTGAGGTCGACGCTCACCATCTGGCCCTTGGTGGTGCCGAGTGCCGAGAGGTAGTTGTTGTCCTGCAGCGCCGTGGCCACGTCCGCGGCGCTGACGCCGTTGGCCGCAAGCTTCACCGGGTCGAGCCAGGCGCGCAGCGCGTACTGGCGCGCGCCGATGATCTCGGCGCGCTGCACCCCCGCGACCGCCTGCAGTTTGGGCTGCGCCACGCGGATCACGTAGTCGGTGATCTGGTTGGCCGGCACGGTCTCGCTGGAGAAGCCGATGTACATGCCGGCGTTCTGCTCGCCCACCTGCACGGTGATCACCGGCTGCTGCGTGCCGGTTGGCAGCTGGTTGAGCACCGAGTTGACCTTGCTGCTGATCTCGGACTGCGCGCGGTTGGCGTCGTAGTTCAGTCGCAGCACTGCGGTGACGGTGGACGTACCCATCACGCTGTCCGAGGTCAGATAGTCGATGCCCTGCGCCTCGGCCACCGCGGACTCGATCGGCGTGGTGATGAAGCCGGCCACGAGGTCGGCGCTGGCGCCGAAGTACTGCGTGGTGACGGTCACCGTGGCGTTCTCGGTCTTGGGGAACTGGCGGATCGGCAGGCTGGCCGCCGCGCGCAGGCCGAGCACCAGCACCATCAGGCTCACGACCGTCGCCAGTACCGGACGGTGGATGAAGATGTCGGTGAAGCTGCTCATCGATGCCGCGTGCCTCACTGCTCCTGC
>Ga0335080_10007138_pt1 | contig 11568 bp, 10 predicted proteins | sample Lox_Sample_34_FD_206720 | JGI IMG/M metagenome (GOLD analysis project Ga0335080, IMG submission 206720) | Soil microbial communities from Loxahatchee National Wildlife Refuge, Florida, United States - Lox_Sample_3.4 | ecosystem: Environmental > Terrestrial > Soil > Wetlands | place: USA...
GCCAGTAGCGTTGCCCAGCCAAAAAAACGGCGACACTACGGCCAAGGCAACCAGCAGGGACAAGAGAATCGGAGCGAACCATTCACGGGAACGCAAACTCATTGAGGTTGGGGACGGAAGCACATCCACATCGAAATCTGTCATCCAATATTCACACGTTTGTAACCAGCGAACGCCGTGCGCTCCTCACAGTCTGCAAGTATCTTCACCCTTTCGTGCGCCTTAGAGAAACTTGAGGGATAATACACGGTCTCATGAGCACGGCGACACCGCCCGGCACCGCAGCCTCTGCGCTCGCGCCCATCATCGAGGCGCGCAAGCTCGAGAAATTCTATCCGCAACCGGATGGCAGCCGCATCCAGGTTATCTCGGCCACCGACCTAGCTGTTTACCCTGGGCAAATTATTGCGCTGCTCGGCCCTTCCGGCTGCGGCAAGTCCACATTGCTGCGCATGTTGACCGGCCTCTCTCCTGCCAGCGCCGGCTCAGTGTACTGGCATGGCGCGCCAGTCAACAATGACGGCGCACCCAACGTCTCGATCGTCTTCCAGAGTTTTGCGCTATTTCCTTGGCTCACTGTTTTAGAGAACGTGGAAGCGCCGCTTGAAGCGCGCGGCGTCGTCCCCATCGAACGCCACAAGCGCGCTCTGCGCATTGTCGATGCGGTCGGTCTTGACGGTTTCGAATCCGCCTACCCCAAAGAGCTTTCCGGCGGCATGAAGCAGCGGGTCGGCGTGGCGCGCGCGCTCGTCGTCGAACCCGAAGTGCTCTTCATGGACGAGCCTTTCTCCGCGCTCGATGTGCTCACCGCCGAAACACTGCGCGGCGAACTTCTCGAGCTGTGGCTCGAACACAAGATCCCTACCCGCGCCATCTTTATTGTCACGCACAACATTGAAGAAGCTGTGGTACTCGCCGACCGCATCGTCGTCCTCGGTCGCAATCCCGCGCACATTCACGCCGACTTTAAAGTGGACCTGCCGCATCCGCGCAACCACAAGTCCGAACAGTTTGTAGACTTGGTGGATGCCATCTATCGCGCTCTGACGCGCACCGACCTGGAACATCCAGCCAGCGCTACCGCAGCACGCACCGCCGAACCAGGAAAACCAGCCCCCCGCAAAATCATTATGCTTCCGCATACTCGCCCTGGGGGTCTCGCCGGTTTGCTGGAAATTCTGCTCGACCAGGGCGGCCGCGCTGATCTGCACAAGCTTGCCGACGAACTCAGCCTGGAAGTCGATGCGCTGCTTCCCTCCGTGGACACCGCGCAATTGCTTGGTATGCTTCGCATCGAAGAAGGCGAAGCCATCATCACACTGGATGGCGATGCGTTCGCGCGCGCCGACATCCAGGAGCGCAAAGCCATCTTTCGCAAGGCAGCTCTGGCCAATATCCCCTTGCTCGCCCAAATGCAAAGTGCGCTGCGGGCCAAGTCCAATCGCACGCTCTCGGAAGAATTCTTTCGCGACTTGCTCGATGAACACTTCAGCGAAGACGAATCGCGCCGCCAGCTCGAAACCGCCATTCAGTGGGGCCGCTACGCCGAGCTGTTCGACTATGACGTGGCTTCCGGCAAGCTTACGCTGACCGAGGCCTGACTCGCCCGTGCCCTCTGAAACTTCCGTAGCCGACATCACCACGCCAGTCCCTCCGCCAATTCAGCGGCCTGCCGGCTCGCACTGGTCCTGGTCGTTCGTGATCGATTTTTCGGTCTTCCTTTTCGTCCTGGCGGCGATTTATGGCGTGTATGCCATTGGCCGCACGTGGCTCGCGCCGGTCACTACGCAAACGGTAATTTCACAAAGCCCGCGCGCGCTCCCGCTCTATGCGCTCTATTCGCTGGTTCGTCTGGCCATCGCGTACGCACTGAGCCTGGCGTTCGCATTGAGCTACGGCTATCTGGCGGCGCGTTCCAAGCGCGCGGAAATGGTTCTGGTGCCATTGCTCGACATTCTGCAATCCATTCCCGTACTCAGTTTTCTTCCCGGCGTCATGCTCGCCATGGTTGCGCTGTTTCCACACAGCCAGATTGGTATCGAGCTGGGCTCCATCATCTTGATCTTTACGGGCCAAGTTTGGAATATCGCTTTCAGTTTTTATTCCTCGCTGAAAACCATTCCGCGCGATTTGCGCGAAGCGGCCATCATCTACCGCTTCAGCAACTGGCAGCGTTTTCTCCAGCTCGACGTGCCTTTCTCCACGATTGGGCTGGTCTGGAATTCGATGATGTCCGTGGCTGGCGGCTGGTTTTTCCTGATGGCTTGCGAAATGTTTGTGCTCGGCAATCGCGACTTTCGCTTGCCCGGCCTCGGTTCTTTTTTGCAAACCGCCGCCAGCAACGGCGATACACGCTCGATTCTCTGGGGTCTCGCGGCCATGGTTGCGGTCATCGTGCTGCTCGACCAATTCATTTGGCGCCCCGTGATCGCCTGGGCGGACAAATTCAAATTTGAACAGGTAGAAAGCGCGAAAAGCGCTTCTACAAATTTGCTCACGGTGCTCGGCCGCGCTTCGCTGGTCATCCGCTTGTATCGCACCGCGATTCGGCCGCTCACCGAGTGGATCACGCTGACCATCGCTGCCGGTGCTCGTCGCGCGGCTGCCGCAACATCCCCGATCACCAAACGCGAGTCTACGCGCAAGGGCCTACTAATCGCGCTTGCCGGCGTTATTGTCGTCGGCCTCGGTTTCGCGGTCTTCCACGCCGGTCGCGAACTTTCCGACCTGCATCGCTCGGATTATTTCGAACTGGTGCGCAGCGCCTCTCTCACATTTCTTCGCGTCAATGGCGCTCTGTTGATTGCCGCGCTTTGGACTGTCCCCGTCGGAGTAGCCATCGGCTTCAACCCGCGGCTCGCCCGCCTCGCTCAGCCATTGGCACAGCTCGCGGCCTCCATTCCCGCAACTGCACTCTTCCCGGTGATTTTGCTCTTCTTAATCCGTCTCCCAGGCGGTTTGGAAATCGCTGCGATGGCGCTGATGTTGCTCGGCACACAGTGGTATGTGCTCTTCAACGTCATCGCTGGCGCGATGGCCATACCCACGGATCTGAAGGAGGCGGCCCGAATTTTCCGTTTCAGTTCCTGGGATCGCTGGCGTCATCTCATTTTGCCTGGCATTTTTCCTTATTTGATCACCGGCTTGGTCACCGCGTCGGGTGGTGCGTGGAACGCCAGCATCGTGGCCGAGTATTTCCACTTCCAAGGAAGGATTGTGTCTGCTCCGGGCTTGGGCAGCGCCATCAGCAGCGCGAGCGACGCGGGACGTTTTGATGTCTTGCTAGCCTCGACGATCCTTATGGCTACAATCGTCGTGCTCATCAATCGCCTGGTGTGGCGCCGGCTGTATCGTCTTGCCTCGACACGCTTCAAGCTGGAAGTCTAGCCGTCGGGCGTTTTCATTCGCAGCGGAAGAGCGATCATCCTTGCAAGGATGACTCTACAACACGATTGCCTCAGGCCTTGGCGGTACGCGTGGCGGCCTGCTTGGCAAATTCCTTGTTCAGAAAAACCAGCTGACCTACGTGATGATAAGCATGTCCAGCGCAACGCAGAAAAATCATAAAGCGCTCTTGCGCTTCCGGTTCCCGCTCGCCCGTGTACGGCGCGAGCCAGCCTTGAGGTTCCTGTTTTTGTGCGGTTTTCACTACCATCGCAATGGTCTCATCAAAATTCCGCAGTACATCTTCTTTACGCAGTTTCGCCTGCTCCGTGAATTCCAAATCCCGATGGCGCACATAGCCAGTCTGCGCAACGCGTGCTCCGATGTAATAGTTCAAGTTGCCGGTAAGGTGCAGGATCAAATGCCCCGCACTGTTTCCGTAACCGTAGGGGTTCTGCCAGAACTGTTCCTGGCTCAGCGGTTCCGCCCAATGGTGGACTTGATCGCGAATGTATTCATAATAGCTCGCCAAATCCCCTGCGATCGTACTGGCCAAGTCCGCCATCGAAGCACCTCACTCTTCTCTCGCCAGAATTCCATCCGGCGCGGCGTACCAACTAACGCGCAGCGCCCGGACGCTCGTTTTTGTAAACCACGCCTTCTTTCATCACAAAAAAGACGTGTTCGGTCTGCCGAATATTCTCCACCGGATCACCGGGAACCGCCACCACATCCGCCAGCTTGCCGGTCTCGAGCGTGCCAATCTTGTCGGCCAGGCCTAGCAGGTCCGCGTCAGCGGATGTGCCCGCTTTCAGCGCCGCAATCGGTTTCATCCCCAAGTCGACCATCTGATGAAACTCTTCCGTGTTGCGGCCGTGCGGATAAACGCCGGCGTCCGTGCCCAGCCCAATCTTCACACCCTTTGCCAATGCCTTTTGAAATGTCTGATGCACGGAAGCGATGGCTGCTTGTGCTTTCACCAGGATGGGCGGCGGAATATACAATCCTTTCTGGATTTGCTCCTGGACTCCTTCCGGCGCCATCAGCGTCGGCACATAGTACGTTCCCCGCTGTTTCATCATATCCAGCGCCTCATCATCAAGAAACGTGCCGTGCTCGATAGAATCGATCCCGGCGCGGATCGCGCGTTTTGCGCCCTCCGCTCCATGTGCATGCGCTGCGGTTTTCAACTTCAGCGCGTGGGCCTCGTCCACCAACGCGTTCAGTTCCTCCTGCGTCAGTTGCGGCGTATCCACCGCGTCAGCCAGTGAAAGCACTCCGCCGGTGGCACAGGTCTTGATGATGGTGGCCCCATATTTGTGCGCCAGGCGTACCGCGTAGCGTGCTTGATCCGCACCGTTGATTACACCATCCTCCGGCCCGGTCTCTTTGCCAAAGACTCCTGCCCGGTAGCCGGTTTCGTCGCAATGCCCGCCGGTCGCGCCAATCGCATGCACGCACACCAGCATCCGCGGGCCCGGAACGACTCCAGCGTTGATCGCATTGCGCAAACCCACGTCCAAATACTCGGCCGACCCAACATCGCGCGCCGTGGTTATGCCTGCCAGCAGCGTTATGCGCGCATTGACGCTCGCGTCCAACGCCTGTTCGGCCACGGTCTTTTGCAGGCCGTCCAGCGCCGCTTGCTTATAGTCGTCGCTGTACATCGAGGTGAGATGCGTGTGTGCATCAATGAAGCCGGGCAACAACGTCGCATCGCCGAAATCAATCACTTCCGCTCCGGCGGGGATCGTCGCTCTTTCGCCCACGCCGGCGATCTTGCCATCTGTCACAACGACGAGACCGGGCTTCGCCAGCGCATCGCTCTTGCCATCGAACATGCGCGCCGCTTTCAGCACATAGGATTTGCCCGCCGGTTTTTGTGCTTGGGCGTGCAAGGGTGCGATCCCGCTTGCCGCCGCAAGACACAGCCCAGCCGCAACTTTCACCCAAAACAGTCGGCGCATGGTTTTCTTCTCCTTGAAGATGGAACGAACGTGAAACGCAGACGATAATCCGCCGGGCCAAAAAGTCAAGTCGCGCGTTCCGCCAGCCTCGGAGCCGTTCGTTTGTCAGCCGTCGTCAGCCTCCTATATTCTGAAAATCAGCCTGTTCCGCTGGCCCATCCAGGAAGAGGAGTCCTCCGTGTCCGTTCCGGCAATACGCATCCGCGACGGCAATGCCGCGCCGCTTCGTGCCGACGGCAGCTACGTTCTCTACTGGATGATTGCGAGCCGTCGCCTCTCATACAATTTCGCGCTCGATCGCGCCATCGAGCACGCGCGCCAACTCCGCAAGCCACTCCTGATTCTGGAGGCGTTGCGCTGCAGCTACCAATGGGCTAGCGACCGTCTGCACGCCTTCGTCCTGAATGGAATGGCGCACAACGAAGAAACCTGTGCCACCCAAGGCGTTCGCTATCTTCCCTATGTCGAGACCGCTCCTGGCGCTGGCTCCGGCTTGCTTGCCGCGCTGGCTGCCGATGCCTGCGTGGTCGTCACGGATGAATATCCCTGCTTCTTTCTTCCGCGCATGGTCGCCGCAGCGGCCAAGAAGCTCTCGGTACGTCTTGAAGCGGTCGATTCGAATGGTCTGTTGCCCTTGCGCGCCGCTCAGCAATCGTTTCCCACCGCCTACGCGTTCCGTCGTTTTCTACAAAAAAACCTGCCTTTGCATTTGAGCGAATTTCCTGCTGCAGCTCCGCTCGCGACGTACGATCTTCCTCTGGCAAGGCTCTCTAAACATATTTCGCAGCGCTGGCCAGCCGCATCCAGTGCGCTGCTCGAGGCCGACGCCACCGCACTCTGGCAACTCCCCATCGATCATCAAGTGCAGCCGGCCATTCCGGGAGGACATTTCCATGCGCGGAAATGCCTCGAAACATTCCTCGACCTAAAACTCGGCCGCTATCTGGAAGACCGCAATGAACCGGATTGCCACGCGGCCAGCGGCCTGTCTCCTTACTTGCACTTCGGCCATCTCTCAGTTCACGAGGTATTGGCCGGATTAGCGCGACGCGAAAAATGGAAGCCGGAGAAGCTCGCCTTGCGAGTCACTGGAAAACGCGAAGGCTGGTGGAACATGAGCCCCAGCGCGGAATCCTTTCTCGATGAACTGGTCACCTGGCGCGAACTGGGCTACAACTTCTGTTCCCGGCGCAACGATTACGACCGTTTCGAATCCCTTCCGGACTGGGCGCAGAAAACACTGGAGAAGCACGGGCGCGACGAACGCGAAAGTGTCTACACGCTCGAACAATTCGAATCCGCCGTTACCCACGACGAACTCTGGAACGCGGCGCAAATGCAACTCGTCCGCGAGGGCCGCATCCACAATTACCTGCGCATGCTCTGGGGCAAAAAAATTCTCGAAGGGTCGCGCTCCCCTCGCGAGGCACTCCAGGTCATGATCCATCTGAACAACAAGTACGCCGTAGACGGCCGCGACCCCAACTCCTATAGCGGCATCTTCTGGTGTCTCGGCCGCTTCGACCGGCCCTGGGCTCCGGAACGCCCTATTTTCGGCGTCGTTCGCTACATGAGCTCGCAAAACACCGCGCGCAAATTTTCGGTGAAAAACTATCTTCGGAAGCATTCGAACGCGGGACAAGCCTCCCTTTCTTTGTTAGACTAGCCGCGCCGTTCTACAAGTCATCCTCAGCCCGATGCGGTTCGAGCTACTCCCGGCCGTTGCTCGCGAAGGTATCTCCAGGTCTCACGGGAGTTGCATGCCTCGCGTTTCGCCAACGTCACCAAAGTTGACTCACTCCGGCTTCTTGCATAGCCTCGGCGAAATCTGGAGCAACTTCCTGTTGCGTTTGGGGTTTACTCAGAACACCAGCGGCTCGCGCTCGCATCGCCGCCACGAAATGTCCACCGCCTCTCGCGATCGTCATCTCTTTCCCGCTATGCCGCGGGACTATATCCGCCGGCGCCGCGTGACGCGCCGCATCTCCAATATCATTGTCATTCCGCTGCTCAGCGTCGTGGCTGCTTATGTCATTACGCGGCAACCCAGCACCGGTTTTCTGGCGCCCCAAACGGCGCAACTCGCTCCGCCAGGCAGTTCGCCAAGTCCACCAGCGAGCCTTTCGTCTCTTCCGGCCGCATCAGCCTCGAGCAAAAAGCTTTCTTCGGCGGACACAGTTGCCCCGGACGGATACAAGCTCCCCGATGGCCCCCACGCGGTCACTGAAGTTTCTGACGTCGTCTTGCACGACACCAAACGCAACAAGGATCTCCACGTCCGCATTTTCTATCCGCAGGACGCTGGCCCGTTTCCCGTCATCGTTTTTTCCCACGGCGCGGGCGGCTCGCAGACTTGTTGCGACTCGCTGACCCGTCACTGGGCCACTTACGGCTACGTCACCCTCCAGCCGACTCACGACGACTCCATTTCGCAACGCCGCAGTTCGGGTGAAAGCGAAGTCCACTTCCTCAGTGGCGTGCGCGATGCCCTGAAGAATCCTACGTTCTGGCAAAGCCGTCCCGAAGACATTTCCTTTCTGCTGGATTCGCTGTCGGCCTTGCAAAATCGCATTCCGGAATTGGCGGGCAAGTTGGATGAACAGCACATCGGCGTTGGCGGCCATTCCATGGGCGCGTTCACCGCGGACGCGATTGCCGGAGCGCGCGTGGATCTCCCGCAGCATCCGGGAACGAGCTTCGCTGACTCTCGTGTCCGCGCCGCCTTGCTGCTCTCTCCGCAAGGTCCCGGCGAATTTGGCCTGAACGATCATTCCTGGGACCTGATCTCCATCCCATTCATGAGCATGACTGGCTCTCTGGACAAGGCCGCCAACCGTGAAGGCCCCGAGTGGAAAAAGATCCCGTTTGACCGCTGCGAACCCGGCGACAAATATCATCTTTTCATCGAAGGCGCGAACCACATGTCTTTCATCAGCGCCAGAACACTGCTGCCCGGCCGCGCTGCCCAAGGCGAAATGATCCTCGGCTACACCAATTCCGCCGCCCTGGCCTTCTGGGACGCCTACCTCAAAGCCGATCCAGCCGCCAAGACCTACCTGCGCTCCGACGCGCTCCCCAAATACAGCGGCAACGCCGTCAAGCTCTACCGCCGCTGACGCTTCCCCTGAAAAACACCGCGATTCACATCCATTCCTCAGTTTTTCCACTGGTTTGGCCAGGGGAGTCCTTCCGTACCATTGACCATGTTACTTGCGCCTTCGGACACTGGGCGATATGGCGCGATACTCTGCGTTTTTGGGGCGCAAAGTCGAGGTGCAATACCGCGCCGGCGATATCCTTTTGCCAGCTTCGGGCACCTTCGTGGCTGACTCGGGCCGCTCCATCTTTCTCGAGCAGAGCTTCGAGCAAAAGGGCCAGCAGAAGCACTTCCGCTGGGAGATTCCCTACCAATACATCGTCCGCCTCGAAGAAAAGAAGGAAACGCCAGAAGATCCCGCTGCTGCTCCCAACACCTTGCCAGAGAAGGCAGCCACCCAGACAACTCCGGCTCCCGCGGTTTCCCGCGCTGAGGAATCGCCCAACTCGCTCTCCACCGGCGGCGCGTCCGCTCTGCTGCCCTTCCAGAACCGCCCCAAAACCGCCTGATTTTCGTCGCTTTCTCCCAACTTCCTGTCGTTCTGCCGTTTTCGGCTACAATCATTCACATCCAATGTCCCGCAGCCACCCCACTCTGGCCCGGCTGCAAGGAGCCGCCGTGAGCACCGAGCCGAAGCCTACCAGCCCCATCAAAACCATCGGTCCAGGCTCCAAAGTAGGCCTGATCGGCCTCGGCCTCATGGGGAAGCCCATGGGCCACAATCTCCTCAAGGCTGGCTTCCAGTTGCACGTTTGGAATCGCACTCCTTCTCGCGCCGACTCGCTTGTAGCTGTCGGAGCCAAGCTCGAAAACTCGCCCCGCGATGTAGCCGTCGCCTCCGACGTGCTGCTCACCATCGTCAGCGATCCCCCAGCCTTGGAAGAGGTTCTCTGGGGCCGTCCCGGCAAAGATACGGGAGCACTGGCCGCCCTCCGTCCGGGAAGCTTGTACATTGATTCCAGCACGGTTTCGCCCGCGCTCGCTCGCACGGTGGCCGCAGCATGCGCCGAGCGCAGAGTCGCCTTTCTCGATGCGCCGGTCACCGGCGGCACCTGGGGCGCCGAAAAAGGTGAACTTGTCTTCATGGTGGGTGGCCAGCCGGAGGTTCTCAAAGCAGCGGAACCCGTCCTCAGCGTGCTGGGCAAACGCTGGTTTCACCTCGGCCCAAATGGCGCCGGCCAAACCATCAAGCTGGCCATGAACCTTATCCTTGCCCTCCAGGTAGACGCCCTCGCCGAGGCGCTCGCCCTCGTCACCGCCGCCGGCCTCGAAGGGCAGAAGCTCGTTGAAGTCATGCAATCCAGCATGGCCCGCGCTGCCGTTCTGGACGTAAAGGCGCCTCTACTCCTGAAAGGCGAGTACCCGCCCAGCTTCCCCCTCCGCCTGATGCACAAGGACATGGGCTTGGCCCTCGACCTCGCCCGCGAAACCGGTGTCGCCCTCCCCGCGGGGGCCGCCGCCTTTGCTACTTACTCCGCCGTCAAAGCCAAAGCCCAGGAAGATCTGGACTACGCCGCAGTCATGAAGTTCTGGCAACGCTAGTCGCGCGTCAGACCGATCTAGGCATGTGCCTGTGGGCAAATAAGCCGAATGGCGGGTGAACCGCTAGATCGGCCGCGCTGCCGCGTGGCGGTCCAGGTCGAGCGCCAGGCTCTGATCCAGCACCACAGCCACATATCGGCTACAGATCGCTCTTTCTCCGGACGCCCACGCCGCCAGTCCCGGTAGTAGCGAGTCGCAGCCCCGTTGTACCTTGGTTAGTAGAAAATAGTAGCAGCGCATTTCGCGCAGCCACGGAGTCGTCTTTCGGATATTGGGCGAAAGCTCGTCACACAGCTTTAGCAACGCGCCAAAATCGCCGGGCTGAATCGCCCCTTCGTCAATCCCGGCGGTTAACCGCAAATTCTCAGAAATCGGCAAACTGGCCGTAGTAAGCCAAATCAATCTCCATTGGCTGATTGCAAATTGCAACAGCGCTAACACGGAGAATGCGAGGATGAATGCAGCAACCATAGGTTTCGAACTCTGCTGGAAGTCTGACAAGGCCGAATGTACTTCCCAATAGAACGCTCGTACCAAAGGACAGGGTGCTGGCCGAAAGTTCAGGAAACTCTAATCTCTCTTTAAGTCGCCCATTTCCCGCGCGTTGTCGGCAAACTCTTGGCGTTTACGCGATGATTACCTCTGGACCGCATTGGCCGGGAATACCCTTGACCCTTTCTTCTACGCACTTTAGCGTGGAGAGAAACGCTAAGCGTCGGCGGTCATCCCTCTCATGAATGCACAAAACAAGGAGCGCTCTTTCCCGCTCCAGGACCTTAACGAGCAGGAGCTGGCGGAGAATCTTCGCAAGCTCGAAAAGCGCGATTGGTGGATTTGGGCTGACTACTTTCGTGCTGCCCTCTTTGCGCCAGGGCAGCACGGCGCTCCTGCACATCAATTTCGGCCAGGCGATCTTTGGGCTGATCGCCTTCGTCACGCTCTTCAACGTCTACACCATCTATCAGCAGATCCTGATCAAGCGGCTCCGGCGTCAACTCGCGGAAAAGCAGTCCCATGCGCTGATTCTTCGCGAACTCGCGATGATTGACTCTCTCACCGGTCTCTACAACCGCCGCTTTGCCGAACAACGCCTGGCCTCCGAGGTCGCGCGTTCCGCTCGCAAGGGCCACCCGCTGACGATCGTTCTTCTTGACCTGAACGGCTTCAAATACATCAACGATACCTACGGCCATGCCGCCGGCGATTCCGCGCTGCAAGCCTTTGCCACCGCCCTCACTCAAGCCATTCGCAGCGGCGATCTCGCCGTTCGCATGGGCGGCGACGAATTTCTGCTGATTTTGCCGGAATGCAATCTGACGCAACTGCGGCTGGTCCTCGAGCGCATCGGCGGGATCGAAATTTTCTGCCAGGGACAAAAAGTCCCGGTGCGCTATTCAGCAGGCTGGAAGGAATACGCTGCCGGCGACAAACCCGACTCCATGCTGGCAGCGGCCGACGAAGCGCTCTACACCAGCAAACGCGCGGTCAAGAGTCCCATCCTGCCAATCGAGGTTCTTGCCTGATTTCTTTCCAGCCGCAGTCCGCGGCGCGGCTCATTCCGCGTAGCGCCGGCACCTC
>Ga0335080_10007140_pt1 | contig 11567 bp, 7 predicted proteins | sample Lox_Sample_34_FD_206720 | JGI IMG/M metagenome (GOLD analysis project Ga0335080, IMG submission 206720) | Soil microbial communities from Loxahatchee National Wildlife Refuge, Florida, United States - Lox_Sample_3.4 | ecosystem: Environmental > Terrestrial > Soil > Wetlands | place: USA: Florida...
GTAGAGATACAGATCCCATTTGTCGTTCGGACGGCCCACGAGTCCGAGCAGCCAGTCCAGCCCGGGCAGAGGCTGTATTTGGCCGTTCGGCAAGATCGTCGCATCGGCGAGCTGTGCCGAGCCGTAACGCCCGATACCCGTGCCCCAGAGGAAGCTCGCCTGGAAGTCCAGCTTCTTGTTGGGGACCAGAGGCAGGATCGTCGAACCGCCTACGCCACCGCTTGTTGTCGTGTAGTTGGCCCCCCCGACGTTGTCGTTATAGAAGCGCAGAAGGCCATATAGCTCGAAGTGGCCGACTTGGCGGTCCAAAGTGCCCTTTACGATGATGTCCGGCGCAATGTCGGTCGTATACGTCGTTCCGCTGTTCAGAAGTGAGCCACCGGGATTGTTGTAGCAAAGTGCGGTAGTGCAGTTCGGGTTTGGCGTGGCATCCGCCACTACGATCGCTTGCGGGCTCTCCAGGGATAGACCCAGCGAGTATCCGTTGTCCCACTCCTTCACCGCGCGCAACTGCGGATTCCGCGACCAGTTGAAGCCCACCGTGTACTGTGCGTCGATCGTCATCGGGATGTTTTCTTCCCGCGGCGTGATGTCCTTTTTGTCCATCGTCAGCAGGCTCCACGACTGACCGAAGAGGAAATACGCCCCCCAGTCGCTGCGAGCGTAGGTGGCGTAGGCTTGGCGGATGCGCGGGACGTAGCTGTTGCTCTCGACCGAGTTCGACGTCGTGCCCACACCCAAGAAGTCCGCCTCGAAGTAGGCGGCCAGGTCCGTGTTCTTATCGGCGTCTCCGCTGATCAGCAAGCTGAGTCGGCTCTGGCGCGCGGTTCCGCGGAATTCGGGGATCTTATAGTTCGGGTTGCTCGGATACGGGAATGTCGCTTGGGCATTGGGTGAGCCATTGTAGGTCGACCCCACATCCGCGACCTCATTGCGGGAGCGGTAGATCCCCGCCAATTCTATAAACCCCCCGACTTTCAGCTTGACGCCGCCACCCTCCTCCTTCTTGGCCTCGGGTTTTGCTGCTTCTGTTGGCTTCGCCGCTTCGGCTGTTGCGGCGGGCTTTGCTTCCTCGCTGGGCTTGGCGGCTTCGGCCGGCGCGGCAGCAGGCGCCTGTGGGGTTTCGTATTTCTTCTTCAGCGCTTGATACTCCTCTTCGGTGAGCACCCCCTTGTCGCGCAACGTCTGCAACAGGTCTTCGTTAGGATTCGACGGCGGTTGCTGCGTCTGTGCAAATACGGGTGCACTGAACACCGCGAGCATCGCTGCGGCTGCTGCGGTGAGTTGGAAGTAGCCGGCCTTGCGCGCTTTAAGCCGGGCCGGATCGGGCGAGAGCGTGACGGGCATGTGTTTCTCCCTGAGAGCCGAAGTCTTGGCTGTAAGTAGTTTTGTTAAGCTCCGGGCCCACAAGGCCATCCCATAGGCTCGCGCGGCCCTAGAGGGGTAGTGCGGAGGCGATTTTGCGTAACCGGTGTGACAGTTTGATTAAGCCGCTCTGCGCGATCGAGCAGCTCATGCCGCGCATCGCCCAGGAGGATGAAGCATTGAATCGGCGATGACGCGGCGCAGCGGTGAACGCTGTGGCTACGCCGAAGCGGGGGTTGCCCGGCGTCGACTGCTATTCAGCGTCACGCCGGACCGAGTAAGAGTTTCGTAGGAGAAAAGGCCCCTGCTCGAGGAGCGAGCGGTGCGGCACGCGCGACGCGCATGCCAGCGCGGCCGTCCGCCGGGCCGCTTTGTATCGGCCTCGGCGGTCGGGCTGGATATTCGCTCAGGTTCAGCGAAGATCTCCGACCAGCATGGGATGAAAGGGCGCAAAGCAGTCTGCCCGCGCCGGCGCACGCATCCCGTGCATACGCCGCAGAACGATTTCTGGCCTACGCCAGCGGTTGCGGAGCGTTCCGGTCACCCGGCTCGAGGCCGGTCCGCCGGAAGATCGCCCCGCGTCGAATCCCTTGCTTTCGAACGAGCACGGATGCTATTGACCCTGTGCCCACTCGCTCTGACCCGACACGATGTCGGAGCCCGTCAAGCCACCTGCTTCGCCGTACCAATGCTCGACGAATGCGTGTTCCGACGAGGCCGGAGCGCTCGTGCTATCCGTAACCGGACCCACTTTCGCCTGGCTCCTAGGCATGTTAGTGAAACCTGCGAGAGCGTCGCTGTAGGAGACTCCCACCGTGGGAGCGTTGGCCGCTGGCGCGGCTGGCTTGGACACTGCATCCGACCCTACGAGACCGCCAGCATTGCCATACCATTTCGCCATCTCATTTGGATCGCCACTGCGCACGGTGGCTGCACCGATGCTGGTCGAGCACAGCCCGGCTATGGTCATCGCAGCCACAACAGCCGCACGGCGGCGGAAAGTGTTCCCGTTCATCTGCATCCTCCTTGCTTCCATAGGGCCCGCCCGCAACAGGCTAGGCTAGTCATCTCGCGGCACCGGCCCTGGTCCACTGGCACCGGAGAGTAATAAACACACCGTCACAGTCCTGAATCGCAACCCCTGCTTCAATCGCAGCCCGGTGCGAGTTCCCGAGCGTTCTCAGCACGAGCGCCGCGCTTACCGCCGGGCGAGGAGCTTGGAACCGCTTCATGGCATTCATCGCCGGACTCCGCCCTACCCGCCGCGGCGCAGCCTTCTTGCGCAATTCGCACCTTCGCGACGAGAAGACGATACATGCGTACCAGTCTCCCTCCCCGCCGTTTCCGGTTGATTTCAGTGTCAGGTGCGGCGTTACCGGCTGTAACGTGCGGCTTTGAAGATCGACGCAACCCGTCAGCGCCGCAACGCAGCTCTGCAACGATACGAGGACGTGCGGCTACTCTACGGCTCGGACCCCGTCAACCTACCGGTGCCGGCATGAGCGCGTGGGACATGGACTCCGCCAACTCGCGGAAGTCGAGTGGCTTGGTGAGGATCTGTCTGACGCCTGCGAGCAGCGCTTCCTGGGAAAGCAACGGGCCGGTGTATCCGCTCACTAGAACGATGGGGATATCGCTGCGCGCCTGCCGCAAGTGCGCCGCCAGCTCGGTGCCTGTCATGCCGGGCATCAGGTAGTCCAGAACAACTGCGTCGAAGTGTGAAGGGTCGGCACGGAACTCCGACAGCGCTTCGGCCGCACGCGTAAATCCCGTCGGCTCATAGCCCAATGCCGCGAGCATCTCCTCGGTCAGCAGCAGCAAGGGCTCTTCGTCCTCCACGAGCAGGACACATTCCCCGTCGCCTTGCGGCAGGGGCCTGTGCTCTTCTACTTTCTGCATGGCAGCCGCGTCGGATCGGGGAAGATAGAGTTTGAACACGCTGCCCTTGCCCGGGACGCTCGCCACGTCGACCGCGCCGCCGAGCTCGGTGACGATCCCGTGCAGGAGCGCGAGACCCAGGCCGGTCCCAGCGCCGGGTTGCTTGGTCGTGAAAAAAGGCTCGAAGATCCGCTCGGCCACTGCCGGAGCCATGCCGCACCCGCTGTCCTCCACCGACAGCCGCACGTGACGCCCCGCAGGCAGCAGCCCGTGCGACAGTGTTCTGTCTGTCGCCGTATCCACGACATCCAAAGTCACGCTAAGTGTGCCCCCGATCGGCATCGCATCGACGGCGTTCTTGCACAGGTTCATCACGAGCTGATGGATCTGCGTGGCGTCGGCCATGACGGCTGCCTTAGGCGCTTCAAGGCGGGGACGAAGCTCGATGTTGGAGGGCAGCGATGCCCGTACGAGCTCCAGCGTTTCGGCCACCACCGCGTGAACGCTGACCGCAGCGGGTTTGCCACGCGTGCTGCGGCTATAAGTCAGGATCTGATCGACCAACGCTTTGGCGCGATGGGCCGCGGTCATGACTTGCCCGACATAGCGCTTCAGGACACCTCCTTCCGGTGCGGCGGTCAGTGCCATATCTCCGTAGCCGAGGATGGCCCCGAGGATGTTGTTGAAGTCGTGCGCGATCCCGCCGGCCATCGTGCCGATCGCCTCGAGCTTCTCGGCCTGTCGCAGGCGTAAGGCGAGCTTTTCGCGCTCTGCTTGTGCCAACACGCGCTCGTTGATGTCGCGATAGATCGCGTAGCTTGCGATCTGGCCTTTGGCCGTAACGATAGGCGCGCCGAGCAGCGACACATGCAGCCGCCTGCCATCTTTTCGGACTCGCTCCGTCTCCCTGCTGACATGACGCCCTTGGCCGATCGCCTGGCCGATGTGCCGCGACTCCTCCTTAAGGTCCGGCGGCACGATCAGCTCGCCGAGCGGCCGGCCACGTGCCTCGTCCGCGGCGTAGCCAAACAGGCGCGTGAATTCGCGGTTGACGCGCGTCACACCTTCGTCCGGGGAGAGCATGACGATCGCTTCGGGGGCGCTTTCGAACAGCTCATCCAGCAGAGCCGTTTGCACCCGCAGCAACTCCTCGGTCTTCTCGCGGCGGCCGAGCTGGCGCATGACGAGCGCGATCAGAAGCACGACCGCCAAGCACAGCAGGCCCGTGCGCACGGCGCTGTGCACCGCTTGCGTTCGCCAGGGTGCCAGCGCCAGCGCCTTGTCGACCCCCACCCCGACCAACAGCGGATAGCCCGGCACCGCTTGCGCGGCATAGATCGCATCTCGGCCATCGATGGGGCTGCGCGCGATCGCGGTGACCGGCCCCGCGGCCCTTGGCAACTGTCGAAGTAGGGGCTGGTCTGTGAAGCTTCGACCGATCTCGGTGCGGCCATCCGGATACTGCGCCAGCAACTGACCGTCTCCGCCGAACAGGTCGAGCACCCATTCGGGGCCCAGTGCAATCGTGGCATAGAGCCGACGGAAGTAATCGAAGTCGAGCTGGGCCACCGCCACCCCGAGAAACTCGCCTCTCGGACCACGGATCGCGTGGCTGATCGCGATGGTGGACATGCGGTCGCCGCGCCCGTGAGACGGCTCCGAGACGTAAACTCCGGGTACGGCGTTGAGCCGCTGCGCGACGAAGTAGGGCTCGTTGACTACCGATGCTGCGTGAACCGGAAACTGTGCCGCGCTGGCGATCAGGCGGCCATCGGTCCCGACCACTAGCAGGTCCCGGATCGGCGGAATCGCGTGGATGCGCTCGCGAAGGCGCTCGTGCAGCGTCCAGCGCAGCTCATGCAGCGGGCTCACGAGCGCGTCGGTGCCCGTGTCACGCACGATGACATCTACAGTGTGCAGCAGGCCCGCGATCTGCTGCGCGACGACACGAGCCAGGCTCGCACCATCCTCGCGTGTCCGGTCGATGACGATTTCGCGCCGATGCGCGACATCGTAGACAGCAGAGGCTACGATAGCCGTTACCAGCAACGCTCCGCCCAACCACAGGCTGTTCTGCCAGCTCAGGGACTTAGAGGGATGAGTGATCTGTCGCCAGCGCATGTGGTTGTGGGAGAGGCGCCGACATGAATGCCGTGTGAGATGTCAGGTACGCGGTCTAGGCTGGCCGGAGGAGCTCCTGGACGATCTTCAGCAGGTCCCGGTAGGCAATGGGTTTCGCCAGCACGCGCGATGCACCGAGCGCGAGTGCTGTGGCCGGTGACACGCCGGATCTCGAACCGAAACCCGCGGAGATCGCGATCACGGGAAGCATTGGCAGCTCGCGCCGGACTGCAGCCAGCGTCTCGGCACCATTCAGTCGCGGCATCTGCATATCGGTGATAAGCAGGCGGGCAGGCTCGGTGCGAAGGATCGCAAGCGCCGCCTCGCCGTGCTCCGCTTGACGCACCCGGTATCCGGCTTCGGTCAGCCATTCACTGATGAGGCCGCGCGTCAATGCGTCGTCGTCGACTACAACGATATCGTCCACCTTGCCACCTCGATTCGCTCACCGGCGGCGTGAGGATAGCGTAGTGCTCTGCCCCGTACTTGTAAAGAATCGGATCCACGCCGCCGCGCTAAGTGGGGTGACATCTCGCACTAGACCTACCCGGGCCGCTCGGCCGATTCGCCCGCGTGACTCGCAGGGCTGGGACAATCCCAACCGTTTCTTCTCGGCTCGGGGGGCAAACCGACCCGCCGAGCTTCGCTGGCTGGCGTTACGGCGAGATTTCCAGCCGAGTCCGCCGCATTACAACTTGAAACCTGCATCACGCAACAGGGTCGTACAATGAATCAGGATTTGCCGATAAGGCCGCGCACCCGAGCGCCACCGCTAGGCCAGGGGCTTGGTCCGGCAATCGACACGCATGAATGTCGCGCCACATATCCTCGTCGTCGACGACGATGCGGTTATCCGCCAGCTGCTGGCCGATTATTTGAGTGAGCATGAACTGCGGGTGACCGGCGTGCCGGATGGCCCCACCATGCAGAAGGCCTTGAACGAGAGCGTGGTGGATCTGATCGTTCTGGACCTCAGGCTTCGCTCCGAAGACGGCATGACCATCGCCCGCAAGCTCCGCGCGCAATCGAGCGTCCCGATCATCATTCTGACCGGAAACCGAGACGACGTGGACCGCATCGTCGGACTCGAGCTCGGCGCTGACGACTATCTGACCAAACCGTTCAATCCGCGCGAGCTGCTCGCCCGTATCCGTACCATCCTGCGCCGCGCACAGGCCCACGTGAAGGCGCCACCTGCGGCCGGGTCTCCGCGTGCGCGACGGTTTGCCGGCTGGGAGCTGGATCTGCGCACCCGGCGCTTGACCTCTCCCGGCGGCGAACGCGTCGAGCTGACGCACGCTGAGTTCGATCTGCTCAGCGCGCTGCTCGGTTCGCCGGAGCGTGTTCTGAGCCGGGATCAGCTGTTGGAGATGAGTCGCGGGTTCGACGACGACGTGTTCGATCGCAGCGTCGATGTGCAGATCCTGCGCCTGCGCCGAAAGATCGAGTCGGATCCCAGCCGTCCGCAGCTCATCAAGACCCAGCGCGGCGCCGGCTATTACCTCTCCGCCAAGGTCGAGTCCGTCCCCTGACGGGGCGCACGAGGACGTCAGCGCATCGCCTCTGCGCTTCTGGTGCTTAGTGTCGCGCCCGTTACTCAGGAAGCCCATTGATCGCCCACATCGCAGCGATCGCAGCACTTGGTGCGCTAAAGGAACGGAACCAATGCTGATAGATCTGGACCACCTCTCCGCTCCTATACAGACGGGCAAGGGCCTGGTCTACCGCTTGTCGAAACTCCCCGTCATCGCGCCGCATTACGAGTCCATAGGGCTCGTAGGAGAGGAAGTCTTGGCTCAACGCAAACCGGCTTCCGTTGCCGCTCGCGAGCATCAGGACCAGCAACGACGCTTGATTGCCGGCATATGCGTCGACCGCGCCGGCGGCGAGCGCATTGATGCCCTGAACCTGGTTCTCCACCTTCACGATCGACGCAGCGATCCCGCGCCGATGCAGTTCGTCGAGCGCGACTTCGGTCGTGGTGTCTCCTATCACGGCAACTCTCTTGCCGGCGAGATCGGAAAGCCGGCCGATCCCTGAGCCAACGCGGGTCAAGAACGTGCTGCCGTCGACCCAGGTCGGCAGGCTGAAGTCCACCACCTTCTGCCGCGACAGAGTGTTGGTCGACGCTCCGCACTCCAAGTCGATGGCGCCGTCTTTAACCATGTCGAACCGGTTCTCGGCCGTGACCGGCAACCATCTGACCTCCAGACGACCGAGACCCAACTGCTGCCGGATGCCCTCAGCCACCCGCATGCAAAGCTCGACGCTGTAGCCTGCAGGTTTGCCATACCTGCCGGTGAACGAAAACGGCACGCCCATTTCGAGGTACCCCAGGCGTATGGTCTTCGTTCTCTGGATGGTGTGGAGGGTCCCTTCGACGCCATGAGCCTCGGCCGAGGCCGTGATCAACGCTAGGCCGACCGTCAACGCAAACGCGATCTTCATCCCCTGCTTCTCCTCCGGAGTTGTTCGAGCGGACAAACTGGCACTCGCTCGGCGGTCCGTGGATCTCCCGCCTCACGGGCCGGCGCAGCGGAGGTGCCGAGGAGCACGGCATCGTCACGGCGTGAGCTTGCACCCACTGTCGACCGCCAGCGTTTCCACATGATGTCGGAATGGCCTGAAGCATTACGGACGGTAACGCTCCCGCGAGCTTCGAAATCATGCGGAAACCTCACCAGATGACGCTGAGCGCTGGTGCGCTCGGTGCGCGCACGTGTCTCGATCCTTCGTTCGTCGTCGGTAAGACCGTCGCGACCAGGTACACATGACGGGTGCGGGGGGATCCGCGGGTCGTGCCGCGACCGACCAGCCTCGATAGTAGCGGACGGGGTCAGTCCCGGGTGTCAGACGCGATGCGGTGCCATGAGGCCGGAACGGTTGCCCCGCTGGCAAAGAGCCGAACAGCAGTACGGAGGACACAGATGATCACACTACGCAAATTCGGGCACCGGGTGGTTTCGATCTTGGTGCGAGCGCTCGCCAGCGCTCGGCGGCGCGGTGAAAACGCGACGTCGGTGCGCAGCCCCGGCATTGAGTCGATGCAACGCTCGTACAGCGGTGTAGGCCGATCCACGGATTCGGCGCTGGTTCGCGGCTTCAAGCCGCGCGACTCGAAAGGATGCTACCTTGGCGCCGTGGTTGCGCTCATTGCGCTCATGCTCGTTGGCGCAGCCGCTGGAACGTTGCTAACGGCATGTGCCGCGCTCAACGCGCATCCGTCCAATACGACCGCGAGCAGTGCGATGGCCGATTGTCCGGAGCAGGAGGGCTATCCCGATTGTCCATCCCAAGCAGAGCGCGACTCCACCCAGATCACCCAGGCGCAGTGAACAACGAAGCCGAGATGCGGGCTACGTCGCTAGTCAAAGCTGCCGCAGGCTGACCCGGACCGTGGGATCACTTCAGCGGATCCTCGGGGGCTAACACCCGGCGGAACGCTGCCACGATGGCGGGCTGGGGCTGCCGGATGGGCGGGATCGACTGATACTGCTCCCAACCGCCGCCGAGACTTTTGTAGAGCGCCACCAACTGTTCCGCTGCCGTCATCTGCGCGGACGCATACTGCCCCGCCAGGTCATACTCCTGCCGCTGGGCATCGACAACGTTGAGATAGTCCGTAAGCCCGCGGTCGTACCGTTGCGACGCGAGACTTACCGCTTGTTGGCTTGCCGCCAACGCGTCGCCCAGGTTGCGTAAACGATCCTCCTGGGCAGTGTAGCCGCTGAAGGCAGTGTCCACCTCCTGGACCGCGCTCAATACGGTTTGCTTGTAGTTCAGCAGAAGCTCACGCGCGCGAAGGTCCGCCACGTCGACCAGCGCGTCGAGGGTACCAAAGTCGAGCAGGGGCCAAGTGAGCACCACCCCAACCGACCATATCGACTGCTGGACCACCGGCGTCACACCGAGGCCTTGTCCTTGCACGCCGGCCCCTGCGGTGATGGCCACCTGGGGAAACAAATCGGCCGTCGCCACGCCGATTCGGGCCGTCGCACCGGCTAGCCGCCACTCCGCCTCGCGAATGTCGGGCCGGCGTCGGATCACGTCCAGCGGCAGGCCCGCGTCGATCTTCTCCGGCACGTTGGGGACCAGCCCGGGCTTCTCCAGTTCCTTGGCGATATCTTCGGGGAACCGTCCGATCAACACCGCGAGCGCGTACTGCGCTGCCTGGATTTGCGCAGCCAGGGGCGCAACCTGGGCCTGCAGCGTCGCCAGCTCTCGCTTCGCCAATGTAACGTCGAGCTCGTTGATGATGCCGCGGTCGAATCGGGCCTGCACAAGCTCCAGGGACGTTTGCGCAGTGCCGATATCCTTCTGCAGCACTGCGAGCTGCATCTGCAGCCCGCGCATGTCCACATAGGCACGCACGACGTTGGCGACAATCGTAATGAGCACCGCATTGCGGGCGGCGCCTGCGGCCTGTGTGTCGTAGCGAGCTGCTTCGATCGCGCGCCGGTACTTGCCGAAGATATCGAGCGTCCAGACGCCGTCGACACCGGCAATGCCGGTGATCTGCTTCAGGCCAGCGGTGTTCGAGGCCGATACGAGCGGCGGTGAAGCGCGCCCCCGCGCGAGGTTGCTCCCCGTTCCGCGGGCTGCACCGACGCTGGCCTCCACTTCGGGCAGGGCCAAGCCGGTGATGGCGACCTCGAACGTTCTCGCCTCCTGCAGGCGGGTCAGCGCGATCTCGAGGCTGAGGTTGGCTTGAATTGCGCGATCCACCAGCGAATCCAGCTCCGTGTCGTTCAGCACGTGCCACCAGGTGGCCAGATCGAGCGCTTGTTTGTCAGCGCCTGCGGCGCTCGGCTTTCCAGCCCCCGGTGCTGCGACAAAGCCCTCCGGCACCTTCATCTCCGGTGTGTGATAGTTCGGCCCGACCGCGCATCCGGCGAGGCACGCCCCGATTGCCGCCGTCCAGAGCCATAGACCCGGTCTCATTTCGCGGGCCCTGCGGGCGCGCGCAGCGCAGTAGTCGTCGAGCTGTTGCTTCCGGACTCGTTCACCGTCACCTTCTCGCCTTCACCGATCTGACTGCTGATATTCAGCGCGACTCTCTCGCCCGCGGATACGCCCGACGCGAGCTCGACCAGGTTTCCGTCGTCCCGGCCGATGCTGACCTTGCGAAAGCTTACGCGACCGGCGTCGTCGACCACGGCAACCTGGGGTCCGCTCGCCCGGAAGACGAGAGCGGAAGCGGGCACCTGGACCATGCCGTTGGCTTGAAGCTGGAAAGTGACGTCGACATACATTCCCGGCACCAAGGCTCGGTCGGGATTGGGAATGTCGATTTCGGCGCGTAAGGTGCGCGCCTGGGGGTTGATCGCGTTCGCCGTTCGCGAGATCTTGCCGTTAAAGATGCGGTCCGGGACGTTGCTCGCTCGGATCTGCACCGGCACACCGATCTTCATCAATGGGCCTGCGGCGCTTTGCGGTACATCGACGAACACCCGCATCGGATTGTCCTGGCTCATGCGGTATAGAAGCGTGTTGCCGGCCGTGCTGCCCGCGGTGACAAGATTGCCGATATCGATGCGACGCTCCGTAATGATTCCGTCGTACGGGGCGACCACGTGTTTGAATTGAGTCATCGCCACGAAGCTCTCCACGCGCGCCTGATCCTGGGCCACCTGAGCGCGTGCCGCGTTCAGCTTGGCGACGGCACTGTCGTAGTCAGCTTTTTTCGCTTCCCGCTCCTGCTCGGAGACCACCCCTTTGGGCGAGTCCCGCCAGCGCTCGTAGGTCGTCTTGGCGAACTCGGCCTCGGCTTCCTGCACCTTGACCTGCGCATCCGCGGACGCAAGCTCGGCGCGTGCGGCGATAAGGCCCGCGTCCAGCTCAGGCGTATCGATCAGCGCTAGGGTCTGGCCCTGACGGACGTGATCGCCGATGTCGACAAACCATTTGGCGACGTAGCCATTCACCCGCGCGTAGATCGTGCTCTCGTACCATGCTGCAGTCGCGCCGGGCAGGGTCAGAGGGCGCGTGCCCGTGGCGGTCCCGACCGTGATCACGTTGACGGCCGGCGCCCGTGAGGACGCCACGGCCGACGTCTCGGAGAGCCGCTTCTCCTCTGATCTCTTCAGGAGGTGCACCCCCAGGAACGCGACCAGCAGCGCGATCGCGGCGGCGGCGGCCGAGGTCTTGATCCTGCGCCCCGTCCCCGGCGCCGTACTCGTCCATGCGCGCCAGTCGTGAGAGGG
>Ga0335080_10007143_pt1 | contig 11565 bp, 10 predicted proteins | sample Lox_Sample_34_FD_206720 | JGI IMG/M metagenome (GOLD analysis project Ga0335080, IMG submission 206720) | Soil microbial communities from Loxahatchee National Wildlife Refuge, Florida, United States - Lox_Sample_3.4 | ecosystem: Environmental > Terrestrial > Soil > Wetlands | place: USA...
CAGCCACCGCCCGGCCCGGCCGGCTGCCGCCCGGCCCCGGCCAGCCCGGTCCGGTTCAGCCGGGCCGGGTCACCCGGCTGGTGGCCAGCGCGACAGCGCCCATGAGCTCCGAGCGCGCGCCGAGCCCGGCCGTCAGGACCCGCACCGCCTCGGCGGTGGCCGGCTGGGCGTAGCGGTCGATCGATTCGCGGACACCGGCCACCAGCGGCGGCCCGGCGGTCCCGATCTCGCCGCCGAGGATCACCGCCGCGGGGTTGAGGCAGTTGCACAGGTCGGCGAGGGCGCGCCCCAGGATCGCGGCACCCCTGCCTGGCCGAGCAGGTCACCCGCCAGCCGCACCGAGGCGTCGAGCACCTCGTCGGCGCGGTGATCGGTGTCCGCGCCGAGCCGCCGCTCGGCCAGCACCGTCCCGGCGGTGTCGGCGACGGCGACCCCGACATGAGCGTGCCCGAAGTCGATGCCGACCACCTGGCCCGCCGGGCGGACGGGCATGAGCAGCGCGGCCGGGCGGCCGCGCTGGCGCGGTCATCCCCTCCAGGCTCGTCAGCCCGCTGCAGGGCATCACCGCCCGGGCCGGGCCGGCGGTGAAGGTCACCTACGCCCAAGGCACCCTCGGCGATGTCGCGCTGCCCGCGCTGCCGAGCGGCGCGCTTACCCCCTCGTCCGGGACCGGCCCCGGCCTGACCGGCACGTACTACGGCAACACCGATTTCAGCGGCACCCCGGTGGCGACCCAGATCGACCCGGTCCCGTCGGTCAACGGTGCCCCGTCCATCCCCGGGCTGCCAGCGGCCTGGTCGGTGCGCTGGACCGGCACCCTGACCGCGCCCAGCTCGGGCGCGTACCGGTTCTCGGTCTCGGGCAACGGCGCGTTCAAGGTCTTCATCGGCGGCAGGCTGATCGCGAGCAGCGCCTATGCCGACTTCGCCACCCTGGCCCAGGGGATCGCGGACCTCACCGCGGGCAAGCCGGTCCCGATCACGGTCGAGTACGCCGCCATCCAGGCGATCGGGCCGGCCACGCTGAGCATCGGCTGGCAGGCCCCTGACCCGGCGATGGTGGACCAGGCGGTGGCGGCGGCGAGGAGCTCCGACGTCGCCGTGGTCTTCGTCAATGACGTGACCGGCGAGGGCAGCGACCGCAGCACGCTGGCCATCCCCGGCGACCAGGACCAGCTCATCGCGGCGGTCGCGGCCGCGAACCCGCCCACCGTCGTGGTGCTCAACACCGGCAGCGCCGTCCTCATGCCGTGGCTGGGCAAGGTGGCTGGTGTCATCGAGTCGTGGTACCCGGGCCAGGAGTTCGGCACCGCGATCGCCGCCCTGCTGTGGGGCGACGTCAACCCGTCCGGCCGGCTGCCGATGACCTTCCCGGCGTCGGACGCGCAGGCGGACGCGTCGGTGAACTTCCCCGGCACCATCGTGCCCAGCGCCAGCGGCCCACAGCCGACCGTGAGCTACACCGAGGGCATCGACGTCGGCTACCGCTGGTACGACGCCATGGGGCAGACCCCGCTCTTCCCGTTCGGCTACGGCCTGTCCTATACGAGCTTCCGCTACAGCGGCCTCCAGGTGGCGCAGGCCGGGCGCGGCGCCGTGGTGCACGTCCGCGTCACCAACACCGGCCAGCGGGCCGGCGCGGACGTGGTGGAACTGTACGTCGGCATGCCCGCCGCCAGCGGCGAGCCGCCCCGGCAGCTCAAGGGCTTCGCCAGGGTTGACCTCGCCCCCGGGGCCAGCACCGAGGTGTCGTTCACGCTCAGCCCCGCCGCGCTGTCGGTCTGGGACGGCGGCTGGGTCCTCCTCCCCGGCACCTACCAGGCGATGGTGGGCGACTCGTCCAGCGACATCAGCGCCACCGCCAGCTTCCGGCTGCGCTAGCCCGCCGCCCCCGCCACGACCACCAGCGACCCCCCTCCCGTGGTCTCCACGATCATGAGCACGGACCCGGGCCGATCATGAGCACGGACCCGGGCCGATCATGAGCACGGACCCGGGCCGAGGCCGGTGATGGCGGTGAGGACAGCGCAGGTGTCGGTGAGATCGGGCAGGACCACGTCGGCTCCGGCGGCGGCCAGGTCGGCGGCGGCCGGGCCGCCGGTGGCGACACCGACCGCCCGCGCCCCGGTGGCCAGCGCGGCGGCCACGTCCAGCGGGGTGTCGCCGACCAGCACGGTCGCCGCCCCGCTGAAGCCGGCGCCGTAGGCGGCACGGGCACGGCTGCGGGCCAGGTGGACCAGCTCCGCCCGGACCTCGTGGTGGTCGCCGTACGCGCCGACCTCCAGGTCGAGGTGGGCGTCGAGCCCGAGCGCCGCCAGCTTGGCCCTGGCCGTGGCGGGCACGTTCCCGGTCAGCACCGACTGCACCACTGGCGGACGCAGCGCGGCCACGGCCGCCAGTGCCGCCGCCGCCCCGGGCAGGGCCCGCCCGTGGGCGGCAACGAAGGCCCGCAGCTCCGGTGCCCGCCGGGCCAGCTCCGCGATGAACGCGTCCACGTGCTGGGCCGGGTCGCTGATCCCGGCCATGGACAGGGTCTCGGCGATGATCGCCCGCTCGGTGCGCCCGCCCATCGGCGCCACCTCGTCGGTGTCGCGGCCGAACAGGTCACGAAACACCGCGCGGTAGAGCTCCCCGCCGCTGCCGCCCGCGTCGAGCAGCGTGTAATCCACGTCCCACAGCACCAGCAGGTCCCGCACGCCGCGACGCTATCAACACGCCGCGCGGAACCCGCCAGGACTGGCGGTGGCCAGGATTAGACTCACCGGGACGGGGATGGCTGGCTGGAGCGGCGGAGGGCGCGAGTGGCAGGGCGGATCCGCGACGAGGACATCGCGGTCGTCCGCGAGCGCTCGCCCATCGACGAGGTGGTCGGCGAGTACCTCCAGCTCCGGAACGCGGGCGGCGGCTCGCTCAAGGGCCTGTGCCCATTCCACGACGAGAAGACGCCGTCCTTCAACGTCACCCCGGCCCGTGGCCTGTGGTACTGCTTCTCGTGCGCGGACGGCGGCGACGTGATCAAGTTCGTCGAGAAGATCGACAGCCTCTCGTTCCCGGAGGCGGTCGAGCGGCTCGCGGCCCGGGCCGGCATCGAGCTCCGGTACGAGCAGGGCGGTCACGTCCCCGGCCAGGAGCAGAGCCAGCGGCGCAGGCTGCTCGAGGCCCACAAGGCGGCGGCTGATTTTTATGCCGAACGGTTGCACACGCTTACCGCCCGCCCGGCGCGCGAGTTCCTGGCCGAGCGGGGGTTCGAGCTGGCCGATGCCGAGCGGTTCGGTGCCGGGTACTCGCCTCCGGAGTGGGAGGCCCTCACCCGGCATCTGCGCGGCCGCGGGTTCACCGACGCCGAGCTGATGGCCGGGGGGCTCGCCGCCCAGGGCAGGCGCGGGCCGGTGGACCGCTTCCGCGGCCGCCTGATGTGGCCGATCAGGGACCTGACCGGGGACGTGATCGCGTTCGGGGCGCGCAAGCTCGCCGCCGACGACGACGGCGCGAAATACCTCAACACGCCCGAGACCCCGCTGTTCAAGAAGAGCTCGGTGCTGTACGGGGCGGATCTGGCCAAGCGGGAGATCGCGCAGCGGCGCCAGGCGGTCATCGTCGAGGGCTACACCGATGTGATGGCCTGCCACCTGGCCGGGGTGCCGACCGCGGTGGCGACCAGCGGCACCTCGTTCGGCGAGGGACACATCAAGGTGCTGCGGCGGCTGCTGATGGACGCCGACTGGCTCAGGGGCGAGGTCATTTTCACCTTCGACGGGGACAGCGCCGGGCGGCGCGCATCCCTGCGCGCGTTCGACATGGAGGAGCGGTTCGTCACCCAGACCTTCGTGGCGGTGGAGCGGGACGGCCTCGACCCGTGCGATCTGCGGCTGAAGCACGGCGATGCGGCCGTGCGCGACCTGGTCGCCAGCCGGGTGCCGCTGTACGAGTTCTCGATCCGCAATACGCTCCGCGACTACGACCTGGGCACCGCCGAGGGCCGCCTGGGTGCGCTGGACGCGGCCGCCCGGTTCGTCGCGCGCATCAAGGACGAAGGCCTGCGCAAGGTCTATTCCTACAACCTTGACCGCTGGCTGGGCCTGAACGACCAGGAGCTCGTGCTTGCCCGGATCGGCCAGCACATGCGCGGCGGCCCCCCGCGCCAGGCGCGGGGCGCGGCCGCGCAGGCCGGCGGGCGGGGCGCGGCGCAGGCGGCCCCCGGCGCCGGTCCCGGCCCCCCGGGGGCCCAGGCCCCCGAAGAGCCCCGCTATGACCCGGGCGACCCGGTGATCCAGGTGGAGCGGGAAGCACTCAAGCTGGCCATCCAGCGGCCGGTGCTGTGCGGGCCCGCGTTCGACGCCATCGAGCCGGCCGCCTTCACCGCGCCGCGGCACGCGGTGATCAGGAATCTGATCGCCGACTGCGGCGGCACCGGCAGCGCCGGCAACGCCCAGGCGTGGACGGCCCAGTTGCGCGAAAAGGCCCCCGACGACCGGGCGCGCGCGTTCGTGACCCAGCTGGCGGTCGAGCCGTTGCGGGTGTCGCGGGCGGACGGGGAAGCTGACGCCCGGTACGTCGACGTTCAGCTCGCGCACCTTGAGGCGCAATTGGTCAGCAGGAGCATCGTCCGGCTCAAATCGCGGGTGCAGCGCCTGAATCCGCTGGACAACCAGCCCGAGTACAACCGGGCCTTCGGCGACCTGATCGCGCTCGAGCAACGCCACAAGGCACTGCTGGACAAGGCCAACGGCACGCTCTGACAGGTGGGCAGCTGCCCATCGCGGCATCTGTCACCGGCGTTACAGGCGGCAGGGTGACAAAATTAATCCCCGCTTAACCTGGGCTCCTACGGGCACACTGTCATCGTGACCCTCACGCTACTCCCCAGCGGAAGGCAGCCCGGGGATCAGATGGCTGACCTGATCGCCCGTGCCAGGGAGCAGGGGGCTGTGGCCCTGGCCGACATCGCCGTCGCTCTCGACGCCAGCGACCTTCCTGCCCACGCGATCGACGGCGTGGCCAGGATGCTCTCTGACGAAGGAGTCGACATCCTTGACGCCGCACCGGAGGAGGCTGAAGGCCGGCCGGGAGCCGGGGCGGCCGACGAAGGCCGGCGCCCGGTCACCAGTGACCTGGTGCGGATCTACCTGCGCGAGATCGGCCGGGTGCCGCTGCTCACCGCCGAGGACGAGGTCGAGCTCGCGAAGGCGATCGAGGCAGGGCTGTTCGCGGACGAGAAGCTGGCGGGGGGGCTGCCCTGCCGCGGCGCCGGGCAGGCTGAGCTCGCCATGCTCGCCGCCGAGGGGCTGCGCGCGAAGCAGCGGCTGATCGAGGCGAACCTGCGGCTGGTGGTGTCCATCGCCAAGCGCTATATCGGCCGCGGGCTGAGTTTCCTCGACCTGATCCAGGAGGGGAACCTCGGCCTGATCCGGGCGGTGGAGAAGTTCGACTACACCAAGGGCTACAAGTTCTCCACGTACGCGACCTGGTGGATCCGGCAGGCCATCACCCGGGCGATCGCGGACCAGGCGCGCACGATCCGGATCCCGGTGCACATGGTGGAGACGATCAACAAGATGGCGCGGGTCCAGCGCCAGCTCCACCAGGACCTCGGGCGGGAGGCGACGCCCGGCGAGATCGGCGCGGAGATGGGGATGAGCGCCGCCCGGGTGGCGGAGATCCAGCGGATCGCCCAGGAGCCGGTATCACTGCAGGCGCCGATCGGCGAGGAAGACTCCGATCTCGGCGATTTCATCGAGGACACGGACGCGGTGGTGCCGATGGAGGCCGCCGCGTTCATCATGTTGCAGGACCAGCTGGAGCAGATCCTGGACAGCCTGTCCGGGCGGGAGCAGAAGATCATCCAGCTGCGCTTCGGCCTGACCGACGGGCACCCGCGCACGCTGGAGGAAGTGGGCAGGGAGTTCGGCGTGACCCGGGAGCGGATCCGCCAGATCGAGTCGAAGACCCTGGCCAAGCTGCGTCACCCCAGCCGGGCTCAGGTCCTGCGCGGGTACCTCGGCTGAGCGCGTAGCTGTAGACGACCCTGGGGTGGGGCGGCAGTCCGGCTCGACCTGATCGGCAGCAGAAAGGCCGATCCGGCCGAACCGCACCGCCGATTACCGGTCGGGCTCAGCGGTTCTGGCCCCGGCCAGAGGTGCCGTGGCCCGGGGGCTCGTGGATGTAAGTTTGCTGCTCTTCTATGGACACTTTCTTTACATTCATGGCCGGGGGCACCCGAACCGGGACGGCCCGCGCGGGTGATGACGGCGAGGAGGCGGGATGCAGCGTTTGCGCGAGATCGCCCCGGGGGTGCTGGTCGCCACCGCGGATGCTTACACGACGACCAGCACGGTTGTGGTGGGCGATGACGGCGGGTGCCTGGTTATCGACCCCGCCGTGTCGGTGGCCGAGGTCGCGGCGCTGGCGGCCGACCTGGTGGGCGCGGGGCTGCGGGCGCGGGTTGGCTTTGCGACCCATCCGCACTGGGATCACGTTCTGTGGAGTCGCGAGCTGGGTGAGGTGCCGCGGTATGCGGCGCCCGGTGCGGTGGTGGCTGCCGCGGCTCATCGCGAGGAGATGATCGCCCAGGTGCGGGAGGCGGCGCCCGGCCACGATCTGGGGGAGTTCGGGCGGCTGGTCCCGCTGCCCGGGGGCGCCGGGGCCATCCCCTGGGACGGGCCGGTGGCGCAGGTGATCGTTCATGACGGGCACGCGCCGGGGCACGGGGCGGTGTTCCTCCCCGACGCCGGGGTGCTCGTGGCGGGCGACATGCTGTCCGACATCGAGATCCCGCTGCTGGACACCGACGCCGGCGATCCGCTGGGGGATTACCGGGCCGGCCTGCGCCTGCTCGCGGCGGTGCCTGGCGTGCGCCGGCTGGTTCCCGGGCACGGGCACGTCGCTGACGCCGCGGAATACCGCCGCCGGCTCGACGCCGACGCCCGCTACCTGGACCTGCTGGCGGCGGGCGAGCCGTTCGACGATCCGCGTTGCACGGTGCCGTGGCTGCGCGACTGGCACGGGCGGCAGTCGCAGAGCGTCGCCGGGCTCACCGGTGACGATCCCGGCTGAAGCCCGGCGACGCTACCTGGGTGATCCAGATGGTCAGGGGGTGCTGCCCGGAGGCGGCGGCGGCGGTGGTGGCGGAGGCGGCGGCGGGCCTGCGTCCGGCGGGGGCGTGGTCGGCTCCGGCGCGGGGGGGAACGGGGCCGTCGAGCTCGGTGCCGCCGGGCCCGGGATGTTGGTGTCCGCCTGTCCCGGGCCGGGAGTGCCTGCCGAGCCGGAGTCCGTGGTGGGGTAGGGGGGTTCCCAGACCTCGGTGCCCTGCGGGCTGGTGGCGACGTACGGCTGGCCAGCTTGTGCGGCGGTGAGCCGGTAGTAGATGAGCGTGACCACCAGCGCCAGGAACGGCGCGACCAGCGTGCCCACCACGACGGTGCTCACGAAGTTGCGCACGAACACCGGCAGGAACACCAGGATCAGGCCGACCACGATGCTGAACGCGAGATAGATCAGGAACACCAGGATCAGGGTGCCGAACACGTTCCACGCGTGACCGCGCACGGTCCGCCAGCTCTGGCCGAACGAGCCCATCGCGCCGGACTCACCGATCACGATGCAAGGCACGATCACGGACCAGAACGTCAGCAGGATGAGGCCGGGCACGATCAGCAGCAGGAAACCGACCCCGATGCCGATGGCGGCCAGGATCGACGCCCCCGCGACCGGCAGGATGTAGGGGACGGCGGCCCGGAAGGTCTGGCCGAGATCGAGATCGACCCGGCCGTCGCGGACATCCTGGACCGCCTTGACCAGCGCGGCCTGGAGCAGGAACGCGGCGGCGATTTCGATGATCTCGGCGAAGATCAGGCCGATGACCCCAGCCAGCGCGAGCAGCGCGAACAGGATGGCGGTGATCAGGTAGACCACGAAAGAGATCAGCAGGAAGTGGGTCGCGTACTTGCGGTACAGCGCCCAAGCCTCGGTTAGTACCCCGGAGAGCGGACTCATGGGGGTGATCTTATGACAGCAGTGGCTGGATGGGCCAGGTTGCCAAGCGAGCCGGCGGGTCTCCGGGCCGGCAGGCCGCGGGCAGGTCAGCCGGGCGTTCCGCCCGGGGAGCCCGGCGCCGGTGTGCGGCGCCCGCTGTTGCCGTCGGACGCTGGCCGCGCGTGGGTGTTCCTGGCCCCGGCGCCATGATCGTGCAGGGTCGATCCCACCTTGCTGCGGGCGGACCCGGCCTTGCTGCGCGCGGATCCTGCCTTGCTGCGAGCGCTATCAGCGATCTTGGGCACCTGGTCGGCCAGCTTGCCCTTGGTCGTCTTGACCAGGCCGGCCGCCTGTGCCTGGATGGCGCCGGCCGCCTGCTGCACGGCGGGGCTGTCCGCCGCTTTCCGGGTCATCTTGCGCATCTGCTCGTAACGCTCCCGGCCGGCCCTGGTGCCGAGCACGAAGCCAACGCCGAGGCCAGCGATGAACGCCATTCGGTACCGCATCTGGCACCCCACTTCCGCGAGTGAACTTGCGGGGGTCGACTTCCCCGCGATAGGTGGGCGTACTCCTACGCCATGCCCTTGTCATCTGCGCGTCACACCCGAGGCGCACCGGTTGCCAGGAAGCAGGCGTCGCTGTTCTCCTACCCTTTGAGCTCTGGGGGAGAGACTCGAACTCTCAACCACCCGGTTAACAGCCGGATGCTCTGCCGATTGAGCTACCCCAGATCGTGCCGCAGTCGAGGATACGGCTTCTGGTGCAGAGGCGCGACTTCTCTGCCGGTACAACCGCCGCTTCCTGGCACTGGCAACGGCGTTTGCGGCTCTGCACACATCGCAGCGACAGCGGTAGGCGATGCCGCCGGCCACCACCTGAGTTGACGGCTGGCAGACGTTGGGCCATCGGGTCGCGGACCAATTTCCCTTTCCCCGCGGCAACAGCGCGATGGACAGTGGGCATAGCGGCGTGGGGTCATGCGGAAGGCCGCCCGCCTGCGGAGCGGAAGCAGGTCAGGCGAGCGGCAGCATGCCCCGCAAGGTGAGCACACCGGGCGGATGGCCTGGCAGCCGTGTCCGCCGCCCCGGGCAGGGGAAGGGACGGGTTCTTCGATGAGCAGGCCGATCATGCGCGCGCTGCTGGCGGCCGCGGCCGCGGGGACTACCGTGATCTCGGCGGGGTGGGCGGGAGCCGGCAGCTCCAGCGCCGGGACCGCACTGGCCGCCGCGCCCGTCCGGCCGCCCGCCGCGCCCGCGGTCTCCGCCGAGGCGGCCACCCCCGGCGAGCAGGCGTGGGCTGCCCGGTACGACAACGGCGCCAGCGACAGTGCCACCTCGGTGGCCGTGAGCCCTGACGGGACCATGGTCGTGGTAACCGGGTCGAGTTACAGCACCGCTTCTGGTGATGACTATGCGACGGTGGCTTATGACACCGCCACCGGCGCGCAGCTGTGGGCCGCGCGTTACAACGGCCCGGGCAACGGCCGCGACGTCGCTACCTCGGTAACGGTGAGCCGCAGCGGCCAGGTGTTTGTCACCGGGTCCAGCCTCGGTGGCGGGTCAGCCGGCTCGCTGGACTACGCCACGGTCGCCTACCAGGGCGCCACCGGCGCCCGGCTGTGGGTGGCCCGCTATAACGGGCCCTCCAGCCGCACCGACAGCGCCGCTTCGATCGCCGTCAGGCCTGACAGCGCCATCGTGGTCGTAACCGGGTCGAGCTACGGCACCGCCACCGGCGATGACTATGCGACGGTCGCCTATAGCACCGCCACCGGCGCGCAGCTGTGGGCCAGGCGTTACAACGGCCCAGGCAACGGCGCGGACCAGGCACGTGCGGTAACGGTGAGCCCGACCGGCCGGGTGTTTGTCACCGGGGCCAGCTACGGCGGGAGCGGCCGGCTGGCCGACTACGCCACGGTCGCCTACCGGGGCGGCACCGGCGCCCCGGTATGGGTGGCCCGCTACAACGGGCCCTCCAGCCGCACCGATCGCGCCAGCTCGCTGGCGGTCAGCCCGGATGACGCCAGGGTGGTGGTGACCGGGTTCAGCTACAGCATCAGTCACGGCAACGACTACGCCACGGTCGCCTATAACACCGTCACCGGCGCGCAGCTGTGGGCCGCGCGTTACAACGGCCCAGGCAACGGCGCTGACGCCGCCAGCGCGGTGGCCGTCAGCCCCAGCGGCCGGGTGTATGTGACCGGGTCCAGCCTCGGTGGCGGGTCAGCCGGCTCGCTGGACTACGCCACGGTCGCCTACCGGGGCGGCACCGGGACCCCGGTGTGGGTGGCCCGCTACAACGGCCCAGCCAGCCGCGATGACCAGGCCACCGCGGTCGCGGTCAGTCCCGCCGATGATGGCGTGTTCGTCACCGGCTCCAGCGACGGCGGGACCGCCACGGGCGGCGATTACGCCACCGTCGCCTACAGCACCGCCGGCGCCCGGCTGTGGGCCGGCCGCTACGACGGCCCCGCCGGCCCGCAAGGCCCCGCCACAGACGCGGCTTCCGCCCTGGCCGTGAGCCGCAACGCCGCCCTCGTGCTCGTCGCTGGCACCAGCGCCGGGGACTACGCCACGGTGGGTTACCGGATCGCCGACCTCGCGGTGGCGTTCCGTGGCCTCGGCGCCTGGGTCGATACCTACGACTATGCGGCGCTGGACCCGGCGACCGCGGTCAGTGACATGGCGGCCCACGGCGTGCGCACCCTGTACCTGGGGACCGCCCGGTACGACAGCGCCACCGACATCCTTTACCCGGACGCCGTCGCCGCCTGGCTCGCGGCCGCGCACGCCGCCGGGATCAGGGTGGTGGGCTGGTATGTCCCCGACTACTCCGACCTGAACCGTGACATCCGCCGCACGCTCGCCATCGCCTCCTACGTCAGCCCGGCCGGGCAACGCTTCGACGCGCTCGGCATTGATATCGAATACCCGCTGAACGTGCCCGATGCGAACGCATGGAACCAGGCGGTCGCCACCCAGCTGGCAAGCGTCCGGGCGGGGACCAGGCTCCCGATCATGGCGATCGTGCTGCCGCCCGTGCTCATGCAGAACTGGCCCGACCCGAGCCGGTGGGCCACGTTCCCCTGGGCGGCCATCGGCGCGGACGCGAATGCCGTGGCACCGATGAGCTACTGGACCTCGTACACGCCGGCCCAGCGCTGCGCGGCCGGTGAGACGCAGTTCTGCGCCTACCAGTACACCCGCGACAACGTGCTGCTCTCGCGCCAGCTCACGCTGCTGCCGGTGCATGTCATCGGCGGTGCCGGCAGCGATGCGACGGTCTCCCAGGTGGCCGACTATGTCCAGGCAGCACGCGAAACCGCCGCAGCCGGAGGCAGCTTCTACGACTACCTGACCACCCAAGCCGGATTCTGGCCGTACCTCGAACAGCTGACGTCAGCTGGCTCATCTGCACGCTGACCCCGCCGAAAGGACCCCAGGCATTGACATGCGGGCGCGTGGTGCGCTGAGGTTCGTGATGTGAACTGCTGTGCGGTGCATGGCCATTGCGGCGGCACCGCCACCGGCCCCGCGCGCCGCCGCTGGTCATCCGGGCCGGCCGGGGCGCTCATACAAGGAGAGGGACCACTATG
>Ga0335080_10007144_pt1 | contig 11565 bp, 10 predicted proteins | sample Lox_Sample_34_FD_206720 | JGI IMG/M metagenome (GOLD analysis project Ga0335080, IMG submission 206720) | Soil microbial communities from Loxahatchee National Wildlife Refuge, Florida, United States - Lox_Sample_3.4 | ecosystem: Environmental > Terrestrial > Soil > Wetlands | place: USA...
CGAGCGCCGCGAGAATCCGCATGCCGCGCTCGGTCATCATGTCCTTGACGCGATAGGCGCGCGGCCGACCGTCCAGATCCTGCTGGGTGCGGTACTTGCCGCTTAGGAATCCGCTCGCGAGCGAGAAGTAGCTGATGACGCCGAGCTGCTCACGGCGGCAGAACTCTGCCAGCTCGCTCTCGAAGGCCGAGCGATCGTAGAGGTTGTACCACGGCTGCAGCGATTCGTAGCGCGGCAGTGACTTCTCCCGGCTTAAGGCGAGCGCCGCGCCCAGGCGGGCGGCGGTGAAGTTCGACGCACCGATGACACGCACCTTGCCCTCGCGGATGAGCTGCGCGTACGCCTCCAGAGTCTCCTCCTGCGGCGTCTGCTCATCGTCGCGGTGGGATTGGTAGAGGTCGATGTAGTCGGTGCGCAGCCGCTGCAGCGAGCGCTCGACGGCGCGCAGGATGTACTGCCGCGACAGTCCCTGCTCACCCGGTCCCATCTCGACGCCGACCTTGGTCGCGATGACGAGCCTGGCCCGATTGCCACGGCTGGCGAGCCAGTTGCCGATGATGGTCTCGGACTCCCCGCCGCGATGTCCGGGAATCCAGCGCGAATACGCGTCCGCGGTGTCAATGAGATTCATGCCGGCAGCGACGAAGGCATCCAGCACGGCGAACGAGGTGCGCTCATCCGCGGTCCAGCCGAAGACATTTCCGCCCAGGGCGAGCCGGCCGACGCGCAGCTCTGAGCGGCCGAGTTGAGTGTGATTCATGGGCCTATAGTCTAAAGCCGAATGCGCTACCGCAGCGCGTCATCCCGGTATCATGAAGCTCGATGTCTGGGTCTCCTTCCGCACCGGCCACCACAGCAACGCCCGCCTCCTGGCGGGCCGCGACGCTCGCACCATTCAAGAACCGCATCTTCCTGTCGATCTGGACAGCGAGCCTGATCTCAAACTTCGGCGGCCTGATCCAGGTCGTGGGTGCCTCCTGGCTCATGACCGCGCTGGCACCGGGACCGGACATGGTCGCGCTGGTGCAGACCTTCACCTCGCTGCCGGTGATGCTGCTTGCCCTGAGCGGCGGCGCGATCGCCGATGTCTGGGACCGGCGCCGGATCATGCTGATCGCGCAAGTGCTGATGCTGGCGGTGTCGGCGGCGCTGGCGGTGGTCACACATCTGCACCTGGTGACGCCGTGGTCGCTGCTTGCGATGACGTTCCTGATCGGCTGCGGCACCGCCCTATACGGACCTGCGTGGCAGTCCTCCGTCGGCGAGCAGGTGCCGCGGGCGCAGCTCTCGGCAGCGATCGCGCTCAACATCCTCGCCTTCAACATCGCACGCACGCTCGGGCCGGCGATCGGCGGGGTGATCGTCGCCACCGCGGGCGCGCAGGTGGCGTTCATCGTCAATGCCCTGTCCTATATCGGCCTCATCATCGTGCTGCTCGCGTGGCGGCGCAGCCAGACTCCCTCGCACCTGCCACCGGAGAGCATCCTCGATGCGATGCGCACCGGCGTGCGCTATGTGCGCATCGCCCCGCCCGCGCGCAGCGTGCTGATGCGCGCTTTCCTCTTCGGACTGCTCGGGAGTGCGATCTGGGCGCTGATGCCGGTGATCGCGCGCGACCTGATTCGCGGCGGCGCGCGCACCTACGGCCTGCTGTTCGGCGCCTTCGGGGCGGGCGCGGTGGTCGGGGGTCTGCTGAGCGTGTCGGTGCGCATGCGCTTTTCCGGCGAACTGATCGTGCGCGTGGCGAGCGTCGTGTTCGGCATCACGGCCATCGTTGCAGCATTGAGTCACTCGCTTGCGATGACCGCCGGCATATTCGTGGCAGGCGGTGCTTCCTGGGTGCTGACGCTCTCCACATTCAACATCACGATCCAGACCTGCACCGCCCGCTGGGTCGTCGGCCGGGCGCTCGCGGCGTATCAAATGGCGACGTTCGGCGGCCTCGCGCTCGGCAGCTCGCTGTGGGGCATCCTGGCGGACCGGCTCAGCATCTCCTCGAGCCTGCTCATTGCCGGCGGCGCCATGCTGGCCTCAGTGCTCGTCGGCTTTGTCATCCATCTGCCCGAGCCCGGCAGCCTCAACCTCGATCCCCACAAGGCACAGGCGGAGCCGACTTCGCAGTTCGAGGTCGAGCCTGAAAGTGGTCCGGTCGTCGTCAGCATCGAGTACCGCATCGCCGCCGCCGACCAGGAAGCCTTCCTCGCAGTGATGCACCAGCTGCGCAGGATCCGCCGGCGTGACGGCGCGCGGCGCTGGACCCTGCTGCAGGATGTGGCACAGCCCGAGGTGTGGGTCGAGCGCTTCCAGAACCCGACCTGGGTCGAGCGTCTGCGTCATCATCACCGTCAGACGATCTCCGACCGGCAGATCGAGGAGCGCGCGTTCGCCTTTCATCGCGGCGCCGAGCCGCCCAGAATGCGCCATCTGCTGAAGCGCTCGGTCTGAAGGCGAACCATGCAACTCGACACCGCAGACGATTTGAAGCGCTACATCCGCACCATCCCGGACTATCCGCGCGCCGGCATCCAGTTCCGCGACATCACCACGCTCCTCGGCAACGCCGCGGCCTACCGGCGCGCGCTCGATGCGCTCGCCAAACCCTGGCAAGGCATGCGTGTGGATTACGTCGCCGGCATCGAGGCGCGGGGTTTCATCCTGGCGGGCGCGCTGGCGCGCGATCTGGGTGCGGGCTTCGTGCCGATCCGCAAGAAGGGCAAGCTTCCCCACCGCACGGTGAGCGTCGCCTATTCCTTGGAATACGGCGTCGATCAGATGGAAATCCACGCCGATGCGTTACGAGCGGGAGAGCACATCGTGCTCGTGGACGACCTGATCGCCACCGGTGGCACGGCCGAGGCCGCGGTCAGATTGCTGCGCTCGCTGGGCGGGGAGATCCTGGGTGCGAGCTTTATCGTGGATCTTCCCGATCTCGGCGGCGCCCGGCGCCTGGCCGGGCTCGGTATCAAGGTACACTCGCTGGTCGCATTCGAAGGACATTAGGAGGGATCCGTTATGGCTGAAACGATGAGCGCTGCCAGCGAAGAGCTGGCCGAGGAACTGAGCCATGTGGTGCAGGAAGCCGAGGCACTGCTTCGCGCCCTGGCCGACGATGGCGATGCGACGCTGGGTACGCTGCGCGATCGGGTGCACGACAGCCTCGACAGCGCCAAGGCACGGCTCGCCGATCTGCAGCTCGGAGCCCAGCGTGCCGGCAAGCGCGCCGCGAGCGCCGCACAGGGCTGGGTGCAGCAAAATCCCTGGACCGCCATCGCGATCGCCGCTGGCCTTGGCCTGCTGATCGGCGCGTTGCTCGCACGCCGCGGCGAATGAATCCCGCCGAACCCATCATCGATCACGGCAAGTCGCTGCTGAAGCAGCTGCTCGCCATGGCTCAGACGCGCCTCGAGCTGCTCGCCGTGGAGATCGAGCAGGAGAAGCTCGTCATCGGACGCAACATGCGTCTGATGTTCGCGTGCGCGGTGTTTGCCTGGCTCGCCGGTCTGTCGCTGATTCTCGGCCTTGCGTTCGCCCTGCCCGCTGATGTGCGCAGCCTGGTGCTGGCAGCACTCGGGGTGGCATTCGCGCTGGCCGCCCTCGCCTGCTACCTGAGCTGGCGGAGCCACCGCCACCGCCGGCGCCTGCTCTCGCGGGTCATCTCCCAGCTGGCGATGGATCGCGGCGCTCTCGGCGAGGACGAAGTCTCATGAGGCGCGCGTGAGCCGCGCGCGGGCCGAAGCGCTGGAGCGCCGCGCGACGCTGCTGGAGCTCGAAGCTCAACTGCAGCGCGTCACGCTCAACGCGACGCTCTCGCAGTGGCGGCAGTCGCGCACCCGATCCTGGCTCCTCACCGCGGGGAAGGTCGCGCTGCAGGTCCTGTCGGGATCGCAGGCACGGTGGCTGCTGATGGCGGCGCTCATGCGCTGGATGCGCCGGGGTAAGAAGCCCGAGGCCTAGCGGCGCTCGCCCGGCGTCTTGCCATACTGCTCGAGCCGGTTGTAGAGCGTCTTCAGGCTCACGCCCAGCAGGGCGGCGGCGCGGCGCTTGACGTTCCCGCATGAGGCGAGCGTCGCCAGCGTCACGCGCCGCTCCACCTCCTGCAACGGCGTGCCGACGGCAATCGTGAGGCTGGCAGGCTCATCCGGCTCGGCAGGCGGCGCGGGCGTCAGTTCCGCACAGTCGATCTGCTCATCGGCCATGATGTGCTCGCGCTGGATGTAGTTGCGCAACTCGCGCACATTGCCCGGCCAGCTGCGGCGCGCGAGCCGGGCGAGCGCACCGGGCGCGAAGGTTTTGGCGGCGTTCTCGGCGCGATTGAGCTCATCGAGAAAGTACTGCGCCAGCTGCTCGATATCGCTGCCCCGCTCGCGCAGCGGCGGCAGGCGGATCGGGAATACGTTCAGGCGGTGGTACAGATCCACGCGCAGGCGCGCTTCGGCCACCGCCCGGTCCGGATCGCGGTTGGTCGCGGCGATCACCCGCACGTCGCTCCTCAGCTGCTGCGTGCCGCCGACGCGCATGAAAGTCCCGGTCTCGAGCACACGCAGCAGTTTCACCTGCAGCTCCAGCGGCATTTCGGTGATCTCATCGAGGAAGATCGTGCCGCCGCTCGCGCGCTCGAAGTGACCCTTGTGCAGGCGATCCGCGCCAGTGAAGCTGCCACGCTCGTGGCCGAACAGCTCGCTCTCAATGAGCTGGGGTGAGACGGCGCCGCAGTTGAGAGGCAGGAACGGTGCCGCACGACGCCGGCTCAGCTCGTGCAGCGTCTGCGCCGCGAGCTCCTTGCCGGTGCCGCTCTCCCCGATCAGGAGCACGGTCGCCGAGGTCGGCGCGACGCGGTTCAGCTGATCGTAGAGCACCTGCATCTGCGCCGAGCCGCCGAGAATGCGGCCGAAGCGGCCCAGCCGGCGCAGCTCGACGCGCAGCTCACCGATGCGCTGATGCAGCTCCGAGGTCTTCTTCGCGTGCCGTAGCACGGCCTGCACCCGCTCGAGGTCGGCGGGTTTCACCAGGTAATCGCTCGCACCAGCCCGCAGTGCCGCCACGGCGCTGTCGAGACTCGCGTGTCCCGTCACGACGATGACCTCGGTCGACTCGGGCTCCTCGAGATCGCGCACGAGGTCGATGCCCTCGCCATCGGGGAGCCGCAGGTCGGTGAGCAGCACATCGGGTCTGCGGCCCAGCAGCTGCTGGCGCGCATCGCGCACGCTGTTCGCCTGCGCCACGCTGAAGCCCTCGAGGCTCGCCACTTCGGCAAGCCAGGCCACCATATCCGGATCGTCATCAACAATGAGCGCGTGGGCCATCGTGAACTCACGGTAAGATTTACAAAGATTGTAGTTCTTACAGCGTGCAATCGCACCATGGCGGTGCCTGGGCTGAATTCCGCCGCCAGCGAGGCCCGCTGTACTTCACCTGATACAGCGAAATTCTCGCCCCCGCGCCGGCGCGACGGCGCGTTGTTTTTCCACCGTGGCTCAAGGACTCACAGCCGTTGCGCTCGTTGAGCGATGGCGGCGCGAAGCAGGCGCCGCGCGCGACGCCGTAGTTCTGGCATAAGGCTTGCTCCTTCTAGCTTTCCCGGCGGTTCTTTGAGTAGTTCTCGCAAGGATTGCAACGCGTCGGGCGCCACGGGCGCGCGACGCGGAGTTCAACCGAAGACCCCCCGTTTGGCGGGCTGTGGTGCGACCAGCCCGCTATTTTTTTGCCCGTTGCACGCTCGCCGGATCGGGTTCAAAGTGCATTGCATGAATGGGGAGCAGGCCGAGGCTATACACCAGGCCCTGGTGGCCGTTCAGCAGGCCGTGCTTGGGATGACCTTCCCGAGTTGCGATCAGCAGGATGTCGTCGAGCTCATCGACCGCGTGGAAGGCGAGCTGCATTCCAGGCATCCGAACCTGCCGCTCATGTGCACCTTCCTCAATTCGATCGCGCGCAGCCTGCGCGCTCAGCCCGAAGCCCGCGATGCGTGTCTCACGATCGAGATTGCGATCGACGCGGCAGGCGTGCCCAGCACCTGGCAGTCAGGTATCTGAAGCGCCGCGTTCCGCGGCGAGATTGCCGAGCGACGCCCCGGTCAATCGATAGATAGTCCAGTCATCGGCGGGCTCCGCACCGAGTGAGCGGTAAAAGCCGATCGCGGGGCTGTTCCAGTCGAGCACCGCCCATTCGAAGCGTCCGCAGCCCTTCTCCACGGCGATCCGCGCGAGATGTACGAGCAGCGCCCGGCCGACGCCGCGGCCCCGTGCGGCCGGCTGCACATACAGATCCTCGAGATACAGCCCGGGGCGCGCGAGAAAGGTCGAATAGTTGAAGAAATAGACCGCAAATCCCACCGGCACGTCCCCGATGCATGCGAACAGCACGAAGGCGGCGGGTGCGGCACCGAAGAGCGTGCGCTCGAGGTCGGCGACTGTGGCGGTGACGGCGTGCTCCAGATGCTCGTACACAGCGAGCTCGCGGATGAACTCGAGCACGAGTGGCGCCTCGGCGCGGCTCGCGGCACGCACCGTGACCCGCTCAGCCACTGCTTTGCAGCCCCTGGGCGATGCCGCTGATGCTCGCGACCAGCGCATCGAACAGATCGCGATCCTGCCGGCCGCCGCTGCGCCAGCGCGTGAGCAGCTCGATCTGCATCAGGTTCATGGGATCGACATACGGATTGCGCAGCTGGATGGAGCGCTGCAGGGTCTGATCGCCGTCGAGCAGATTGGCGTAGCCTTTGATCGCGATCACGTGCTGGCCGGCGAGCGCATGCTCGGCGGCAATGTCCGCGAAATAGCGCTGCAGCGCCACGGGCGCCAGCGCGTTGTAGGCCCGCGCGATCTCGATATCCGCGCGCGCCATCATCGCCTCCACGTCATCGATGAGGCTGCGCAGGAAGAACCACTGGGCGTAGGCCGCCCGCAGGCACTCGAGGCCGTGCTCGGCCACGGCCGCGGCAAGTCCTGCTCCGGCGCCAAGCCAGCCGGGCAGCAGATGACGCGACTGGGTCCAGGCAAACACCCACGGAATGGGCCTGAGCGCATCGACGCCGGGCGGACCTTCGCGGGAGGCGGAGCGCGAGCCGATCTGCATGAGCTCGATGACGTCGATCGGTGTGACGCAGCGGAAGAACTCGTAGAAGGCGGGCTCGCCGTGCACGATGCGCCGGTATTCGCGGCGGCTCGCCGCCGCAAGCGTCGTCGCCGCAGCCACATGCTCCGGCGCCGGGGCGTCGGCTGGCGCCTCCCCGTGCGTAGTCGTACACAGGCTGAGCGCGTTGAATGCGCGCTCGAGCGTGCGCATCGCGATGGGGCGCAGCCCATAGCTCTGACTCACCACCTCGCCCTGCTGCGTGAGACGCAGAAAGCCGTTCACGGCCTGGGGCGGCGCGCCGCGCACCGCCGCATCGATCCGTCCGCCGCCCAGGGCGACGCTGCCGCCGCGCGCGTGGAAGATCAGGTGCCGCTCGCCGGCCTGCGAGAGTGCCTGCGCGAGTGAGCGCTCGGCGTCAAATGCCGCCAGGCGCGCCGCACACAGTCCCCCTTCCTTGTTGCTCTCGGCGTGACCGACCACCACGCACTGACGATCGCCCCGGGCCTTGAGGTGCTTGCGGTACACGCGGTCATCGAGCAGCCGGCGCATGATGTCGCCGCTGCGCTCGAGCGAATCGATCGAGGAGAAGTGCGGCGCGATGTCCAGCACCACCTCGCCGCTCTTCTTGTCATACGCCTCGGCCCAGCGCGCGAGCAGCAGGGCCGCCAGCACATCGTCGGTATCGTCCGCACCGCTCACGATGTAGTAGCCGATGGCCGCCGTGCCGTAGCGGTGCCGGCACTGCACGATCGACTCGAACACGCCGCGCACGCGCCGGCCGACCGGGTCGAGCTCGCCGCGCGGGCCCAGGTCGCGCTCGATGGCCGCGGCCAGCAGGCGGTGCCGCTCGGCGCTCGAGCGGCTGTGCCACTGCGCATCGTCGAATCCGCGCTGCAGCACATCGTGGTGGACACTGGCGTGCTGGCGCACATCGAGTGCCGCCAGATGCAGTCCGAAGGTGTCGATCCGGCGCAGCAGGCGCTGCACGGAGTAATAGCCCGCCTTCCAGCCGCGATTCGCGCGCAGGCTGTCCGCGATGAGCTGCACATCGGCGCGCAGCTGCGCCGTGTTCTGGTAGCCGTTCGCCCGGCCATCGAAGGCATTGCGCAGCCGCGCGGAGATCTGCGCGAGAAACACCCGGTAAGGCATGCGATCGTGCCGCGCCGGGGTCATCGCGCGCGCACCGGGCAGCAGCGATGCGTACTCCTCGATGCGCTTGGAGAGCGCGGCCGAGACACTGGTGCGGCTCGCGCTCTGCGACAGCCGCTCGGCAAGGCCCTGGCACTCCTCGAAATAGGCGTTGAGGAGCACCTGCTGCTGCCGGGCGAGCGTCTCGCGCACGGTCTTGCCGTGCACGTCCGGGTTGCCATCCATATCCCCGCCCACCCAGGAACCAAAGGACAGGATGGCAGGCAGCTCGATCACCTCGGGCTCGACCGAGTACTGCCGGCCGATCGCATCGGCGATTTCCTCGTAGAAATCCGGCACGACGCGGTAGAGCACTTCTCTTAGGTAGAAGAGCACATGCTCGCGCTCGTCGGCCACGGTCAGCTTCTCGCGGGGATGGTCCTCGGTCTGCCAGCGGGTGGTGAGCTCGGTGCGGATGTTCGACCACAGCGCCCGCGACTCGTGCGGCGTGAGCGTCGGGTCGAGCCGGTCGAGCAGCAGCTGTGCGACGCGTTGCTGCTGGCGCAGGATCGTGCGGCGTGTGGACTCCGTCGGATGCGCCGCAAACACCGGCTCGATGCGCAGCGACCCTACGAGCTCGAGCACCTCGTTCAGCGAGCAGCCGCGCGCCCTCAGCGTGCGCAGCGCATCGTCCACGCCGCCCGGCTGCGGTCTTGCGCTCTGCTCGAGGAAGTACTCGCGCCGCCTGCGGATCCGATGCACTTTCTCCGCAAGGTTCACCGCCTGGAACCAGCCCGAGAATGCGCGCACCAGATCGCGCGCCTGGCTGGGCGCACGCCCGCGCACGCGCACCTGCAGATCCGTAGCCGCGGTCGCATCGCCCTCGCGCCGGCGGATGGCGAGCACGCGGTCGGCCTCTACGGTCTCCAGCAGATCCGCGCCGCCCTGCTCCCGCAGCATCTCCCCGGTGAGCTCGCCCAGGGCGTGCACATCATCGCGCAGCGCAGAATGCTTGGGCGGAAAGTGAATCTCGGTGCGCTTCATGTCCTCAGCCTGCGAGCAGCACGCCCTCGGCGTGCTCGAGCGCCTCGGGCAGTCCGTAGATCACGACGATGTCGCCTTCGCACAGCCGCGTGTCGCCGGCCGGCTCGCGCCCCAGGATGCCGTGGCGGCGGATCCCGGTGATTGACACCTCGGCACCCCGCGCGCGCACGTCATCTACCGTGCGATCGACGGCCCAGGCTCCCGGCGGCAGCACGATCGACTTGAGCTCCTCGCGATACACATGCGTCTCATCGATCGGGCGGGCGTCCTCACGCCGATGGATGCTGCGCAAAAGCGCGTAGCGGTTACTGCGGATGTCGCCCACGGCACTCACCACTTTGCTGAGGGGCACATTGAGCAGCATCAGCACCTGCGATACCAGCATCAGGCTCGCCTCGAACGTCTCCGGCACCACTTCCGTGGCGCCCGCATCCTTGAGTTCCTGCATCCGCCCGTCATCCGGGGTGCGCACCAGCACCGGCACATCGGCACGCATGCGGCGCACGCTGCGCACGATGCCGAGCGCGACCGTAGGATTGGAAAAGCTGATGACCACGGCGCTCGAGCGCTCGATGCCCGCCTTGACCAGCATCTCCTCGTCTGCGGAGTCTCCGTACAGCACCGGATCGCCGGCCTGGCGAGCCGCGCGGATACGCGCCGGATCCAGGTCGAGCGCGATGTACTCGAAGCCGTTGGATTCCAGCACGCGCGCAACGTTCTGTCCCACGCGGCCGTAGCCGCACAGGATCACGTGCTCGCGCGAGCCGATGGTGCCGGTCGCGGGCTCGCCGCTGTCCGGCGGCGGTCCCTTCGGTCCGTGCTCGCGCAGCACGACACGCGCGATGCGGCGATTGTTGTTGAGGATGAGCGGGCTCAGCACCATGGACAGCGCAACGCTCACCAGGAGCGGCTGAATGAGCGTGGCATCCACCCCTGCAGTGCCCAGGAGGATCGTGAGGAGCGCAATGCCGAACTCCCCGCCAATGGCCATGACGATGCCGGTGCGCACGGCCTTGAAGGTCGAATCGACGAACGCGCGGGTGCACAGCGCGGTGATGACGGTCTTAAGCAGCAGCAGTCCGGCCAGCATCGCCGAGATCAGCACGAACTTCTGCACCAGCAGGCGCACATCGAGCAGCATGCCCACCGAGATGAAGAACAGCCCCAGCAGGATGTCGCGGAACGGGCGGATGACGGTGTCGATCTGATGCCGGTACTCGGTCTCGGCGAGCATCATGCCCGCGAGGAACGCGCCTAAGGCGAGCGACAGGCCGGCGATGTAGGACGTCCACGCAGAAGCCAGCACGACGAACAGCACCGCGAGCGTGAACAGCTCGCGCAGCCGGCTGTGGGCGATCTCATGAAACAGCGGTCGCAGCAGCCAGCGGCCCGCCGCCAGCACGACAATGACCGCCAGCGCACCCCCGCCCACCGTCAGCAACGTCGCCTGCAGCGAGAATGCGGAGCGGCCGCGCTCGAGCGCCGAGGCGAGCGCGAGCAGCGGCACGAACGCCAGGTCCTGAAACAAGAGCATGCTGAAAGCGAGCCGGCCGTGAGTGCGATTGAGCTCGGCACGATCGGTCAGCTGATGCAGGATGATGGCGGTCGAGCTCATGGCGATCGCCCCGCCGATGATCGCCGCGACGAGCCAGGACGCACCGGCGGCGTGCGCGATCGCGGCACCCGCCCCCACGGTCGTCACCACCTGCAGCGAGCCCAGGCCAAAGACCTCGCGGCGCACCGCGAGCATGCGTGGGAGCGAGAACTCGAGGCCGAGCGTGAAGAGCAGGAACGCGACGCCGAGTTCAGGCAGCTCGCGCGTGGTTGCGCTCTCGGAGATGAGCGCGATGGCGTGCGGCCCGAGGGCCATACCGACGATGAGATAGCCCAGGATCGAGGGCCAGCCCAGACGGCGCGCCAGTGTCACGACGAACACCGACGCGGCCAGCATGATCAGAACCTGTGTGAGCGGCTGCTCGATCATCGGACGCGGACGTTTGATTGGGAAGCGGCAACACTGTGCCGGCTCCCGCCGCCGCGTGCAATGGTGGAGCGCGGTCCGCGGGCTCTACGAGCCCATCAGCACCGTGGTGTCGAAGCTCTCGAAGCCCTGGATGGCGCGCCGGTAGGCGTTGAAGACGAGTTTTTCGGCGACCTTGTCTGCCCGCGGCGAGAGCAGCATCCGCAGGATGATGTCGTCCGCCGGCCGCGCCGCATCCTCCGCCATCAGCTGCTCGATGACGCGGGTGAGGCGGTGCACGAGCTCGTTCACGAAGCGCAGATGGGCCGTATCGTGTACCTGCTCGGAGCCGGGGCCGT
>Ga0335080_10007145_pt1 | contig 11564 bp, 13 predicted proteins | sample Lox_Sample_34_FD_206720 | JGI IMG/M metagenome (GOLD analysis project Ga0335080, IMG submission 206720) | Soil microbial communities from Loxahatchee National Wildlife Refuge, Florida, United States - Lox_Sample_3.4 | ecosystem: Environmental > Terrestrial > Soil > Wetlands | place: USA...
GCGAAAGCGCGAACGCACGGTCGAGCCGTACGAGAAACAGCCCTATCTGCATGGGCAGGCGGTGGTCGAGGAAACAGTCGTAGATCGTGTCAAGCACCTCGGCGAGCGACAGCCCGTGCGCGCAGCGTGCCCGTTCGACCGCGGCGCGTAACTCCAGCGCCTTGCGCACGCTCACCCTCTGCGGCTCCGGGGTCGCCCAGTCGATGTCGCCAAGGTCCGCCGCGAGCGCCTCAACGAAGGCCAGCTTGTGCGCTGGCAGGTTTTTTGCCGCGGCTGGCACATGGTCTTCGGCGATCTGAAGGAACCAGTTCCGTTCGTCGGCAGCCCGCGCAAGGTCGCACTCGACCCGCCGGCCGTTCTTGAAAGCCAGCACCGGGACCAGCCGCGCATCGGCAGTCCTCGTCCGGCTGACGCAGTCCTCGAGCTCGAACCGACCGTCCTCGAGCCGGAACACGGTGATATCGGCGGGAAGCCCAGGGCGCAGACTGCCCGCGCGGTCCGAGAGCGACAGATGGCGTGCCGGATTTGCGGTCACGCAGGCGATGACATCGTGCAGCGACAGGCCGAGGCGCAGGCAGATCGACATCGTATGCGACAGCGAGAACGTCGGCCGCAGGACGTTGAACTGCTGCAGATCGGAGCTGATGAAGTGCGGCCGCAACCCCTGTGCCAAAGTCTTCTCGGCAACGTCCCAGGAAAACCCGTAGCTGCCGAAGCCGATGTCGAACAGGGCGCCGCGCGCCGCCGCGTCCTGCACGCATGGGAGGATCCTGCCCGCCCGATCCAAGACCTGCCCCTGCGGACACCCGTTGTAGACGTGCGTGATGATGTCGCCGGCGCCGACGCAGCTTAGCGCGTATTCGAACGGATCGAGAAAACCCGGCCAAGCGCGGTTCTCGCCGATGTGCAGATAGAACGGCAGGCCGAGCGCCGACGCGACGTTGCGCGCGATCTCGATCGTCACCTGTCCGCGCTGGCTGTACGCCGCCGCCTTGATATAGCGAGCGACACCGGGATGCGCATCGATCCACTCGGACCACAGCGAGATCGGAATCGCCGCAATGTCGCGGATATCGTCGTCGCCCGGCTCGTAATCGAAGCCGACGATCCCCATCGGCAGGATGTAGGGCCCCGCGTAGACGTCGGTGATCAGGCGCCCCTTCGTCAGGGCCTCAAATTCGTCGAGCGTCCTGATACCCGGCCCGCCCGCATCGACGAAACTGGTGACGCCCTGATAAATCCCGATGCTGTCTGGATCGCCGAAGCCGAGCGCGCCGATCGCATGCACATGAATGTCGATCCAGCCGGGCGACAGATAGTGACCGAAGAGATTGATGACGCGCGCGTCGGCAGGCACCTCGATCCCATGGCCGACCGCGCCAATCTTCCCGTCCACAACCAGAACATCCGCCACCCGATCAATGCCGCGGGCCGGATCGATGACATGCGCACTTTTTAAGAACAGCGCGTTCTCGTTTCTGTTCATGAGATCCGCCCCGGCGCCTCGCACGATCGATGCCCGGATATTCTGCAAATGGCGGGCCAGCGCGCGCCGCCGCCGCCGCACGGCTGACGCGGCGCGACCGTGAGGGATTCGCCGTCAGACACGCCAAATGTTCAGTTTTTGCGCAGAGGGCTGGGGCCCGCGCGGCCGTGGTCACTCCGCCGCCATCGTCCGGCCGAGCCTCAGCTCGTCGAAATCGAGCTCGCGCATCAAGGTGTGGACCGTCTCATCGCTGACCTCACGCTCCCGATGCAGCTTCACCAGCCGGCGCCGCGCCGCCCTGATGGCCGCCTGGCGGAGGGTGCGCCTCTTATCCGCGGCGAGGGCCGGATCGACGGGCGGCCCGGCCTCGGCCTCGGGAGCAAGCTCTGCGAGCGGGCCCGCGAATTCGGACCGAACGCGTTCCGTCACGCGGGCCGGCAGCGCCATTCTCCCGGCCAGCCGGTCGATTTCGGCCACCGCCGCATAAGCCATCTTCGCGCGCGCGAGATCTTCCTCTTCGTTGAGATCGGGGCCGGACGCTCCGTCGAAACCGAGACGGCGCAGCACGAACGGCAAGCTCAACCCCTGCCCGACGAGCGTGGTCACCACGACCGCAAACGTCAGGAAGACGATCAGCGCGCGGGCGGGAAACGGCGTGCCGTCGGGCAGTGCGAGCGGCAACGCCGTGGCGGCGGCGAGCGATACGATTCCGCGCATGCCGACATAGGACACGACGGCGGTCGCGCGCAGCTGCTGCCCGGCCGCAATGCCGCGGATGCGGGCGCTTATCCAGTGCGGCAGCAACCCGACGGAAAATACCCATAGGAAGCGGGCGAGGATCGTCACCAGGCTGATCGCCGCGGCATTCACGATCAGCTCGGCCCACGAAAACGGAGCCAGGGCTTGGATGATCGGAGGCAGCTGCAGGCCGATCAGGATGAAGATCAGGCTGTTGAGGAAAAACACCACGGCATCCCACAGCGCGAAGCCCCGCTGACGTGCCTCGGCGGAGATTACGGTCGGCCCGACCCAGGCGCGCCACAGGCCGAGGCTGACCACCGCCAGCACCCCTGAGACGCCCAGTTCGTCGGCCGCCCAAAACGTGACGAAAGGCACCACCATGGTCAGGAGCGTCTCGGACAGGGAATCGCCGAGGCGGCGCTGCACCCACACCGACGCCCAGCCGAGCGCCAGCCCCACGGCAATGCCACCAACCGCCACCAGCACGAATTCCCCGACCGCCTGGCGCACCGAGAAGACACCGGTCATCAGCGCAGCCAGGGCAAACTTGTAGAGCACGATCGCCGTGGCGTCGTTCACCAGGCTTTCGCCTTCGATCACCGTGACGAGCGGGCGCGGCAGATTGAGCCGATGCAGGATCGCGCCGGCCGCGACCGCGTCCGGTGGCGAAACGATGGCGCCGAGCAAGAACGCGGCCGCCCACGGCAATTCGGGCACCAGGTACTTGGCCATGACGGCCACGGTCGCGGTCGTGAACAGGACGAGACCGAGAGCGAGCCGGGCGATCGGCCGCAAATTGTCGCGAAAGCCATGCCACGGCATGTTGAGCGCCGCCTGGTAGAGGATAGGCGGCAGGAACACGACAAAGACGATATCGGGATCCAGCCGTACCGGCGGCAAAGCGGGCACGACGCTGGGTGCGAACCCAAGTGCCAGACCGCCGAGCGTGAGCGCAATCGGGTATGCCATGCCGACCCGCCGCGCGACGACGCCAAGCGCCATCGCGGCGATCACCAGGAGGAATACGATCTCGACCGTCGCGGACATCGTGCGGGGTACCCTGCCATGGGGCCCCGCGGGGCGCCACCGTGGCGCCGAACGGATCGATCAGCGCGCCAGCGCCGCGAGGATGGCCAGCAGGCGGCGGTCGCGCTCGGCGGCGAGCTCGGGAATTCCGCGCCCACCGACGGCCTCGGCGACGCCGTCGACGATGCGCTTGCGGATCTCGGGAGAGAGGCGCGGCGCACCGAGGTCGGCCCACCAGCTCTCCATGGGCGTGCCGAGATGGGCCAGGAAATGCGCCATGCCGCCCTCGCCGCCCGCGAGGTGGAACGTCGTGTTCGGCCCCATGAACGCCCAGCGCAGGCCGGGACCGAATGCAATCGCCTTGTCGATGTCGGCGACGCTTGCGACATCCTCGGCCAGAAGATGAACGGCCTCGCGCCACAGCGCCGCCTGCAGCCGGTTGGCGATATGGCCTTTCACCTCCTTGCGGACGTGGATCGGCTCCTTGCCGACCTGCGCGTAAAAGGCCATCGCGCGGGCGACGGCCTGCGGCTGCGTCTTGTGTCCGCCCACGACCTCGACCAGCGGGATCAGGTGCGGCGGATTGAACGGGTGCCCGATCACGCAGCGCCCGGGATGGCGACAGCCGTCCTGGATACGGCTCATCAGCAGGCCCGACGAGCTGGAGGCGATCACGATCTCGGGCGCCACGGCGGCGTCGAGCGCGCGGAAAAGATCGATCTTGAGATCCTCGCGCTCCGGCCCGCTCTCCTGAACGAACTCGGCGCCGGCCGTAGCTGCCGCCGCATCTTTGGCGAACGTCACGCGCCCGGGATCGGCGCCGGCCGCGAGCCCCAGCCGCGACAGCGCCGGCCACGCCTCGGCGATGAAGCGCCGCACGAACCCTTCCGTATCCGGCCGCGGATCCCACGCCGTGACCTGAAGGCCGCGCGACAGGAAATACGCGGCCCAGCTGGCGCCGATCGTTCCCGCCCCGATGACCGCAACGCGCCGGACGGACGCAGCTTCGCTCATGACGTGTCCTCCCCGAAAGCCGCTCTGCGGCGGCTCACACCATATAGGCCGAGACCTCGATCAGGTTGCCGTCCGGATCGCGGAAATACAGCGAGCGGATACGGCCCATCGCCCCGGTGCGCTCGACCGGACCAGCCTCGATCTTCACGTTACACGCCTTGAGATGGACGCGCACCGCCTCCAGGGATTTTTCCGTCACGAAACAGAGATCGGCCGATCCCGGCATCGGCCGCACCGCCTTGGGCTCGAACTCGCGGCCCGCCTGGTGGAGGTTGATCTTCTGCCGGCCGAAATGCAGCGCCTTGCGCTTGTCGGGGCCGAAGATACGCACCTCCATGCCCAGGACCTTGGCGTAGAACGCGCACGTCGCGTCGATGTCGCGGACGGTCAAGACGAGATGATCGAGCCGGTCGATGGTGAACGGCGCGGCCATCGGAGTTCAATCCGCGGCTTCGGCCGCCGCCGTCAGCGGCAGGCCCGAGACGGCGCGATCGTCCGGCAGAAACAGTGCCGAAACGCCGACGATCGCGGCAAGCAGGCCCAGCAACAGATAGAGCGAGCCGAAGCCGCCGGTGGTGTCGTGAACGTAGGCGATCAGCGGAATCGCCGTCGCCGCCACGCCGAGGGCGAGCACGAACTTGGCGCCGTAGGCGGTGCCGCGCCACTTGCCCGGCGTGAAATGCGCGAGCAGGCCGTTCTCCGCCGGGATGCAGCTGTAATTGGCGAACACCATGAGCACGGTGAGCGCCAGCACCGGCCAGCCGGTAACGGCGGCCGCACTCAGCAACAGGGGCGCCTGGAGCGCGAACCCGACCAGATAAACCCGCCGCATCGCAAAGCGGTCTGCAAGCCGCCCGCCCACATATTGCGCCGTCGCCGCGCACAGAAACACGACCGTGACCAGGGCGCCGGGCCCGAGAGCGCCGCTGGTCACCCCGGCCAGGCGCTCGGCGAACACCTTGGGCAGCATGACCATGTAGGCGGCGCCGATCAGGCCCGAGCACAGCATGGTGAGCGACAAAATGAAAAACGCGCGCACCGCGTCGCCGCGCGACGGCTCCGGCCGCGGCTTGAGATCGACCGGCGGCGCATCTACCGCACCAATCGCCCACGCGACGGCGAGCGCGACCCCGACCGCAACCGCCGCGGCACCTGGCACGATGAACGCGGCGCGCCACGACACGAGATCGCAGAGGGCGCCGGCGATCATCGGGCCGACGGCGAGCCCGACCGAGCCGAAGATGCCGTTGATGCCCAACGCCCGGCCACGATTGGCGGCGGCACGGATGAGCCATGCCATGCCGACCGGGTGGTAGATCGAGGCGAACGTGCCGATGAGGGCCAGCCCCACGGCGAGCTCGACCCCATTGCGGGCGAAGCCGGTCATCACCGTGGCGACACCGCTGCCGATGAAGAACACGACCATCATGCCGAGCGTCGACCAGCGGTCGCCGAGCCAGCCGGCCGGGAGGGCTGCGACCCCGAACAGGACCTGGCCCGCGAACATCAGCGCGATCAGCTCGCCATAGGGCATGCGCCACTCGCGCTCGAGCACCAGCACGACGGTCGGATAGAGGATCGTCAGGATGTGGGAGAAGCTATGCCCCACATTTGAGAAAAATTGCGCGCAGACGGGCGAAGGACGGGCCATGTAGTAATCCTGCGCCCCCCGGCCACCGCCCACAAGCCTGCTGAATGCAAGGGACGTATGCGCGCGGGCAGGCCGAAACGGGCGGAGTCAGATCGCCGGGGCCGCGGTTTCCGCCGCCACCCACTTGAGGAAATCGGGGTTGCCGTCGAGGACCGGCAGGGCGACCACGCATGGCACGGCATAGCTGTGCAGCGCCTTCACCCGTGCCGTGACTGCCGGCACCAGTTCCGCCCGCGTCTTGACGATCAGCACCGCCTCGCGGTCCTCGGTGAGCTTACCGTCCCACCAATAGACCGACTCCATGCCGTCGATGACGTTGGCACAGGCCGCCAGCCGCGCCTCCACCAACCCCCGGCCGATCTTCTTCGCCTCGTCGCGCGAGCCGGCCGTGATATAAAGCATCCGGATGTCCATGGCTCTCCTTCCCTGACTGCCCCAGGATAACGCGCCCCCCGAGGATCATGCATCATGTCCAAGCCGTCCGATCCGATCCCGTTCCGCTCGCGACGCCTGACCGTCGTGGAGGGATCGCGGACCGGATCAGATGCGAGGTCCGGCCCTGCGGCACCCCCCGCCCCGCCGGCGAAGGCAAAACCGCGCGGCCTGCCGCCTGCGCCCGGCGAACCGACCGACGTCCAGAAGGCGTGGCTGGCGCGCGGCCTGGCGCAGCCGGGCGGCAAACTGCCCCTGTTCGACGATGCCGGCCGCCGCATCGACGCGCGAACGATCCGGGCCTGCATCGACCAGGGCTGGGCCGAACCGTGGTTCGCCAATCCCCTCAAGCCGGACTGGCTGGTCTGCCGGTTGACCGACGCGGGCCGGACCGTGGCGGCCCAGACTGACCCCATCTCAAACTCGAGAGCGTAGACGTTCGAACAATAAAGGCGGGGTGGACTTGGTTCGCCCCCGCCGCTACGATTTTCACGATTCGGGGGGTTAACCACACCGCCGCCCGAAACTCGGACGAACCCGCTGACGGATGAACCTTTAGGGCGAAACGCAGGGACCATGTCGGGCGTACACCGCTACGAAGTCGCGATCCACAACGAGCTGGTCAAGAAGTCCGTGCGCGAGGCCGATCCGAACAAGACCGGCTTGTCGGACGACTGGGCCGACACCCGCTACGTCGAGGTCCGCGCCGAAACGCCGGAGGCGGCCAAGCGCAAAATCCTCGCGCGCTATCCCGAGCGCCGCGGCTTCGTCGTCTCCGAGGTCCGGCAGCTGCCGGACTGACGTTCCCCCTAGCCCGCCAGAGCGTCCTGCAGCACGGCCTCGAAGCCGCGCTTCCATCCCTCGAAACTGTTGTGTGCCATCACGTGCTTGCGCGCGTTCGCGCCCAGGGCAAGCCGCGCCTCGCGGTTCGCGCACAGCATCTGCAACGCCGCCGCGATGCGCGCCAGCCTGGTGCCGTCCGGACGGAACATCGGGCGGAAGTCGCCGCGCACCCAGCCGCTGCCCGGATCCTCGTCGTAGATCGCGGCCGCCCGTCCCGGCACCACGATCGCCGTCTGATCCGGTGTCAGGTACTCCTCATATCCGGGCACGTCGGAGACCACGCAAGCCAGGCCGCAATACATCGCACGCAGGATCGAGATCGAGTGCACGCTCGCGGCGTCGAGAAAGAAGATGTCCGCCCGCAGCAGCAGCCCCAGCATCTCCTCGTCCGAGAGCCGGTCCGGCAGCAGCCTGATTTTCGGATGCCCGCGGACGCGTGCCGCAATGTCCGTCCCGTCGAGGATCTCCGGCAGGCCGCTCCGCAAGGTCAGGCGGAGATTCGGGAACTGCGGCTCGATCTCGAAGAACGCGAGGAGCAGGTCGAGGCCGCCGCGCAGGACGAAGCTTGGCGTGCGCTGATGCCAGGAATTCGTGAACAGGATATCGATGTCGGGCTTTTCGCGCCTGCGCTCGACCGCGGTGGCGACCTTCGCTTGCTCGTCTGTCGTGAAATAAGGGCCGGCCGGCACGTGACGGGTCTTGCGCGAGATGGCTTCGCTCGCCAGCACGCGGTCGATCTGCGCCTGCGTCGACTTCAGATTGGTGAAGATGCCGCGGCACGCCGGCGCTTCGAGCATGCCCCTGACGAACCAGTACACGTATTGCTGCCGCAGCTCGATGCCGGTGCAGTCGCCCTCGACCAGCATCGGGTGAAAGAGCGTCGTCAGGCTTTCGGTATGCAGCAGATACGGAAGCTGTCCCAGCAGCATCGGGGCGGTGTGAAAGAACGCCAGATCGGCCGTGGGGTCGATGCGCGCCTGCGAGTCCAGGTCGCGCGAGGCGATGAACTGCCGCAGCGCATCGTCGTTACGTGGAATGCTGCCGAGACCGGCCGACAGGCGTTCCCCCAGGGCCGCGGCGGCACGCTGCGCCTCGGCAGCGTAAGCGGCTGGGCCCGCCGCCGCCGCCCGGACGAACCCGATGCCGGGGTAGCGCTGGTCGGTCAGAGAGACGAGCAACGGATGATTTGAATTGATGCGGTCGTAGATCGGCAGGTCGAATGGCAGCAGGATCCGCGTCACGCCGCCTGCTCCACCCCGTCTTCGCGCCGTGCCGCTACGATCATCCAAGCCGCCCCGACTCCTCCGGTCACCGCATGATGCGATGCGGGGCCGAGGTTTGCCAGGGGGCCGAGCTTTGAGCGTCCGCCTGGCGGCGGCCGCGATCAGTGCGAACCGCGACCGGCCGAGTAGCCGTCGTTGTACGCCTTCTCCTTGTCTTTCTGCATCTTGTCCGCAACGAGACCCCCGATCAGACCGGCCCCGGCACCGATGGCGGCCCCCATACCCGCATTGCCGGCCATGGCGCCGATGATGGCACCGCCGCCGGCGCCGACCACGGTCCCGGTCGAGGCGTACTTCTCGGTCTGGTTCATGCCCGAACATCCGGCGATGACGAGCAACGATCCCACAGCCAAAAGCGTCCGCATGGCTCCACGTCCTTTCAGCGGCAGGGGTAGGTCAGGTGCGCGAACTCGAGCACGCCGTCGACCGGCGACATGGTCACGGTCGCCGGCGTCTTGCTCACCCAGGCGGCAAAATCCCTCGCCGCGTCGTCGCGCGTGATCCCTTTGTCCGCGGGGAGGCAGTAGAGGCGCTCGCCGAGGGCGCTGGCGACCGATTGATACGTGCGGTGGACCCCAACCAGGAACCCTTCGCACATATGGATCGCCGCCACATTCGTGTTGGCGCCGCACAGCGCACCCAGCTCCTGGGCATTCTCCAGCAGGAAATCGCTGCCTTCGACCGCACGCGCCGGCGCCGCCGCGAGCACCAGAAGGGGCATCGCCAGCAGCGACCGTTTGAGGACTTTCCGCATTGTTCGCCCTCCTGGCAGTTGTGGCCTCAGTCTCTTTTCAAGACTCCCCAACGGCAGTCGGATTCGGGCAAATTTGCGTGGGATCGCCGCAACGCAGGAGGAATGGACGATGAGCCTCACCATCTATCACAACCCGAAATGCGGGACCTCGCGCAAGGTCCTGGCTGCCCTGCGCGACGCCGGCCACGCGCCTGAAGTCATCGAGTATCTCAAGACCCCGCCTTCGCGCAGCGAGCTCAAAAGCCTCTTCAAGCGCATGGGCATCCGGCCCGCCGACGGCGTGCGCAAGAAGGAGAAGGTCTTCGCCGAGCTGAAGCTCGCCAAGGCCGACGACGAGGCGCTGCTCGATGCGATGGCCAAGCACCCGATCCTGATCGAACGGCCGATTGTCGTCAGCGGCCACAAGGCCCGCCTCTGCCGGCCGCCGGAGACGGTGAAGGAGTTCTTGTAACGGCGTTGGCAAGAATTGGTCGGAGCGGCGGGATTTGAACCCGCGACCCCCAGTCCCCCAGACTGATGCGCTACCGGGCTGCGCTACGCTCCGACCGTGGCGAGGATGAACGGGCCGGCGGGGTATGCGAGGCCGGTCCGCTGCACTTCGCGGGCGGCACTATAGCCGCCGCCCCAAGGGGGTCAACTCATGCGGTTAGCGCCGGAGCTTGCGCAGCAGGTCGCGCAGGTCGGAGAGCTCGCTGATCGCGGCGTCGATCTCGGCGCGCCGCGTGGCGGCCGCCGAGGCGTCGATGGCGCCCGCGTCCATGTCGGCGGCAGCGGAGGCCTCGAGGGTGGACTCCAGCTCGATATCGCCGTCGCCGCCCGGCTCGCCCTCCGGGGAGCGGCCGGCGTCGCGCAAGAGGCGCTGCACGCCCTTGATCGTATAGCCGTTGTTGTAGAGCAGCTCGCGGATGCGGCGCAGGAGCTCCACGTCTTCCGGACGGTAGTAGCGCCGGCCGCCCGCGCGTTTGAGCGGCCGGATCTGCGCGAACCGGGTCTCCCAGAAGCGCAGCACGTGCTGCGGCACGTTAAGATCGGTCGCCACCTCGCTGATCGTGCGGAAGGCGCCGGCGGCCTTGCCGGGTCGGCGCGCCGCGAGATCGGCACCGCCAGCAGGCGCAGGCCGGCTGGCGCCGATCGCCTCGTTTTCCATCGGGAGCGTCATCGCCGACACCGTGCCCCGAGAGTGTCCCCGCCCTCAGTGATGCGGATCACGTCTTGGGTGGCGACGAAGGTGCCGCCCCGGCGGACGGGCCGGTCGCCGGCGTTCCGGCCGGCTTGGCCGCCGCCTTGGACAGCGCCCGGTTGATCTTGTTCTTCAACACGTGCGACGCGCGGAACACCAGGACCTTGCGCGGCAGGATCGGAACCTCCTCGCCGGTCTTGGGGTTGCGGCCGATCCTTTGCCCTTTTTGGCGCACCGAGAAGCTGCCGAACGAGGAGATCTTGACCGTCTCTCCGCGCGTCAGAGATTCGACCATCTCGTTCAAAATCGTTTCGACCAGGGCAGCGGAATCGTTTCGCGACAGACCGACTTCCTGATAGACCGCCTCGCTCAGGTCAGCGCGCGTCACGGTCGTTTCTGACATGGCTGTTCCCCCTCGGGTTTCAGGCGCTTGGTTGGATGAGGAGTCGCGTTCTGTTCAAGTAAAACCTTACCTCAGCCAGGGAAATTGGTCAATTACAGAGGGATGGCGCACGTCTTTGAGCCGAATTCGAACGCTTGGCGCCAACTGGCGGAGATAGGCCGATATCGGCCGCAACCTCGCCGCGACTGTTACCAGCGAATGACGCCGGCGCCCCAGGCCAAACCGCCGCCGATTGCTTCCAGGAGCACGAGATGCCCGGGCTGGATCCGGCCATCGCCGCTCGCTTCAGCCAGCGCCAGCGGGATCGACGCCGCCGAGGTATTCGCGTGATGATCCACCGTCACCACCACTCGGTTGCTCCCGAGACCGAGCTTGCGCGCCATGCCGTCGATGATGCGCTTGTTCGCCTGGTGCGGGACCAGCCAGTCGACGTCGGCCCCGGTCAGGCCGTTGGCCTCCAGCGCCTCGGTGACCACCGCGGCGAGCTTGCCGACCGCGTGGCGGAACACCTCCTGCCCGTGCATGCGCAGATGGCCCACGGTCTTGGTCGACGACGGGCCGCCGTCGACGTAGAGCGAATCGTGGTAGCGGCCATCGCTGTGGAGATGGGTCGACAGGATGCCACGGTCGTGCCCGTTGCCGCTCGACGGTGTCGCGCGCAGGACGACCGCCCCCGCCCCGTCGCCGAACAGGACGCAGGTGCCGCGATCGGTCCAGTCGAGGATGCGCGAGAAAGTCTCGGCGCCGATCA
>Ga0335080_10007146_pt1 | contig 11563 bp, 7 predicted proteins | sample Lox_Sample_34_FD_206720 | JGI IMG/M metagenome (GOLD analysis project Ga0335080, IMG submission 206720) | Soil microbial communities from Loxahatchee National Wildlife Refuge, Florida, United States - Lox_Sample_3.4 | ecosystem: Environmental > Terrestrial > Soil > Wetlands | place: USA: Florida...
CGAGCCCGGCAGCGCGGGTGAAGACGACCGTGAGCGTTCCGGGCCCGATCACGTCGCACATCACCTGCGGCCGGGGCGGCAGGGCGACCATGACCGCTCGGCCCGTGACCTGAACCCCGGGCGCCGACTTCCCGTTCACCAGCACGGCCGTCCGCGCGATCCGTGCCGGAACCATCTCCGCCGCCGGGAGCTGCACGACGACGGGGCCGGGCCCCGGGTAGCCGCACTGCATCTCGTAACCGAGGCGCAGGGTGAGCGCCACCGGCCGCGCCCCCGCTTGTGCCGGCGACACCTGAACGGCCGCCGTCTGCGCCGGCGCGGTCTGGGCGGCGGCCGGCGCGACGGAGGTGAAGCCCGCGAGGAGACCCGCAGCCGCGATTCGTCGCAGTCGGCCGATCACCGAACCCACATCTGGTCGAGGAGCACGCCTCCCACCCAGATGCTGTAGACGTAGTTCCCCACCCGGGAGGAGGTGAAGTCGAGGATCCGCGTCACGCCGAAGGGGACCCACGGGGCCGCGTCGACGACGGCGCGATCGATCTTCGCCCAGAGCGCAGCCGCGCCCTGCGGGTCCTCGATCTCGAGCGAGCGCGCACGTGCCATCTGGGCGTCGATGCTCGGGTCGCAGAACTCCGCCCAGTTCTGGTTGCTGTCGCTGTCCGGCACGAAGGAGTGGCACGTGAGGGTGGTTACGAAGAAGCTGGCCGCAGCCGGGTAGTCGGCCGCCCAGCCGTAGGGGATCGCCTGCCACCGGTACTTCGAGCTCCAAGCCTGCTGCTGGAAGACCGGCCTCGTGACGGTCTTGATACTCGTCTTGTAACCGAGCTCGCGCAGGACCGACTCCAGGTAGCCGGGAAGCGGGGACGAGGCCGCAAACGGCTTGCCGACCTTGATCACCACCCTCTGGCCTTTCGTACCCGACGCGGCGACGAGCTGCCGCGCCTTGGCGAGATCGGGCCCCGTATAGCGACCGTCGGGCCGGGGATCGATGGTATAGGGGCAGTAGCGCTGGTACCCCGCGACCTCGGGCGGGATCAGCTGGCAGGTCGGCTCGTTGTGAGCCCGGCCGCCCATGAGCACCGCGAGCCGGTTGCGGTCGACGGCGTAGGCGACCGCCTGACGCGCCTTCAGTCTGTTGAAGGGCGCAACCCTCGTGTTCAGGAAGAAGTCGTTCGTGGCCAGGGTGGGGTTGTCGTGCAACTGGGCCGAGTACCGGGTCTGCAGCGCCGCCGCCTCGGCCCGGGACTCGCCATATACGCTGGTGAGGTCGGCCTTGCCCCGGGCGACCGCGTGGAAGATAGAGGCCTGCGACCGCGTCTCGAATTCGAGCACCATCCGGTCTGGGTAGCCGTCCGGCTGCGCCGCCGCCGACCACTCGTGGAAGTGAGGGTTGCGGGTGAGCGTGATCACCAGCCGGGTCCCCTTCGACCGCAGCCGGAAACCAGAGATCTCGTACGGCCCGGTGGCAGGCAGCGGCAGCCGCGGTGAAAGCGGCGTGTCGGCGGGCTCGGCGTCGGCCGTCGGCAGGGCGAGCTTGTACAGGAACTCGGGGTCTGGGGCGGTGAGATGGAACGAGACCGTGTTCGCTCCGGTCACGATCCCCTTCGAGAGATCGCACCGTTTTGGCGTCTTCACGCAGGCAGCGCCGCCCACGATGCCGGTGTAGTAGATGTAGCCCGGGCCGCTGGCATGCGGGTTCTGATTGGTGAGTGAGCGCTCGATCGCGCGCTTGAAGTCGGCCGGGCGCACGAGTGCGCCGTTCGAGTAGTGGATGTTCGGGCGAAGCTGGAACGTATAGACCTTGCCGTGGTCGGTGGGCGGAGGAAGCGAGATCGCGAGATCGGGCACGAGACGCGCACCACCGACGCCGCCGGCTCGCTGGAAGGTCACGAGCCCGTCGTTGGTGTTCATCAAGAGCTGCCAGGTGGACCCGTAGTAGGTGATGGCCGGATCGAGCAGGTCGCTCCTGGTGTCGAACTGGAAGACCCCTTGCTGGACGACCCTGAGCGTGCCACCACGGTGCGTGTCGCCCGTGGCGCGAACGGCGAAGTAGAGCGAGTCCCCGTTGAAGCGGACCCCGTCCGGGTGGCCGCCGGTGGTCACCGTCTGAACCGTCCGATTCTGCGAGGTGTCGATCCGCGACAGGGTCCCTGCTCCGGAGTTGGCGACCCACACCGTCTTGCCGTCGGGCGCTACCGCCATCGCGCTCGGCCCGGCGCCCACCGGGATCACCGCCAGCTGGCTGTTCGAGGCGGGATCGATCCGCGACACGGTTCCGTCGAGGCTGTTTGCGACCCAGACTGACCCGGCTCCGGTCGTGATCGCGATCGGCCCGTTGCCGACGTTGATCGGCTGCGCGTTGCCCGACGACGGGTCGATCCGGGTGATGGTTCCGGCAGCCTGACTCGCCACCCAGAGCGAGCCGAAGCCGACGGCGAGCGCATCCGCGCCCGCATTGACCGGGATCGGCGGCCCCAGCGTCTCCTTGACCGGATCGATCCGGCGCAGGGTCTTGTCGCTCGCGTCCGCCACCCAGACCGCACCGTTGCCGTAGGTGAGGTCGGACGGGTTCCCGCCGATCGCGAACTTCCTCACGACATCGTAGGTGCGCGGGTCGATCTGCCAGACGGAGCCGTCGAGCGAGTTCGCCACCCAGACGAAGCCGCCGCCGACCACGACCCGCACCGGGCCGTTGCCTACGGGGATCGTCTGCTCGACGGTGTTGGTCCTCGGGTCGATCTGGGAGATCGAGTCGTCGTTCAGGTTCGCCGCCCAGACCGCACCCAGCCCTGTCGTGACCGCGGAGGGCTGCTTGCGCACCGCCACCTGACCGCGGAGCTTGTCGTGCTTCAGGTCGAACACCCCGACCGAGTCGCCGGAGACGGGCGCGCTCACCTCGGGCTTCAGCGAGCTCGAAGAGCCCCCGCCGAACGCGAAGACCGAGATCGCACCGACGGCGGCGACCGCCCCGGCGACGACCGCTATCAGCAACGCCCGCCGGTGCAGCGGCGAGCTCTTGATCCGCTTCGCCTTCAGCGGCGGGAAGTCGACCTGCAGCCCTTCGGCGGCGACCTGCGAGACGCGCTCCGGGCGTTCGACGTCCTTGAGCTGGAACAGGCCGAGGTCGCGCAGGAAGAGGCCCTGCGGTAGGTCGTCCTCGACCAGTGTCCGGGTCGAGTCCGAGACCAGGATCTGCCCGCCGTGGCCGATCGCGCCCACCCGAGCCGCGCGATGGACCGAGAACCCTACGTAGCGTTCCCCGCTCGCAGCCGCCTCGCCCGAGTGAATCCCGATCCGCACCCGCACCTTCACCCCTTCCGGCCATTCGTGCGCGTCGAGGGCTCGCTGGATCGCGACGGCCGCCTCGACCGCGTCGGCGGCGCTGCGAAAGGCGGCGAAGAAGGCATCGCCCTGCGTGTCGATCTCCTCGCCCTTGTGCTCGGCGAACACCTCGCGAATCAGCCGCTGCTGCTCGTGGAGCACCTCGCCGTAGAGATCGCGGCCGAGCTCCTTCAGCAGGCTCGTCGAGCCTTCGATGTCCGTGAACATGAAGGTGACGGTTCCGCTCAGACGCTCAGCCATCGTCTCCCGTCGTTAAGCCTCTCGCGACGCCGCTCCCGTGTCAAACGCAGCCACCTGTCGAGGTCGTATCCGGTACGGTCGCGCCCGAGATGGCGACGTTCCCGTGGCGGCGACCGAGGAACGAGCTGCTGCTCCTCACCCTGGTCGCCGCGACCGCTCTGCTGCCCCTGTATCCCCAGGATCCGCAGGACGCGGCACACCTGTGCCTTAGCTCGGCGCTTGCGCACGGGCACGTCTCGGCGGACGCCTGCCTGTCGGATGCGCTCGACCGGGCGCGCTACGGCAGCCACCTGTACTCGGACAAGGCGCCTGCGCTTGGGGTGGTCGCGCTCCCGGCGGTCGAGCTGATCGGGCTCAGCAAGGCGCCCGAGCACTGGCCGACGTACTACCTGAACCTCTGGGGGGTGAGGCTGCTCTCCGCCGGGATCGCGTTCCTCGGCTGCGCGTTCCTGTTCGGCAGGGTGAGCGAGGGTCTGGCGCCGGGCTACGGCGCGGGAGCCCTGGTGGCATTCTCGCTCGGGACGCTGATGGCGCCGCTCGCCGCCACGGGGTTCGCGCACGTTCTGAGCGCGGTCCTCCTCTTCGGAGCGTTCCTGCTCGCCTGGCGCCGGAGCCCGTTTCTCGCCGGCCTCTCGGCCGGAGCGGCGGTGCTGAGCGAGTACACATGCGGCCTCGGGCTGGTAATCATCGCCGCCTACGTCGTCGCAACCGGCGGCCTCAGGCCGCTCCTCCGCTACCTCGGCGGCGTCCTGCCGGCAGCGGTGCTGCTCGGCCTCTACGACTGGGCGGCCTTCGGCGCGCCGTGGCACCTCTCGTACCGCTACATCGACAACCTCCTGGCCGGCGAGCAGGCCACCGGGTTCTTCGGAATCGGCACGCCACACCTCGCCCAGGCGGTCGAGGTGCTCGCCGGGCCGGATGGTTTGCTCGTCATCTCTCCGGTGCTCGTGCTCGCCGCGTTCGGCCTCGCCGAGCTCGCACGCGAAAGGCGAGCCGAGGCGCTCACCTGCGCCGCGATTACGATCGCGTTCCTGCTGCTGAACTTCGGCTACTTCCTGCCCTACGGAGGGCTCTCGCCGGGACCCCGCTTCCTCGTCCCCAGCCTGCCGTTCCTCGGGCTCGGGATCGGCCCCGCTTTTCGCCGTTTCCCGCGCCTGACAGCGGTGGCAACGGCGGTCTCGGTTGCCTCCACGACTGCCGTGATGCTCGTCTGGCCCGCAAACGAGCCGATGCGGAACACGGTCTGGGGCGAGATCGCGCGCGTGCCGTTCGAGCTCGGTAACTCACGGTACGTCCAGAGCCTGGGCGAGACGGCGCTCCACTCGTTCGGTCTGGGCAAGTCGGGCGGCGCGTTGCTCATCACCGGGCTGGCGGTTGCGTCGCTGGCAGCCGGCTTCGGGTCGATCCCCTGGAGACGGCTCCCGGCCGGGCAACGAGCCGATCGCCGGACGCCGTGGAGGGTCGCTCTCGTCGCCGGCGCATGTCTCGTCGCCGTCGCCGACGTCAGCGCCGCCTTCGCCTACCCTTACGGCAACAGGACGGCGGGCAAGGCGATCGAGCTCGTGAACATCGTCACCACGATCACGCCGAACCGGCAGACCGCGGCCGTCGGGGACGAGGTCGACTTCGTCGTCACGGTCGACTACCAGGGACACGAGGTCGCGAACCAGCTCCTCCTCGACATCGACCTGACGAAGGGCATGCAGCTGCTCGGCCCGCCCGCCTACACCATCGGCTCGGGCTGCACAGGAACGTCCGCCATCATCTGCAACCTCGACTACCTTCCCGCCTTCCAGTCGACGCAGATCCGCCTCGGTGTGAGGATCACCGAGCCCTCGGCCCAGACGATCTCCGCCTCGACCACGTCGGCGGGGGCCCCCGGCTACACGCACCCGAAGGTCACGATCCAGGTCACGCCATGAGTGCCGTGCTTCTCTTCCTTTCGGCGTTTCTCGCGAGCGCGGTCGAGATGGTCGAGGCCCTGACGATCGTGCTGGCGGCGGGGCTGGCACGAGGCTGGCGCTCTGCACTCGTCGGCGTCGCGGCGGCGACGGGAGCTCTGGCGGTCGTTGTCGCGGCACTCGGACCGGCGCTCACCACCATCCCGATCGGAGACCTGCGGCTGATCGTGGGAGCGCTGCTCCTCGTATTCGGGCTTCAGTGGTTACGGAAGGCGATCCTCCGCGCCGCGGGGGTGAAACCGCTCCATGACGAAGACGCGATCTTCGCGCGTGAGCTCGAGCACGCCGGCGAGGCCGAAGCTGCCGGAAGCGGGCCGGTGGACTGGTACGGATTCACGCTCGCGTTCAAGGGCGTGTTGCTCGAGGGACTCGAGGTCGCGTTCATCGTCGTCACCTTCGGGAGCACGCAGGGGAACATCCCGCTCGCCGCAGTGGGCGCTCTGGTCGCCCTGATGATCGTCGCGGGTGTCGGGCTCGTGGTTCGAGCGCCGCTAGCCCGGGTGCCCGAGAACGCGATCAAGTTCGCAGTCGGGACCCTGCTCACGACGTTCGGGATCTTCTGGGCGTCCGAGGGCGCAGGTGCACGCTGGCCAGGGTCCGATCTGGCGCTGCCGGGAGTGCTCGCGTTCGTGTGCGGCTGCTCGACGTTGCTGGTCGTCGTTCTGCGCCGCCGGAAGGCTGCGAGCCTTGCCCCCGCCGGAGTCGAAGCATGAGCCGGCTCGTCTCGTTCGTGCGTTTCTGGTGGGAGTTCGTCGTCGGCGACGACTGGCTCGTCGCGGTAGCCGTGGCTGCCGGAATCGGTGCCACCGCGGCGCTTGCCTCCGAGCACGTCGCGGCGTGGTGGCTGCTTCCGCTCGTCGTCGCGCTCGCCCTCTACGTCACTCTCCGGCGGGCAACCGCCGACTGAAGCTCAGCCGGGCAGCTTGACCGTGGCGAGCGCCTGTGGAGCGTCCGTGGCGAGCGACTTCGGATAGACCGCAGGATCGACGGCCCCACCCGGCTTTGGCTCGGTGGTGGTGAAGAACTGCCGCTCGTCCTCCCAGAATTTCGCCACGAGTCCCCTGGCCGAGGCTGGGAGCACGAGCTCGAACCGGCCGTTCGCATCGGGCCACTTGGCGCTCAGGGGCTTGATCACGCGCCCTCTGCCGCCCACGACACCGACCAGAAGGCCACGGTAGATGGCCCCGGGAATCGCCTGAGGGTTGAGTGAGGTCTTCACGAGGGTCACGCCGGGGCTGGACGGCAGCTGGATATCGAGCATCGAGCTCTTCAGCTCGGCAAAGTTCACGAAGTCGCTCGTCGGCTCGGTATAGGCGTTCGTGCCGACGGACACGGCCACGGTCATCGGCACCGGGTTGTCGCCTTCCTGATCGGCCGCGACCAGGAAGGACGTGTACTTCCCGTTGGCGCCCGTCGGCTCCGAGAAGGTCCAGAACTTGTGGTCATTGGTGCGAGTCGTGACGATCGCGCCCTTGACCGGGTTACCGTTGGCATCGGTGACCGTACCGGTCAGCTCGTAGCTGTAGAGCTGCACCGGATGGGGCGCCAGCCCCTTGCCGTAGCTGATGAGGCCTGAGAGCACGATTGTTCCCTCGGGCCCGACATGGGTCGCCACGTCGGAGATCGAATATCCCACGCTGATTCCGGTCGTTGCCGATGCCACCTCCTTCTGCTGCACCGGAGTCAGCTTGTGCCCGTCCACCGTCGCCCCGCTCGCGCTCGCGACCCTGACGACGTGCCGGGCCGGCATGGTGTTGTCGGCAGGGTAGGTGAACATCCCCTCCCCGTCGGTAGCGGGGGCAACCCAGCCGTCGACGCTCACGTCGACCCCGGCCACGGGCTTCCCGGCCAGGGTGACCCGGCCCTGCACGTCCTGGGTGTTCGAGGTGTTCGGATCCCAGGCCTGGATCAGCACGGGTCCGGCGGCCACGATCTTCGCCGAGGCCCCGCGACCTGATGCCGCCACCCGCTGTCGCGCGTGAGCAGTGGCGGCGCTTGCCGCCACGCGCTCGGGCGGGCTCCCCGCGCGTTGCAGCGTCGCGAAGCTCGGGCCTGTGGACTGCGTCGAGCTGCCGCCGAGCCCGAAGACCTGGAGCTGGCTTGCGGCCGTGCCGCCATTCGAGGAGGTCGTCGTGCCGCCGACCGTGATGGCGACGTACTCATTGCCGTTCACGGAGTAGATCGACGGCCCCGACGCTATCTGGAACCCCGTCTGGAAGGTCCAGAGGACGCTACCCGTCTTGGCGTCGAACGCCCTCAGGTTGCCGTCGCCGCCGCCGGCGAAGCCGAGCCCCGAGGCGGTCGTCGTCACGCCGCCGCGCTCGGGCTGCGGCGTGTCGAACTTCCACACGAGCTTCCCGGTGCCGACGTCGATCGCGCTGATAGAGCCGTAGTCCTTCCAGCCCGTCTGGAGATAGGAGCCGAAGTCCCCGTTCGCGAGCCCCAGGAACGTGTTGCCGACGAGTAGTTGCTGGATCTGCTCCTGCGCGGGGGTCTGCTGCTCGAGCGCCGACCCCGTCTCGGCCGCAGCGTTGTAGATGTAGTTCGTCTCGGGGTCGTACGAGGCGGGCGAGTAGTTGAGTCCCCCGAGCGAGGACGGGTACACCGCCACGGGCTGGCCGGGCACGAGGTTCGGATGCTCGACATTGTCGAGAACCTTGATCCGTTGGTAGATCGGGGCGCCGGTGACCGCGTCATAGGCGAACCACATGCCCTCCATCGTCGCGACCGAGACGATCCTTCTCTTCTTGCCGCCGATCTTGGCCGTGTAGACCATCGGAGGCTGCGAGGTGTCGTAGGCCCACTCGTTGAATGCCAGCTGCTGCTGCCACCATTTGAGCTTCCCGGTGGCGAGGTCGACGGCGATCAGGGAGTCCGCGCGCGGATCGGAACCGGGCCTCAGGGACGGATAGTAGGCCGGCGACGGCGAGGCTGTCCCGAAGTAGAGCGTGTTCGTGGTCGGATCGACGGTCTCCGGGGTCCAGTTCGTGGCTCCCCCGACGAGCAAGGCCTTGCTGCGCCATTCGGTCCCGCTCGGCGGGATCGTCCAGAACGGGTTCGCCCAGGCCGGAGTCAGATCCGTGTGGTAGGCCATGACGAATCCCCGGACACCGTAGTCGGAGCCGGCGGCGCCGATCACGACGATGTGGTTCACACAGATCGGTGCGCTCGTCTCCGAGTACCCGTACGTGGGATACGCACCGGAGACGGCGTGCCCGATCGCGACCCGACCCAGCTGGGCCCCGGTCGCCGGGTCGAGCGACACGAGAGTCATGTCGAGGGTGAGCAGGAAGAGCTTGCCGTCACAATATGCGACGCCCCGATTGGCGACGATGCCGTAGTTCTTGAAGGTGGCCACGTTGTCGGGCGCGTAGTGCCAGATCGTGGCTCCGGTGACGCCGTTGACGGCGAACACCTGGTCGTCGCCCGAGGTGACGTAGATCGTGCCGTTCACAACAATGGGGTAAGACTGTTGCCCCTTCTTGATTCCGGGCACGACCTTGTTCAGGTCGTAGGTGAAGACACGCCCGAGCTGTGAAGCGTTGCCCGGCGTGATCTGCGTCAGTGGTGAGTACCGGTTCTCGTTCGGGGTATTTCCGAAGTTCAGCCAGTTCACGCTGGCCGTGCCTGTCCTTCGCGCCGCGGACGAGCCGGTCAGCGCGGTCAACGTGAGAAGCACGATCAGCCCTGCCACCCCGAGCAATCTCACCCGGCCAGAGAACATTCCTCACCTCCTGTGCCCCGACCGTCATCCGATCGGGCGCGCCACATCTGTACCTTGGACGCGAACATGATAGTTATGCCGGTGGCGATTCGGTAACGATTTCCATTTTGATGCACGCTGGTACCGCCCGATGCGGTCTTCGCACCGGGTAGGCCGCTCGACGAACCAGCAGAACTCGGATCCTTGACCTCACAAACCGACATGCAACGAGGCGAGCATGGACTGGACGACGTCGGTGCGGCCTCACGGCGGCTGCTCAGCAACCTCGAGCAGGTGGTCCACGGCAAGACCGAAGAGATCCGACTGGTTCTCTCCGCGCTCGTCGCCGGCGGCCACGTGCTGCTCGAGGACGTCCCCGGCACCGCAAAGACGATCCTCACCCGCGCGATCGCGGCGAGCGTCAGCGGGATCGAGTTCTCCCGGATCCAGTGCACGCCCGATCTCCAGCCGACCGACGCGACCGGACTCTCGATCTTCGACCAGGAGCGCCGATCGTTCGTGTTCCAGCCAGGCCCTCTGTTCGCAAACGTGGTGCTCGTCGACGAGATCAACCGCGCGACGCCGAAGACCCAGTCGGCGCTGCTGGAGGCGATGGCCGAACATCAGGTCACAGCCGACGGCACCACCAGACTCCTGCCGGACCCGTTCCTGCTCATCGCGACCGAGAACCCGATCGAGTACGAGGGAACCTTCCCGCTCCCCGAAGCGCAGCTCGACCGGTTCTTCCTGCGCACGACGCTCGGATACCCGGGCGAGCAGGCCGAGCTTCAGGTCGTTCGCGAACAGCACCACGGACATCCGCTCGACCGCCTCGAACCGGTTCTCAGCCGCGAAGAGTTCGTCGAGCTGAGACACGCATCCGAGGACGTGTACCTGGACGACCTGCTCGAGGAGTGGATCGTCCGGCTCGTTCGCGCGACCCGCGAGCTCGAGGAAGTCGAGGTGGGTGCATCCGTTCGCGGCTCGCTCGCACTCGCAAAGACCGCACGAGCATGGGCACTTTTCCAGGGTCGCGACCACGTGCTGCCGGCTGACCTCACCGACCTGTTCGTTCCCGTGCTCGGTCACCGGCTCGTCCTGCGCACGGCGTTCCTCGCCGAGACACGCCACCTGTCGTACGGGGCTGCGCTGGTTCACCTGCGCGACCGATGCTTCGAGCTCGTGCCGCCGCCGCGTCCTGACTGGCCAGTTCCGGGCTCGAGCCCCACGTAGACGGCCGTGGGGCCGTCCGGCCGCAATGCCTTCCCCCTCGTTCCGAGATACCGGTTGACCGGTCTCCCGTTCGGCTCGGCCAGAAGCGCGAGGCGGGGCCGAGGTAGCGACCTCGCCGGGTTTCGGGCGTACGTCCCCGGCGACCCGATCTCGACGATCGACTGGCGCGCCAGCGCCAAGCTCTCAACCGCACGAGCAGACGACGAATTCGTCGTCAGGGAGCGCTTTGCCGACGACGCGCCCAGCGTCGTCGTCTTCGTCGACCGCCGTCCGTCGATGAGCCTCTACCCCGACTGGTCACCCTGGCTCTGCAAGCCCGAGGCCGTGAGAGTCGCCACGGGAGCTATCGTCGAGAGCGCGGTAGCGGCCCGCGGTGCCGCCGGGTACCTCGACCTCGCCACCTCCCCCGACGGGAGTGACGGGCCCTTCTGGATCGCCCCACGTGGCCGCTCTCCGCTCGAGCAGACGGACCTACGGATCAGAACGGCTCCATTCGACGCGCCCGCAGGGTCGCTGACCAGGGGCCTCGAAGAGCTCACCCGGCCGGCGACCTCGCTCGGAACGGGGTCGTTCGTCTTCCTGGTCTCCGACTTCCTCGAGCCACCCCCCGACCGGCTCTGGCTGGTCGGCCTGGCGCGGCGCTGGGAGCTCGTGCCGGTCGTGATCCAGGATCCGGTCTGGGAGCAGAGCTTTCCCGTGATCGGCCCCGTGATCGTGCCGATCGCCGACCCCGTCGACGGCGCCGTGCTCGAGGTGCGGCTCACGCGCTCGGAGGCCCGGGCCGAGCGAGAACGCCGCGAGGGCGCCCGGTCGGAGCTGCTGGCCAAGATCACCTCGAAGGGGCTCGATCCCGTCCTGCTCGAGTCGAGCGAGCAGGACAGCATCGTCGGGGCATTCCACGAGTGGGCAGAGCGTAGGCGCCGCGCTCTCTGGCTGCGCCGATGACTCGGGCGCAGCTCATGCAGCCGCTCGCCGGCGCGATCGCGGGCATGGCGGCCGCACTCGGGGTCGCCCTGGCCGTGGTGCCGGGGTCCGCGGCCGCGACATCCGCGCGCCAGGCAGCCACCGTACCCCTGAGAGCGGT